>Ga0210040_10004949_pt1 | contig 17137 bp, 15 predicted proteins | sample CryGeyCG12114_NA_FD_185462 | JGI IMG/M metagenome (GOLD analysis project Ga0210040, IMG submission 185462) | Groundwater microbial communities from aquifer - Crystal Geyser CG19_WC_8/21/14_NA (SPAdes) (version 2) | ecosystem: Environmental > Aquatic > Deep subsurface > Groundwater | place: USA... | reverse complement strand
GCCGGCCCCCAGGACGTCGTCCAGCCGCCGGCTCCCCGCGACGGGCGGCTGCGGCAGCAGCCGGCCCACCGGCGACCCGGGGGCGTGACCGGGGCGGCGCACCAGCGGGCCGCGCCCCAGCGGCGGAGTGCGGCTGTCGGCGGCGAAGGCGGCCAGCGCCGGCACCCGCCGGACGGCGGAGAGCACGAGGCGGCGGACGGCGGCGGCCCGCGGTCCACCGCCGGTCATCAGCCGGCCGAGCAGCACCGCGAGCCGGACCAGCGAGCGCGCGTGCGGCGCCCGCTCGGCCTGGTGGGTGTCCAGCAGCGCGTCGTCCGCGCCGGCCAGCACGGCGGCGAGCTTCCAGGTCAGCTGGTGCACGTCGCGCAGCCCCAGTCCCAGGCCCTGGCCGATGAACGGCGGGGTGAGGTGGGCGGCGTCCCCGCAGAGCAGCACCCGCCCGCGGCGCCAGCGGTCGGCGACCCGGGCGGCGAAGGTGTACTCGGCGGCGCGGACGACGGTGCAGCCGGCCGCGCCGAAGCCGCCCAGCAGCGCCGGCAGGTCCAGGTCGGCGGCGGTCTCTCCCCCGGCCAGCCGGAACTCCGCCCGGTAGCGGAGCCCGGTGATCGGCAGAAAGGTGGCCGGCCGGACGGGGTCGCAGACCTGGTGCACCCCCGGCCAGACGTCGAGCGGTGCGTCGGCGAGCAGGTCGACGACCAGCCATCGCTCGGCCGGGCCGAGGTCGCGCATCCAGCCGCCGATCAGCCGGCGCACCGTGCTGTTCGCGCCGTCGCAGCCCAGCACCGCGTCGGCGAGCAGCTCCTCGTCCACCCCGGTGTCCCGGTCGTGGAGGGTGAGACGGACCGGTCCGCCCGCCTCCCGGAGTCCGGTGAGCTCGACCCCGCCGCGCAACCGGACGCGCGGCTGCGCCGCCAGCGCCGTGCGGAGCACCGCCTCCAGGTCGGGCTGGTCGAACATCGAGGCCTGCGGCCAGCCGTGCTCCCCGGGGCCGCGGGGGAACTCCGCCAGCGTGCGGTGCGCGCCGTCCAGCAGCCGCAGCCCGGCCATCGGCCGGCTCACCGCGGCGAAGGCGTCCGCGACGCCGGCCGCCTGCAGCGCGCGCAGCGACTCGTCGTCCAGGTGGACCGCCCGGGGCTGCGGATGCGGAGCGCGGTGCCGGTCGACGAGCAGCACGTCGACGTCGCGGCGGGCCAGCAGCAGCGCCGCGGTGGCCCCGACCGGCCCGGCACCCACCACCACGACCGTCACCGGCCCGAGTCTGCCCGCCCGCCGAACGGCGCCACGCCCGGCCCGTCAGCTCGCCTTGACGCTGCCGGTCCCGCTCCGCAGGCTGTGGAGCAGGTCACATCAACGGCGAGGTGACGTGCCGCTGCCCTCCGGCGCGGCTGAGGCGAGGAGGAGTCCCGTGAAGACCAAGGGCGCGGTTCTGTGGGGTGTCGGCGAGGAGTGGTCGATCGAGGAGATCGAGCTCGGTGACCCGCGGGCGAACGAGGTGACCGTCGAGCTGGCCGCCTCCGGGCTGTGCCACTCCGACGAGCACCTGGTCACCGGCGGCACCCCGGTCGCCTCCTATCCGGTGCTCGGCGGGCACGAGGGTGCCGGCGTCGTCACCAAGGTGGGTCCGGGTGTCACCGGGCTGGCCGAGGGCGACCACGTGGTCACCGCCTTCATCCCGGCGTGCGGGCAGTGCCCGCCGTGCTCCAACGGGCACCAGAACCTCTGCGACCTGGGCGCCAGCCTGCTGGCCGGCACCTCGATCAGCGACGGGTCGTACCGGGTGCAGGTCAAGGGGCAGGACGCCGTCCCGATGTGCCTGCTCGGCACCTTCTCCCCCTACATCACCGTCCACCAGGCGTCGGTGGTCAAGATCGACCCGAGCATCCCGCTGGAGGTCGCCGCCCTGGTGGGCTGCGGGGTGACCACCGGCTGGGGGTCGGCGACCAAGGTCGCCGACGTCCGGCCCGGCGAGACGGTCGTGATCATGGGCGCCGGCGGCGTGGGGATGAACGCGGTACAGGGCGCGGCGGCCGCCGGTGCCCGCCGGGTGGTCGTCATCGAGCCGGTTCCCGAGAAGCACCAGTGGGCCAAGGACTTCGGCGCCACGCACGTCTACGCCACCGCGGAGGAGGCGATGCCCGCGGTGAACGAGATGACCTGGGGCCGGATGGCGGAGAAGGCGATCATCACCGTCGGCGACATCCAGGGCGAGGACGTGCAGACCGCCGTCTCGCTGATCGGCAAGGGCGGCCGGGTGGTCGTCACCGGCATGGGCAACGCGGCGAACATGGACGTGAAGCTCAACCTGTTCGAGTTCACGCTGCTGCAGAAGGACCTGCAGGGCGCGATCTTCGGCGGCGCCAACCCGCGGGCGGAGATCCCGGCACTCCTGGGGCTCTACCAGGCCGGCCAGCTCAAGCTGGACGGCCTGGTCACCCAGAAGTACTCCCTGGAGCAGGTCAACCAGGGCTACCAGGACATGCGGGACGGCAAGAACATCCGCGGGATGATCGTCTACACCGACGCCGACCGCTGAGCCCGGAGCTGCTCCCCGCCCGCCCCGGGCGGGGAGCAGCCCGTCGGCTCAGGCGCCGAACTGCGAGAGGTCCAGCGGCGCCGGCGGTGCGGTGATCTCCTCGGTCTCGCCGAAGCCGCTGAAGACGACCTCGCCGGCCTCGGCACCGGTGTTGACGACCTTGAGCGGGTACGGCTCGCCGGTGGCGGCGACGTACAGCTTGCTGCCGTCGTCGTCGGTCACCACGACGACGTCCTGCCCGTCGAGCTCGTCGGTGGCGACCTCCTCCTCGGCGTTCCCGCCGGTGCCCCCCGAGCCGCCGCGGATCTCGTCGACGAAACCGTCGAAGGTGAAGGTCTCCAGGCCGCTGGCCGCATCCGCGGGCATGAGCACCCAGACGCCGTCCAGCTGCCCGACCGCCTCGGCCGGGACCCCGAAGGACGTCCACAGGGCGGCGTCGCCCTTCATGTAGGCGGTGCCGTCGACCCGGAGCAGCTCGACGCTCTGGTCGCCGAGGGTGAGGGTGCCGGCGGCGTCGTCACCCTGCAGCTGGATGTCGAACGTCGTCTGCTCACCCTCGGTGGTGACGTCGCCCTCGACGTGCACCGAGCCGGCCGCCTCGAGGGCGTCGATCGCGTCCTCGCTGACCTCGGGCCCGGTCTTCTCGCTCTCGCCGTTGCCGGCGTCGCTGCTGGAGGACGCTGCGCTGCCGGAGGCCGCGGGGGCGTCGTCGTCGCCGCCGCAGCCGGCGAGCAGCAGGGCGGCCAGGCCGGCGGTCAGGCCGGCGGCGAGCCGGGTTCGCACGAGGTGTCCGTTGCGCACGGGGGTCTCCGTTCCGAGGCCCGGACGCCGCTGGTCGTCGTCCCGGGCAGGTGCATCCTCCGACACGCTCGAGGCCGGCCTGTGCGACCCCTGTGCCCAGGGCGTGTCGCCGGCCCGCCGCTCAGCCGGCGGAGGTCGCCGTCCGGCGGAACCGCAGCGCGACCGCCCCGGCCACCACCATGAGCACGGCGACCACCCACAACCCGGTGCGGAAGCTGCCGGTGAGGTCCTCCAGCCAGCCGGTGAGGTACGGCCCGAGGAAGCCGCTGAGGTTGCCGAAGCTGTTGATCAGCGCGATGCCGGCGGCCGCCCCGACACCGGACAGCAGCCGGGTGGGCAGCTGCCAGAAGACCGGGATCGCCGCGTAGACGCCCATGGCGCAGACGGTGATGCAGACCATCACCGCCAGCGGGGAGTCCATGTACAGCGCGGCCGCGATGGCCACGGCGCCGATGAACACGGGCACCGCCACGTGCCCGGCGCGCTCCCCGGTGCGGTCGGAGTGCCGGGCCCACAGCACCATCGCGACGGCGGCGAAGGCGTACGGGACGGCGGTCACCAGGCCCACCTCGACCAGCGTGAACGTCGTTCCGAACTGCTCCTGGAAGCCCTCGATCACCTGCGGCAGGAAGAAGGCCAGCACGTACAGGCCGAAGACGATGCCGAAGTAGACGACGCTGAGCGCCAGCACCCGGGGATCGGTGAGCGCCTCGCGGGTGGGCACCTCCCGGCCGACCTCGCGGGACTCCTCCGCGGCCAGGTGCCGCTCCAGCGCGGTGGCCTCGGCGGTGGTCAGCCAGCGGGCCGTGCTGGGGCGGCTGGGCAGCAGGAACAGCACCGCCACCCCGAGCAGCAGGGCCGGCAGCCCCTCCACGAAGAACATGAACCGCCAGCCGGCGTCGAAGCCGAGCAGCCCCTCCCCGTGCTGGATGAGCACGGTCGACAGCGGGCTGCCGATGACCGAGGCCAGCGGGACCGCCAGGAAGGTGAGCGCGACGATCCGGGCGCGTTCGGCCCGGGGGAACCAGTAGGTGAGGTACAGCAGCACGCCGGGGAAGAACCCGGCCTCCGCGATGCCGAGCAGCACCCGGACGACGTAGAAGCTCACCTCGCCCTGCACGAACGCCGTCGCCGAGGCGACCAGCCCCCAGGTGAGCATGATCCGGGCGATCCAGAGCCGGGCGCCCACCCGGTGCAGCACGATGTTGCTCGGCACCTCGAAGAAGAAGTAGCCGATGAAGAACAGCCCGGCACCCAGGCCGTACGCCGCCGAGCTCAGCCCGAGGTCGGCGTTCATGGTCAGCGCCGCGAACCCCACGTTGACCCGGTCCAGGTAGTTGACCAGGTACAGCAGGACCAGCAACGGCAGCAGCCGGCGGGCGGCCTTGCGCACCACCCGGCGGTCCACGGTGGTCTGCTCGGACACGGCCCCTCCCCCTCGCCCACCCCGGTTGGTGGGCGCAACGACGGCCAGGACCCTAGGTGACCGCGCGTCGGGAGCCGGCAGCCGGGCTGGGGGCGGGCCGGACGGCGGCGCCGGCCCGTGCCGGGTCCAGGAGCACCGCGCAGCGCAGCACCGCGGGGCCGAGCCGGAGGACGCCGTCGGTGCGGGGCGCGCAGCGCACGCCGCCGCGCCCGCGCATGCCCCGGTGCGCGCCGGGGCCGAGGACCAGGTCCAGCCAGGCACACGGGTTGGCCGGCCGGCCACCGAGCAGGACGACCTCGCCCGCGCCGCAGTCCAGGCTGAACAGCTCACCGCGCAGCGCCTCGACCTCGGCGCCGCGCAGCACCACGTTGCGGCGGGCGGCCAGCGGGTCCAGCGGCGCGGTGTCCGCGCCCGGCCGGCCCAGCTCGGCGGCGAGCGCGTCCAGCCCCTCGGCGGCGATCACGGTGACCGAGGCGTCCGAGTGCGCGGGCTTGCCGGCGTAGCGGTCCCCGACGATCCCGATCCCGGCGCGCACCTCGATCTCGGTCCGCGACTCCACCGGCAGGGCCGCCACCCCGGCGTCGGGGCGGCCGTCGTAGCGGTGGGCGGGCGAGGCCAGCAGCCCCACGACCTCGACGTCGTACCGGTACGGCAGGTCGCCGGCGGTCACGCGTTGATCATCGGCGAATGGCTGGCCGACACGCCGCTCGGGGCGACCAGCTGCCGATGATCAACAGGGCTCATGGGTCAACCGGGCTCATGGGCTCAACCGGGCTCATGGGACTCAACCGGGCTCATGAGGTGAGCAGCCCGGCCGCGACCAGGCCGGCGCGCACCGCGGCGACCTCCTCGTCGTCCGCGGCCGCCTGCGGCAGGCGCATCGCCGCGGTCGGGATGACCCCGGTCAGGGCCAGGGTGAGCTTGGACCGCAGCGCCCCGTTGCCGGAGCCGCCGATCAGGTCGATCGCGGGGAGCGCGGTGCGGAAGGTGGCCCGGGCGGCGGCGACGTCGCCCTTCTCGAACTCGGCGATGGTCCGGGCGAGCTCCGGCCCGACCAGGTGCCCGGCCATGCTCACCAGGCCGACGGCGCCGACGGCGAGGAAGGGCAGCAGCAGCCCGTCGTCCCCGCTGTACCAGGCCAGCCCGGTCTCGGCGATCGCCGACGTGGCCGCCTGGACGTCGCCGGTGGCGTCCTTGATCGCCACCACCCGCTGGTGCCCGGCGACCACCCGCAGCGTCTCCCGCGAGTACCGGACGCCGGTGCGGGCCGGGACGTCGTAGAGCATCACCGGCAGGTCGGTGGCGTCGGCGATGGCCAGGGTGTGCTGCTGGATCCCCCGCTGCGAGGGCCGCGAGTAGTAGGGGGAGACCACGAGCAGCCCGTGCGCGCCGGCCTCGGCGGCGTGCTCGGCCATCCGGACGGCGTGCTGGGTGTCGTTCGACCCCGCCCCGGCGAGGACCAGGGCGCGCTCCCCCACCGCGGCGACGACGGCCCGGATCAGGTCGGCCTTCTCCGCGGCGTGCGTGGTCGGCGCCTCACCGGTGGTGCCGTTGAGCACGAGCCCGTCGTGGCCACGGTCGACCAGGTGGACGGCGAGCGCCGCCGCGGACTCCAGGTCGACGCGCCCGTCGTCGTGCATGGGCGTGACCATCGCGGTCAGCAGCGACCCGAACGGGCGGGCGATGGTCTCCGGCATGCCCACCAAGCTATCGGTCGGCCGTCCTGTGGATCGGGCCCTCCACGCCGGCCAGCCGTTCACCGGTGCCGCCCCAGTGCCGGGAGATGATCTCCGCCGCGATGGAGATGGCGGTCTCCTCGGGGGTGCGGGCGCCCAGGTCCAGGCCGATCGGGGAGGACAGCCGGGCCAGCTCGTCGTCGCCCAGCCCGGCCTCGCGCAGCCGCTCCAGCCGCTCGTCGTGGGTGCGCCGCGAGCCCATCGCGCCGACGTAGGCGACCGGCAGCCGCAGCGCGATCTCCAGCAGCGGGACGTCGAACTTCGGGTCGTGGGTGAGCACGCAGAGCACGGTCCGCTCGTCGATCCGCCCGGCGTCGGCCTCGGCCCGCAGGTACCGGTGCGGCCACTCGACGACCACCTCGTCGGCGTCGGGGAAGCGCCGGGCGGTGGCGAACACCGGGCGGGCGTCGCAGACGGTGACCCGGGAGCCCAGGAACGACCCGACCCGGGCGACCGCCGCGGCGAAGTCGATGGCCCCGAACACGATCATCCGGGCCGGTGGGGCGAACGAGGAGACGAAGAGGGTGAGGTCGTCCCCGCGCCGCTCGCCGTCGTGCCCGTAGGCCAGGGTGGCCGTCCGCCCGGCGGCCAGCATGCCGCGGGCGTCGTCGGCGACGGCGTCGTCCAGCCGCGCGCTGCCCAGCGTGCCCGAGGCGCGGTCCGGCCAGAGCACCAGCCGCTTGCCCAGCCGGTCGTCGGGCCCCTTCACGCAGGTGACGACGGCCACCGGCTCGTGCGCGCCCACCGACGCAGCCACCTCGCCGAGCTCGGGGAAGGACTCCCGGGAGATCGCCTCGACGTAGACGTCCAGGATCCCGCCGCAGGTCAGCCCCACGGCGAAGGCGTCGTCGTCGCTGACGCCGTACCGCTGCAGGGTCGGCACTCCGGAGGCCACCACGTCGGTGGCCTCCTCGTACACCGCGCCCTCCACACAGCCGCCGGAGACGCTGCCCACCGCCGTCCCGCCCGGGCCGACGAGCATGGACGCACCCGGTGGTCGGGGTGCTGACCGCCAGGTACCGACGACGGTGCCCACGCCGACGGTCTCCCCCGCCTGCCACCACCCGATCAGGTCGTCCAGAACGTCACGCATCGGTGATCACTCCTGCCAGTTCCTCGAACGCGGCCAGGCTGTGCCCGGCGACGAAGTGGTCGACCGCGGGCAGCGCCGCCACCATGCCGGCGGTCAGCGGCTCGTAGCCGGCCCGGCCCTTGTGCGGGTTGACCCAGACGACGGCGTGCGCGAGCCGCTGCAGCCGGGTCATCTGCTCGCCCAGCAGCTCCGCCCCGCCACGCTCCCAGCCGTCGCTGCAGAGGACGACGATCGCGCCGCGGGCGGTGCCCCGCTGCCCCCAGCGGTCCAGGAACGCCTTGAGCACCTCGCCGATCCGGGTGCCGCCGGACCAGTCCGGGATCGCCGACCCGCCGGCGGCCAGCGCCCGGTCCGGGTCGCGCAGCCGCAGCTCCCGGGTCACCCGGGTCAGCCGGGTGCCGATGGTGAAGACCTCGGTGCTGGCCGGCCGCGCCCGGACGGCGGCGTGCGCGAACCGCAGCAGCGCGTCGGCGTAGGGGCTCATCGAGCCGGAGACGTCGATCAGCAGCACCACCCGGCGCGGGCGCGGGCGGGCGCGGTGGTGCACCAGCCGGGTGACCTCGCCGCCGTCCCGCAGCGCCCGCCGCACGGTGCGCGCCTGGTGGATCGAGCCATGGGGCGAGGGGCTGCGCCGGCGGGAGGGACGCATCGGCGTCGCCGGCCTGAGCAGGGCGAACAGCCGGCGCAGCTGGTCGCGCTCGGCGACGGTCAGCTCGGCGACGTCCCGGTGCCGCAGCACCTCCTCGCCGCTGGCCCGGGTGGCCAGGTCGCTGGGCTCGCCGCCCTCCTCGCCGCCGTCCCCGGCCGTGAGCGGCGCCGTCTGCACCTCCCGCGGCCGTTCCGCCCCGGCCCCCCGCCGGGGCCGGGGCGCCTCACCGCCGAAGAAGGCGGCGAACGCGGCGTCGTAGCGGTCCAGGTCGTCGGGGCCGGCGCACAGGGTGAGCCGGCCCGCCCAGTAGACGGCGGTGGGGTCCAGCACGTCGAGGTGCGCCACGGCGGCCAGCATCGCGGCGACCCGGTCCGGGGAGGCGGCGACCCCGGCGTGCCGGAGCGTCCGCGCGAAGCCGAGCCCGGTGGAGACGACGTCCCTGGCTTCAGCTGCCACCGAAGAGCGCCCCCCGGGCCAGCGCGTGCACGCGGTCGGTGTCCTCCCGGTACTTCAGCACCGCGCCCAGGGTGCGCGCCGCGACGTCCGGGTCGAGCTCCCGGGCGCCCAGCGCGTGCAGCGCGGTCGCCCAGTCCATCGCCTCGGCCACACCGGGGGGCTTGAGCAGGTCCAGCCCGCGCAGCTGCGCGGTCGCCCGGGCCACCTGGCGGGCCAGGGTCTCGGTCACGTCGGGCAGCCGGCGGCGCAGGATCGCCACCTCCCGCTCGAAGTCCGGGTGCTCCAGCCAGTGGTAGAGGCAGCGCCGTTTGAGCGCGTCGTGCACCTCACGGGTCCGGTTGGAGGTGAGGACGACGAGCGGCGGGGTCTGCGCGGTGATCGTGCCGAGCTCGGGGATGGAGATGGTGAAGTCGCTGAGCACCTCGAGCAGGAACGCCTCGAACTCGTCGTCGGCGCGGTCCACCTCGTCGACCAGCAGCACCGACGGGGAGTCCTCCAGCGCCTGCAGCAGCGGGCGGGCCAGCAGGAACCGCCGGTCGTACAGCCCGGCCTCGAGGTCGGCCGCGCCCGCGGCGGTGCCGGCGGCCTCGGCGGCGCGCAGGTGCAGCAGCTGGCGGCCGAAGTCCCAGTCGTAGAGGGCGTGGCTGGCCTCCAGGCCCTCGTAGCACTGCAGCCGGTAGATCGGCCGCCCGGTGACCTCGGCCAGCGCCCGGGCCAGGGCCGTCTTGCCGACCCCGGCCTCGCCCTCCAGGAACAGCGGCCGGTGCATGACCAGCGCCAGGTAGGCCGCCGTCGCGAGGCCCTCGTCGGGCAGGTAGCCCGTGGTCTCCAGCGCGGCGGCCAGGGCCGCGGGGTCGGCGGGGAGGGTGGGGTCGCTCACATCGGCAGCATCCCACCGGCGTCCACCACAGGGCCGGGTCAGTCGGTGGCCATCAGTCGGTGGCCATCGCCTCGAGGTAGTCGTCGTACCCGGCGACGACGTCCTCCAGGTCCAGGACCTCGGGGAAGTCCGCGACCTCCTGGTGCTTGCGCAGGAACAGCACGGTGCGCCGGACGACGTCCTCCTCGTCGTCGGTGCCGAGCCGGTCCATCACCTCGGGGTTCACCGTGATGAAGGTGCGGACGTCCTCCAGCTCGCTCGGCTGCACCACCAGATAGGAGTTCTCACCCTGCGCGTCGATCTCGATGTCGTCATCGGCCATGTCGTCGGACTACCCCCATCGGCCAGGGCAAACGCAGCGCCGGCTGCGACCCCGGACTCATCCGGGGGCTGCGAGGTCGAGCAGCTGCCGGGCGTGCCGGGGCAGGTGGTCGGCGGCCGGCCCGTTGCACAGGTGCGAGTGCGTGTGACACCGCCGGTGGAGCGGTAGAGGCAGGACATGGACACGCGCAGACTGGGAACGCAGGGCCTCACCGTCTCCGCCGAGGGGCTGGGGTGCATGGGGATGAGCGCCTGGTACGGCGCCTTCGACGACGCCGAGTCGACCGCGACCCTGCACCGGGCGCTGGACCTCGGCGTCACCCTGCTGGACACCGCCGACGTCTACGGCCCGCACACGAACGAGCGGCTGCTCTCCGGCGTGCTGGCGGCCCGGCGCGAGGAGATCGTGCTGGCGACCAAGTTCGGCAACGAACTGGGCGCGGACGGCACCCGGACCGGCGGGGTCAACGGGCGACCGGAGTACATCAGGAAGGCCGTCGACGGCTCGCTGCAGCGGCTGGGCATCGACACCATCGACCTCTACTACCAGCACCGGGTCGACCCGAGGACGCCGATCGAGGAGACCTTCGGCGCCCTGGGTGAGCTGGTCGCCGAGGGCAAGGTGCGCTACCTCGGCATCAGCGAGGCCGCTCCGGAGACGATCCGCCGGGCGCACGCCACCGCTCCGCTGTCGGCCGTGCAGACCGAGTACTCGCTGTTCACCCGGGACGTCGAGGACGACGGCGTGCTCGCCACGGTGCGCGAGCTGGGCATCGGGTTCGTGCCGTACTCACCCCTGGGCCGGGGGTTCCTGTCCGGGAAGATCCGCTCGGTCGACGACTTCGAGGAAGGGGACTTCCGGCGCACCTCGCCGCGGTTCCAGGGCGAGAACTTCGCCAAGAACCTGGAGGTGCTCGACCAGGTGGTCGCCCTCGCCGAGGCCAAGGGCGTCACACCCAGCCAGCTGGCGCTGGCCTGGGTGCTCGCCCAGGGAGAGGACGTCGTGCCGATCCCGGGCACCCGGCGGATCGCGAACCTGGAGGAGAACGTGGCCGCCGTCGACATCGAGCTCACCGCCGACGACCTCGCCGCGATCGAGCGGGTGGCGCCGGCCGGGATCGCCGCCGGAGAGCGGTACGCGCCCCAGGGCATGAAGTCCCTGCACCACTGAGGACCTGCACCACCGAGGACCTGCAGCACCGAGTCGCCCGACCACTGAGGACCTGCACCACCGAGTCGCCCGACCACTGACGCGCCCGACCACTCAGGCGCGCCCGACCACTGACCGGCGTGCTCGATCCTTCCGCCTAGAACGGCGGGGGATCGTCACCCGGCGCTGGTCGGTCGGGCGCTGGTGCGTCGGGCGGTGGGGCCTCCGGTGGTGGTCGGACCCCGGGTGGTCGGGTGCTGCGGGTGACGCCGGACGGGGTGGTGACGTGCAACGTGCCGTCGCAGTCCATGGCGAACCGCCAGCGAGGGGCGAAGGTCTTGAGCCGGTGGTGGGAGCGGCACAGGCAGCAGAGGTTGGCGCAGTCGGTGGCACCGCCTCGGGCGTGCTCGACGACGTGGTCGAGGTCGGCCCACGCGACGCGTTGCCCGCAGTTGGGGAACCTGCAGCGGCGGTCGCGGACGGCGAGGAAGGCCCGTTGCTTGTCGGTGGGTGCGTAGGCCCCGGTGGGCGGCGGCGGCCCGAGCACCGGGCAGCCGCACAGGGCGCCGTCGGCATGGGCGGTGCAGCCGCGGCGGGCGAGCCGGCCCAGTTCGGCGGGGGTGGTGGTGGCCAGCAGCTCGCCGTCCGGGCCGGTGACGGCGAAGGTGAGGGTGCCACCGTTCGGGGCGCTCACCCCGAGGGCGCCGACCCGGGCGAGCAGCTCGCGGAGGTGGGCGGCGGTGATCGGCAGCCCGGCCACCTCACCCGGCGCCGCGCCGGTGCCGGCGAGGGAGTCCAGATCGGCGGTGACGGTCAGGGCGGCGACCACCTGCGGCAGACCGTTGTCGGCCGGCCGGCGGATCAACATCGACAGCACGTGGGCGCGCAGCGCCCCGATGCGGCGGTCGTCGCCGTCTGCCTTGAGCATTCGGGCGAGCTGGTCAACCAGGTCCAAGCACTCCGCGGCCTCGTCGGTGGGCAGGTCCGCGGCCAGCGTCGACCGGCCGTCGGTCGGGGAGGGATACAGGTGCACGTCGGCGGCCCGCTCGGCGCCCGCCCGCCGTTCCTCGGCCGCCGCGGCGTCCAGCCGCAGCAGCTCGGCGGTGGCCCGGGCGCGCAGCCGGGCCACCGACAGCCCGGTCGCCTCGCCCAGCAGCGCGGCCTCCACCTGCCCGGCGATGCCAGGGTCGGTGTGCTGGAGCACCTCGGCCAGTTGGGTGGCGCGGCGTTCGTCGAGCTCCCCGGCCTGCAGCGCGGCGAACGTGGCCGGCAGCTTCGTCGTCCAGGTGTGCGCCCGGGCGAGCCGGTGCGCGGCGGTGCCCCGGCCGAGGTTGAGCACCATGGCCAGCTCGGCGGTGAAGAACTCACTCACCCCGGCGTGTGCCTCGTCCACCGCCCACCCGGGCTCCCGGGCACCAGGGCTGCCCGGCGCCGGATCGTCGCTGGCCGGCCGCTGCGCGGCCAGACCCATGATCAGCTCGGCCTCATAGGCGGCATCACGAGCCCGCCGCTGCTGCACCCGCTGCAGCTCGACGGCCGTCTCCTCCGCCGACAGCCAGGACACCGGCAGCCGCGGCGCGCCGACCCGCTCGCTGCGCACCCAGTCGACCCGCAGGCCACCGTGGGGAGCGGCTCCTGACGTCTCCGACACGGCTCGAACATACGTGCGACCTCTGACAGTTTTGGGGATGCCGCCGCGCGGCCCTGCCAACCAGGTCAGGGACGATGGCGGGCATGACCGACGACCTCGCCCTCGGCGACGACCTGCGCGCGTTCGTCGACGCGTCGCCGTCCCCGTTCCACGCCGTCGCCGAGCTGGCCCGCCGGCTCCGGGCCGCCGGATTCACCGAGCTGGCCGAGGCCGACAGCTGGTCACTCACCCCGGGCGCCACCCACTTCGTCGTCCGGCACGGCAGCCTGATCGCCTTCCGGGTGGGCAGCGCGCCGCTGGCCGAGGCGGGCATGCGGCTGGTGGGCGCACACACCGACTCCCCCACCTTCAAGGTGCGCCCGCACCACGACGTCCGGCAGGCCGGCTACCGGCTGGTCGGCGTCGAGCCCTACGGCGGCGGGCTGTGGCACACCTGGCTGGACCGCGAGCTGACCGTGGCCGGCCGGGTGGCCCTGCGCGGAGGCGCGACAGCGCTGGTCCGGCTGCCCGGCGCGCCGCTGCGGCTGCCGTCGCTGGCCATCCACCTGGACCGCGGCGTCCGGGACGGGCTGAAGCTGGACCCGCAGCGGGAGCTGGTGCCGGTGTGGGCCCGCGACCTGGACACCGAGCCCGGCTTCACCGCGGCCCTCGCCGAGGCCGCGGGCGTGGCCGCCGCCGACGTCGTCGGGCACGACCTGGTGCTGGCCGACACCCAGCCGGCCGCCCGGGCCGGGGCCGACGGCACCTGGGTCGCCGCACCCCGGCTGGACGACCAGGCGTGCTGCCACTCCGGCGTGACCGCGCTGATCGGCGCCGCGGCCGGCCCGCGCACCCAGGTGCTGGTCTGCAACGACCACGAGGAGGTGGGCAGCGGCTCGATGTCGGGGGCGCGCGGCAGCTTCCTGGAGGACGTCGTCCGGCGGCTGGTCGCCGTCGTCGACGCCGGCGACCCGCAGGCACTGCCCCGCACCATCGCGCAGTCGCGGCTGGTGTCGGCGGACATGGCGCACGCCGTCCACCCGACCCGGTACGACCGGCACGAGCCGGACCACCGGCCGCAGCTCGGCGGCGGTCCGGTGCTCAAGGTCAACGCCAACCAGTCCTACGCCACCGACGCCGCGTCCGGCGGGTGGTTCGCCGAGCGGTGCGCGGCGGCGTCGGTGCCGGTGCAGTGGTTCGTCACCCGCGCGGACCTGCCCTCGGGCAGCACGATCGGGCCGCTGACGGCGACCCGGCTGGGCATCCCCACCGTCGACGTCGGTGCACCGCAGCTGGCCATGCACTCCTGCCGGGAGCTGGCCTCGGCCCTCGACGTCCCGCTGATGGTCGGCGCGCTCACCGCCTGCTTCACCGACTGAGCCCGGCCGCGGGGCCCCGGAGCCGGACGCGGGGTCAGCCGAACAGCGCGGCCACCCGTCCGGCGGCGGCGGTGCCCACGGCGCGGCCCGCCCGGGCGGCTGCCCCCCGGGTCGACGGCGACAGCGCGTTGGTGCCGAAGGCGTCGACCGAGGCCTGGTCGGCGTGCACGACGGCGACCGCAGCCGGCGCCAGTTCGGCGAGCTCCTCGGCCAGGCTGCGGCCCCACAACGCGGGTGCGGACTCCAGCGCCGGGACGACGACCAGCACGCGGTCGGCCCCCGCGGCCAGGTCGGCGTTGGTCATCGACCGGACACCGCCGTCCAGGTAGCGGCGTCCCGCGATGGCGACGGGCGGCCAGACCCCGGGCACCGCGCAGCTCGCGGCCACGGCGTCGACGAGCGCCACGCCCGACTCCCGGGTGAAGACGGTGGCCGCTCCCGATTCGGCGTCCACCGCCGGCAGCAGCATCCGCCGGTCCGGCCACGCCGGCACCGGCAGCCGGGCCGCGATCGCCGCACGGCGCCGCGCCGGGTCGATCGTGGGCGCGGCCAGGGCGACCGCACCGATGCGTCGCCCGGCGTCCGCGGCGTCGTCGGCACCGGCCATGGCGGCGCCCATGTCGGCGAACAGCGCCGGGAGGTCCACGTCCACCTCGATCTCGGTGGTCCCCGGCCGCAGCTGGGCGTCGTAGAGCTCGCCGAGAGCGACCCCGCTGGTGATCTGCGCCGCGACGGAGGAGCCGGCCGAGGTGCCCACCACGACGTCGGCGGCCAGCAGGCGGTCGGCGAGGGCAGGGTCGGCGTCGGCGATGCCGCGCAGGACGCCGAGCTCCCAGGCGATGCCAGCCACCCCGCCGCCGGCCAGCACGAGCGCCGTGCCGCCGGGGTGGGCGGGGAGCGCGGAAGGGTCCGTCACGGTGACCGTCCTCGGAGGCAGTGGTACGAGCGGCACGGTCACCGTAGGACCCGGTGGCCGCAGGCACGGACACCGGCTGACTCATCGCGCTTGACCTTGACGCAGCGTCAAGGTCCACGATGCGCCCATGATGCTGATCGGCGAGGCGGCCCGGCTGGCCGGGGTGTCGACGCGCACGCTGCGGCACTACCACCAGGTCGGGGTGCTCCCCGAGCCGGCGCGGGGTGCGAGCGGCTACCGGGAGTACGGCCTGCACGACGTCCTGCTGGCCATCCGGGCGGTCCGGCTGGCCGAGACCGGCCTGTCCTTGCCCGAGGTGGCCGACGCACTCCGGGACAGCACCGGGGCCGAACTGCGCTCCGTGCTGGCCGAGCTGCTCGCCGACATCGCCGCCCAGCAGGCACAGCTGGACGCCCGGCGGACGGCCATCGAGGACATGCTCGCCCGCGAGCCGGACCTGCAGCTGGCGCACCTGGCCCGGATGCCACCGAGCATCGCCCGGGCCGTCGAGGCGCACCCGTCCCGGGCGGACCAGGAGCGGCTGGCCTGGGAGACGATCGCCGCCGCCCTGCCCGCCGCGGAGGCTGAGGCGGTGGCGGCGTCCATGGAGGCCCTGCTCACCGACCCGGCGTCGGCGGGGGAGATGGCCGAGCTCGCCGAGCGGTTCGCGGCTCTGGCCGACCGCAGCGCCGACGACCCGGAGGTCGAGCTGGTCGCGGCCCGGATGGCGGCGCTCTCCGCCACGGCGCCGCTGAGCGGGCCGACGACCCCCGACCAGGGCCTCTACCGGGCCTACCTGGAGACCCTCCCGCCGGCGCAACGCCGCTGCCTGGAGCTCGCCGAGCGGTCGGCGCCGTGAACCCCCGGGTGCACCGGGCCGCGCTGGCGGTCACGGTCGCGGTGCTGCTGGTCGACCTGGTGCTGCTCGCGACCGGCGTGCTCTCCACCCGGCAGGCCGTGCTGCTCACCCTGTGCGTCGAGCTGCCCTGCTCGGTCGCGGTCGCGGTCGCCAGCGCGCTCGCCTTCCGGCGGCTGCGGGCGGGCGGGGCGAGCCGCCGGGCGGCCCTCGAGCACCTGGTCGGGACGACGCCGGTCCGGCTGGCGGCCGGCGAGCTCCGCGCGCTGCGGGCGCTGGCGCTGACCGCGCGCCGCCGCACCGAGCCGCCCGACGGGATGCGGCTGCCCTACGGCCGGGGGCTGGCGGGGCCGGTGACCGCCTTCCTGCTGGCCACCGGCGTCGAGACGGTCGTGCTGCACCTGCTGCTCCCGGCCGGCTGGCTGCGCGACGGGCTCACCGTGCTCAGCGGCTACGCGCTGGTCGCCGTGCTGGGACTGGTGCTGGCTCGGACCGCCTACCCGCACGTCGTCTCCGCCGGGCGGCTGCACCTGCGCAGCGGGGTCACCGACGTCGTCGCGGTCGACCTGGCCGACATCGCCCAGGTCGTCGTCCGGCGCCGGATCGACACCGTCGGGCTGTGGCCCACGATCGCGGACGGGACCCTGCACCTGCCCTCGCTGGACGGCACCGCGCTGGACCTGGAGCTGACCCGGCCGCTGACGGTGCCCGCGCTCGGCCGGCGCTCCCGGCCTGCTCCGGTGCGCCGGATCAGCCTGCACGTCGACGACCCGGGCGCAGCCGCGGCGCTGCTCGGCGTCGCCTGCTCCGCCGGCCGGTCGGGGCACGCTGCGGAGCAGGGGGAGCCGCCCAGCCGCATCCACCGACTTCCGGGAGGATGAGTCGTCGTGGCTGCCCCCGACGCGATGTCCAGCAACGACCCCCTCCGGCTGCTGCTGCGGGACATCCACCTGCTCGCCCCCGATCAGCTGTCGGCCGTCGTCGCGCTCCGTGGGCGCCAGCTGGGCGCCCGGGAGACGGTCGTCTACCTCGTCGACTACGAGCAGCTGCTGCTGCAGCCCGTCCGCGGCGAGGGCGTGCCCCCGCGCCAGGAGCTCGCCGTCGACGCCACGCTGGGTGGCCGCGCCTTCCGCCAGGTCGAGCCGCTGTCCTCCCCTGCCCACATGACGACGCAGCGGTTCTGGGTGCCGCTGCTGGACGGTGTCGAGCGGCTCGGGGTGGTCGAGTTCGTGGTCGACCACCTCACCGACGAGCTGCGTGAGGACCTGCTCGCCCTCGTCGGGTTGATCGCCGAGCTGGTGGTGGTCAACA
>Ga0210040_10004948_pt1 | contig 17140 bp, 24 predicted proteins | sample CryGeyCG12114_NA_FD_185462 | JGI IMG/M metagenome (GOLD analysis project Ga0210040, IMG submission 185462) | Groundwater microbial communities from aquifer - Crystal Geyser CG19_WC_8/21/14_NA (SPAdes) (version 2) | ecosystem: Environmental > Aquatic > Deep subsurface > Groundwater | place: USA... | reverse complement strand
AAAATGAGTGAAAAAGGTGTATAAGATGCGCAGCCTTTTGTACCCTCAGTGCATATAATAGTACCAAACTTGCCTTAGTGCGTCGAATGTACAAACTATGTAGTGAAGCAAGCAAATGTCGGCTGGTTGGGGCTGGTTGTATAACGTAGATAAAGTTAGTTGGTTGGCTACCTTGGCTTGTGAATTTTGTGCGTATAACTTTGGGTGAATGAGGCGGGCAGATGAAGTTGCGAAATTGTATGCTGTGACGACACAAACTCTACAAATGCGAAAAAAACAAAGCGAAACGAGATGCTGCTTCCTCATGTATTCGTAATAAGTTTGTGTGTAATATGAGCACTTCAATGTATGCACAATCTTAAATGTTATAAACATAAACGAGTAAAAATAAACACGAGGCTTTTTGCGTTCATTTTTTATCATTGATGCAAATAATGATGAGTGACTCTGCCTATGAAAGATGATATTATGTTTTGGGAGTTAGTTTTTGTGTATGTAGTTAGTCTAATCAGTCTAATGATTCCTTTTTCCATTGAAGATAGGCTTCTATGTTTCTAATAGTCAGTTGATGGGATATACGATTTCAAAATCAAAATCATACATACGCTTCAACTGCAAATAATAAGTTTTGAAAGTGTCTTAAAACTGTTGTCCTTATGTTTATTGTTTTAAGTTTATTTAATTTTGCTTAATGTTTTTTGCAATATTTTAATATTCAAAGCACGATGCACGCAGGGAATTTGATGCCTATGCTTTATGTATGATACTTGTTCAATACATAAGAAGGAAATCTACATAGAAAAATGAATAGTAGAAGGTTAGAATATAATGTCTACTTTTTTAATAACCCTGGTTTTGGTGAAAGGTTTTTTGAAATTGTTTGCTGATTGTTGTCAGCAAGAAAATCGAACAAAATACTATTTGTTTGCATTCAAATTGGAGAGAGAAACATTTTTAATCAGTTGTCATTTAGTTTGAATTTCCGAGTTGCTGCTAATGGGAATTTCGCATTCGGCATTCAAAACAGCAATTTCACTATGGTAGAGGATTCAAATAAAAAACAGAGAATGGATTTAGCTAATCGCTTTGAAATGATCTAAAATCTGCATGAGATTTTGAATATGCAAAATAATCAAATTCTTTTGTGCCTGTCTTACCAATTTTGTGATATTATATTAGTCTTATCAGCATCTTCATAAATCCAGGGCATTATGTAATGTATACTAGAGCAGGGTATATAGAATATAAAAACAGTAGCTACAATTTTGATGATTTCAAATTACACTTTATTGCAACAAGAAAAGAAAGAATAAACAAAGATAACCCTATCTAAGAAAAGGAAAGGGGAAAACCTTCTGCAGAGACTCAGAAGGAAAATCCTATCCAACTGGGAATGCAACCCCAGCACGCATTAGCGCTATTTGTAAACTATTTATTTTAAACTATCTATTTATTTTGATGATAGTAGATTTTTGTAAACTTTTACTACAAAAACCTTTCCTTGAGATTCAAGAAACTAACATTCTTTGTTATTTACCCAATAAGTATGCGAAAAAACACCTCAAATATCTTTCTAATTTTTATTTCATGAAGCATTCATGTAGTAAATTGATGTATATTGTATGTAGCACTGAACTGTCCTGAAGAAGGTAACAGACTGTTTACCGAAAGCTAGACTAAATAAATCATATCAACATCCAGTATCCCGTCTAATTCCTTACTAAATATATAGAATACTATATATTTGGAGGCAAAATGTTAGTACTGTTAGTAGCATCACTCAATCGGTAACTTTCAAAGCATCATGGATTCATGGAGTTAAAAAAAATGTTTTGCATGAAAACTTATGAGCCCGAAGTAATTGATTTCAACTGAAAATAAGACTTTCCATGACGATCGTATATGCAACAAACAATTTAAGAGATCCCAATAGATTGACAACGAGTCCACAACAGTAGGCTTTGCAATTCTTTCTTTGAGCATCTCATTTACTGTATGCAAACTTATTGCTTCAGACATTTCTTCGTATCTAGCCATTTTTGTTTCTGTTGTTCCGTCTGGAAGCATGTCCACAGGGGATTCTGATTTTTTCGATGATGACCTTTGCGATGAATTTCTCCCCTCGAGCTCATCTCTGCAAGAGCAACTTCATTTAAATATTGAGACACTGACCGGAGAACCACTGCAGATTACTGGAGATGTGAACGATACAGTTCATATTTTAAAACACCGAATAGCAATAGCAAATGGTATTTATGTAGAAAAACAGTATTTTTTTCAAAATGGTTTGTCATCTATTCTTGGATACCTTAAGCTCAATGCAAATGATGGGGCATAAAACAAGCTATAAGTGGGTGACTATAAAACGTTGCTCTAATGTTCAGGGATACCACCATCGGATCAGCATATTCTATGCGGCAATGAAGAACTAGATGATCAAACCCAAATCAAGCCGATTCAAACAAGATTAAAATTAGTAGTTTCGATGAGAGGTGGACCATTGGGAAATAGAATGAAAGAGCCACCTATGAAAGTGTTTCATATTCCAAGTCGTAGCTCTTCCTGTAGCTCCTCTTCAGGAAGTGTTTTTCTTGTCCACGAGAACCAAAAGATTTTTCTAATCAAAATGAAATCCAAGTCAAAACCTGGAAAGAAAGAAAAGGCTCTGCAAGCTGTTAAAAAGGGGGCAAATGCTTTTTCAAATATTACTCGAGAAAGAATACAAGAAAATTTTAAAACAAAAAAGAAAGTTAACGCTCTTCGAAAAGAAATGAAGGAGAAAGGAAAACTCCAACAGGTAATTTCAACGTGTAGTTAGTTACTGTAACTGTATACTGTAGCCGTAGCCAGCACTTTAAAAAGTTTTGTATTCGCCGCTCTTCCTCACGCTTCACTTCAAAACTGCTCCTACTGCGCATGTCATATGCTAGATGTATTTGTTTAAGCAGCTGGCGCATTTATATTTAACATTGACATTAGGTTATAATCTTTATTTCTCTTATGAAAATACTTTGCATTGTCAGCATATCCATATTCAGTTAGTAATTTATTAATGCGTATATGAACGAAATTCAGCCTCATTGATACAAATTCTACTAGACTTGGCCTAAAAATGAATTTGGTCTTCTGCAAGTTTAGCAGCCCGAACCAATTGAACAACCAAAAAAGAAACTTCGGAGCCCAAAAATTCCTCCAACAACACCAGAGGGAACAAAAAAACAACAAACCATTGACCAACGATTAAATCGCATGGAGGCTGAACTTTTTCTGCAATCTAAGCGATATGATGGAAATAGCGGAGAATTGCCCTACACGGCGAATCAGTTGTACTCGTATGCAAAGCTAAAAGTTGCATCACTACGGTTGGGGACTCCTACCTGTGGCAATGGAATTGTTCCTACTGTAGTATTCAATAGAAAACTTGGAATACAGCCTGAGTACCATGATTCCAGCTGTGCTACACCTTTGAGTAAGCCTTAGTATGCAAAGTAATATAAAAGAATATAAAAATACGTTATAAACCGCCCTTTTAATTGATTAAACAGAAGAAGCACAAAAAGGCCAGCGAGCGAAAAAGAAACAATTCTTCCGGACGCTAAAATCTCGGCCTAGTAAGTCTATGGAGATTTATATTTGTCTATTTGTACAAGATACAAACCAAGAATTTTTTTTCATATGATTGATTTGAGCAGTGACTGGAGGAAGAAAAGAAGTGATACGTTGTGGAGAATGTAATAAGCGGTTGATTCCTGCTTGTCGCTATAAATGTCATTGTGGCGTTGTATTTTGTGCCACACATCGGTACGCAGAAGCTCATCACTGTCCTTATGACTACAAATCGAAAGGAAGGAAAATGCTGATACAAAGTAATCCTCAAGTTGTGCCTCAGAAACTACCACAGATTTGAGAGAGAAACTATGATGCAAAAGTCAGTTAGAAAGGATTTCGCAACTAATGGGAAACCGAAATTAAGCCGGGAATAAAATGTTTTCTGTCCTTGTATTTGGTTTTTAGTAGTATTTCGCTTATCTCTCAAGGCATGCATATGTTTACTCAATAACAGCTTTTAGAAGCCAATCGCATTGATTTCTCACAAGTTTTGCCAGTTGGCATTCTGTTGGCATTCATCCTCCATGCAAATTGAACATGCAAAAATGCAAACCTCACTCACACACTTTACCTTATCTTCCGCTCACTGTTCATCATTCAGCGAAAAAGTTTCAGCTCCGAAAAAATACAGTGGCAAAAGTGGGTTAAAAGTATGTCATAACAACATAACACACATGGCCCACTGTTATTTGTTTGAAGTGAAAGATCAACAAGCCTATCTCATTTTAGCTCACGATGCATGCAGCAAACAACGAATTTCATTCCAAGTTCTGAACTGATTGTGCTAATTTTTCAGAGTATTATTACATTATTTGTAACGCGGAAGGAATACTTGTGTCTGATAGTGAATTATATTATTTTCCCAATCTTCATGGAGTGGAGAAATCTGAATTTCGCCTTGGATTATGTGGCCTCCACTGGTACTGTGTTCTCAACAGAGCATCGATTGGCCATTCAATCAGCCTTGACAATATTGCAACAAGAAAATAGATTCCAGCAAATGCAGTTTGTTGCTATCATTCATGGCACGGAGAATGATTACTATGTTGCATGTGGAATTGGAAAAGATTTCCTCAAGGATCGCTCCTACTTTTACAGGTACTTTCCCCGGCTTTGTTTCTCACGTTATAATTTTCTACATTGAGCAGATGGCCATGGAATCTATTGATATTGATAGACTAGAAAGCTTTTTGCGGAATATACCCATTGAATCATTATAACCACCATTCAATTTTTGTGGTGCCCGTGCACGTCGTCGAAAGACTACACAATTTAATGTAAACATGTTTGAAACTTATTATTATTACGGCTTGTTTATTTTGCAGCATAAATAATGGAAAAGAATGGGTATTACTGCCAGTCCCAAGTCCATTGATCATGGAAATGGGTTTGTCTGCAAGAGGACATTTCACAGGCGATCCTGCTGCTGACAACGAAACTGATATGGTCCCTGATGGATCCGATGAGCTATTTGAAGAGGATGAATGGGTAATAATAATGACAGCTCCATTTACTGGAAAAGAAAAGTGATAAAGAGTAATAGTGACAACTTTTGGCGTTTCATGCATAGGCAACTATCAAGGAGGAAGACCGATTATCCGCTACTATTATAGGAATCATGACAGATGCTGCCATAGTGCCTCGAGGAGCTCTTATCAAGAACTCAAATGGACTTGTCTACGAAAATAAAACATTTGAAGGTAAAATTTGGCAAATAATACACGACAGAAAGAGCTGGAGTGCGCGCGCGGTTTACACAAATACGGGTTTATGTAATGATGCATGAAACAGTAGGTTTATATAGTTTGTCCCTGTGCCAAATCAAAAGTGACATAGGCAACCACATATATTGTATGATCCGTGATACCGTGATTAATCCCCTATGCTGTTTGCTTTTTCTATACTGTATAGTTTTGCAAAATGCGAAAGCAACAGGAATACAAAAAAGAACCAATTATAACAACAACAGTCTGTATGTATCAACTAAAATTACGTCGGTTAGCTTAGTTAAAAAGAATTTGGGATGGGTGATACATGTAAAATTTATCGTGAATGACAACTTCATTACTGGAACCGAACCTTATGTTATGTAACTGCTTGAGAGCTAGAGGAAACCCGAATTGAGACGCAAAGTCAATCATTCCAATACGTTCTACGTAGTTAGACATCTCAGAAATGAGATACAATGTTTGAGGTACACCGAGAAAGCAAAAAGAAACATAGTCATACTGGCAGCAAAGTCAAAAACAAAGTATTTCTGCAATGTAATTTTGGAGTTACGTACATAACGTTTACGTACTTTACATTACGTACTAGTATGTATACTGCTCCGACTTTCCTTCGCTCACTATGATTGAGTTTGACATTTACACTGACATTCAGAATATCTAGTCACGAAAATCTACCATGACTGACTATATGCTGAATGCATTCTCATGCATATTGCAGGACTTTCTATGGAAGATGGAACTCAGCTGCATTCTTATTACCATTTGAGACGACCTGAAAATCCTTGGGATCGTAATATCGTTGCCCGAGCTGATTACAACTTGTCCTTGGACTTTTTGGATTCTATTGCGGTCGATTTACCACTCGGTATAATTCAACTTAAATTTTAAAGTAGTCGTTACTTGACATTTGGTATGCGTATTTGCTTGCTTGTACTGTACTTGCAGTACTTGCTTTAACTTTGAAATGTTAATTTGTTTAAATGTTTGTTTGTTTGGCTTTGATTTGCTAAATTAAATAGGCTGCTGGTCCATTCAGATAGACAAACTCGAGTCTGTGATTACTTTGCGTTCCTTATACTGGCCAGGATTTACAGCATATCATCAATTAGGACGAGGATATAAAAGCTATGGATCCTTATACGTAGGAACGGGAAAGAAAAATTGGGATGTGCCTTTCATGGTCCTTCCCCTTCCTGCAGACAGGCGCCCATCAGTTGTTGAAGGAGGTCCAGCATTCCGTTACGAAGAAGATGAAAGTAACAGTGGTAAAAATGATGAAATTCCTGGAGAAATCGACGACGACCAACCAGAAAAACGTGAAAATGACGACGGTGGAGATTTCAAAGAAGAAGGTTTTGATGAACCTTCGGATAATGAGTCTAATTATGGGGAACAATGAAGAACTGCCAAAACGTCCAAATATTTTCTACATATCGCAATAGTTCAGTACATTTAATTTTGAAATAAACGCAAGACCCTCAGGGTTGCACAAAAAATCTTAAATCCCTTCGGCACATTTAGAATATCACTTTCAAATAGGATTAATGTTATAAAATAGTGGAGTTTACAAAATACTTCTTTCCTGTACAACAGTTCCGGACCATCATCTAGAATAAACTGAAGTACAGTGCAAATAGCTTTTTGGTTAGCTTCTTAACTACAAAAATGCGAGGGCGCATTATTAAGCCGTCTTCGCTTTCTCTCATGAAGTTGCGCACTAAAGTCATGTATATCTTGTTCTGTTATCACTCGTCCAGTGGATGCAAACTCTTGAAATAAGTTTGCAAGCTCCTGTTTAAAATCTGCGACTCCTATGAACATGAAAAAAAGGTTTTCTTGAACAGTCCAGTAATGATAATCAGGCCTTAAGTTCACTACAGCACAACCTTCGCACTACGTTGGGACATTCTCACATTTTCAATATCTCAATCAAACTAAGAAATACTATAATTAAAAAACTTGTGTTTTGTTACCGTTCACAAATTCCATTTTTCCAACATGATCCATCGAGTTGATCATATTCCCCAGTTCAGTCTCACTCTGTTCAGCGACAGACTTCATTTTAGCTTTTCCTTCAGTTTCGTATTTGTCGATTGAATCATCTTCATCGATGAGATAAGGAACTTGGAGCGTTTGATAAAGCTCCTAGAATAAGCCAGTTAGAGATCTCTAAAAGTCATCTTCAAAAAATGTATGTTAACAGCACTAACTAAGTTGGCTTATTGTTATCCTTACAAGACAAGAAGTGCAACGACATAGTGCGTTTCTCCATCCTTTAATCCAAAAAGCACCACCGTTAAGTGGATCAACTTCTTTATCACCGGTAAGTAAAAGTTTACAAACTTTTGCTGCTGTAGAAGGTTCAGATATATCTGCAGGTGCAAGCGTTGGTTTAACAACACTAGATTCAGTATTTAGAGCTTTAGCTTCTCCAGAGTCACTAACTGGAGTCGAAGTTTCCACATCTACAGCTTCATCTTCTTTGGCCATGAAATCATTTGCAGATGATGGGGCTGAAGTATATGAAAGCAAGCAAGTTATAAACACAGCCAAAAGAAATTGATATTGAATTGAATATGCAATAAAAGGAAAGCAAACCTTTAAAGATTTGTTCGGAGTAAAACTTGAGAAAATCCAATTTAGGTAAACATGTTCCGCAGATGAGCTCCACATCTACCAAATTCCCATCCACCAAATCTTTAACTCCAGAATGCTGAAAAATCCAAATAGTTAGAAAATTACCTCCTATGTCACTCACTCATTAAAAACAAAAGCCTTTGGTAGTAAAATAGGTAGGTCATTACCGTCTCGTGAAACCAGTCTTCACACCTAAGCGTTTAGAGTAAATATTAATAAACCAAGAGCAATAAAAAGATAACTACTACTGCTACAATTCATGTTCATAGAAATAAATTTGTTTACTCATAAAACTACTCACACAATACATTGCAACATGGAATCATCGCAGGTGTCCGAAGCGCCTTCCTCTTCTGGATAAGGCCTGTGACAAGTACAATATAAGCCTTTGAAATTCTGGTTGTACACGTTATTTTCATTGTAATCGTCTTTTTTCTAGCAGCCAAAAAACATCATCAATTAAAACGTGATCGAAAGAACGAAAAGACAACATGTCCAGTTAATAAGAGTTACCGGTTGCAGGAGGCACGGATTGAACGGAAATTTTTTATTTCCACAATCACACCGAAAGTTTCTAAAAAATCAATGGCATGAAATTTATAACAAAAATTACCTACAGAGGATGATCGTACAGTTATAATGAGGAGTAAAACCTTTTGGTATACAGTTCAACCAGATCATGTCCTTCATGGCAATTGTAGCTACATGCAAGACAAATGGCAGCAGGTTTGGAATCAGGATAACTTTTTGGATGACAAGTCAAGCAAGCGTAAAGTGCTTGTCGCTTTACGTATCCCTAAAATTAAGGTAACACCAGTTAAAGGTTGCACAGACGAAATTATGGTGACACTGTTTAAAAATATCAGTAAGGCAGACCTTAAGGAACAGCATAATTACCTTGTCGTAACTACAATTTTGAGAATCAGAAGCCCCCAAAACAGCATTAGACGTTTCTTCCAACTTTTCCTCCTGATCCAGAATTTCTGTTAGCGTTAATACGGGATCTTCAGGATTCCCATCCTCATCAATGGAGCCTGAAGTTGCGTCGTGAGATCCTAAATAAACATTCAAGTTAATTTTAAAGGCGAAATATGTTTAGATCAAGATGCAATAAAAATACAGAAACACTTATTGCGTTGGTGAAATGCTACATTTTCGACTCAACACTTACTTTTCAACGCCATATTTTCCGAAAAATTAAAAAAATAAACACGAAATAATGAAGAATAGAAAAAAAAATTATTGTTTAGTTTGATGGATCATGGATCGAAGTAACTAAAAGATCAAGATCAAATCTTTGTTGCGTTTAGGTAAAACTTATCCCGCGCCCACGTACATTCACTCATCTATGGCCATTGACTATTCCACTATTCCATTAAAATCTAATCATATCTTATTATTGTCATCGGCGCTGGACTTTACGAATTTTGTGAAAAATAAACTTCAATACTATGCAATGAGAGAGTCACTTTTCCAGCCAGGGTACTTTCTACTTTCCTGTTCATTTGCAAAGCATTAATGCTTTAATTTCAATGCACTTTCTGTCATATTACTGCACGAAGTGAAAGCATTGCCAGATAAAGGTTCTCATGCAAAAATCGGAGCTCATCACGTTCATGCAATCATGCAATGCATGTATATAAACTGTCTGAAAATTAAATTTTACTTGTGCATGGTAATAATTCCTGTAGTTAGCACTACATTTTGGCACTCGGGTTACGTAACAATACGGTACGGCAAGTCACATAGCCCCAAGAAAAAAAAATTGTTTGCATAGATAATTCGAGTAACCTACTATTACTTTAAGCAAAGGAGAACAATAATTAAATAACAATATAGTAAATTTGTTCTTAGATTGGTAGTGCTTTTTCACAACTCTAGTGCATCTCATTATCGTGCATATAGTAAACAAGCGTGTACTGTATGCTCATATTGAATGTGTTGTGTTAGAAGGTTGTAACTATCCAACTACACTGCACAAACTATCTACTTAAGCCAATTAACATTGATCATCAAACAACGACTATGTAAACTCAATGACAATTTATAGCTGTAGCTCAAATGCAGTTATTCTCTTACTATATCTACCCTTTCTAACAACGATACGACATAACTTACGAACTCGAGGGATTTAACATTTTCAAACGATATGATATGCATGACATCATTCATTCCTTTTTATTGGCAAAAGAATAGCAAGGGTAACTACTGACAAATCTTTTATTCATCTGACTGTGAGAAGTGCCTATTGTGCAACAGAAAGCTGCATGCATAATGAAAAATCCTTTTGTTGTCTTCTTGAAGCACTATGATCACGCTTTTGGTCAATTTTTTGGTCTGTGACAATGCATTTCTATCGCTGCATTTCTCACGATACACTTTCATGTATATAGAAAACTGACATAAATACACGATAATGAAAAATTATGAGACATATGCATCGGATGTGAGTTAGCTGATGAGCTTATAAGTGACTCATGTTCACATGCTAGTAGTTGGTTGGCTAATATGTAGGGTATCCATTTAACCAAAACCACATTAACCCTACCGTAATGTAATACATGTGTGCTTGTATATTGTATAATTTACAATTTACATTGGTACATGTTCATTTCATTAGGTTTTCTTTCCAGATTGTACACTGCCACACAGCTACGAATTCAATCCATTGAAAACAGTTGTGTGCTTTAGTTTAGTTCAGGGAAGGGAGGATGTTAAATTCTACGTACCAAAATAGAAGAACCAAAATTCACTTGCTTTCCACACAGCTGAGACTAGACGGAATATTACATCCTATATATTTTCATATTAAAGAGGGCCTGCTCTCATCCACTTACAAATTTCGAATATACTATGATGTAAATCACAATAAACGACGATCGATAACCCATTGTTCAGTGATTAGTGTGTTTGCGATTACATTATTGTTTCGATTTTGTTGATCGCGCAGTCAAGTGTCAATTTCTAGATTTCATTGTTGCTGTTCAGTTTTCACCTAGACTAATTTATTTGTAGTTCTGCTGGATCACAGAAACGGTTGGTAAGTCAGCTTGAATTGTGTTTTATGTTTCAATAAATCGTTCAATACGATTAGACAGTTTAATCGAGAAAGTAACTGAGATTTTTATGATTCATTTTCAGAATTGTAACCAGAATTTAGAAGAAAAAACAATCAGTAGACTCGCTAAAACCAACCACTAGTGCTCTAATTTCACGGGGAAGCAGTAAAAATGAAATTATTCTAGTTGTTTTCTTCAGTTGGTTGTTGAAGATAAGGATATCAATCCGTAGTTATGAAAGCATGACTGGATTCAGGGTTTAATCTTCTTTAAAATTCATGACAGTGGGCACTTCTGTAGTCTAAATCGTGACTTATTAAAATATGGCTTCAGTTAAAGTGGCTGTCAGGGTCCGTCCCTTTAATCAAAGGTTGGTTTGCAGCTTTAGAGTTCGTGTGCACTCTTTGCTCCTATTGCTTACTATTTAATTGTTTGCAAATGTATTTTTATGATTTTAATCTCAGGGAAATAAACATGGAAGCGAATAGAATTATTGAAATGGACGGGAAAAAGACCCGCATCTATAACTCAAAGGTAGGTGTTTTTGACTCTTCCTCACAGCAGCTCTTGCACACTGAAACAGTATGTGGTATTTGAATCCCAAAATTCGAAAAAATAGTCCGTGCATGATTCAGAAACTTTTTTTATTTAATGTTTTGCACTTTACACAGGCGTCGGGAGGAAAAATGGATGGAGAAGCAGCCCGTGAACGCTTCAAAGACTTTACATTTGACTACTCGTATTGGTCTTTTGAACCCAAGGATTCACATTTCGCTTCCCAAGAGCAGGTGTTCGAGGACTTGGGCATAGATGTTGTCCAAAATGCCTTCCAGGGTTATAATGCGTGTGTATTTGCTTATGGCCAAACATCTAGTGGAAAAACGCATACTATGATGGGCTGCACTAATCCACCTGTACGATCATGCTTTATTAATTTATGCTACTCTCTGTTTTTTTGACGGCTTGGTTTCATATTCATCAATGAATTTTGTTTTATAGGAATCTCAAGGTCTTATTCCAAGAATATGCAAGGTAAATAGTTTTGAATTTTGAGAAAGGTGTATGAGATATAAGTGATTAACATTAATGCTATGTTTGAATTTGAACACTTCATGTTTGTTTAAAACAGGACATGTTTACAAGGATGAAAGAAGGCAAAGAAAAAGGAACTACATATCGAACTGAAGTCAGCTACTTGGAAATTTATAATGAAAGAGTCAAAGACTTACTAAAGCGGGATCAAACACATAGCCTCAAAGTGAGAGAACATCCCAAGCAAGGTCCATATGTAGAAGCGTTGTCTAAACATTTAGTTATGGAATACAATGATATTCTGGAACTAATGAATCGAGGCAACTCCAATCGAACTACTGCCTGTACGAATATGAACGATGTTAGCAGTAGAAGTCATGCAATCTTTACGATGACATTTATTCAAGCACGATTTATTGGAGATATGCCGTCAGAAACTGTTTCTAAAGTTCATTTAGTAGATTTGGCTGGCAGGTAGTGTCAATACTTCTGTTTTCTCTTTATTTTGCTTGAGGTCACTATAATCTAGTCAACTTTACGAATTTATAGTGAGCGAGTGGATGCTACTGGAGCCACTGGACAGAGATTAAAAGAAGGAGCTCATATCAATAAATCTCTTGTAACACTTGGATCTGTGATTTCTGCACTTGCGGAGAGCTCCCAATCTCAAAAGAAATCTTTCATACCTTATCGAGATTCTGTTCTTACCTGGTTATTGAAAGACTCACTTGGCGGAAATTCCAAGACTATTATGATTGCAAGTTAGTTTTTATTCGAGTTTTTCGACAACCTACTAAATATATTTTGATAATGGTTTTAGTTAAATACCAACATGGTTATGTTTTGTTTAGCTATTTCGCCGGCTGACTGCAACCATTCTGAAACGCTCAGCACTTTGCGTTACGCTAATCGGGCTAAAAATATCATCAACAAACCCACTATAAATGAAGATACTAACGTGAAATTGATCAGAGAACTACGTGCCGAAATTAACAAACTCAAAGACCTTTTGGGTAGCAATGATGTAAGTATTCGAATTTAGTCTGGCGTTATTTTAATATATTTGCAGCCGAAGTCAAAATGAACGTATTTTTTCTCTGTTTGATTTTAGAGTTCAGAAAATGTACTAGAAGAGCTTCTACAAAAAGAAGCGAAAGAAAAAGTCTTGACAGAAGAATGGACTGAAAAATGGAAGGAGACCAAAAAGATTCTTATGGAACAGACTGATTTGGCGTTACGAAAAGCTGGTCCTGGAGTTGTTTTGGATTCTCAAATGCCTCATTTAATTGGGATAGACGATGATCTGCTGAGTACGGGCATAGTTCTCTGGCCTTTAAAGGTAAGTTTTTAATTTCACTGTTTCATTTATATTGTATTTTTCATAGTTGCTTCGTCGTCATTTCAATTTGTCTTTTAAAATGGTAGCGCTTGACTTGTGAGCATTTAATGCGCATAGACGGACGGCTATGTAGAAGAAGAAGATGAAGAGTTAATAATATTTATAATAAATAGCATTGTGACTTCTATTGTTTATGTAGACTCGTTTGATAATACTGTGAAGTCCAATTTACTGGACTCTTTTAGCTGTAACTATTTTTTTTTGCTACCTTTGCTTTTTGGATCGATTCATCTGCAACGCAACGAAGAATTGCTATTATTATTATAAGTTCTATATCTTGTCTGCTTTAGTCTGCAGTTTTTATGAAGAATTTTCAGATAAAGATGCATTACATGGAAACTCTGTTTGTAGTACATTTACTAGGAACATTTGTTTCATTTTAGTTAATACTCTTCATACATAAGTTTGAAAAATTGCTTATATGGCTTAAAACCTTTTAGGAAGGTGAAACGAGGATAGGATCAGAAGATGGAGATGAGGATATACATGCTATTACTTTGAAGGGTCAAGGTCTGGAAAGTGAGCATTGTAGTATTTTGCTAGAAAACGGAATTGCCAAATTGGTTCCACATGATGGATCGGTTTGTCATGTAAACGGGCAGCAGATTGATAAGCCCACACGGCTAAATCAAGGTATTACTTTCACCACGTTATCTAGATGGATCATGCAGCCTGAAATATGTCTCATAAACTTCTATTGTTGAAAAATCAATCATTTGGTTTTGTAAAGGCTGTGTAATTCTTCTTGGTCGGACTACAATGTTTCGGTACAATGATCCTGCTGAAGCTGAGAAATTGAGGAAAGAGGGATCAAAAAATCATGTGAATCTCAGCAGACTTTCATTCATGAGTCGGTCAGCTACAGATCTTGCCTTATCTGATATCACTGGGTGGGTGTATTGCACATCCTTATTATGTTGTAGTAACTTTTATAATAGATGAGTTTCCATAATTTTTAATAATGTTTTATTTCTTTACTTTAGGGAAGAAAGTTCTGTCTTGGAGGAGAAACGAAAGCAGCTCGAAGCTGAAGAAATGCGATTACAGAAGGAAAGCCAAGAGTTGATGAGTCAGAAAGCTTTGTTGGAAGAACAGAAACAACTTTATGAAGTTAGTTTTCTGCGAATTTCTTTCAAAAATAAATATGGCACGTTCTATTCACATCATTGGTTCTGTCTTTTAGCAACTGCAACAGGAGAAAGAGGAAGCTTGGAAGGCAGAGCAAATTAGTAAAAGTGCTTCAATTACATTGGCTCAAAAGGAGTTGGAAGAGGTAAGTTTTAATTGTAGAATTAATGGGTTTATACATCAACTATAATTGGTAAATGGAAAGCTTTTAACTCTGATAAAGATGGATTTACCCTAACCCTATTTACTATATTTCCATTTATTATGAACTTGTATTTTTGATCCAAAAAGTAAAAGTTTTTGTATGCATATGAACATGCCTGTGTTCTTTTACCACAAAGAAATGGAAACCTTTCATTTGTATGTTTTTTAACAGCGGCGATACAAACTGGAACTAGAGTATGCTGCGCACAGAAATCGGTTGTCTGAAGACTGGAAGCGGTTAGAGCAGCAAGAGCAGGAAACCTTATCTAGTCTACAGTCAAAAGAAAAAGATTTGAAGCGAAGGCGAGAACTGCTTGAATGTGAAGTGGATCAGGAAATGGAACAGGTGTGTTAAAAAATGTTTTTGAAGCAAATAGTTCTGCTTTTACTTTATACACGATTTTATTGGTCATGTTATGTGTGAGCATTGAATGCAACTGTGAATTGGCTTTGTATTGTTTTTTGATTTGAGTAGTTTTTATTTTTTGGTTTTTTGTTGTTTATTTTTTGGTTTGAAGATTGAAAATGAAGCCCGTAATGTGGACTTATTGCGGTCTGTGCTAGAAAAAAAGCAAGAAAACTTTGTAATTTTTACGGAAAAATTAAATCACGACCTTAAAAAGCGATTAGACAAACCCAAGGAAGATTTCAGAAAAATACTCGCCTTGAATGATACTGCGTTTGATCAATTATTGTCTGAGGAAGCAAAGGGTCTAGACTCTTGGAAGTCGAAAACGTTGTCTAGTTTGGAATCTCAAAAGCATAAATTGATTGAACAAATTGAGGTAGTAGTTCAATAAAGCATGTCGCTTGTTTCATTTATTTGGGATGACTACTTTTGTGTGATTTGTGTTTTCTCCTGATTTCTGGTTCCGTTTTGTGTGCGTGGCTGTAATGATTTCTTTTGGCATTTTTGGTTTGCCATTTTTCACGTAGATATTGAATGTAAAAATGAATGAGTGCACTGATGTGGAGTCAAAAACTCTTTTTCAAAATCAATTGGCATCTATGGAGAAGAACAAAGAAGAGATTGTGGTAGAACTTGGTTCTGTGGAGGCAACTTACGCTCAAAAGAAAGCTGATTTTGAGGAAACCAAAGAAGCCTTGAAAGAGTCCAGAGCTTTGTATTCCCAAGAGGTTCGTTAAAATAAATCCTTTGCTTTCTTTTTATCAATAAATCTAGTTATCTCAATTCGTTGTGCTTTTTCATAATGCTCTGAAGTATGCGACCAAGTGTAGTTCTTTTGTGCTTGGATGGGTTACCCATCACGACAATTTACTAATGCTTGTAGCTAAAATCCTACTATAGCTCGGTGCAAGTAATGTAAGGTTCTCCACGGATTAGATCATCTTTGAATTCTATGAGGTGCCATAATTCGCCTTGTGCTAACTTTTGGTCAGTGTGAGACTTAGAATTCTTTCTCTAGAAGAATTTTACCCGTAGGAGTACAGCTTCTAGATTTGGACTGGAAATACTATAACTTTTAATTGTACTCATGTATGTTTTAGCAACAAGAATGTGCTCAAGTGGATGCTGAAATTGATAAAGCGATCGCAAAAATGGTATCTAGTGAAGACAAAATGGGGCGACTTGAGGCCGATTTGGCTCTTATAGCTGACCAGGAAAAACTCATTGTAAATCAGCTAGCTCACATTGACTCGAGCAAGCAAAAATTATTAACTATTATTGAAAACACTACGGAACAAGATTATGAGGAAGAATCTCGTGACCGAAAAAAGCTGTAAGTTATTGTTTACAACACCGTTTGTTATAGTGTAAGATTGCTGTTTAATTTTGTTATTTATTTCTGATTTATTGCACCCTCGTGATTCTCAGGTTAAAGCTAGACTTGGGCTCAGGGGACCATACAGAAAGCTCTCCCGCTTCAGAAAATAATGATAGTGCTAGTGATTCACTTTGGAGTTCTCCTCAAACTCCACAGCTGAAATCTAACAATGTTATGTCCATTAGTCCTATTCAGAACTTGAATTCGTTTGGTGATGGAGACAATACACTTATTAGCAATAACAATGGCAAGTACATATCAACACCTCATGAAAAGGATACTGCGGCTGTTGTGCAGCTGAAACGGCTCGTTATGGAAATCAGTGAACAAAAGAACGTTGTTCTAGAATGTCTGGAAAATGATTGTGACAAAGAGGAATTGAACAATCATATTGCTGTGAGTTATTTTTATTATTTTCATATTTTCATACTAATGTGTATAGTATAATATGAGGAACTCCGGAACTAAAGAGCACTTCGTAAACAACGCCGAAAAAATATTGTTAATTATTGAAAAAAATTGACAAAATATTTATTTGGTTACCATGACTGTGAT
>Ga0210040_10004946_pt1 | contig 17140 bp, 8 predicted proteins | sample CryGeyCG12114_NA_FD_185462 | JGI IMG/M metagenome (GOLD analysis project Ga0210040, IMG submission 185462) | Groundwater microbial communities from aquifer - Crystal Geyser CG19_WC_8/21/14_NA (SPAdes) (version 2) | ecosystem: Environmental > Aquatic > Deep subsurface > Groundwater | place: USA... | reverse complement strand
TGATAAAGGGCAGTCACCGGGTTGATGAACGTGGCCGTTCTGGCCGGTCGCGCGCCGAACAGGTCGGCGAGTTGCTCGACCGTATATCCCCTGCGCACGTGGCCCCATTCGTCCATCAGTTCGCTTTCGTGCGGAGCGTGGCGCTTGAGCAGGCCGCACATCGGATAGTGCCAGTCGGCGCTTGGAGTACTCACCAGCACATGACCGCCCGGACGGGTGACCCGAATGGCTTCGGCAACCGCTACGTCATGCTCGACGATGTGCTCGAGCACGTCGAAGAGCGTGACGATTGCAAACGAGTTGTCCGCAAAGGGTAGTGCCCGCGCGTCGCCGCAAACGAACTGCGTCCGGCTGCCTTCCGGCTGATGGCTGGCATGTTCCGGATCGAGGTCCAGCGTGACGATGTCGGCATCGGGGTAGAGCATGGTTGCAAGCCCGCTACGCCCGCCACCGATCTCGAGGACGCGCTCGCCCCTGGCGAGCGAGGGGGGAGCCACTCGGTGGATGGCTCGCATCTTCTCGCGGTAGAACAGCCCGTCGGTCCAGCCGTTGGCAAAAGGATTTCGGGCCAGAAAGGCACCCAATGGTGTCCGGCGGATCAAAGTGTCGTCCATTCACCCCTCCGTCGCCGCCAACCGGGCCGCGCGAAATAGCCAAGGCCGGCGGACCAGCCCCGAACCTCAGCAGACAAAAGTGCCAGCCGTCGCCAGTGCCGCTTTCCCACGGCGACCAGCGCGGTCCGAATGAAGTAGCGTGGCAGTTGCCAGGCGATCCGCTTGCCATTGGCGCGATCGTCGAACGCATCGGCCTGGGCAATGAGGGCGGAGACATGGCCGCGCATGTAGACCCGGACCTGACTCGCCAGCTCCCGGTGGGTCGCGCGATGGTGATGAAGAACAACCGCGCGTGGCTCGTGCAGGATACGCCCGCCAAGCGCGAGCAGGCGATACCAGAGTTCCGAATCCTCCGAGCAGCCCGACGCACCAGCCCCAAGCCGCTCGTCGAAGATGCCGGCCCGATCGAAGGCACTTCGTCTGAAGGCCATGTTGGCACCCGCTCCGATCCGCCAGACCTGTGCGCCGTGCGGGCGCGTTTCGGCAAAGAAGCGTTGATCAAAAAGCAGTGGGAGAAAGGAGCCGCCGAAGGCACCGAGCGTGAACTGGAATTCCCGCTGTGCGCTCGTCTCCAGGGTCGCCGGAAGCACCAGGCCCGTGACCGCGTCGACATCATGCGTCCGGAAGGCCCTGACGATCTCCGACAACCAGTTTGGATGAGGTTCGACATCGTCGTCAGTGAAGGCCACGATGGGGCGCGAGGAAGCGCGAATGCCGCTGTTCCTTGCGCGGCTGAGACCCGGTCTTGGTTCTCGCACGGTGATGACGTCCGGAAATGCGGAGCAGATCGGAAGCGCCGATCCACTCCGGCTGTTGTCAACCACGATCACTTCCCCGGCTCGGCTGCGCTGCCTCGAGATACTTTCAAGGCAGCGCCTGAGAGCATCTGGCCGGTCGCGGGTGCAGATGATTAGGCTGACGTCCGACGCGCTGCAGGGCGGTTCTCCGGCAAGCCTGTCGAGACGTGCCCGGACATCCGTCAGGGTTGCCGCCCTCGACGCATTCAGGCCGCGGTGAGGCCGAGCTTCATTGCCGGCGACCAGCGGAGCGTCAAGCTCGGCCTCACGGCCGGAAAGCTGATCGCCGAGCAACTCCGCCGCAAGAGCCCTGATCTGCCCTTCGCCTAGCGGCAGCTCTGCTGGAACGCGGGTTCGGGAACCGACCGGAAGATCGCCCCACCAGTAGACATCAAGCACCAGATCGGCCTTCGGTGCCTCCGTCTCCGGCTGCCGCAGGTCGACGTGGCGGATCGCCGCAGCCGCGCTCATGGGATGGCAGCCCGGATGCTGGCGATGCGTGCACGCGATCGATCATATTCCCCGGCAAGTCCCATGACCCCGCCTCGAAGCTCCGCAAGGGAGAAGCGAGCGCTCTGGAGATCGAAGCGTTTGACAGACTTGAGCAGGACCAGTGCCTGGTCGCCGAACCACCAGGCGATCATGGCGCGATGGCGGTGCCGCAGCTCAGGGTCGGCTCGATGGCTCTTCACGAGAAAGGCCATCAGGCCCAGGCCCCAACTCCAATATTGTCGCTTCAGCTCGGCAATCGTTTCGCGATGCTCATGATGCACCGCGTAGCTGGGTTCGTAGATGATCGGTCGTCCGGAGCGCAGCACTCGGTAGAAGATGTCGAGGTCGCCGCCGCCAGGAAGCGGAGCACCGGTATCCAGTGCTTCATCGAAGCCGCCCAGCTCGAGCAACAAGCCACGGTCGAACGCCATGTTGCAACCGGCCCCGACGGAGCCGGCACCAACGGGGAACAAGGGATTATGGTGGTGAGCGGACCGGAACTCGATACGCTGGAAGCCCCGCCGGAAGCCGCCGCGTCGCTCGAACATGATCTGGGCGTGGGTATCGAGGCGGTAGGGGAGTACGAGCCCCGAATATCCACCCGCATCCGGACGACTGTGCCAGCCAGCGGCAAGCCCCTGCAGCCAGCCGGCATCGACCACCACGTCGTCGTCCAGATAGGCGATCAGTTGGCCTTTCGCCTCCGCAAGCGCGCGGTTCCGAGCAAAGTTGAGGCCCGGCCTGCTTTCCAGCACGTGGCGCACCGCCTCAAAGCCCGACGCAACCTCCCTGGTGTGGTCGGTCGATCCATTGTCGATGACCAGAATTTCGACTGCTTGAAAAGCTGCGCTCCCCGTGGTGCTCTCAAGCGAGCGGAGGAGCCGTGCAAGCCGGTCTGCCCGGTTGCGGGTGCAGATGGCGATGGAAAGACTTGGCCCCGCTTTGGGGGACGGGCCCGCAAGCTCCTCTTCCACCCGCACCGTCAGCAGGTTGGCTGCGAACTCTCGGTTGGCGATCGCGCGTATATCGGCTTCGCTGAGCAGCCCGTCTGTAGGCCGCTCCTCCATGTGAAAGCCGATCGGCCGTCCATGCCAGCGCGCCACCAGGCCGACCCCCTGTTGGTCGGAGGTCAATCGCACTTCGGTAACGGGCCGGGATAATTCCAGCTCGACCAGAGAATATCCCATCAGCTCGCCACGTTCATGGTGCGTTGCAGGCGATGCAGTTCCTCGAAGCGACCGTTCGCACTCAGCAGTTCCTTGGGCGACCCGCGCTCGACCACCTTGCCGTCCTGCATGACGACGACCTGGTCGGCGCGCATGACGGTGCTCAGCCGGTGTGCGATCACGACAAGAGTGCGCTTTTGCGAGTAGGTGGACAACGTGTCCTGGAAAGCCTGCTCCAGCTCCGCATCGAGAGCGTTGGTCGGCTCGTCGAGAAACAGGATCTCGGCGCCGCGCAGTATGGTGCGGGCAAGCGCCAGTCGCTGCCTCTGACCGCCGGACAGCCGAAGGCCACGGTCGCCGACATAGGTGTCATAGCCTTCGGGAAGATCGGCGATGAACGCCTCGGCATGGGCAACGCGTGCGGCTTCGTGGATCCTTGCTTCGTCCGCATCGGGGCAGGCGTAGGCAATATTTGCGCCAACGGTGTCATTGAACAGCTGGACGTCCTGAGTCATCAGCCCGAACCGGGCGCGCCAGCTCGCCAGACGCAGTTCCCCAAGCGGGATGCCATCGACCAGAATGCGGCCATCCGTCGGATCGTAGAAGCGACAGAGCAGCGCCAGCAGGGTCGACTTGCCTGCACCGGACGGGCCGACGATGGCAGTGGTCTTTCCGACCGGGATGAACAGGTCGACGTTTCTGAGAATCGGCGTTCCGCCCGCCTCGTAGGCAAACGAGACGTTCTCCAGCGACAGCCCGCGCTTCAGCGTCCTCGCGTCCTTGGTGCCATCTTTCAGGAAGGGCTCACGGGTAGCCTCAATCAGCGCATCGACGTCGGCCACCCCGCCGGCCATGCCTTCGATCGCGACCGAACTCTCCATGAGCTCGCGGGCCGGGGACTGCAGGCGGTAGAACAGGGTCAGGAAGGCCGCGAGCGAAGCGACCCCGACTTCCAGCTGTTGGGAGAGGACGATCAGCCCACCGATCAACAGCAGGATGCCGCCTTCGGTGAGGGGGCCGGGCGTTCCCCAGAGAAGATCGAGGCGCAACAGCCGATGCCGAACCCGCTCCGACAGGTCGGCCATGGAGGCGCTTTCATCAGCTTCTCGTCCGAACGTCCGGATCAGCTGCAGCGCCTGCACCCGCTCCCAGATATGCAGGCCGAACGCCTTGTTTTCGCGGACGACCTCCTCGCCGACCGTCGAGGCCTGGCGGGTCGCCAGCCGGATCAGCAAAGCGCCAAGTCCGAGGAAGATGGCTGAAAAGAAGAGAAGCTTGGCCGAGATGAGCGCGAGAAACGCTCCGAACAGGACGATGGTCGTCGCCGAGATTGCCAAGCGGTAGGAGAGCCCCAGAACCCGGGCGACCTTCCAGCTATTCTCCGCCAGAGTCGTGACGATCTCCGAGCGGCGTACGCCCGTCCGATAATCGATGCAGCTGCTGAGGGTCTGGTCGAAGATCCGGACTCGGATACGGTGCGCGGTCTCGCCTTCGGTCCGGCGGGTGAGCCACATTCCCGCGAAGGCTACGACGTTCTTGGCGAGAACCAGCAGGCACAGGAGGGCAACATTGAGGCCGATGGCCTGGCTGGCGGTAAATGAGCCGAACAACCTTGCGAACTGGGCCTCTACGAAGGTCGACGTCGAAGTCGCTCCCGAGAGAGCCTGGACGAGGGGAACAAAGAGCAGCAGCGCAAGCCCTTCGAGGAGGGCAGCCAGACCACCCAGGACCAGGATTCCCAGCGACGGAGCCGCAGGACGGCTCGCCAATCTCCACGTCCGCCGCAGCGTGCCAAGGAACTTGCCGCGTCCATGCGAGACTTCACCGAGCAAGCGCCCAAAAAGAAGGAATATTCGATGTCCGCGCACAGCAGGATAAGACCACGACGGAGCGGGATGTTCCAGCCTGTGTGTTAGCTTGAAAATAATGGTGGTTAACTGGAACCCTTAAGCGCATCCTTAACGCGCTTCCCGGGTTTCTGAGCATGCCGATGTTTCGAGTTAGTGTCTCGCGGTCGCATGATGCTAGTTTCGTCTAGGCGGGAGTATGAGTTTGCCGCTGGTCAGCGTCGTCATTCCGGCATTCAATGCCCAGCACACGATCGACCGGACGCTCGCCAGTGTTCGGAGCCAGGTCCATGCCGAGCTCGAGATCATCGTGGTGGATGATGGCTCGCATGACGACACCCGGGGCCGAATACTCCGGCATGCCCGCGAGGATCCGCGAATCCGGCTTGTCGAGCAGCAGAATGGCGGTGTGGCATGCGCCCGCAATCGCGGCATCTCTGAAAGCCGAAGCGAATACGTCGCGCCGATCGATGCTGACGACCTTTGGCATCCCGAAAAAATCGCCCGGCAGCTGGCCGTCCTGCAGTCATCGCCCGAGGTCGGCCTGGTGGCGACCGCCTACAGCGTGATCGATGCAGACGACTGCCTCATCGCGAAGGTTGGCGGGACGTCACCCGAAACGACGACTTTCGAAAACCTCTGTCGGCGCAACTTCATCGGGAACGGGAGCTCGGCCATGATGCGGCGGAGCTTGATCGAGCGCTTCGGCGGATATGATCCAAGCCTTCGGCAACGCGGCGGACAGGGCTGCGAGGACTTGCAGCTTTATCTCCAGATCGCCGAGATATCGCAGGTCATCCTGCTCCCGGACCCGCTCACTGCATATCGCCGCAGCCCCGGGAACATGTCTACCGACTCGGTTCAGATGACCCGATCCTTCGACCTTGTGGCAGCGAACTTCTGCCGCCGGCGCCCCGAACTTCGTAGCCTTTTCAACGACCATCGCATCTACATGCTTTGCTGGCTCCTCAACGGTGCACTTCGGGCAGGCAACATGCGGCAGGCCAGTGAAATCGCCGTTCAGCTCGTGCAGACGCCGAGCATCACGCTGCCGGGAGCGCTGCTCGATGCCGCCGTTCGGGTCACTCGAGGCATGAGCAGACGGTGGCTGGTCGAACGAGGACGAAGGCCGCCCTTGCCGTGGCCCGAGCCTCCGAGCACTCCGCCTCAGGCGAGAGAGGCCTCATCAGCCCGCAGTTCCCAGCATCACTAGAGGCAGCAGCCGCGTCCAATTTCCGGGCAGACGCCTGTGCTGCAAGGAGCTAGAGGCGACGGGCCCAAAAGGCTTAGTCCTCGTCCTAGTACGACAGCTCTATACCGCTTAATCAAAGTCGAACTGCCAGTAATGGCCTGGGCACTTGCAATCCTTCGGCTTTTTCCTGTGATTCCGCCCTACTCCATTAGCTCACATGGACAGTTAACAAGATTAATGAGCATTTTTGTCCCTGACGAGAGCCAGGCGGGCACTCGATCTGAAATGAGCTGTCGGTAAGCTAAGCCGCTGCCCCTTACGGGACTGTGGCCGTGACGATGTCAGCTCCTTCTAAGGGGACAGGTCATGGTCACTTACATCCGTAGCGATCTCGATTTCATTCTGAAGCAGATCCGGATCGCCGAAGCTCATGCGGCGGGGCAGCCGCTCTATGGCGAAAACGGCCTGATCCCGACCTACAATCTGTCGTGGGGGCTGAGGACGGTCGACGGTTCGTACAACAACCTCCTTCCTGGCCGAGAATATTGGGGGGCGGCGGATCAGCCGTTCCCGTCGCATGTCGATACGGCCTATCGCACGGTCATGGTTGATCACGATCGCAACCCTGCGACGCCGATGATCCCACTGTCCTACGACCCGACGATCGATCCCGACGGTCCAGGCCCGCGGGTAGCCGGCGACATGGTCGATCCCTACGTGCGCTTGATCAGCAACCTCACTGTCGACCAGACACTCGACAATCCGGCCGCGATCATCTCCGCCCTCAGCCGCAACGGCGTGGAAGGGGACCTGATCGGCATCGCCACCGCGATCAAGGACGCATATGAGCTGCCGCTCGCGGCGTTCGGGAACCGCTCGATCGAGATGCTCTTCAAGGCCGTGGACGACGCCAACGACGCGTCGGCCGAGGCGACCGCTGCGGCAACCGTCAATCCGACGCCCGAGAACGTGGCCGCCGCCGCTGCGGCAGCGGCCGCTCTCGCGGCGGCTCAGACCGAACTGGCCGACGCCCGCGCCCATGATCCCGATGGGGCAGGGGCCGCCTCCCTTGACGCGATGCTTTCCGCCGTCGGGATCGAGCTCAGCGGGGCAAATGTCGTACTGTCGAACATCGCTCCCGATGAAGGCCTTTCAGCGCCGTTCAACAGCTGGTTCACCTTGTTCGGGCAGTTCTTTGACCACGGCCTCGACCTGGTCGCCAAGGGCGGAAACGGGACGGTGATGATCCCGCTGTCGCCCGACGACCCTCTCTACGTTCCCGGCAGCACGACCAACTTCATGGTGCTGACGCGGGCAACGCTCGACGAGAATGGCAATGCCATCAACCTTACCACCCCGTTCGTCGATCAGAACCAGACCTACACGTCGCACCCTTCGCACCAGGTGTTCCTGCGGGAATATTCCATGACTCCGGCAGGGCCGGAAGCCACGGGCGACCTCATTCATGGTGCCAATGGCGGTATGGCGACCTGGGGCGAGCTGAAGGCGCAGGCGACCATCATGCTTGGCATCGCCCTTGCCGACACCGACGTCGGCAACCTGCCGCTGCTGCGAACCGACCCCTATGGGAACTTCATCCCGGGTGCGAACGGTTTTCCGCAGGTCGTGCTCGGGATCGGCGCCGACGGTATCCCGAACTCGGCGGATGACATCGTGGTCGAAGGCAATCCCGCAAGCCCGCTGATCTTGGCCGAGCTGAACGGCGGGATTGGCCCGGTCCGCACCGGTCACGCCTTCCTCGACGACATTGCGCACAATGCGGTGCCCGACGGGCTCGAGGACGGCGACACCGAAGTCGGCGGCAATATTCCGGCCGATGGCGAGTATGACGATGAGCTGCTCGACGCGCATTACGTCGCCGGCGACGGACGCGGCAACGAGAACATCGGCCTGACTGCCGTGCACCACGTCTTCCACTCCGAACACAACCGCCTCGCCCAGCACACCAAGGACGTCGTCATCGAAGATGCGCGGCAGATGCTGGCCGGCGGTGCCAGTCAGGCCGACGCGGTGGCCTTTCTCAACGAATGGCTGGACGTTGATGTCGCGGCAGTGCCGATCACGGCCGCCGAAGTGGCCGCCCTCGACTGGGACGGCGAGCGCATCTTCCAGGCCGCCAAGTTTGGCACCGAGATGCAGTACCAGCATCTCGTCTTCGAGGAGTTCGCCCGCAAGATCCAGCCCGCGATCAATCCCTTCCTGGTGCCCGACGGCTATGACGCGACGATGAACCCGACCATCATGGCCGAGTTCGCCCATGTCGTTTACCGTTTCGGCCACTCGATGCTGACCGAGCAGATCGACCGCTTCGACGTGAACTTCGCCGACAACCACATCAGCCTGATCCAGGGCTTCCTCAATCCTCTGGAATTCGATCCTCTGAACCCGATCGTGGCTGCCGGGGACATCGTTCGCGGCATGACCCGGCAAGTGGGCAACCAGATCGACGAGTTTGTCACCAGCGCGCTGCGCAATAACCTTCTGGGGCTACCACTCGATCTCGCCACCATCAACCTGGCGCGGGGTCGCGACGCGGGCGTCCCGACGCTCAACGAAGCCCGGCGCGAATTCTACGCGGCGACCGACCAGGCGGCCGAGCTCAAGCCCTATGAGAGCTGGGTCGATTTTGCCGGCAATCTCAAGAACGAAGCTTCGATCATCAACTTCATCGCAGCCTATGGCACGCATGGACTGATCACCAGCCAGACCACCGCCGAAGGACGGCGGGACGCGGCGCTGACCATCATCACCGGAAGCTCGGTAGGCGGGCTTGCGGTGCCGGCCGACGCGGTCGACTTCCTCAACGCGCAGGGAGCGTGGGCCGGCGGCAGCCTGGGCGGGCTTGAGGACGTCGACTTCTGGATCGGCGGCCTGGCCGAGAACACCATGCCATTCGGCGGGATGCTGGGCGCCACCTTCAACTTCGTCTTCGAGGTTCAGATGGAGGCGCTGCAAAGCGGCGACCGTTTCTATTATCTGCAGCGGCTCGATGGACTGCACCTATTCGGGGAGCTCGAAGGCAACAGCTTTGCCTCGATGATCATGCGCCACACCGATGCGGTCCACCTTCCGTCCGACGTATTCAGCACGCCGGCGTGGATCCTGGAGGTCAACCAGGCCGAGCAGTTCAACGACACGAACGGCGATGGTGTCTACGACAGCCTCGATCCGCAGGGCGGCGGAATCCTGACCCCGCTGGTCGTCCGAAACAACCCGGCGACGGCGGGCACGGACAGCAACTACCTGCGGTACACCGGCGGCGACCATGTCGTGCTCGGCGGAACCGCTGGTAACGACATCATGCAGGCGGGTATCGGCGACGACACTCTGTACGGGGACGGCGGCAACGACCAACTTGAGGGTGGCTTTGGCAACGACATCATCAACGGTGGTGATGGCGACGACATCATCCGCGACCGCGGCGGCGACGACAACGTCAAGGGTGGCAACGGCAATGACGCCGTCCATGCCGGCCCGGGCCTCGACCTCGTGCTTGCAGGTGCCGGCCAGGACTTCGTGGTCCTTGGCACCGACGCCGGCTCCGAGGTGTTCGGTGGCGAAGGCGACGACTTCATCCTCGGCAACAAGAATGCCGAACGAATCCTCGGCAACGAAGGCAACGACTGGCTTGAGACCGGCACCTTCGACGGCGCACCGGGCGACAATTTCGACGAGATCTTCGCCAGCGACAGCATCAACGGACACGACGTCTTCCTCGGCGATGGTGGCTTCGACGAGTTCATCGGCGAGGGTGGCAACGACATCATGGTCGGCAGCCTCGGCCGCGGGAAGATGGCGGGCATGTCCGGGTTCGACTGGGCGACCTACAAGGACATGGGAGCCGGCGTGAATGCCGACCTGTCGATCCCGATCGTGTTCGACGAAAGCCCGACCTTGCCGGCAAACACCGCCCTCGACGAGTTCGAGAGCCTGGAAGGGCTGTCAGGGACCCGCTTCAACGACGTCCTCAAGGGATCGAACGATGTGGCGGCCGACCGTGCTCCGGCCAGCGCCGGGGGTACGTCAGGCTTCCAGGGCAGCGTCCTGAATGCCGAGGGAATCGCGATGATCTCCGGGCTCCAGCAGCTGCTGGGTGCGGGTGTGACCTCATTCTCCGCCGGCGACATCATTCTCGGCGGTGACGGGAGCGACGTCATCCAGGGCAATGGCGGCGACGACCTGATCGACGGCGACCGCTGGCTCGACGTGCAGATCGCCGTCTACGCCACCACCGCGCGGACCGGCACGCCCATTCGCCTCGTCAGCAGCATGAAGGAGTTGACCACCGAAGTTTTCAACCGTGTGATCAACCCGGGTCAGCTGGGGATCGTCCGCTCGATCAAGTCGGACACGACTGCGGGTGACGTCGACGTGGCGGCATTCTCCGGCGTCAGGGCGGATTATGACATCACCGTGGTCAACGGACGGCTGACGGTCACCCATGCGAGGGGAACTCAGCTGGATGGTACCGACACTCTGGTCGGGATCGAGCGGCTGCGCTTCGCCGACGGAGAGATCTCGACCAATACGCCGGCGACCGGCGTTCCGGTGATCAGCGACGCTTCGCCGACCGCGGGGCAGCAGTTGACCGTCAACACGGCGGGCATTGCCGACGGGCAGGGCCTTGGCACCTTCAGTTATCAGTGGCGCACTTCTGCCGATGGGATCAGCTGGACCAACATCGCGGGAGCGACGCTGGCGACCTTCACCCCTGGCAATGCCGCCGGAATGGCGAATGATCCGCAGCAGGGCCTGTTGCTGAGCGTCGCGGTGAGCTTCACCGATGGACTGGGTAACCCGGAAACCGTCTATTCGGCGGCGACGAGGCCGGTCGGCGCGAATTGGTCGGGGAATGACGCGGCCAATGTGTTCGCCGGTACTGCAGGCGACGATATCGCAAGCGGCAACGGCGGCGCCGACACGCTCAACGGACTGGCCGGAAACGACCAGCTCAACGGGAACGGCGGCGCCGACACGCTGAATGGCGGCGATGGTGCCGACGCCCTCAACGGCGGCGACGGCAACGATGAGCTGAGCGGTGGCAACGGCAACGATGCGCTTGGCGGCGGTGGCGGAACCGACGTCGCGATCTTTGCCAACGCCGCCACCGGCTATGTCTTCGGCGAGGATGGCACGACCGTCACGGTTGCTGCGGTTGCCGGACTGGAAGGGACCGATGCGGTCGCCGCAGACGTCGAGACCATCCGCCTCGGCGGGGTCAATTACAACACCCTGCTTGGCAACGGCTCCTCGCAGACCCTGGCCGGCAATGCCACCAACCAGATCATCCTGGGCCGCAACGGTGCCGACGAGATCAATGGTGGCGCCGGGAACGACATCATCCTTGGCGGTGCCGGTGCCGACACCATCACCCAGAGTGCCGCCAATGCCGGCAACGACTTCGTCGATGGCGGAGCCGGAGTGGACACCTACGTCATCAACGGGACTATCGGTGCGGAGACGTACGAGATCCTCACCCGGGCGGCGGCGACGTCTCTTGGTGTGACCGGCCTCCACGCGAACACGGAGATCGTGATCCGTCGCAATGGCGTTATCTTCTCCGAACTCGACAACGTCGAGGAAATCATCGTCAATGGCACATCGACGACGCTCAACAATGGCGACGGGCAGGTGAATGGCGGCTCGCTCGGCGGGGACACCGTGCTGGTGCAGGGCAACTTCAACGAGACGAGCCTCAACTTCAGCACCATCACCGTCAACGGCGGGCGCGGTGCAGATGTGGTCGACATTTCGCAACTAAGCTCGGCCCACCGCCTGGTCTTCAATGCGAATGGCGGTTCGGATCAGTTCCTCGGGACGCTGCGACCGCAGGACGTGTTCAACGAGGCCGGCAGCGGCTTCACCCTCGGGTCGCACATGTCCAGCGTGCTGGCGAAGTTCATGGGCCAGAGCGCCTTCGATGTCGAGCATGTCATGGGCGGACGCGTGGCCAAGTTCTTCACCGACGCACATGCCCAAGGGTCGGCGGCGGCGGATATCCCGTCGTCCTGGGCACTGCATGATCTGCCCTATCGCCAGGAGCATCGGTACGCGCGGTTCGACGACGCGGATCACTTCTTCTCCTGACCGTCGGCCGGCCGGGCTCCCTTTGCGGGAGCTCGGCCCGTCCCGGTAAGCTCTCAACGCAAGGGTTGGATCATGCGGCTGTTCTTGATTCGAGTTCCGCAACCTTTCGAGCATGCGGTGAAGCGATGTCGCGGGCATTTCGTGATGGTCGCGGCCTTCAGCGCATTCATCAACCTGCTCTATCTCGCGCCGACCATCTACATGATGCAGGTGTACGATCGCGTCGTGCCGACGGGCGGCCTGATGACGCTCTACGCTCTGACGCTCATCGTGGCCGCGGCCATTGCGATCCTCTGCGCTCTCGACGCCGTTCGCGCGCAGTTGCTGCTCCGCGCCTCGATGCGGATCAACCGGCTGCTTTCGGTCGACGTGATGCATCGCGCCCTCTCGGGGTCCGGCAACGGCCCGAGCATCCAGGCCATGCGCGATTTCGATACTGTCCGTTCGGCGCTGAGCGGACCTGGAGTTACGGCCATCTTCGACGCGCCCTGGGCGCCTCTCTACGTCCTCGTGGCCTTTGCCATCCACCCCCTGCTGGGCGTGCTCGTGCTTCTTGGAGGCGGAGTGCTCGTCGTGCTCGCCCTCCTCAACGAACGGGCAAACCGGGTGAACGGCACGCTCGCTCACCGCGCGCAGACCAGGGCCTATGCCGATCAGGAAGCGACGTTCCGCGCCGCAGAAGTCGTCCAGGCCCTCGGCATGAGCCGGGCACTTGTGGGGCGCCACAGCCTGCAAAGGCAGGGCGGCCTCACCGCCTCGCTCAAGCTGCAGGCCACCAACGGACGCTTCAACGCGCTGGTCAAGTTCGTCCGCATGTTCATGCAATCGCTTGCGCTCGGCGCCGGCGCCTGGCTCGCGGTGCAGAACCAGATCTCGGTAGGTTCGATCATCGCTGCCTCGGTGCTGCTCAGCCGTGCGTTGCAACCGGTCGAGCAGATCGTCGGAGCCTGGCCGTCCCTGACCCAGGCGCGTCAATCGCTGGCCTCGCTAGAGAAGCTCTTTGCCGAAACCCAGGGTGACGGAAAGCCGCAACTCGCTCTGCCCGAACCGACCGGCCGGCTCCAGTTCAGCGCCGTCGGGGTGATCAGTTCCGATAGCGGTACCCCGCTCCTCAACAACGTCAGCTTTGCCCTCGATCCGGGCCAGCTCACGGGTGTGGTCGGTCCTTCGGGCGCAGGCAAGACCACGCTCGCCCGCGCCGCTGCCGGGGCGATCGCGCCGCACTTTGGCGAGATACTGATGGACGGGGCACGCTTTTCGGAATGGGAGCCGGATCGCCTGGCCCGAAGCATCGGCTATCTGCCCCAGCACGCCGGGTTGCTCCCGGGCACGGTGGCCGAAAACATCTCCCGCTTCAGCCTCGGAAGCGATGCGGGAGCCTGGCCGCAGCAACACATTCATGAGGAGGTCGTCCGAGCGTCGACGATGGCGGGCGTACACGACACCATCTTGCGACTTCCGGACGGATATCAGACGCTGATCGGCACTGAGGGACAGGCACTATCCGCCGGGCAAGCGCAACGGATCGCCCTTGCCAGAGCCCTGTTCGGGTCGCCACGGGTGCTGATCCTCGACGAACCCAATAGCGCGCTTGATGCGGAAGGCGAGGAAGCGCTCGGCCGGGCGATCGCTTCAGCCTGCCGGGACGGTGCGGCCGTGATGATGGTCGCCCATCGGGCAAACGTCCTCAGCAAGGCGCACTCGCTCATCGTCATGCATGCAGGTGCGATCGTCAAACAGGGACCCCGCGCGCAGGTGCTGGGCGAACTCGCGGCCGAATCGGCCAGGGCCAATGTCGTGCCTTTGAAGGAAAGGGCTTCGTCATGAACGAGATGACCAGTCGTGCCGGCTTTATTCCTGCACAGCCGTTCAACGCCGAGAACGACTCAGCCCGGAAGGACGCCCGCCGCGGCTTGCTGATCGGCGGCATCTTCTTCGTGGGGCTGCTCGGCTGGGCAGCGCTGACGCCGCTCGATGCGGCCGCCTACGGCCAGGGCGTAGTGATCGTGTCGGGAAATCGGCAGGTGGTGCAGCACCGCGAAGGCGGGATCATCACGGCCCTGCACGTGACCGAAAACCACATGGTCGCCAAGGGAGCGCCGCTGGCGGTCGTGTCGTCCTCCGAACTGATCGCGGCCGAACGCAGCATCGCCGGTGAGGTCGTCTCGCTGCTGGCGATGCGGGCGCGACTGCTGGCCGAAAGCCGCAACGCTTCCATCATCGCCTATCCCGACGAATTTCGTGGCCTTGAAGGGGAAGAGCGAAGGCTGGCTGAGGCCGCCATGGACGGGCAGCGAGGCCTGCTCGAGGCTCGCCGCGCGTCGCTGAACACCGAGCAAGCGGTTCTTTCACAGCGCGTCGCGCAACTCGGCGAGCAGATCGGTGGCGTCCGGCACCAGCTGTCGGCCAATCAGGACCAGCAGCGCCTGATCAATGACGAGATCGCGGGTTTGAAATCACTGGTGCCGAACGGGTTCGTCTCGATCAATCGCCTCCGTGCGGTCGAGCGGGAGGCCAGCGCGCTCGAGGGCGCGAACGGTGCCTACCGGTCCGACGTCGCTCGGTCGCACGAAGCGATCGGGGAAACGCGTCTGCAGATGGTGTCCCTTCGCAAGCAGATGGCAAGCGAAGTGGCAGGCCAGATGCGCGACGTTCAGGCCCGCCTCGATGAGCTGCAGCCCAAGCTGCTGGCCCTGAAAGAGCAGGTCGCACGATCGGTGGTCAGGGCTCCGGCGAGCGGCCGCGTGGTCGGCATGCGGGTGTTCACGGTCGGCGGCGTCCTGGCTTCGGGCGACACCTTGATGGAGATCGTTCCGCAGGACCGTGACTTGGTAATCCAGGGCAAGGTGTCGCCCCAGGACGCCGACGACATTCGGGTGGGCATGACGACGCAGGTGAATTTCACCGCGTTGCAGGACCGCAATCTTCCTATCCTGATCGGCAAGGTCACCAAGGTTTCGGCCGACAGCCTCGAGGATGAACGGACTGGTCAGTCCTTCTTCCGCATCGAAGTCGTCGTACCTCCGGCCGAGCTACTGAAGGCAAATCGCGGGAAGGAAGCGGCCGTCCAGGCGGGCTTGCCGGCGGACGTTCTGATCCCGCTGCGAAAACGCAGTGCCCTGTCCTACCTGTTGGAGCCGATCACTCGCTCGCTGTGGCTGGCCGGCCGGGAAAGCTGACAGGGCCCCTGAGGTCGTTTGCCGGGAAGCGAACAGTGTCAATGACGGTATTGCGGCGTCAGCGCGCCAGGAACGCTGTCACTCAGTCACCCGGCGGCCCTAGATAGTCGTCGCCGTATACGGCACGCCGGAAGTCACGGTGAAGGGTGCCGTCGAAGGGAATGACCTGCACCAGGAAGACCGCCGTGAGCTTGTTGACGGGATCGACCCAGAAGAGGGTCGAGGCTCTTCCATCCCAGAAGTATTCGCCCGTGGCACCGCGGTTTTCGTTCGCGTCCCTTGCCTGACCGGTACGAACGAAGAAGTCGAAGCCAAACCCGCCATGGCCCTTGCTGGTGAGCCACGAGCGCTCTGTCACGCGTGGATCGAGCTGGTCCGTCGCCATCAGTTGCACTGTCGAAGGCTTGAGAAGGCGAACACCGTCGAGGGTGCCCTTGTTGAGCAGCATCCGGGCAAAGCGCATGTAGTCGTCCGCAGTGGAGGCGATGCCCGCCCCGCCCATGGTGAGCTTTCGGGCGGGGTCGAAGTTCAGACCGCGCTGTTCCTCTTCGGAGCTGCGCTGGAGCTTTCCGTCACCAGCCTTCTCGTACATGGTTGCAAGCCGCGGAAAGCGCTCCTGCGGCTGCGTCCAGGCGCTGTCCTTCATGCCAAGCGGGTCGAAGATGTGCCGGCGGACGTAGGTCTCGAACGTCACTCCGGTGAGTTTCTCGACCAGGAGCGCCTGCACATCGACCGCGGCGCTGTAGCGCCATTGCCGACCGGGATCGAAGAGCAAAGGAACGCGCGCCAGCCGGCGGCCGAACTCTGCCAGGTCGTGATCACGCTTGAGGGGGTCTAGCCGCGCCCATTCCTGCTCCGGATAGCTGTCGCCGGGTCCATAGCCGAACCCGGCCGTGTGGCGGAGAATGTCGCGCACCAGGATCGGGCGATCCGGAGCACGCAGGATCGGCTTCCCTGCAGGGTCCGGCCCCGCAAACACCTTGGTGTCCTCGAACTCCGGCAGATAACGCGCGAGCGGATCGTCCAGACCGAACCTGCCCAGTTCCCACAACTGCATCAGGGCAACGCCGGTAACCGGCTTGGTCATGGAATAGATCTGGACAAGTGTGTCGCGCCGCATCGGGCGTCCAGCTTCCCGGTCCGCCTTGCCTGCAGTGCCGAAATAAACCTCTCGGCCGTCCTTCCACAGGAGGGCGGATGCTCCTGCAACGCGGCCGCTCGCCACCATGTGGGCAAGCGCCCGGTCGATTCTCGCCTTGTCGATCCGAAGCGTTGTGGCGACCGCGGTGGGGCGCTTCGGATCGGCCGAGCTCGCGGGCGATGCGGCGGCGAAGGCAAGCGCGGTCATGCCGAGCACAAGTGACTTCATTGAAACCTCCCCAACCTCGTTTGCTAGACTAGCCCGGCAGCCCGGCGCAGGAAAGGCGGCAGCAGTTGTGTGCTGCGGATCAGTCAACAAAACTGAGGCACGCCGCCGCCGACTGCTACCTCTTTGCATGCGTAGCCATGGATTCGCGGACCTGGCGCACCCCCGATCCGCCTCGGGCGTTAGCGGTAACAGGGCTGTGGTATGCTCTGCCGGCACGCCGTGTTGAGCCAGAGAATGTCAAAGCATGGAGCAGGAGGCAGTGGATGGTCGGCCATGGCGTTACTCGGCGGGGGTTTCTCGAAGTCAGCGGAGGTCTGACGGCCGGGACCCTGGCGCTGACGACCGGTTCCGCCGCGGCACTCCTTCCCTTGGCGGG
>Ga0210040_10004945_pt1 | contig 17142 bp, 19 predicted proteins | sample CryGeyCG12114_NA_FD_185462 | JGI IMG/M metagenome (GOLD analysis project Ga0210040, IMG submission 185462) | Groundwater microbial communities from aquifer - Crystal Geyser CG19_WC_8/21/14_NA (SPAdes) (version 2) | ecosystem: Environmental > Aquatic > Deep subsurface > Groundwater | place: USA... | reverse complement strand
ACGCTCTGGTTCAGGATGAGTATTCTCTACTTCAAGGATAGTGCCATCAAACAGGATAAGACCGCATCGTTCGACCGTCTCGGCTTTGTCATACTTAGCTTGTAGGCTGGAGACGATTTCGCTCATTGAGTAGCTCCTGAAGGGTTACATCCCGCTTCTCAACGGTGACGATTGGGACATCCTTGTGACGTAGGACATAGCAGATGCTCTTACGCCAAAAATCACGCAGGGTTTCGACATCACTCATGCTATTGACTTTGTGATGCACGATCTGATTACCACCGACATATACCGCCATGTGGTTAGCCTTGCTGCTACCGATGGCCATACACAGGAGGTCACCGGGGTTCAGCGTTTTAAGGGTCCAGTCCTCAACCTTATCAAAACCTTCGGCCTCATAACTCAGGCCAATGATGTCGATCTGGTCTGCGTCCCAATCCTTAGGACGGGCATAGTTGCTCAGTTCAATCTTAAAATTTAAGATGTAAAGATCACGCACCATGGTGAAGCAGTCATAGCGACCAAGCTCAAACGGACGACCAACGAGTTCAGCGTATTCCATGGTGATCCTCTGACTTAAATTTTAAGCTACGTCAACCCACGGAAAAGCAGGCGGCGTGTACTGGCGAAATGGATAGCTCTGGTTGGAGGCACCAGATGCTGTGGACAGAAGAAGGGTGATCTTAGTGCGGCTATAGTTCTCAACCCGCTTCACACGAAAGTAGCTAGTCTGTTTAGCGTTAACTTGAGAGGTCATATCTCCAAGAAGAACCTTGTGGCGTACAATCCGGGCACCTTCCAAGTAACCGTCATGGATCAGACCCTTGAACGGCAACAAGTCTAGGTTCTCTTGACCGATTGTTAGTCGAGGTGTGGGCGTGCTGGTATCTGAAGAAGCCTTCTCACCAGAGATAGCGATAGGCAAACCTTCATATTTGTTGCCAAGATATGTAAAGGACTCATCCCCCTTTAGATAAACCGTTCCCCCTGACACAGGAAGAATTTGCCATAGAGATACCTTACCATCAGCAATGAGTTTATGGGCATCATCAATATGACTTAGAGGAATATCAGACATTAGAAACTCGGATTATAGTGAATAAGGTTTACATCGAATGGAGCAATCCGACCACCAGAGCTAGGTTCTGCTTTAGGAATATTTACGGGAGCAGAAAAACGGCATAGAATATTACCAAGGTACTCGTGATTATATGCGAATACATCCCACATCTGATTCTGTTGATAGAACGCCAACAATCGTCCAGCATTCAAAGTAGGAGTCAGTGTGAGGTCCAGTTTACCATTACTTAGATGCCAACGAAGACCCGAGAGACTAACAGTGAACTTACGCCGATAAGGAACATTAGGCTTAGAGGTAAACTCCCAACCATTCATATCCACAGACGTGCCAGTGTCTGGTGCTGTTTCAACCGCCACCCGACTATTCGGACAAAAATCAAATGTGCCAGCCACTCTTAGATAGCTCCCTGAGAAACCTTACGAACAAGCTGCTTAGTCACACCGCCCTGCAACATATCATCAGAAATTGCAAGTACGATGTCCTTAGGACCAAGCTGCGGCTTCTCATCTTGCTTTACAACGTACACGTTCATTTCCTGATGGCTCTTCGACGGAACTGGCACAGCACCACTCATCTTGTTGAGAGCGTGGGCACCATGACGATTAAGCGAGTTTACGTTATCTAGACCAAGGCTATCAACAGCAGTCTTACGAAGCATGTACTCGCCACGTGCACCAAGGATCGGTACAGTGTCCTTGTTAAATACTCCTTGCGAAATATACCCAGTCGAACCACCACCCAGCAACTTCTTTGGCGTGATAGGTCCACCGTTCAGACGCTTGTGATAGATATTCGAGTCGTCCCCAATTGGACCACCATCCATTTTTTTACCAAGAGTTACACCGCCCGGTCCATCGACAAGCTCGACACCGATCATCCTCAAGAACCACTTGATCGCCATCAAAGCAAGAGCCTTGGCAATAAGCTGAACTACGAACTGACCAATAGCACTGATGATGGACTTCAAAGCACCCTTGATGCCCATTGATCCTTGCATCATTTTACTGAAGACATCCGTCAAGGTACTGCTCATCATATCAAGAGCAGGTCCGACGTTATTCTCCATAACAGTGGACCAATCTTGCATGATCCCACTGTTGTTTGCCCATCCAGCAGCAGCTTCTGCAAGACGTTCCTTCAGTGGTAGCTTATCAGTATATTCTCCTGTACGATCATTGATAGTCTGCTGAAGAGCAGCCGTCTCACGCATTTGAGTGTTTAGGTTCTGGAACGCAGTTGTATATGCAGTAAGCTGAGAAGTCTTTGCTTCACCATCTGGCATAGCATCGATAGTTGCTTTCCAGTTCTGAAGCTTAGCACCTTGCTGGTCTTCGGCTGATCTCTGGCTAGATACATTCAATCGATCAGTATTAAGCTGAGCCGCTTCTTTCTGCTGCTGAAGATAATAGCTAGTTCCAGCACCAACATGGTCCTTATTTAGCTGAGACGTAGCACGTGTAATATTCTGATCAGCAGTGCGAACACCGGCTTCGTTGTTATACGTAGCTGTCTCAAGCTCATTCTTAATCGTAGCCGCTGCGTCGTTGTAAGCTTTCTGAGCAACATCAGCAATATTCTTAAACAGATCAGTACGATACTTTTCAGCATCCTTCTTTAGCTTCTCAACAAGCTCTGCACGACCCTCCTGCTGAAGCTTTAACCCAGCAGCACTTAGACCTGCTGTAGGATGGTCACTATCATACTGACCCAAAGAGGCTTTGATATATCCAGCAATAGCTGTGTCCAGCGCCGCCTTCAAATCAGTTGTACTACCAATCCCCGCCTTAGCCTGATCCAGAACAAGGTTCACACTTGCGGAAGCGTTATTCACAGTCTTAGCGGCAAGTACCTTTTTCAGTTCCGCAATCGAAGTATCTTCCTTTTTATCAGCACGAGTTTGAAAGCTAGATGCTTTTGGACGCCAACCAATGTGACCGTGTACCCGACCAGTGGTAGGGTCACGTTCCATCTGAGGCTGATGCGGATCAACCCCAAGGCTCTCAATAAAGGCCGTTACATTATCAAGGCTGACACCCGCTGGCAATTTGAAATCAACTGCATGACCCGAACCGTGATCGCTCGTACCGGGCTTAGCGGCACGTGGTCCTTTACCATTGATATAATTGTTATATAGTCGGCGCTGTTCTTCCAGTGGACGAGGGGTTTCGCTATATACAATGATACCGGGGAAGGCGCGCTCAAGATCAGCCTTAATCTGAGCCCCAGTCAGGTTCGTACCCTTACGAGCCGTTACAGGCTTGATCTTAGCATCCGCTTCATCGTCCTGACGCTTCTGCTCCATCAGATTAGCAAGCTGTCCCTTTGCCTGAGCAAGCTGACTTGTCAGTACCTGATAACGAGCAGTACCCTCCTTGGTAGCCTTGATCTGCTTTTCGATATACGTAACCGCATAATTCAGGCGCTGGATTGCGGGAGACAGTGTAGCACGATTACCACCCTTGTCATCATTGATAGCTGTCTCACTAATATCCTGAAGACGCAACAAGTCGCGATCATCACCCTGCGCTCGGGGATCAAGACGAGCATCTGCTAGACCGATCTGCTGAGTAGCACTACTGTTCTGTGCCTTGGCTACAGCGATCTTGCGGATCAATACAAGTCGATCCTCAAGCATTTTAAGAACGTCAGCATAGCCATTATTAGTCTGATTGTTCAAACGAGAAATAGCATTACGTGCTTCCGATACCTGAGCAATATCGTCCGACTGAAGAGCCGAAGTAACAGCATCCTTATAATTTGTAGCAGTACGATTAACTCCACCCTTGAACTTACGATTTGTCAAGGAACCCATTTGAATCTGGGTATCACCACCATACCAATTGGTGTTGTCGTAACGAGACGAGTCAAGCTGTCCTTGTGTGGTACTGATTGTGTTTTGGGTATCAGTTTGCAAGATTTGGGCATCGATCTTGGCCTGCTTCAAAGCCTCACCACGATAACGTAGCATGGCATTCAGCAGTTCATTATATCCGCCACTAGCCTTACCAAGATAGCTATACAAATCGTTAAAACGATTAGCCAAAGTGGTAGTCTCAGTTTGTAGCGCAACGCTTCCATCCTTGAGACTACCCTGACGAGTGATAAGCCCATGAATGGCCTCATCCAAGGCTGTTACCGTTTGGTTGGACGAGTCAAGTGCACCCTTAGCATTCGCTGTCTTAGTAGCAAGCTCATCACTCTCCTTGTTCAATCCACCGATAGCTTGCAATAGACCAATCACACCACCAATAGCAGCGCCCATAGGACCAGCAATAGCAAAACCAGCCAAAGCCAGACCAATAGTTGTAAGCAGATTACCCCAGATACCCATGGCATTGATCAGTTCCTTGATCGGTCCAACAATATCCGAGATAGCTTCTACAAAATCAGCCAACAGACTGACTACGGTCTTCAAGGCGTCAACGAATGGGCCAGCCAGACCAGCGACCAAGACCCCTAGATCATTCTGAAGACGCTGCCACTGTGACCCCAAGCTATCCATAGCGGTAGCCTGAGCCGTAGCCGCAGTACCACCATTCGCAATCGCTAGGGCGAGATCGTCATAAGTACCAATCTGACCCTGAAAAGCAAGGAAGGCCGCAGCAGCACGAGTCTCAAAGCTGTTATAAGCGGCACTGGCACCAAATCCTGCGGCTGTCAGTTTCTTGACTACGTTGGCAAAGCCCATGCTCTTCACATCGACATCAGCCATCGTAAGGCCAACATCCTTCAGTGACTTCTTGAACTTTTCTGTAGGCTCTTGCAACTCAACAATAAGCTGGCGCATCCCTGTACCAATGGTCGAACCCGACTTGATACCAGCATTTGCCAGCGAAGCAGTGATCGTTGCAAGCTCATCGATACTGATACCGCTCTGCTTCGCAGTCGCACCGGCATACTGAATAGCCTGACCCATCTGAGTCATCGACAGCTTCGACTGGTTCAGGGCAGTAACAAGGACATCAACAACACGACCAGCTTCACCAGCCTGTAGCTGGAAAGCACCCAGAGCCGAAGTCAGAACATCCACCGACTCTGTAGGACTCGATCCCGAAGCAGTCGAAAGAGTAGTAGCCGCTTGCAGAACCTTGCCAGTTTCCTCTGCCGAGTAACCAGCCTGAGCAATGACAGTCGCCGCCTTTGTGATGTCAAGGATAGAGAAATTGGACTGTCGTCCAACCTCACCAATGCTCTTAGCCAACACACCCATCTGGGTATCAGTCGAACCTGAAATAGCCTGAAGCTGCTTCAATGCTGCTTCATATTCGACAACGAACTGAGTTGCCTGCTTGACGGCATTCATTACGGCATAAACGCCGCTAACCGCAATCGAGGCACCGGTGATCAAACCAACACGGTCCAGACCAGTCTGCAACTGACCCAAGAAGCTGCTCTTGCCACTCTTCTCGATCTCGGTATTGACCTGTGTCAGGCGCTTAAAATTTTCGCCAAGCTGCCCACTCAGCTTTTTATAAGCTTCATTGAGGCGCTCTACCGAACGAGTGGGAGCATCACGATCCTGTGCCTGTTGGATCATTTGCAAAAGACGAAGACGCTTTTGCAAACTATCCGTAAGTTGCTTCTCAGCCGATTGCTGACTTACAGTCTGTGAAATACCAGTAGGGAACTGATACTGCGATGAAGCACGCTTCATAGCAGCAAGACGCTGAGAATCCGTCTGGTTCAGAATACCAACAGCAGTTGTCTTTGCTGCTAGAGACTGACCGGGTTGAGCCGCATCAAAACGACGAGCCTCAACAACAGCCTGTCGATACTGATCGGTAAGCTGACGAAGCTGAGTAACCTGTGGTGAAAAGTCAGTACGACGATAGTTCTGACCCATCTTGGCCAGTTCATTATTCGCTGCCGTAATCTCAGTACGCAAACGAGCCATGTTCTCTTGCTGCGTCTTGGTACCGGTACTGACACCTGCTTGACCATTGAGCTTCTGAAACTCACGCTCAAGCCCTTGCACATCCTTCAGTGCATTCTGAGTATTAAATTGCTTAGCAAGATCACGCTGACCAACAGTACGACCAGCCATTGTCAGATCAGCAAAACGCTTATTCAATCCAGCAAGACGCTTCTCAAGAATGTCTGCTGCCGTGCTGGTTGATGTCAGGTCCTGAGCAAGACGAGAAGCCGCAGCCCCCTTCTTACCTAGAGCCTGTTCATCAAGAACTGCGAGAATACCCCCAGCACGCTTTCCAGTGTTAGCGTCCAGCAGCTTCTGAAGGTTCTGGGCCTGACCAATCAAAATGTTCAGGGACTTAAGCTGGTTATTCCATGCCTTAGACCCAGCGTTGGCTCCCCCTTCCAGTGCCTTTCCAAGGGAGCCTGCTGTTCCAACGATCCCATTGAGGCTCTTTTCAATAACCCCAAGCGCCTGTACCAGCGCGGACCCGTCTGCTTGCAGATCAATATTCTGTGTCAGACGAGTATTAAGAGCCACTTATCCACCACCAAACAACTGATTAGTACGCATCAACCACTCGGATGGGTCTGCCTTGGACAAGTCCTCTGTCGGCTTCTTGTCCTTCTTCCCACCAAACGCAACCGCTACTACCTCAGCGATAACAGTGAACTGCGTCATATGAGAGGCATAGGTTTCCCCAACCTTCAATTCGATGGCCTTCTTCAACTCATAGACGGAGTACCGCCAAAAGAGTTCATGAAGATCACCCTCACAACACTTAAACACCCAACAAACGGCTTCGTCAAATGTTAGTTTGCCGCACCAGTCTTTGATTGGGCCAATTGGGTGATCGTCGCTTGATACTTCTGAGCCAGTTCCGCCGTCTTTTCGGCGCTGGTCATAAAAAAATACAAGATGTGGTCCCCCACCCACATCACCAATTTGTTGAGTTCAGTGATGTCCACGTCCATATCAAATGGATCAATGAGATCACTGTCCTCAGTCACTCGCTTGCTACCTGTCAGCATTCGACGAATGATATAATCACGCAGCCCTGCGTTGGTAATCAATAGCTCACCAATGTCGTCAGGATTGGGAACAACGATCATGATTTCGTTGAACAGACCATAGGTCATCTTGACCACATGGGGTTCGCCATTGAGACGCAGGGTAAACTCAAGGCTCGGACGGGTAAGCTCAACCACGGATAGCTCCTAAACAAGAATGACCCGCCTTACAGCGGGTCATTCATTTAGTCTAGTCCTTTCCGTTAAGCGACGTAGGTGTACCCGGTACGCTTCGTTCCGATTTCTGCCATACGACCATTTGCGGCTTCAGCAGTGTTCAGATAGTAAGGCGTAAACTCAAACGGCATACTTCCGTAATCGGTTTCGCTGAAGTTGATCTGGAACCCCTTGGTCACCTTGACCTTAGGAATGATCATAACCACAGGCTTGTCGTAGTTCGACAACGTACCAGCGATCTTGAGCGAGAAGAAGTCCTGATCCGACTGGTCACCCATCGGTACTTCGTTCACAATCCAGACGTTATCACCAGCCGCAAACGACACTCCGGCTGGAACAGCCGCCGTAACGGTGAAATCGCCAGTTGCCGTAGTTGTTGCAGCCGTAACACGAACGGGATAAACGTAGTCATCCTGCCCGTTAGCACGCTGGATCAGAATTGTTGCACCATTTGGAATATCACCAACAGCAGTGATACCAGTTGTAGCATCGCCCGGAAGCGGGTTGGTGTTCACAACCAAAGTAGTCGTAGCTGCACCACCAATAGCCGTCTTCAGCTTACCACGCTTTGGCATGACAGTGGCACGGTTCAGCGACATTCCTCGGAACAGGTTTGCCGCACTAAACTCGTACACTTCCGCCGAAAGAGTAGTACGAACATTGGACTTCTGCGAGTCAACCAGAATTTGCTGAATGCCGTTACGAAGTTCAATCGTATCCGACTCCACGTTCATGGCAATGTTCTTTACCATACCGATAGAATCAGTATCAGGTAGAAGCGCAAACGGATCATTACCGAATGGCGTCATCATCAGCGTGGCATTGCCAAGCAGATATGCGTTTGTCTTGGTGTCAGCAGCCATTTGCTGGTCCTATCTTCAAAGTGAAACTCACAGCTTTCCCTTGACGCCATAACGATCCTCAGGCAATGACTACCCGCAGAACCACATTTAACCACTCGGAGATTACGGTGGCTCACCCTCATTGCTTTACTCTACGACTACCTCAGGACATTTATGTGGAAGTGTTTGAACTCTCACAATCCCAAGGTAAGACCATGAATGCTGCGGTTATTGATCTTATCAAAATCGCAATGACCCACAAGATCAGTGTACGAAAGGCTCTGGAAGAGCTACTCAATCGGGAGTTCGGAGTAGATGCCATCACTTCAGAAGGTTAACAACCGCTTCCTTACCCGCATTGCGGTAATTGAAAACGGAAGTGGTTTTTTCCAAGGCATCGTTGATGAACCTAGTCAAGGTTCTCTTCCTTCGTATCAGTTTACGAATGGCCGTCGTATTCTCCGCACTAACCCCGGAGTTCCCGTACAATCCGGCATGGTAATCAAAACACAGGGCGAAGCCATCTTCATCGTTGGAAATTTGGGTGACGATGACACGGTATTTCAATCGTTCCGCCTGTTCGAGACTACCGGACGTTACCAATGGCAAACTCGTGGAAAGAGTATTGATCCAGTTACCAAGCTGCCACAGGACACAGGTCTAATCAGCCATGGGTTGATCTGGGGAGCCTATGAGCCATCGAGCCAAGAGGTCTTCGACCGTCAGCTTCACCTGAATATGGAGACGGGTAACTTCATCACTAATGCAAATGTACAGCGCGATGACATTATTGATGATAAACGTGTGACTCGTGTCGACAATGTACTTGGGGTTAAACTGGCTGTTCTGTCTTAAATTTTAATACAGTCCACCCAGACCAAGGTTCTTATTCGATCCACCATTACCTCGATGGAGTTGAGCCGAATCCGTTGAGATTAGCTTTTCGGTACGATTAAACACGGCATTAGGAATGGCACGTGTAAGATAGTACGACAAAAAGGGTTCAAGTACAGGACGATAACCGGTAGCCCCCCGATGCAGCAATTTATTGGCAATGCTCTTGTCACTGAACAGTGACGGGATCAGCTTACCGCTATTACCCCCATGAAGGGCATTACCCAGCATATCCAAGGTGACTCGCCCCATTACCTGTACATCGAGGCGTCCTACTGAATAAGTGCTACTGACATTACCCTTACGACCGGAAGCTGTCTGTTTAGCTTCCCCCTTAACTTCACCATCTGTCTTTGTGAAAGTTACGATTACAGGACCAAGTTGCTTGTACAGCGCCTCGTTAGATAGCTGTTTACGAAGCTCTCCAGTACGAAGCCACCAGTCTCCGGTATAGCCTTCTTTCTTCTTCTGCTTCATATAAGCATTGCTACGGGAACCCCACCCCGCCCCAAAAGCAGATAGGTCCGTGTACAGGATGTTCTGGCGACCATACAGACTACGAGCCTGTTGTGAGATCGTAGTCTGGGTCGATGTGATTGTACCCGAAGGTCCGAAGGCTCGTTCTGGCTGAACAAGAAAGCGCCCCACCATACGGGCCATCTGAGATAGCTCCTTCTGGATTTCTGCTTCTACGCCTGCTTCAAGGGATGCCTTCGCATTCTTATAAGTGCGATCAGCCGTATTCAGTGCCACATCCTCGATGATCGTATTGAACATCGTTTGGAGTTTTTGAAAACGTCCACGACTATCACGACTGTTTTGGTAATTTACAGAACGTCGAGCCGTTTGCGACTGAGCATTACCAACAAATCGGAAGTTAATGGTATAGGGTGTCCGAGCCATTAGCTGCTCGTGCGCAGAAGCTCAATACCGATAGGGCGATAGTTACGTTGTTCCGCACCACCGCCACCGGGGAGCATATCAAAATCTGATACAACCATCTCGGTAAATTCGATACCGGTTTCCTTATCAACCATCGGTACCTTGCAACCTTCACCCCATTTATCATGGATCACGTTCAGAATTTTGATCTCACGAAAGAGGTTAATATCATTATAAGTGGACAAGGTAAGTCCAGAACGAACCTCCCACAGTCCACCATTTTCTTTGAAACTCCATCCAGCTAGACCAATCAGGTCAGCATGGTCCGCTTCTGCGGCTTCACCACGAGAGTCCCATGCGTAATACTCAAGCGTCGTACTGATACCAGCCGCCTTGACGACCTCAATTGTCTCCTGAACATTACGGATCAGAGACTTATACAGGCTTTCAAGATCGAACATTAGCTTGCGTAGTCATTTCCGGTTAGAGCGTCAGTAGTTTTTCCAATCGTAAGAAAGATCGGAGCTACCGATACATCGTCTGCAACCCCAGCTAGGATACGAAGACGAGATACGGACTGGCTAAGGCTATCTGCCAAACCCGACCAATCTACGGTTGTAAACCGCTGATACTTGTTCGTACCACTATCTTCAGATTTTGCAACCGCAAGCTGTAGCGAAGGCAGAACATCAAGCGCCGCCTGTGCCTCAATTGCATTGAGAACAATCAAGCTGCTGTAGCTGCCTTGGTTCTCATAAGGAGAAAGATCAAATTGATCAGTGAGGGAGGCATAGGCCATCAACAGGTCAATAGCGTTGTCTTCTACCTCATGTTCCTCAACACCAAGCTTAGCTCGAACACCCTCTTCTGTTACAGGAAAAGGAATGAGCTTCTCAATGCGATAACGGGTGCGACCTGTGACTACCCCAGACGCAGTAACATAGGTCCATGTAAGAGTGCGAACCTCAAACAGAGGCTTGTTACAGATGTTCACACTACTAGGAACCAACAGGGTAATACTCATAGCGCCAGCGGTAGGCGTGACAGTACGTCCCTCATATCCAGCGATGGGCTTATTATCATTGCCTAGCACCGAATAGACAACAGCACCGGTCGGAAGACCGGTGCTGAAATCAACTTCGTGGGCGAAGGGCGAACCCTCAAGCACAGCTTAGTTCTTCTTGGAACGAGTATTCAGTGAGTTCGGAACATCGCTTTCTACACGACGAGGCTCATCACTCACAGCTTGTTCAGAACCATCCGTAGGGGCCGTATCCGGCTTCTCAGCCGCGTCACCGCCTGCTTCCTTAAGACGGCCACTCTCGATAGCCGACTCAATGAACTGCGTCTTGCTGACCTCACTGACTCCAAAAGCCTCAACTACCTCAAGGGTAGCCGGGTCCTGAAGCATGAAATCACCAACAGTCTCAACCTTGATCTTTGGTACGCTTGTAGTGCTGTCCACAATCTATCTCCTAAAAAAGAAGGCCCCCGACTGGGGGCCTTCTCCCTATTACGCAGTCTGCGAAAGGTCAAGGATCGAACGAGTGTCACCGAAGATGAGACGGTAACCGTTGTTCTTTGTCTTGACGTACTTCACCTTCTGGTTCTCGATGGCCTGCTGCGACTCTTCGATGTCCGAACCAGTCTCAACCAGTTCCTCCATCGTGTCAGCCTTGGAGAAGCCGATCAGCTTCTGCGAAGGAGCAGTCGAGGACACTTGGAAGTTCACATTGAAGTTGAAGCGTGGGTTGGCATCAGCCACGTTCACGCCCGCCTGACGGAGAACCTCAGCCTGCGGAGTACCTGCCTGAATGGAAGGCTTCGCAAACATACGGTGCCACTCAAAGTGCATGTCCCAGTTACCAAGGATGGTATCCACAGGAGTACCAGCCTGAGCGCGCTGTACCAGCCAGCGAAGGAATACTTCCCAATCGATTGCACCCTGCTTGTAGGTACCACCGTTCAGTGCCGAGAGGTCCTTACCACTGGTCACCGGAGCCGCACCATAGATCGCGTCACCGTTGATCAGCATGTTGGTAGCAACAGCCACCTTACCGATCTCGATTTCACGCTCAAGACGCTGAGCATACGGAGCCATGATGTCAAGGCTGGCACGACGTGCGAACTCGTAAGTCCACTCGTAACCACCACCAAACTTGAAGAACTTCACCGAATACTGGCTTCCACGGATCGAACGCACGGGGATGCGGGCACCCTCGGCAATCGAACCATACTGCTGATACGCCTCAGCGTTATCATCAATAACGGTTGTCAGCATTTCGACACCGTTGACGTTACGTGTCTGAGACACGATACCATCAGTGGACTCGAACGGAGACTGACGATACTTCCAATGAACGATGTCATCGATCACTTCTGGGAAGAGCGCACGCACACCGGGGAAGGTCTGGAACGTCTCAGCCGCAGCCTGAAGCACAATTCCCTTGGAGAAATTGTCCTGAACCGGCAGGTTCAGAGCCATCAGAGCCGTCTCGTAGCCGTCAAGCTCCGAGTTAGCGAACTCACCCTTGGTCGGATCGACCCCAAGGCGAAGGTAGTCACGAGCCGAGATGCCCAACGTCTTCGACGTAGCAACAAGCTCCTGACCAGCCTGAAGGCTCTCAGCACGATTGTCCGAAGTCAGCTTGGCAAGCGCAACCTCGGCAGGCGCGGCTGTCTTCAGCAGTTCAACGAGGTTGGTAGGCGTAGCCACTTGCATTTACTCCTTACAGCTTTTCAACAATTGCATAACCAGTGCCGACTTCGACAACATTGTTATGGGCACCGGTTGGTGCAGCACCAGTCTGAGCGACACCGGGCGTTGCCGAGCCGACCAGAGCATCACCGACAGCGACCGTTCCAGTTGTTGGAAGCTTCGAACGGAACTTGCGGGAAACCGCACCCGTCAACATTCCACCCTGCTGGGTACGCTGCTCAAACGTCTCAAGACGACCGAAGATCGCTTCACCGGCAACGGCGAGACGAACAGCATTTGTCTTGGTTGTATCCTGAGTAACTGCCTTACCCACGTCCGCCGCAGTCATCGTGGCTGCGAGATTGTAGGTGAAGGTGAAGTCCTCGAAACTGAACTGATACGTTACGACTGCATTAGGTGTGTATGGCACGACCTGTTACTCCTTCTTATCGACCAACCTTGAAGCCGGTAGCTCCACGGAACTTAGCACCCTTCTCAGGGGCAGCACCATTCGAGAGATTTGCAACTCCGCCAACAGGCAGGATTGCAGTCAGCTTCGACTGATACTTTTCGATACCGGCCTTCAGGTCAGCGACCGACTCAGGCGGTGTAATGCTTGTCTCACCAGCAGCAGTTGCCAGCTTGGTGTACATTTCGACCATGACAGCCTTTGCTTCTGTCAACGATGTCGTAGCTGTTTCAAGCTCGGCAACCTTGGAATCAGCCTTTGCTGCTTCAAGGTCCGCAGTCAGAGTCGCTACCTGAGTAGTAAGCTCTGTAACTGTACCTTGCAGGGTCGTATTGGATGCAGTCAGCGTCTCAATATCCTTCAGCGAAACCTTTAGGTCCGCCTTGGTATCGGTAAGCTGAGTCATAAGAACATCAGTGTTCACGTCTTCTTCTCCTTTAGATGCCTGCAAGAAAAGGCGATCTACTTCGAATCCTCGTGCAGCAAGCTGCTGCAATGGCGCAGCGAGCTTTGACTGACTTTTACCAACAATTTTAGCTGATTTTGCCGCACCACGACTAACCAGACTAAGTTCTGTGAAAACAGCCAAGCCTACAAGACGAGCATGGATACCATCTGTACCGATCTCGTGACCATTATTACAGGTACGTTCGTAGAGGTTAGTGAAGGTTGCTTCATCCCCTCGATAATCAAAGTCACATTCCGAACAAAGAATCTGACTTGCAAGGAATGAAACCGAAACCTCGTCAAGCGAGCCAGCATCTAGCTTTTCAGCGGTCAGTGCTTCCGTTGCATCCACATAAAACAAGACACGAAGCTCATCCTGCCCACTCGCATCTAGATGTACTTCAGCGTAGAAGACACGACCCTTGGGAATATCTTCCTTGTCGTGATTGGCAATCAGAGGAAGATGATTTCCACCATTGATAGCATCTGCCATCTGACGAATGGTCAGGCTAGAAATCTGAGCCTTCTCAAAGATCGTACCATCCTTACCCGGAAGAGGATAAGTATTGATCGCAATTGCCTCGAACACAGCAAAGCCACTAGGATCAACGTCCTCACCAACAGCATTCTTAATGCGCTGAGTAAGTTCTGGAGTAAGGGCTAGGCGCTTCATGATTTACTTCTCTGGATGATAAGCGAAGAATGCTGCAAAGGTAGCAGCTTCATCCCAATCCGTACCGTCCTCATTCAGTACCTGAAAAATGGTACCATCCTCATGAGTAAGATAAGCAATATCGGGTCGAAAATTCTCTGGCACGATTAGTTCTCCGATCCACCGGTCATAAGCTGAGTAATGGTTTGAGCGGTTGCACCATTTACAACACGAACACGCGCATTAGTCATCATGACCGGAGTCTTAAAATCAAACGCCTGTCCAACACCCAAGGTAGAGGGTGTAACTGTAGCTGGAAGTGCTGCGGTGTACCATGTAGTACCATCCCAACTTTGTTCAAAATACAGTGTACATGCCTGATCAACGATAAGTCGAACACGTTGAATCGAATACTGACCCGGAGCCCCCGATGTAGTTGAACCAAGGGCACGGGCAGTCGTAGTAATTGTTTGGGATGCAGGTAGAGCAGTACCCAATTCATTCCATGTAACCTGTCGGTTCAAGCTAAGTGTATTACCAATACTTACCGTACCACTAGCTACCGTCACGGTGCCAGCTACAGGAATAGCCTGACTTGCCGCCGAATTGCCACGACCCCCCCCTACTTCAGCCTGAAGCTCCTGAATATCCATCGAAACGATACGATAGAAAGTCCATGTAGCAGCAGCAGAGTTACTGGTATTTACAATCCAAATGAACGGACGATAGACCAAATTAGGATTTGGAACCTGCGAAGAAACACGACCACCAGCAGCACGAGCAGCAATGCTATCAGGTGTAGCAGTAGCAAGAGTAACATCTTCGGCACGAGCTTCCAAGCTCATCTCTTGGGCGGTTGCGCTTGTTACCTGTGATCCAATACTAACCTGCTTAGCAGCCGAACTGCTAGAGATTGTTTCAAGCACAACCGATGTAGCCGCTGTACCATTATACAATACGTTAGCACGATGAGCAAAATCGGTTGGCACCGTAGCGTGAACAATTGGTACGCCAGTTGTCGCATCAACAGCTACATATCCAATACGAACAAGCGTAGTGTTGTTACGAACCGAAGCCATCAGAGTCGCCATCAGGTTCGATGGAATAGTTGCGCCAACCTTACCCACGACCAGAAGCTCGGCTCCGGCTGTAGCGGGAACCGTAGCTACCATAGCTCCATTCGATGCAAGCAGAGTGATACCTGTCTGACGCAACGTATCCCAACGAGCCGGATCAAAGGTTGTCGATCCAGTCATATTGAAGCCATCACTGAACTTCGAATACGTTGTGCTGGCCTGAATAGCGTAGTTGGAGTCAGCCAACGTAGTCTCGCTACGCAGCTTCACCGGAAGAGGCTTATCCTGATCGATGAACTGTGCATCTTCATTGGGATCACCAATAGCAATAGCTACGGGGATCGTAGGCTGATTACCACTTTCGTATCCAATGGTGCGACTCACAGCATTTATTCCTCTGATTTAGGGGGTCAAGTTGCAGATTTAGAATTTACTTACTAGCCTGCTGACCTGAACCACTCTTAACCGACTTTGATTTGGCTACCTTGGTTCCACCCTCAGGAGCCATGCCCCGTCCTAGTGGATCACCATTCGGAGACTGATCCGTAGCATCCACAGAAGCAACATTAACGGGGTCCATGAAACCCGTACCCGAAAGTTCAGGCGCACTATCAGGACGAGGACGAGCAAAGATAGCCAAATGAAACTCATCATCCGTAACATAACCACGGCTCAGAGCCTGCTCATAACGTGAGAACTTCATGGTCTTCTGTGGTTCAAGCTCAAGCTGAGGACGAAGCTCAACCGGCTCAAACAGGAACTCGATGCTTCCTTGGAAGCCAGCAAGACGACAGGCCAATGTCAAGACCTGCGACCATACTCCAGCAACCACCCGGTTGAGGGCGTCACAGTTCATGGCAAACAAACGAGCCTCAGTCGAAGCTACCTGTCCATTGGTACTCTTACCCACCACCGATGGCATGGTCTTCAAGGCCGCAGTATTCTGGGCATCAAAAACATCCATCACGTTCTGGATGGGAAGTGTTACAGCGGGCTTGCTATCATTGACCATGCCTACTTCCACAGCATCAGTGTGGACTAGGGCCTGATCAGGACGCAGATTTGAATAAGCAGAAGTGATAATAGCCATCTGCTGTTCAATGAAATCACGAGTCTTGGCAGCATCCGACCGTAGAAGAGCAGGAGCCGACTTCAACAGAATCTCTTCCATCACGGTCACATCCATACGAGGATAACCAATGACCTGACTAATACGATAAAGATCATTGATAACCTGCTGACGAGCAGCAATCGTATTGATGGCAGCAACAAAAGGACTGTACGTGTACACGTCAGTCGGGTTCTGCTGAAAGCGAGCAACGAAGAATGTTGGAATATCAAGACTGATTTCTGTATTAGAACCAGTTGGTTTCTGAACTGGCTTATATTGACCAGCTTGCTTCTCATTCCACGTAATAGTCGCCATATCGATTAGACGCAAACTATCTGGTTCAAACTTCTTATCCAGAACAAGCTCAGCCGCAGGAGAACCACGAAGCAGCGTCCAGAAACGCATATCGTCATTCAACTCAGCAAGCCCAGCCTTCGATGTGAAACCAAGACTGTAATCTGTGACCGTCGTCATCTTTTCAATGATCTGGTTTGCCAGTCGTACACCGTCTGTTGAAAGCTCACCATTCAGGTCGTATGCCTTGACTACATAATCTGCCGATCCCGAAATTGACTGATAGGCAAAGAACGAAGCCGACACATCGCTATCGTGACGCGACAGGTCCGAAATCAGAGTACGAGCATCGTTCGATGTTCGGGTCGCAAAAATGTCATCCAAATGGTTACGATACCGTGGCATCGTAAGGATCGGCTGACCGGTACGAAAGGTAGGAGTAGAAGTGGTACCTCCTGCCTTAGCCTTCTTCTTTGGCAGAATTAGCTGAATACCCTGAAGACCAGCCATTAGTACAAACCTCCCAGACGACCAATT
>Ga0210040_10004944_pt1 | contig 17142 bp, 19 predicted proteins | sample CryGeyCG12114_NA_FD_185462 | JGI IMG/M metagenome (GOLD analysis project Ga0210040, IMG submission 185462) | Groundwater microbial communities from aquifer - Crystal Geyser CG19_WC_8/21/14_NA (SPAdes) (version 2) | ecosystem: Environmental > Aquatic > Deep subsurface > Groundwater | place: USA... | reverse complement strand
AACTAATTGCGTTACGTTTAACTAACTGAATATCTCTAATGTATTCTTATTGTCATAATGCATGAATCATGAGTTGAATGACTGAATGTTTGTCATTCTTGTTCAAACAAATGTATTTAATTTCAATCAATTAGTTAAATGCGGAAAAAGGGGCAAAAATATGCGCATTAGTTAATCAGAAATTAATGTTAAAACAAGTTAAAAACTAGTAGTTAAAACTTATTTGGTTGTTCGGATTGTATCTAACTTTATTTAAGTGACTTTACTCATTCATACTTTGTTTTAAGTTAAAAACTGCTAAAGGCTCACAGTGAATAAAACATTCGCTAGCAAAACCAACCCTTATAATATTTAAAAAAAATTATAGTGGCAAACCTTGCATTATGAAGATTTTATTTTTTCTGGGAATTTTCGGTACTGTCCATTCTTATTGTTTTCTGATTTATTTTCTTCAAATGTTCACATTTTTGACAATCGATCAGTTTCAGTTTTCCTCTACACAAATGGAGATCCTGGTGAATCAACTAGTAGTTGTATCCCTGCAGCGTTGGGAAAAGAAACTACGATGTATTGTGCACTTGGCGATGATACTGATCCATTAAAAGTGAAATCTACATGGCAGCAATACCAAACGGTTCTCCAAAAATATGCTGACTCAAGGGCAGATTCTAATCATTCCACCCTTTATAATGCGGAGAAAAAGCGATTCGAACTAAAAATTTCGAAAGTTGCTCAACACGATTTGCACCCTTGGCAGTGGAAATGCGAGATATCAGATAAGCAGTCAAGCCAAGTATTACGAACATGCAGTTATCATTTGCACTCAACCTGCGGTAGGTGGTATAACATTAAGCCAGCATTATGAAAGTATGTATGTAAACTGTTGCCTGTTTATAATAGCTGACAATTGCTATTTTTTAGTAACTCCAAAAATTTCCTATTCAAAGTTCGAGCACAAAGAAGAGAATGACGTTTTACGATTATCAGTTCCGGTGGAAGGTAGCCCATACAAAATGAACTGGACAATACTAGATCATTCAGGTTCTAAGGTGAACCGGAATTCAAGTCATCGTTATCAAGAAATACAGGAGAATCGGAAGGTAAGAAAGTAATACTTCGTTTAAATACGTAATGGAAATTTCAAAGCTAAAAAAACTGTCGGTGTGTCATGAAATTTTTGGTAGGACGAGCTATTCAGCATCTTTTTGGTAAAAAATCCAGCAGCTGAAGATTACAGCAACTATTCATATCAGCTGTATGTAGAAAACGATTTAGGTAATGACTCACACATCTTTAAGATCGCCAGTGGGGGAGGTAAGCTAAAATACTTTCAAATTATACAAACGGTTTTTTAACACAATGGTTTCGCAGAAGAAATATCTTGGTTTTTTAAAATGTAGATGACCAATATTGGATTTACATCATTGTTGGAACTGTTACGGGAATAATTTTGATCGGCTTGTTAATTTTTCTTTTGTGGACTGCAAAAAATCGCAATTTGCTATGCTGGAAAAAATCTTACCCAGTTGGTCAGAGTATGCGTAGTGCAAATATTCCAAAATCACAAAATCAATCTAGGGCCATGGATGTCCAGTATTCGCCTGCGTCACAGTCTTCTTATGAAAGGGGATATGACACTGTTGATGCAGAAGAGATAACAGTTATCAATTAATGAATAATAAGTCATTTCAAATATTTTTGTCATTTTACAAATATTAATATTCCCAGAAAAAAGTATTGAAATTACCTACGTATGACGAAGCTAATTAACGCCCCCAAATATGTGGTAAACACAATAAACTAATTTAGTTCCTGATTTGCTCTTGTATAAGCTATATGAAAATAAATAAATATTTGCTCGCTCGCTATATTTTTTAAGGAAAACTGATTAAAAATTAAATGCGCTAGTTATGTCTGTGATTGTGATTTGTTCGTTTTTCGTTTGCATATGAATTTGTGACGCCTTGTCTGAAAAAACAATATACATCACTGGCAATGTTAAAACCATAGAGCGAAAAATCTATGTTGAGCAGGAGATTCAACTTCGGCAAAATTTCCAATTCTTCAAAACCCTTGTTCTTGCTCTTAATTTTTAGATTTATTGAAAAACCTCCCTAGCCTAATTACCTCGACAAAAATGATTGGGGGAATCCTCAGCAAGCAAATTGGAGCTGTAGCTTCCAGAAATTTAGTCAAAGTTCCTGTGAGAACCATCTATCCTCACAAATCTAGCAATCATATTTCTGGGATGCCCCGTGTCCGCATTCCTTTTGCTGTAAGTTCGATTTGACGATTTAAAATAGTATGCAGTAATGTAATATTGTTCACTAAAATAAATATGACTAACTACTTAACGAATGCGGCGGCCGTTATTTTTATCTCCTGATAAGCAAAATTTGGGATTGGGGTGAATCGCTTGCTCTTGGATTTTATTTAGGCGATGTCGACGAAAGGTGCTTGAACCGAGTCTGAGTAAAAAAATTGCTGATGTATGTGTTTTTATAGGAAAAAGCTTTGACTGGAGTGCTAATGGCGTGCGGAATCCTGGCAACACCAATGTGGATTATAACCCACTTGGATGACTACCGTGGAGGACCAGCTGAATAATTTACTCGACACATTATTCGCAGTCCAGCATTAAATATTGAATAGTCAAACCACATACACTCGTCACACTATGATGAAACTTAATTGGCGCCCCTTACTAAAAATTGACTTAAAAATACTGTAGCTGCATTTTGGAGAATATTAGTGGGCTGGATTTAAATATGTACAGATTGTATAATACTAGATTGTGTGCTCGCCATTTACATTGTTATAATAATATAGTCACGACTAATGGTAAAGTATTTGTCATGTAGTCTTCTCCGCAAATGCAGAGCTGTGTAAATGAAATGAAAATAGAAATATAAAGTCTTGAAACAAACATTTGGAGTAAATTCAGTAAATAAATTATTGAACTGTTGTTTCACCCGGGGATTGCTCAAGGCTTTAAGTTGCCATCGCTTTGCAATTTGTTTTCGAAATTGTTCAAGCTTCTTACCACACAAGCTGTATAATTGCGGTGTCTCTGTAATCACGGGCTTACAGTTCAAAATTACCAGTAGTTTTTTCACAATGAGGGAAATCATCACTGTCCAATTAGGACAATGTGGCAATCAGCTGGGAACAAAGGTTTTAAGGCATTCGGAGTAACACTAAACTACTTTTTAACAACTTTGAATCAGTATATATTCTGAATCAGCTCGTTGAGCCCTTTCATTTGATTTGTCGCTCGTCAAAATCGCTTCTACGGAGCTTAAACCAATTTTTTCCCTTATACCATACCAGTTTTTTTGTACACAGTTTTGGGAGATTCTTTGTCAAGAACATGGCATAAATAGGACAGGATCATATTGTGGCGACGCCAGCTTTCAACTACAGAAGTGCCAGATTTATTTCAATGAATCGATTAGTTAGTAAATAACCTCACTAAAAAGTTTTCAGTACAGTTGCATAGAATTAATATTTTCATATGGCATGCGTTTCTAATCCATCCAATAGGAGGGAAATACATTCCCAGAGCATTATTGGTAGATTTGGATCCGGGCACTTTAGATTCAGTAAGATGCAGTCCATTTGGGCAAATATTTGCCCCACAAAATTTTATTTTTGGAAGATGTGGCTCTGGTAATCCTAATACCTTGCTGTATACAATCCCTTTTTTGAGTTTTAAACAATTCACGAGAGTGACAGCGTTGTATTTTCATACAAAACAGGCAACAATTGGGGAAGGGGACGATATACCGAAGGCCTGGATATGATGGACATTGTGTTAGACACAGTCCGACATGAAGCTGAGGAATGTGATTTACTTGAAGTGTGTAAAATATATCTTAAATTTAACTTCATGGCTTGAACTAAACATAATAGTCAGTTATGCTGCAGGGGTTTCAAATACTGCACAGCTTGGGAGGTGGAACTGGCTCGGGAATCGGAAGCACGGTTTTAGAAAGATTTCAAGATGAATATCCTGACCAAGTAGTTTCTACGTACACTGTCTTACCATCGTCCAAAGTACTTTTCTTTAGAAACATGCAAATCTATTTTACAAACTCTTTCGACAATTTACTGCACCTAAGTCTTACCCAACTCATGGGAATTATTAAGCTCGTCAAAACCAACCGAAAGTACCGAATTCCACTTATATTATCTTTTTACAGGTGAGTAACACGGTGGTGGAGCCTTACAATGCAGTATTATCAATGCCGCAGTTAATCTCTGGTAGTCATTTAAGTATTACATTAGACAATGAAGCTATTTATGAGCTCTGCTCCCGTATCCTAAAGGTGCCGGTTCCAACTTTAGAAGACCTTAACCACATTATCTCCGTCAGAAAAAAATAATTTTCTTAAATCTAAGACTATAAAAAAATGATGACTATTGCTAGCTGAAGAATATTTTCGTGGTTTTTAGAATGTCATGACTGGAGTGACTTCTTGTCTTCGATTCCCAGGAGTAAGAAATGCAGGACTGAGGAAATTGAAAACTTCTTTGGTTCCTTTTCCAAAATTACATTTTTTCGTACCTGGCCATGTTCCTCTGTGTTCTAGGGGAGTTCAACCATATAGAACGTTTTCGGTTCACGATTTGATGCTTCAGGTATGAAACACTGTAGCAAAAGTTTGGAACTGGGGCACTGTGCAATAGTCTATGAAACAATTTTTTTGCTAGGCATTTGATGGAAACACATTGCTATCAACTTGCGACCAAAGAAATGGAAAATTTATAACAAATGCGGTAATGTTCCGTGGGAAAATATCCCCATATTGGGTGGAACAAAGTCTTTATCTGACGCAATGCAGAAATCCAGGTTATTTTGTGGAATGGCTTCCAAGCTGTATGAAATATGTGGTTTGTGATATTCCACCCAAAGGTCAAAAAATTTCTGCCACAGTTCTAGGTATATTTTTGAGCTATTAAACTATTCCATGCGATACATGTAAAATACAAACTAAGAGAATCACTGCTCCCTTTAGCTAACAACACATGCATTGTGGAATCATGGCAAAGAATTAGAGACAACTTTCAGAAGCTTTATGGCAGAAAATCCTTCCTCCATTGGTTTTATGGCGAAGGGGTCACTAAAGAAGACTTTGAATTAGCGGATTTGCAACTAAATGACCTTATTAATGAATATCAACTGTATCAGGTATGATTCATTCATTTGAACCTTCAAATATGGACATAGATATCATTAAATCCATCATAATACTTCCTCTGTCTATGTCTATGATTTAGAATGAATGTCCAGATATTCAAGATGATGATGGCTATGACGAATTCGGCAGACCCATTTGTTCTGTTCCAGAGGACGAAGAAGAAAAAAATGAATAAACTGAAAATCTATAGTCTACAAAAAATTTTAATTGCATTATTTTTGTTCCAATTTTTCCCATACCAGCGTACACCACCATAATTACATGGAGTCGAAATTATAGCATAATATTCACTATGGCAGTTATGCGTTAAGAAATATATCACAGCAAACATCTTCAAACTGCAACAAAATGAATCTCTTCTGTATAAATTATACTCAATTAAACAAACTAAATGAGAAATTTAAATAATTAATGCATGAGGCTATGTCAAACAGAAATTTTAAAATTCCAACTACTAGCAGCGAATATTTGGAACTAAACAATGATGCCGTAAGTCTCAAGTCTCAATATGCCCCTTTTGAGTTATGTTATGTTAGTTATTATTTTATGCTGTACAAAAACAATATGTATCCTTCTCTCTGCATACAGGAAGAATTAAATCGCAGTATTTTGGCCGCAATACCAAATTTAAGACACAATAATGAATCCCGGCTTCAAGTAAAGAAAACTAATTTGCTTTCCAGAAAAAGTTCTTCCACTACATTGAGTTCTTGGCCATCCTCTACTACCGTTATCACATTCGCTCATGATTTCGAACTGGAATCAGGGACTGAAATCGAAATTGTCACAGAAAAACTAGATTATTCTGATTCCCAAACTGCTCAAGTTTTTCCGCATGGAAAGTCATACACAGCTAAAGAAAATCAGGAAAATGCAAATTGTCCCGATGGTGATATGCCAACTTCTTTCTCTTTCCAATCAGTTCTAACGTGGATAAATGCGAACGATCCTGCAACGTCATCTATTGGGAATGAAGAGCTAGCAAATTTGTGCACAAAGGAAATGGACGCAAAAGAGGTAATTTTTATTTTTTCAGATTGAAAAAATCACATTAAAAAAAAAAAAAACTTGTGTCACAGTTCAATGAAGAAATGGCCATGACCAAAAATTGTGAGCATAAAGAAATGGAGAGTAAAAGCATCAAAAGTGAAGAAAAAATCGTAAATAAACTATTAAGCGACACACATTCAAATCTGTTGAAAATTGAAAATAACAATTCAGGAGACAGCTTGGAGAAAGTTCTAAACATTTGTAAAGCACTGCCTGAGCTAAAAACAAAAGATTGGGGTAGTAATCTGGATTCCAATTCTTGCCTAATTTCAAGACTGCGAAATATTCATCAAATGCTAATGATTGATGGAGCCAGTGATGAAGTTGATGTTGAAAATTTTTTTGATTTCGATATGGATTTTGCTGACAAGTTAGAAGAGCGGATTCAAAAGGAGAAAAGTGAATCAGAAGCTTCGTGTTCATCTTTGGGGTGCAGTGATACTGAAAAGTATTTTCACCGCAAGAAACTGAAATTGAAGTCACTGGTAGCCATTTTGAGCCATGAGCTTCAGTCCGCTACAAAGTTAATACAAATCTTTGCATGCGTTTGAAAGCTGTGTTAAGATTGTATAGAATACTCCGAGTTTTAAAGCAAAAAATATTATTTTTGTACTTTAGGAAATATTTGGAACTCTGTGAAATGTTCACAGGAGACATTGCTGAGAAGAGCGAAGTTAGAGAAAAGTTTGAAAAAGTTGGAATGGATTTAGTCTTCAAACGTGCTTACGTCAATGGCATTTCTCACGCTTATTCCATGGTTCGTGTTGTTTCTATTATTGACAATTTATTTCAGCGTCTCTTTTTAATTTGGTGTCTTTTGATTTCTGAAGATTGCGGATTTGCATAACGTGCTTCCTTTCGAAAAATGAGGAATTGCGAATTTGCGATCATCTGCGGCTTGTCTTTTCAGTGTCGTTGCAAATCAATAAAGTGTTGTGGTCTCTAGTTGAAATTGACGTGTTTTTTATGGTGAAAGTTTATTGAAATTGTAAATTAAAATTACAGTTTCAATTGAAGTTTATGTCATAATGGCTTTTTTAAGAATCATGAAAACTCGGAGAGACCTATATGTTCACGTTGCCCCAAAAAAGACTCAACCATAAGCAATCGTGTGGTGTCCAATTCAATTCAAACTTTCAAACCGATGGACTTGTTCTTTCATTTGTTGATAAACAAACGTTTTTAAACTGCTTTTATTATTTAAAATACTAACTTATGTTATTGTGAAAAAATCAGCTCCGTTTTTATGTTCGACGAAAAGGGTAAAAGAATCCATGCATTTTTGCCTATATAAATCTTTGTTGCTTTAGCCAAATTGAAAATCCCCAAAACTGCAAGTATTAACTAACAGTAATATCAAGGTATATAGAATAGTATTTCGAATGCTGTGGGTTCTTCGTGATGGTGAATTTACCTAACAGTCAGTTTGTCTAACAAGCTCGTTTCAGTCGTTATGTTCACCTGACTAACAAATGTGATATCCAGTGCTCTCACAATAGCCCATTCTCCATTAACATTCTGCTTAACGTGTCTCTGTAGTTTTAATTAACTTTTGTCAGTAGTGCGGATCTAGCTGACAAGTTTTGCTCGTATTTGTTTGCTATTGCATCCAATCGAGGGTCACATTAAAAGACGGAAGAATGTTTCAGGCTTTGGAAAAACATCTTGAAGGTATTAGGGAGGAAAAAATGTGCACAGAAGTGGACACTTTTGTGGGAAATCACACCCTTGTGGATCCCGAAATATTGCAGCTTTGGCTCAGTGGATACTCAGGTACTATTGATGTCGCACATAATCTATAAAACTTATTTGGTAATAAAAAATGTCAGAACTGATAGCAAAGTGTCTTATGTTCTGCACAGCTAATGAAACTTCAACCATCCTTCAAGGCCGAGGAGCACTTGAATCCTTCCATGGGGCTACAATAGATCTGCTGTTGTCCGATGTATATGACCACTATAGGACTTACTCTATGATAGAAAAGTTTCTTCAGAATCCCCCGAGATTATCAGATCAGCTTATTTTTCAGATCGACGCAGCCACCTTAAAAATGATGATACAAAAGTATTATTTCTCGTATATACAGTATTTTATGAAGCAGAGACCACTCACAGAAACAGAACATTTGGCAACAAAATTGTTTGTTTTGATTCCTTAGGTATTATGAATTCGACGATCTAGTCATGCGAGAAATAATGGGAAAGAAGTTGTCTTCAAGGCTGAGAAAAGATTTGGATGAAGTTAGCGAAAAAACAAATGTGAATTTACGATCTTGCCGGTAATGATAATTGATTTAATATACAAAATCACATCACGAAATTCCATTCCGATTGATGCAAATTATTAACAACATTAACTATGATTAAATAATGGATGATACATTTTATTTCAGTCGTCAGTTCGACAATACAAAGGTACATTTCATCGTGCATGACGCATATGACCTAGACTTAACCATATTTACAAGTTTAAAAACCATTCAATTAGCAACAACATGATTTTTTTCATGATTCTAGAGAGTATTTAAAGCTGTAGAAGAACTGCCTGGATCACTACTTCAAAATATCAAACTGAACTTTAGTTTATCGGACGAGTTAGCGAAGTAATTTTTTCTATTATGGAGCTATACTTGAATAATATTTGTTGCTAGCAATGCTAACATTCGTGAAAGGGAGATTTTCTAAAGTTTGCTCTTTCGATTTGTTAATTCCAGGAAATATAGTGCCATCGTATTTTTAACTAGCAATCGTTTTGAAACTAACAAGAAAAAGTTACAGTATTTAAGTTTCGGGGACTACTATAAATGTGCACATTCTATGATGGCCCATTGGACAAATCCTATTGTGGACGAAGATAATACTTCAGATGTAGAAAGAGAATTTCTTATGGAATTACGGGAGTTACGAAGCTTATTGGACAAAGAAAAAGAGCACAAAGGGTAATGATAGTTAAAGATTTCATTATTTCATGCGTGCAAAATTCCGTAGTAAGGCCCCTTCTTATTAAACTCATCATATATTATTTTTCGTTTTTTTTTTAAATTAGATTGGTACTTCAAAGAATAAAAGGCCAGGTTTCTGAAAGGATTTTCACAGAAATCGAGCACAATTTCAAGGTATTTAAACTTAAACATATGGAATGCAATTAGGTGCTTCTATGTAAGAAAATTTTGTATTTACTATTCCACAGGTATATTCAAGAACCCTTATTAACATTGCATACGGACTTAATCACAGCAAAGAACTGAAAGATTTATTTATCGATTTGGTTGAAAAATACATTGAACCGTGCAAACACCTACAATGGCCAAGTTCTGATGTCAAAGTATTCCTAGATATTTATACGGACATGGCATGTCAAATTGATGTCCTGAAGTCGTAAGTTATTGCACTAACGAATTGAACGCATTGAATATAGAATTTTTAGTATCATCATCCTCAAGTTCTGTATAATTACTTTGAGCAGTCAACCAAATCTGAAAATTGTGTTCCGAAGATACATGGAAGGGATTTCTGGATGCATCATATCCATGTATCAATAAACTACTGTAAACTAAATTCGTCAAATCAATCCACAGATGCTAAATAAACCCATTATTTTATTTTATTTATTTTCTCATTGTTCTAGTCTTCCTTTAATTTAATACAAAAATCATTATGCTCTAACCACCCTAATTTCATTATGGACAATTTTACTCAACAGCATCTCACGTCGTGTGGAATATTTATTACAAATTGGAAATTCACATTCTGCATTAAATAGTTGAAGTGGATTTTTAGATGCGATGCTATGATGATGCATCGATCTATTATATTATTACATAGCGTATATAATTATTATTAAAAGAAATTGACACTCATACCAATATCAATGTATATTTCATGCAATTGTTTATTCAACTTCAAGTTGTGTGTACAAACCGCATGAATTGAATTCATAGTTGGGCTTCTTGATCAAAATACCATGCCCATATGAAATATAAATTAAGAACTAAAGAGTAAGAAAAGTGCACATGCATCCACCATATATGACTATTATACACACAGAGAAAGAAAATTCAAGCGATGATGATTTCCCAACCCGTCAATGAAATCACCCAGTTAGTTTTTCTGAATTCATAACATAACAAGTTGTGTGATGCTTGCACATATCATAAAACTGTAAGTTAGACAAGACAATAAAGTGAATAAAATAAAATCTTAGTAACACATCCTCACTGATTCGGTTTAATCCTTTCATTTTCATTAGCTTATTTTGGACTGATAAACACTAACATTTAATCAGAGCTAAAATCTATACTCCATACAATACATTCGTTATTTCCTAACTATCAAACTATTCCACCATAAGTTCAAAACTAACTCTGCATTCTACAACAACCTCACGAGCAATCTAAATAAAAATCTATACTTCTAAACTTTTAAGTAACTAACTTTAAGCTTTCACTCTTTTCTGCTGCCTATTTCTAAACACATCATTAGGAGGGGGCGCAGGGGTCATATCTTCATCCTCACTTTCATGATGATGATGATTGGGATTATGTCCTCGAAAATGTTGGCTACTATTATTGTGAGAGAATTGATGATTGCCCATATGAGGTCCTTTTCTTTTGAACCCTCTCCTATTGTTACGATTATTGAAGCCAGAGAAGTCTCTCAAGTGAGAACCAGTCTCATCTCCAGCTAGGTCAGCATTCATCACATAATGAACTGATTTGGCCAGGTCAAATTGGTTTGGATCCGCTCCTTCCCCACTAGGCTCAGGAGCATATTCTGGAAGACTGAGCCTTTTGAATATATCCATAAGTTTATCCACACCCACAAATGGTCCGTGAAAGTACATGGGCGATGGGATCAGACTGTTGAGATGTGCAGCAGCTGGTGGCATTGGGAATGATCCGCCTTAAAACAAAGTGACAAACATGAACTAAGATTAAGATAGGATACTTATTTGGGGCAAAAAAAAATTTCGAAACGTTTTTATTACCAGGCACAGGGTGTTCTCCAGTATAAGCTTCACGCTTCGGTTTGAAAGGAATCATTTGTGAGAAATCAGGACGACAAATTTTCTCTTCATCTTCTTCTTCAGTCTCTGCAACTTCTGCATTCGAGCTTATCTGTATTTTTGAGCCAGTGGAGGATGCAGCTAATACATCTGAGTACCCAATTGACCTGAAATATGCACATGGTAGTCTATTAGTTAATCTGAAAAGTTAAGCTTGACTTAATTAGAAAGCAAGAATGAACACTCTGTATTCTGCCTTACTTTAATTCTGCAGCAGTGCACGGATAGAGATCAAGAAATCTGTAGCGATCGACAATTTGAGCAGTTTCCTTGCCTTCGAATTCCTTTAGCTGAAATATTTTTTATGGCAAAATTTTAGTCAAAAAAGAATATATTGTGACAAAGACAAAATAAATCTGAAAACTGTTACAAAATATTACTATTTAGGCCTACCTGGCATAAAACAGTGCTCCTTCGCTTTTCAGTTTTGACTATACTACTAAGATCACCAACGTTGGATTCGAATTCCAAGAATTTGTTCCAAATATCTCTACAAAAGTTAAAAATATACAACGTTAGTTAATTATCTTGTAATGTGTAGCTGAAGATAGAAGTAACCAAGTTATTTTGTAAAACATACACAGATTTTTCAGGTGGGAGATTTCCTGATGTTAGAACCCTTTCAAAAAGTACTCGAGTGTTATTATCCTCTGAAAAACGAACAAAATATGTCCAGTGAAGAAACTTGGTACAAGAGGTAAAGCAGGGTTAGGTTTTAGTAACTTTTAAAACATGCAAAATGAATATGACATACAATGCTTCATAGCGTGTTAGCGTACCATTAAGATGTGATAGGTAGTCCACATATGACATAATGTAGTCAGCATGGTCGGGGAACTTTTTGAGACCAAGTTCGAAAATTCGAAAGGCAATGTTTTGGTCTTTGCTACAATAGTATTCCATTTGGGCAGCGGCTACATACACATGGTACTTACTCCTAGGATCCTCCCTAGCTTTCTTGAAAATAGCACGAGCACTTTTAATCCCTTCTGCGCGTCTCGCGAATTTCATGTATTGGACATACGCCTGTAGATGAATTTCACAAAATAAATTCTTGTTCTCAGACTCAGGTAAACAATAAAGCACCCTGACCTAGTAGACCTTATTCCTTTCTACATTTTGTTTCTACCGTCAGTCTCAACAAAATCACAAAGAGCTTTTGTTTCAAATGATTAGAATGAAATACTTTCATTTCTAGCCACATTATCTACTATTCGGATAATTTCAGCGTTGTTAAAATGTACCGATTGTACGTTTTTAACTAATGTAACTCCATACGCACATAAAAATACAATACGTGATCCATCATCTATGCATAAATAATATGCGAAAGTCTACATTAACACTATCATAACCAAACCCTCGAAACGAAACCCGGCAATTGTGCATACTTTTTATGTGAAAAAAACGCTGGCGTAGGGTATATTGACAACTACCGCTTTCATTTTCAAGCTTTAGTTAATTGTGAGATCCGAGTGTATGATTTATCAGTTTAGAGCCTTCACACTACACATTGCGTAGTGGCCGTACATGCAAATAATGCACAAAATGTCGCTGGATTAAAAAAGCCATATTTATGAGAATTGAAGTAAAAACGTATTCCACTGGAGCAAGAAATTGTGCACACCATAATCATCGCATTGTAGTAAATCGATTGTTTTAATACAAATGCACAGGAACTCTGAGCATAATAATAATAGTTCACGACAAAAGATGTGATGACGACGGAGGAACAAGGAGAAAGGAATACAACTACTACTGATACTGTTTGCAGATGACAGATGAACACGTACAAGTGTGGGATCAGTGTCTTCCATTTCCACTAGCTTTTGGTAAACACTGTGAACTTTCTCATACTTCATTCGACCCTCTTCAAAATCGGCGTATGCAAAGTAGAGCAACATGTTCTTGGATAGAACACCCGTCACTCCTCTCTCGTACATTTGTGAAGCCTCCTCGTAAAATGTTTTCGATGTCGTTGCATCCTACAAAATCATCGAAATCATAGATTACATTGACTTCCCTTCACTATTATGAATAATATTAGTTGACACTGTAATATGTTTTTTTACCCCTTTCTCCGTCATCTGTTTGGCCACAGTTTCCAAATACAAGGCAGCCTCATACCATACGTCGGGATGATGGCTCAGGCACAAAAGGCATTGCTCGTATGCAAACATAACGCGACGAGCCAGTAATGGCAAATCTTCCGTCCTCAGTGGGTTACTTTTCTCCCAAGCGATGTATTTCTTCCATAAAGCGACCTGCTCAGTTGAAATGTAATTTGCCTCATTAGTACTTTTCAACGAAAAAATATTGCTAACTGATATCACGCCATTCGAGTCCTATGGATGAATGAATGAATAAATATGCTTTTCCCACTCCCATCAAACACTTTGGTGTCAGACATATAAACAACAAAACAACAAAAACAGTATTATTACTGGTTTATCATAAAAAGACTGAATACCTGTCGAATTTCTTCTTGGGAGCCCGTGGGGGGAATGGATGGATAGTTTCGATTTAATCCTCTCGTAATAGCTTCATTTTCTTTAGCAACTCGTCTGGCATTCATATAGTCCCTGGATCTTTCCATGGACATCTTCTCCGCAATTATTGGATTAATGCCCTGTTCAAATGTGATATAGTCCTTCCACAGTGTTTCAACATTAGTCATTGGCGTCATTACAGCTTTTTGATACACCTTTTCAAAATAGGGTTTACGTGTTAAAATTACCGAGCTGACTCACACTTCATACAATCAGCAATGTTTTTGCGGACTTTTAGATTCAGCAATTTTTTTAATTATCATATGATTTCAAACAATGTAGGTAAAATATAATAACATCATGTATCATGTCCGATTTAGTTGTGCATGCATGCATCATTTTAAAACTTACTTTTCTGATAGCACTTATTTTCTGGTTTTCCGCATAAGAGCCCACAGCATCAACTGATTTTAAAAACGAAGCATAGTCGTTCCAAATGGAAAAGGACTGATTATCCATCCCAATTTTGTCCAGAGCAAAATCATAGGACTGAGCCATCTTCTCTCTGTAGCAAATCAAGTCAGCCCAATTGTAGAGTGAATCCGAACAGGATATCAATAAATAACAACAACAAATTATGCAGCAAAATCTTGTGAAAAACATACTTGTACGTAGGCAAAGTGGCCTTTGATTCTCGGATGTATTGAAGATAGAGACGCCACAAATCAATATTTAACACTTTGATTAGACATCGCTGGAATAACTGCCAAGAAGAGAGAATCATAGGAATGCATATAATCATATTCAACAATAATTTTTGAACTCTACTGACTGCCAACCTGAAATCAGCTGAACTCAGCTCTAAAAAGGTTGACTTAGGATAAAAAGGAAGGAGCACAGGAATTTGGGGTAGGTTAAAAAAATTAATAGCATAGAATAGATTTATATAAGTCATCCATTGAGATCACTTAATTCACAATATTAAAACCTCTGATTTAATTACGAAGGTACATGTTGTGAAGTAAATAAGAAGAAATGCTGATTCAAATGCCACAAAATTATTATGACAGTTGGAACGTTCAGATGTCAGATGTGACAAACAATAAAAAACAATTTATCGAATGCAACCCCAGAATAAGCAACAACTCTGAATGATAGAAATAAGATTGTAGTTATAAGACACACGGGTTGAAAAAGTAATTTTTTACACCGTTTTATTTCCTCAGTTGGTTTATAGACTGAACGATGAGGGTAGAAAAATAAAAATTGCTTTTATTTCTTTCATTTTATCACTTCACAGTAGTGCATAAGTAATTAAGTACTTAAATATCACATAGGGCTTGTTTTGGCACTAACACAGGCAGTAATGAGATTTTGTTAAAATCGATCGCGAACAAGAAACTATGACTTTGCTTCAGATCTTTTCACATTTAAATTATTTATAAATTAAGCTAGCATTACAGAGGAGCTGAAATCAATCTTCCATTGGTCAAGTGTGCTAACACAGCAGTGGACTGTCCAGCAAAGCAAATAAAAGCGCACATAATCAGAACAACGAAGTTTACACCTCATTTTAAAGTGGGACGACCGATAATTCTTAAGTTAATTTTATACAATAACACTTTAGAACACAGGTTTGTTCTTACCTTTTCCACTTTGTCGAAATTTCTTGCTTTCATCTACACAAAAAAAGCCGGTGGTTAGAAAAAATAAATCGGAAATCCTGTGGGCTAGACTGACATCATGTAACACTGATTTCACGATTCAAGTAAGTCATATCAAAAACTTACCTCTTGTTCGATGTAGATTTTCCAGAACCGACCAGTTGTCGGAAAAACCTTGACTAGTTTCTCAAAAAGTGGCCTTACATCTTCAATTTTTCTTGTTTGTAACTCTCTTAGAAGAACATTCCAAGCGTCCAAATCGAACACATTTTCTTCTGTCGACAGATATGCCTTCTGTACTCCCTCGTTTGTGAATTGCTGAAAATTTCATTAGTAAAGTAAGCACAATATAAAATCTATAAACTTTTCGAACGGTCATAAAGTGAAGCCACATGCATAATAACGGACAGACACACTGTCAATCTCGCTACGCTATAATTAGTTTTCCATTATATTCCACTTCAATGAACAATGAAATTAAAACAGCTAGTCGTCTAATCGACGGATTCCATCAGGTCCATAAGGGTAATATCATAATTTTCAATCAATGTAGGTAAGGATAGATTTTCATCATTTGGATCCGTCGTCGACTAAAGTTTACCATACAAGTTTTGCATTTACGCTTGAGCATAACTGTGCAATCCGGCGTTTGTTAATCGATTCGGAAAATCGGAAATAAATAATTCCGAAAAATGTTGGTGTCGACATGTTCCTCAATAAAACAACAAATTAATGCTGCATTTCTAAATTAATGAAGTTACTTACCATTTTGACTTTGTTAGGCAGCGATTGCGACGATTCAAGTCCTTGCTTATAAATGTATGTAGCCCTCGGTTGGACAAAACCTTGAAATTTCGACGTAGTTAACCAAATCTGGCAGCACGCTGAACGACTTAGACTTAATTCTGCAACTGGTCGTACAGTTGACCCAATTATCCTGTTCCGACGATCTTGAACCCCGCAGAAGTCGAGCCTTAGCAACAATCTTGACTCGATCCACCCATTAATTCGAAACCTGTTTAAATCAGTCGATATCAATTTTAGAAATAAATCCAACAAATCACTACCTACACAGACCTACACTGATTATAAATTGATAAATTGAATATAAAGATGTATCTTACCTTCAGTTTAAGAAAATAACAGCTCCTCCCCCACGCCAAGTTTTCGATCGATCAACAAAATATTGGAATTCAACTGCTACGTTTCTTCAATCATTCATTGCACACGCTCAAGTACTTCCGCTAATCACAGCACAATCAACTTTAATGAGCATTTAAACACATTAAATTAAATAAAATTTGTCCAAAACTAAGAGCCCGAAAGACAACAAACTTTTCGTTTGTCGTCCTGAAGGTCCTAAATACGCGATTGCTAGTGAACGGCAATGGCGTACAAACCTTGCCACGACTTTCTCATCCACAACAGGACAAAAAAAACTGCAACAAGCACGTAGTAAAGCCTATTTGGCGTTCTAGCTACTATATATATAGCTACAGCAATATTGCTGTGCTTTTAAGCTATAAGCATAAGCTATACCTGCTACATAGAGGTGTGCGCCGTCGAATCACGCCGTCGTCGACGCGGTTTTTTGATCAAAATCTCACGCCGTCGCCGTCGATAATTTTCATCGACGCGTCGACGCGCCGACGCGTCGATGCGCCGTCGATAAGA
>Ga0210040_10004943_pt1 | contig 17149 bp, 15 predicted proteins | sample CryGeyCG12114_NA_FD_185462 | JGI IMG/M metagenome (GOLD analysis project Ga0210040, IMG submission 185462) | Groundwater microbial communities from aquifer - Crystal Geyser CG19_WC_8/21/14_NA (SPAdes) (version 2) | ecosystem: Environmental > Aquatic > Deep subsurface > Groundwater | place: USA... | reverse complement strand
CCGCCGACGGCGCCGGGCTCGTGCTCGACCCCACGCTGACCAACAGCGTCGGCCCGGTGCGCTCCGGCACCCGCGGCTACGTCACCACGTACGCACAGGTCGCCGGCAAGCCGATGCTGCACGCCGCCCGCGCCACCGCCGCCCGCACGCTCGTGGTCCTCGACGAGGTCCACCACGCCGGCGACGGGCTGAGCTGGGGCGAGGCCGCCGAGGTCGCCTTCGGCCGCGCCGCCCGCCGCTTGTGCCTGACCGGGACGCCGTTCCGCACCAAGCCCGGCGAGCGGATCCCCTTCGTGCGCTACGACGACGCGGGCGACGGCGAGCTGCGCAGCAGCGCCGACTACACCTACGGCTACCGCGAGGCCCTCGCCGACGGCGTGGTGCGTCCGGTGGTCTTCGCGGCCTACACCGGCACCGCGCGCTGGCGGAACAGCGCCGGGGACGTCGTCGCGGCGTCCCTGAGCGAGCCGAGCACCAAGAGCATCGAGGCCACCGCCTGGAAGACCGTGCTCGACCCCAAGGGCCAGTGGGTGCCGCACGTCATCGCCGCGATGGACGAGCGGATCACTCACCTGCGCGCGCACGGCGTCCCGGACGCCGCGGGGCTCGTCCTGGCCAGCGACCAGGACGACGCGCGCGCCTACGCCGCGATCGTCAAGAAGGTCACCGGGCAGGCGCCGGAGCTGATCCTGTCCGACGACCCCTCGGCGTCCAAGAAGATCGAGCGGTTCACGAGCAGCACCAAGCGGATCGCGGTCTGCGTGCGGATGGTCTCCGAGGGCGTCGACGTGCCGCGCGCCGCGGTGCTGGCCTGGATGACGAGCTACCGCACGCCGCTGTTCTTCGCCCAGGCCGTCGGCCGCGTCGTGCGCGCCCGCGGCCCGCACGAGGCCGCCACCGTCTTCCTCCCCGCCGTGCGGCCGCTGCTCACGCTCGCGGCGTCGATGGAGGAGGAGCGCAACCACGTCATCCCGCCGCCGGCCGAGCCCGGCGAGGACCTCGACCCGCTGCCCCCGCGCGAGCCGCGCGGGGAGGGCGTGGGGGAGTGGCAGGCGCTGGACGCCGACGCGCAGTTCGCGCACGTGCTGCACGGCGGCCGCGCGGTGCTGGCCTCGGCGCCGGGCGACCTGACCGAGCACGAGGAGGAGTTCCTCGGTCTGCCCGGGCTGCTCACCCCCGAGCAGACCGCGGCCCTGCTCTCCCGCCGCGACGAAGACCTCCGCCGCCGTGCCTCGGCCTCGGTGCAGGACGACCTGTTCGGCGGCCTCGGTGAGGAGTCCGCGCCGTCCGGGACGCCGACCGAGCCGGTGACCGACGGCGGGCACGCCTCCTGGCGCGCCGCCGCCGACCTGCGCCGGGAGGTCAACCGGCTGGTGGCCCAGGTCGCGGCGCGCTCCGGGGAGCCCCACGCCCGGGTGCACGTGGCGCTGCGCAAGGCGGTGCCCGGGCCGGCGTCCGCCTCGGCCTCGCAGGAGGTCCTCGAGCGCCGTCGCGACCACCTGCTCGCGCAGCTCTAGGCCCCACCCCGCCGCGTGCTCCTCCCGTGCCGGTCGTGACGGCGTCCGGGGGCCTCGCGGAGCGGCACGGGAGGAGCAACGCGGCATCCGGGGAGCAACCCGGACAGGTCTCAGGCTCGACCGCCGCTCGAGGTCGAGGGTGTCGGGCCGGTGCCGGCCCTCGCGGGCTGCCCGCCGACCGCACCGACGAGGTCGCCCGGCGCCTGCGACCCCGGTCGGTCACGCCGCCCGGCGGCACCTGACACGATGGGCCCGCGCGAGCCCGGCCGGCACGCGCGCGGGCGTCCGGATCGACACGGGAGCGGGGACCAGCGAGTGGCAGCGGTACGGGTGGCACTGCTGGGCTGCGGCGTGGTCGGGTCCGAGGTCGCCCGGGCCCTGGCCCCGGGGTCCGCGCACGCCGCGGAGCTCGCCGCCCGCGCCGGCGCGGAGCTGGAGCTCGTCGGCATCGCCGTGCGCGACGCCGACCGCCCGCGCCCCGAGGGCGTGGACCGCTCGCTGCTGACCACCGACGCAGCGGCCCTGGTGCGCCGCGCCGACGTCGTCGTGGAGCTGGTCGGCGGGATCGACCCGGTGCGCGGGCTGCTGCTGGACGCCCTGGCGGCCGGCGCGAGCGTCGTCACCGCCAACAAGGCGCTGCTGGCCGAGCACGGCCCCCAGCTGCACGCCGCCGCCGACGCCGCCGGGGTCGACCTGTTCTTCGAGGCCGCGGTGGCCGGCGCCGTCCCGATCATCGGGCCGCTGCGCGAGTCCCTCGCCGGCGACCGCGTGGAGCGGGTGCTGGGCATCGTCAACGGCACGACGAACTACGTGCTGGACGCGATGGACACCAGCGGCGCGGACCTGGCCGACGCCGTCGCCCGCGCCCAGGAGCTGGGCTACGCCGAGGCCGACCCGACGGCCGACGTCGAGGGCTTCGACGCGGCGGCGAAGGCCGCGATCCTCGCGACGCTGGCCTTCCACGTCCCGGTCGCGGCCGCGGACGTCCACCGCGAGGGCATCACGGCGGTCACCGCGGCCGACGTCGCCGCCGCCGCGGACGCCGGGTCGGTGATCAAGCTGCTGGCGATCTGCGAGCGGATCACCGCCGGGGACGGCACCGAGGGCGTGCGCGCGCGCGTGCACCCGGCCCTGCTGTCCCGCGACCACCCGCTGGCCGGCGTCCGCGGCGCCTACAACGCCGTGTTCGTCCAGGCCGCCGCGGCCGGGGAGCTGATGTTCTACGGCCAGGGCGCCGGCGGGCTCGCGACGTCCAGCGCCGTGCTCGGCGACCTGGTCACCGTGGCGCGCCGCCGGGTGGCCGGCGGGCGCGGACCGCGGGTGCTCGACCACGCCGACCTGCCGGTGCTCGGGATGGACGGTGCGCTCACGCGCTACCAGGTGCGCCTGGAGGTCGCCGACCGCCCCGGCGTGCTGGCGGCCATCGCGCAGGTCTTCGCCGACCACGGCGTCTCGATCGAGACGGTCCGCCAGAGCGCGGGCCGTCCGGGCACTTCCGACGGGGGCGCCCGCTCGGCCGCCCTGGTCGTCGTCACCCACACCGCACCGGACGCGGACCTCGCGGCCACCGTGGCGGCGCTGGGGGACCTGGACGCCGTGGCCGCCGTGGCCTCGGTGCTGCGCGTTGAGGGGGACTGAGTCGTGGCGCACCTGTGGCGTGGGGTCATCGAGGAGTACCGGGACCGCCTCCCGGTGGGCGCCGACAGCCCGGTCGTCACGCTCGGGGAGGGCGGCACGCCGCTCGTGCCGGCCCGGCACCTGTCCGACCTGACCGGGTGCGACGTGCGCCTGAAGGTCGAGGGCTGCAACCCGACCGGGTCCTTCAAGGACCGCGGCATGACCATGGCCATCTCGGCGGCGGCCCAGGCCGGTGCGAAGGCGGTCATCTGCGCGTCCACCGGCAACACCTCCGCCTCCGCGGCCGCCTACGCCACCGCCGCCGGCATGGCGTGCGGGGTGCTCGTGCCCGAGGGCCGGATCGCCATGGGCAAGCTCAGCCAGGCGGTCGCCCACGGCGCGACGCTGCTGCAGGTCGACGGCAACTTCGACGACTGCCTGACGATCGCCCGCAAGATCTCCGACGCGTACCCGGTCGAGCTCGTGAACTCGGTCAACCCGGCGCGCATCGAGGGCCAGAAGACCGGCGCCTTCGAGGTCGTCGACGCCCTGGGCGACGCCCCCGACATCCACTGCCTGCCGGTGGGCAACGCGGGCAACATCACCGCCTACTGGAAGGGCTACACCGAGTACGCCGCCGACGGCCCGGCCACCCGGCGCCCGGCGATGTGGGGCTTCCAGGCGGCGGGCGCCGCGCCCATCGTCGCCGGCCACCCGATCGACAGCCCCGACACCATCGCCACCGCCATCCGCATCGGCAACCCGGCCTCCTGGCAGCAGGCGCTCGCTGCCCGCGAGGAGTCCGGCGGCGTCATCGAGGCGGTCACCGACGAGCAGATCCTCGCCGCGCACCGGCTGCTGTCCAGCCGCGAGGGCGTCTTCGTCGAGCCCGCCTCGGCGGCCGGCGTCGCGGGCCTGCTGGCCCGGCACGAGGCCGGGGCGCTCGCCCCGGGCCAGCGCGTGGTCATCACCGTCACCGGGCACGGCCTCAAGGACCCCCAGTGGGCGCTGCGCACCGCCGACGGCGACGAGGTCGTGCCGGTGCGGGTCGGGGTGGACGCCGTCTCCGCGGCCGGCGCGCTCGGCCTGGAGTGAGCACGCCCGCGGCCGGCGCGCCGGGGCGCGTCGTCCTGGGCCGCGAGGTCCGCGTGGTGGTGCCCGGGTCCAGCGCCAACCTCGGCCCGGGCTTCGACGCCGTCGGGCTGGCCCTGGGGGTGGCCGACGTCGTGCGCGTGCGGGCGGTCCCGGCCGCCGACGGCGTGCGCACCGAGGTCGAGGGGGAGGGCGCCGGGCGGATCGGCCCGGGGGAGGACCACCTCGTCGTCCGCGCCCTGCGCACCGCGCTGCACCGGGCCGGCGTGGCCGACGCCGACCAGCCGGGCCTGGTGCTGCACGCGCGCAACGGCGTCCCGCACGGGCGCGGTGTGGGCTCCTCGGCCGCCGCGGTCGTGGCCGGCGTCGTCGCCGCGGGGGCGCTGCTGGAGCGGCCGCTGCCCGAGGCCGACCTGCTCGACGTCGCCTGCGCCCTGGAGGGCCACCCCGACAACGCCGCGGCGTCGCTGCTCGGCGGCCTGACCCTCGGCTGGCACGAGCCGGCGGACGGCCCCTCCGGCGGGCCGGCGGCCGCCCTGGCGGGCGCCCACGGCGGAGGTCGCAGCGGCACCTGGCGCGCCGTGCGCGTGGAGCCGCACCCGTCGGTGCGCGCCGTGCTGTGCGTGCCGGACGTCGAGCTGTCCACCGCCCGCGCTCGCGCGATGCTGCCGCTGCAGGTGCCGCACGGGGACGCCGCGCACACCGCCGGCCGGGCCGCGCTGCTCGTGGAGGCCCTCACCCGCAGCCCGGAGCTGCTGCTGGCGGCCACGGACGACCGCCTCCACCAGGCCCAGCGGGCCACCGCGATGCCGCACAGCTGGGCCCTGCTGCAGGCGCTGCGCGCCGCCGGGCACGCCGCCGTGGTCTCCGGCGCCGGCCCCTCGGTGCTCGTCCTGGCCCCGGACGACGAGGCCGCCGAGCGCGCCACCGCGCTGGTCGCCGCCGCCGGCGGGTGGCGCGCGGTGCTCCCCGGCGTCGCACGCACCGGCGCGGTGGTCTCCGTCGTGGCCGAGGACGGCGGGCAGGAGACCTCAGGTCCGCGCGCCGCGCGCCGATGAGGAGCACGACTCCCCGGGAACAGCTGCGGCACGACGGGCGTTGATGCACCAGAGCCGCCGCGCCGCTGCGGAGTGCTATCGTCGACACGGCCCCACCAGGTCGGTCGTCCGCGGCGAAGCAGTCGCTGCACACCGTGCCGGTCGAGGGGCACGCACCCCGCCCCGAACCGCCCGCGACCACGGTCGCAGGCCCCGCGCGGCACACCTGCACCGGCCCGAGGGCTGGACACCCGCGCACCTGGCCGAGGCCAGTGCGCTGACGAGGGGGAAGGACCTTCGTGACAGACACCACCGAGATCGCCGCACCGGCAGACGCCGAGCGCGCGACCGACTCCGGCAGCGCCCGTCGCGCCGGACTGACCGCGCTCCGCCTGCCCCAGCTGCAGGCCCTCGCGGTCGAGCTGGGCGTGCCCGGCACCGCACGGATGCGCAAGAGCGAGCTGCTGGACGTGATCCGCGCCGCCCAGGGCCCCGACGCCCCCGCGGCTCCGGCGGCCCGCTCCGGCCGCGGCGTCCAGGCCCCCCGGCGCGCGAGCGCCGCCGAGCAGTCGCCCAGCGCGGCACCCAGCGCGGCACCCGCCGCCGAGCCCGCCGCCCCGGCCCGCGACGCCGTCCAGGCGCCCGCCGCTGCCGAGCCGGCGCCGGTCGAGGCCCCTGCCGGCGCCCCCGCCGAGGCCACCGACGGCTCCGACAGCTCCGACGCCGCAGCCCGCCCGCCGCGCGCCCGGGGCGAACGCCTCTCCCGCGGCGAGCGCGCCGAGCGCGCCCGCCTGCGCCGTGAGGCCGCTGAGGCCGCTGAGGCCGCTGAGGGCCCCGAGCCGCGCGAGCCCGCCGACGTCAGCGACCCGGTCCTCCCGCCGGTCGCGACCAGCACGGAGGTCCGTGCCGACCGCGCCGACCGCGCCGACCGCGAAGAGGTCCGCGCCGACCGCGCAGAGGGCCGCGCCGACCGCGACCAGGGGCGCTCCGACGACGGCCGCGACGCCGCGCGCGACTCGGCCCGCGACCGCGCCGCCGAGGTGCAGGCCGACCTGGACCGCGCGCTGGCCGAGCGCAGCGAGCGGCACGACCGCGGTGAGCGCCCGGCGCGCACCGCGGAGCGCTCCGAGGTCCGCACGGGCGAGCGCCCCGAGGCCCGCACCGACGGCCGCCCCGCCCGCGAGGAGCGCCCGCTGCGCCGCGAGGGGCGCCCCGACGTCCGCCCCGAGGTCCGCACCGACGGCCCCGACGCCTTCGACGACGACGAGGACGGCCGCGGTCGCCGCGGTCGCCGCGGTCGCTACCGGGACCGCGACCGCACCAAGCGCCGCGGCCGCACGGGAGAGCTCCTGCCGGGCGAGGAGGCCCCGGTCGAGGTCGGCGAGGACGACGTCCTGCTGCCCATCGCCGGCATCCTGGACGTGATGGACAGCTACGCGTTCATCCGCACGTCCGGCTACCTCGCCGGCCCGAACGACGTCTACGTGCCGCTGGCCCAGGTCAAGCGGACCGGCCTGCGCGCCGGCGACGCCGTCACCGGCGCCGTGCGCCAGCCCCGCGACGGCGAGCAGCCGCCGCAGAACGGCAACCGGCCCTCCAAGCTGAACGCGCTGGTGCGCCTGGACACCGTCAACGGCGCCTCCCCCGAGGAGGCCCGCCGACGCCCGGAGTTCAGCAAGCTCACGCCGCTGTACCCGAACGAGCGGCTGCGCCTGGAGACCGACGCGACGATCGCCGCTACCCGGATCGTCGACCTGGTCGCCCCGATCGGCAAGGGCCAGCGGGGCCTGATCGTCTCCCCGCCCAAGGCCGGCAAGACGCTGATGATGCAGGCGATCGCGAACGCGATCAGCATCAACAACCCCGAGGTCCACCTCATGGTCGTGCTCGTCGACGAGCGGCCGGAGGAGGTCACCGACATGCAGCGCTCGGTGAAGGGCGAGGTCATCGCCTCGACCTTCGACCGGCCGGCGTCCGACCACACCGCGGTCGCCGAGCTGGCGATCGAGCGCGCCAAGCGCCTGGTCGAGCTCGGGCGCGACGTCGTCGTGCTGCTGGACTCCATCACCCGCCTCGGCCGCGCGTACAACCTCGCGGCCCCGGCGAGCGGCCGGATCCTGTCCGGCGGTGTCGACGCCGCGGCGCTCTACCCGCCGAAGCGCTTCTTCGGCGCCGCCCGCAACATCGAGAACGGCGGCTCGCTGACCATCCTGGCCTCGGCCCTGGTCGAGACCGGCTCGAAGATGGACGAGGTCATCTTCGAGGAGTTCAAGGGCACCGGGAACATGGAGCTGCGCCTGGACCGCCGCCTCGCGGACAAGCGCATCTTCCCCGCGGTGGACGTGAACCCCTCGGGCACGCGCCGCGAGGAGATCCTCCTCGGTCGCGAGGAGCTCGCCGTCATGTGGAAGCTGCGCCGCGTGCTCACCGCGCTGGACGCCCAGCAGGCCCTGGAGCTGCTGCTGTCGAAGATGCGCGAGACGAAGTCGAACGCGGAGTTCCTCATGCAGGTCTCCAAGACGACCCCGTCGTCCGGCGGCCGCGAGGACTGAGCGCCGTCACCGAGGGGGTGCGGGCGGAACAGCCCGCACCCCCTCGGCGTTGCACCGACCGGAGGCATCGCACCGCCTCTGGCACACTGGCCCGTCGGCCTCCGGCTCACGTGCGCGCTCGCGCACGACCCGGCGGCCCCACCGATGGAGGAGCCACCTTGAAGAACGACATCCACCCGGACTACCACGAGACCACGGTCACCTGCACGTGCGGCTCGACGTTCACCACGCGCAGCACCGCCCCCGGCGGCGAGATGCGCTCGGACGTCTGCAGCGCCTGCCACCCGTTCTACACGGGCAAGCAGAAGATCCTGGACACCGGCGGTCGCATCGCCCGCTTCAACGAGCGGTACGGCAAGAAGACCAGCTGACCAGCGCTGCGGCGCAGGTCCGACGCCGGTCCGACCCCGCGAGGGGCGGGCCGGCGTCGTCGCGTCCGGGGCGGGTCCCGGGGCGCGATCCCATGATCACGGCGAGAAGCGCGACGACGAGCGGGGCGGAGGGGGTGGACCGGTGACGGTCGAGACCACGGGGCGGGTCGGCGAGCTGCTCGCCGAGCACGCCGAGCTGGAGGCCCAGCTGGCCGACCCGGCGGTGCACGCCGACGCCGGCCGCGCCCGCTCGCTGGCACGCCGCTACGCCGAGCTGGGCCGCGTCGTGACCGCCCACGGCGCTTGGCGCGCGGCGGTCGACGACCTCGAGGCCGGCCGCTCGCTGGCCGCGGAGGACTCCGCCTTCGCCGAGGAGGTCCCGGCGCTGGAGGCTGCGGCCGAGGACGCCGCCGAGCACCTGCGCCGTGTGCTGGTGCCGCGCGACCCGGACGACGACCGCGACGTCATCCTCGAGGTCAAGGCGGGGGAGGGCGGGGAGGAGTCGGCGCTGTTCGCCGCCGACCTGCTGCGGATGTACCTGCGCTACGCCGAGCGCCTGGGCTGGCGCACCGAGCTCATCTCGGCGACGGAGTCCGACCTCGGCGGCTACAAGGACGTCGCCGTGGCGGTCAAGGCGCGCGGGTCGGCCGGCTCGGGGGGGTCGGCCGACGCGGGCCCGTTCGCCCGCCTGAAGTTCGAGGGCGGCGTCCACCGGGTGCAGCGGGTGCCGGTGACGGAGTCGGCCGGGCGCATCCACACCTCCGCGGTCGGTGTCCTGGTGCTGCCCGAGGCCGAGGAGGTCGAGGTCGCCATCGACCCGAACGACCTGCGGATCGACGTCTACCGCTCCTCCGGGCCGGGCGGGCAGTCGGTGAACACCACCGACTCCGCGGTGCGGATCACCCACGTGCCCACGGGCACCGTGGCCTCCTGCCAGAACGAGAAGTCCCAGCTGCAGAACCGCGAGCAGGCGATGCGCATCCTGCGGGCCCGCCTGCACGCCGCCGCGCAGGAGGCCGCCGACGCCTCGGCGTCCGCCGTGCGCCGCTCGCAGGTGCGCACGGTCGACCGCTCCGAGCGGATCCGCACGTACAACTACCCGGAGAACCGGGTCAGCGACCACCGCACCGGCTACAAGGCCCACAACCTCGACCAGGTGCTCGACGGCGAGCTGGACCCGGTCGTGCAGTCGTGCCTGGACGCCGACGCCAGCGCCCGCCTCGACGCCGCGACCACGAGCACCGCGCCCTCCCCGTGATCATGGGATCCCGCCACCCCGAGCCGTCCGGTGACCCGCCCGTGGACCTGGGCGCGGCCCTGCGCGCGGCGACCGCGCGACTCGCTGCGGTCGGCGTCCCGTCCGCCCGCGCGGACGCCGAGGCCCTCGCCGGCCACCTGCTGGGGCTCGGGCGCGGCGAGGTCGCCGCAGCGGCCCTGCGCGGCGACCCGGCGCCGCAGGGCTACGCAGAGCTCGTCGCCCGGCGCGCGCTGCGGGTGCCGCTGCAGCACCTGACCGGCCGGGCGGGCTTCCGCACCGTCGAGCTCGCGGTCGGCCCCGGCGTCTTCGTACCGAGGCCGGAGACCGAGGTCACCGCGGGCCTGGCTATCGCGGAGGCGCAGCGCGTGGCGGCGTCCGGGCGGACGCCGGTCGTGGCCGACCTGTGCACCGGCTCGGGGGCGATCGCGCTGGCCGTGGCCACCGAGGTGCCGGGAGCGCGCGTGCACGCCGTGGAGCTCAGCCCGGACGCCGCCGCCTGGGCGGAGCGCAACCTCGCCGGCAGCGGCGTCGAGCTGGTCGTCGGCGACGCCGCGGACGCCCTGCCCGCCCTGGACGGCGGCGTCGACGTCGTGGTGAGCAACCCGCCCTACGTGCCGCCGGGCGCGGTGCCGCACGAGGTCGAGGTGCGCGAGCACGACCCGGCCCTGGCCCTGTACGGCGGCGGGCCCGACGGCCTGGACGTGCCGCGGGCGGTCGTGGCGAGCGCCGCGCGGCTGCTGCGCGCCGGCGGCCTCGTCGCGGTCGAGCACGCCGAGGTGCAGCAGCCCGCGCTGCTGGCGCTGCTCAGCGGCCCGGCGTGGACGGCGGCGCGGGGCCACGTCGACCTCGGCGGCCGCCCGCGGTGCACCACCGCGGTCCGCAGCGAGCACCTCGCCGGGTCGCGCCCGCCGCGGTGACACACTGGCGCGCGTGAGCAGCCGCTACGACTGCAGCGACCCGACCCAGCGCGCGACCGGGCTGCGGCACGCCCGCGACGCCCTCGCCCGCGGGGAGCTCGTCGTCCTGCCGACCGACACCGTGCACGGCGTGGCCGCCGACGCGTTCTCGCCGGAGGCGGTGGCGGCGCTGCTCGCGGCCAAGGGCCGCGGCCGGGGCACCCCGCCGCCGGTGCTGGTCGCCGACCCGCGCACCCTCGACGGCCTGGCCACCGACGTCCCGCCCGTCGCGCGGGCGCTGGCGGAGCGGTTCTGGCCCGGCGGGCTGACCCTCGTCTGCCGCGCCCAGCCCTCCCTGGCGTGGGACCTCGGCGACACCGGCGGCACCGTGGCGGTGCGGGTGCCCGACCACGAGCTGGCCCGGGAGCTGCTGGCCTCCACCGGGCCGCTGGCGGTCAGCAGCGCCAACCGCCACGGCCGGCCGGCCGCCACGACCACCGACGCGGCGCAGGAGCAGCTCGGCTCCGCCGTGGCGGTCTACCTGGACGACGGAGCGCCCGTGGACGGGGCAGACCCCGCAGACGGCGACCCGGCCGCGACCGCGCCGCCGTCCACCATCGTCGACGCCACGTCCGAGCCGCTGCGGGTGCTGCGCCAGGGCGCCGTGCCGCTGGCCGCGCTTCGGGAGGTCGCGCCCGACCTCGTCGGGGCCGACGGCAGCACGGGCGGCACGGGCAGCACGGCAGCACCCGGCGCCGCCGGGTGAGGGCCTACCTGTTCCTCATGCTCCTCGCTGCCGGGACGACGTACCTGGCCACGCCGCTGGCCCGCCGGTTCGCCGAGCGCGCCCGGGCGATGACGCCGGTGCGCGACCGCGACGTCCACAGCGTCCCGACGCCGCGGCTCGGCGGCCTGGCGATGCTGGCCGGCGTCACGGTCGCGTTCGTCGTCGCCAGCCGGATGCCGTTCCTCGCCGACCTCTTCTCCGAGTCCCAGGGCCCGTGGGCGGTGCTCGGGGGAGCGGCCATCGTCAGCCTGCTCGGCGTGGCCGACGACGTCTGGGGCCTGGACGCCCTGACCAAGCTGGCCGGCCAGGTGCTCGCGGCCGGGCTGATGGCCTGGCAGGGCGTGCAGCTGGTGAGCCTGCCGGTGGGGCTGCCCGACGCGGGCGTGGTCGTGGGCTCCAGCGGGCTCTTCCTGCTCATCACCGTGCTCGCGGTGGTCGTGGCGATCAACGCGGTGAACTTCATCGACGGGCTGGACGGCCTGGCGGCGGGCGTCACGGGCATCGGGGGAGCGGCGTTCTTCATCTACACCTACCTGCTCGCCCGCGACGCCAGCCCGGACGACTACTCCAACCTCGCGACCCTCACCGTCGCGGTGCTGGTGGGTGTGTGCCTGGGGTTCCTGCCGCACAACGCCCACCCGGCGCGGATCTTCATGGGCGACTCCGGCTCGATGCTCATCGGCCTGCTGCTGGCCTCCTCGGCGATCGCCGTGACGGGCTCGGTGGACCCCGCGGTGGTCTCGCGGGCCGACCTGGTGCCGGCCTTCCTGCCGCTGCTGCTGCCGGTGGCCGTCCTGCTGCTGCCCCTGACCGACCTGCTGCTCGCCGTGCTGCGCCGGGTGGCCGCCGGGCAGTCGCCGTTCGCGGCCGACAAGCTGCACCTGCACCACCGGCTCCTGGCCCTGGGCCACACCCACCGCAGGGCCGTCTGGGTGCTCTACCTGTGGACGGCGGTCGTCGCCTTCGGCATGGTCTCGACGGCGTTCCTGCCGCCGGCCTGGGGCCTGCCGCTGTGGGGCGCCGCGCTGGTGGTCACGGCGCTGCTCACCGTGGGTCCCGCCTCGCGCACGCGCCGCAGCGCCTGAAGGTCGCGCGGACGGTTCCTGGGAGCTTGTGATAGCTTTCACAAGCGATGGCGCGATCCTCTCCTCCCTCGGACCCCTTCACCGCGATGCTGCGCGGAGGGGCCCTGCCCGCTGCCGCCGTCGCGCTGCCCGCCGTGGTGCTGGGAGGCCTGCTGGCCGGCCGGGACGGCGCCCTCGGGGCCGCCGCCGGCAGCGCCGCGGTGGCCGCCTCCTCCCTCCTCACGCTCGTGACCATGCTGGTCACCCGCCACGTCGCGCCCGAGCTCGCCCTGGGCGCCGCTCTCCTGACCTACTCCACGAAGGTCGTCGCCCTCGGGCTCGCGCTCCTCGCCTGGCGCGAGGCGGCCTGGATGTCGCCGACCGCCTTCGCGCTGTCCGTGCTGGCCGGGGTCCTGGCGTGGACGGCGGGGGAGCTCCGCGCCTTCGCGCGCCTGCGCCTGCCGGTCTTCGACACCGCCGTCCCGGGGACGGTGGGGCGCCCGTGACCCGTCCGGAGCAGTCCGCCCCCGCAGCGGCCGCGCCGACGTCCGCGCGCGCTGTTACGGTCGCGCCGACCATGGAGCAGACCCCGCGCCCGACGGCGTCCGCCGGCCCCTCCGGGGAGCGCTCGCACCGCGACCGGCTCCCCGAGAGCGCGATGTGGAACGTCCCCGCCTACCTGCTGGCGGGCATGGCCGGCTACGCCTTCACGGGGTGGCTGCTCGACCGCTGGCTGGGCACGTCGTTCCTGGTCGTGGTGGGTCTCCTGGCCGGAACGGCCCTGGCGATCTACACGATCTGGGTCCGGTACGGTAGGGGCGCCGCTCCGGGCTTGGCAGAGTCTTTGCCGGACCATGACGCGGACCCCCAGCTCCCCAACCGCAGATCCGAGGAGATGCTGTGAGCCCGCACGTGCTCGCCGCCGCCCACAGCGAGGGCTTCGAGGCCCCCACGCCGGCGGACTTCTGGCAGCCGCTCGTCGGTGACGGCGCCTTCGCCCTCACCCGCCCGATGGTGCTCATGGCGCTGTCCGTCGTGCTCATCGCGGCGTTCTTCCTGGTGGTCTCCCGCCGGCTCTCCCTCGTGCCGAGCCGGCTCCAGTTCGCCACCGAGGGCCTGTACAACATCGTGCGGAACTCGGTGGCGATCGACCTCATCGGCAGCCGCGACTTCCGCCCCTTCCTCCCGCTGCTGCTCACGCAGTTCTCGCTGATCCTCGTGAACAACGTCTTCGGCATCATCCCGGTGATCCAGTTCCCGACGTTCAGCCGGATCGGGTTCGCCGTCGCGGTGACGCTGATCACCTACGTCGTCTACCACGCCATCGGCTTCCGGAAGAAGGGCTTCGGGGGCTACCTCGGCAGCCTGGTCCCCTCGGGCGTGCCCGGCTGGATCGCGCCGTTCATCTGGCTCCTCGAGGCCTTCACCTTCTTCGTCACCCGCCCGCTGACCCTGGCGCTGCGGCTCTTCGCGAACATGTTCGCGGGCCACATGCTGCTGCTGGTGTTCATCCTCGGTGGCGAGTACATGCTCCTGCACGGCTCGAACCCGTTCATCCAGGTGGCCAGCATCGGCTCCTTCGCCATGGGCATCGTGATGACGTTCTTCGAGCTGCTCGTGCAGTTCCTGCAGGCGTACGTCTTCGTCCTGCTGACCGCGCTGTACATCGCCGGCAACCTCGCCGACGAGCACTGAGCACCCCCAGCCGCACCCCCCCAGACCGCACGACCCTCGCACCCACCCGACGCGCACTCCGCGCGCCAACGAAAGGGAAGAACCACCATGGACGGCAGCCTCAACCTCGTCGGCTACGGCCTGGCCGCCATCGGCCCGGCGATCGCGGTCGGCATGATCTTCGCCGCCTACATCAACGGCGTCGCCCGCCAGCCCGAGTCCCGCGGCATGCTGCAGCCGATCGCCTTCCTCGGCTTCGCCCTGGCCGAGGCGCTCGCGCTCTTCGGCCTGGTGCTCGCGTTCATCCTCTGACCCGCCAGGAGCTGCGATCATGCTGAACGTCGCTGGCCCCGCGCTCGCTGGCCCCGTGCTCGCTGCGGGGGCCGAGACCGAGGGCGGGTTCTGGGAGTCGGCGTACCCGATCCTCCCGCACCCGGCCGAGCTCATCGTCGGCCTGATCGCCTTCGCGATCCTGTACTACGTCATCGCGAAGTTCATCGTCCCGCGCTTCGAGACCTCCTACGCAGAGCGCCGCGAGGCGATCCAGGGCGGCATGGAGAAGGCGGAGCGCGCCCAGGCCGAGGCCGAGGCGGCGCTGGCGGAGTACCGCCAGCAGCTGGCCGAGGCCCGCGAGGAGGCCGGGCGCATCCGCGAGGAGGCGCGCACCGAGGGCGCCGCGATCCTCGCGGAGATGCGCGAGCGCGCCTCCACCGAGGCCGCGCGGATCACCGAGGCCGCGCAGCGCCAGGTCGAGGCCGAGCGCCAGCAGGCCGTGAGCCAGCTGCGCACCGAGGTCGGCGGCCTGGCCACCGACCTCGCCTCCCGGATCGTCGGGGAGTCGCTCACCGACACCGCGCGCCAGTCGCGCGTCGTCGAGCGCTTCATCGCCGAGCTGGAGCAGGCCTCCCCGGCCGACGTCCGCGCGGGCGCGCAGGCGTCGCCGGGCCCGGAGGTCGGCTCCATCGCGGGCGCGACCAAGATGCCGCGGGCGGGCCGCTGATGCGCGGTCTGTCCCGGGGCGCGCTGGCGGACGCCGAGCAGCGGCTCGAGCCGCTGCTCGGCACCGTCGACGGCACCGCGCTCGGCGAGCAGCTGTTCGCCGTCGCGGGGCTCCTCGACTCCACCGCCGGCCTGCGGCGGGCGCTGACCGACCCCTCCCGCGACGGGCAGGTGCGCGCCTCGCTCGCCGCCCGCGTGCTCACCGGCCGGGTGGGCCCGGCAGCGCTGGACGTCGTCTCCGGGCTGGTGCGCGAGCGCTGGTCCACCCCGCGCGACCTCGCCGACGCCGTGGAGGTGCTCGCCACGACGGCGGTGCTCTCCGCCGCCGAGCGCGGTCGCACCCTGGAGCAGGTCGAGGACGAGGTCTTCCGGTTCTCCCGGATCGTCTCGGGCGACCGCTCGCTGGCCTCGGCGCTGACCGACCGCACCGCCGCGCCGGAGCGCCTCGGCGCGCTGGTGGAGCGCCTGCTCGGCCGCAAGGTCACCCCGCAGACGCTCGTGCTGGTGCGCCAGGCGGTGACCGCCCCGCGCGGCCGCCGGCTGGAGGACGCGCTGTCCGACGTCCTGGGCCTCGCGGCCGCCCGCCGCTCGCGCCTGGTGGCCGTGGCCACCGCGGCGTTCCCGCTGTCGGCCGACCAGAGCGACCGGCTCGCCGCCGCCCTGGGAAGGGTCTACGGCCGGGCGGTGTTGCTGGAGGTGGACGTCGACCCCGAGGTGGTGGGCGGCCTCCGGGTGCGCGTGGGCGACGAGGTCCTCGACGCCACGATCCTCACCCGCCTCGACGAGGCCCGCCGCCGGCTCGCCGGCTGAGCCCGAGCACCGCACCACCTGCCCCACCGGGCCGTCCCGCACGGCCCTCCCAGACTGCACAGCGAGACCAGACAGAGAGCAGGGACGAACGATGGCGGAGCTGACGATCCGACCGGAGGAGATCCGGGACGCCCTGGAGGAGTTCGTGTCCTCCTACGACCCGGGTGCGGCCTCGCGCGAGGAGGTCGGCACGGTCGCCGAGGCCGGAGACGGCATCGCGCGGGTCGAGGGCCTGCCCAGCGTGATGGCGAACGAGCTGCTGCGCTTCGAGGACGGCACCCTGGGCCTCGCCCAGAACCTCGACGAGCGCGAGATCGGCGTCGTCGTCCTGGGCGAGTTCAGCGGCATCGACGCCGGCCAGCCGGTCTACCGCACGGGCGAGATCCTCTCCGTGCCGGTCGGCGACGCCTTCCTCGGCCGCGTGGTCGACCCCCTGGGCGCCCCGATCGACGGCCGCGGCGAGATCGCCTCCGAGGCCCGCCGCGCCCTGGAGCTGCAGGCCCCCTCGGTGGTCATGCGCAAGTCGGTGCACGAGCCGCTGCAGACCGGCATCAAGGCGATCGACGCCATGACGCCGATCGGGCGCGGCCAGCGCCAGCTGATCATCGGTGACCGCCAGGTCGGCAAGACCGCCGTGGCGATCGACACGATCATCAACCAGAAGGCGAACTGGGAGACCGGCGACCCGACCAAGCAGGTCCGCTGCATCTACGTCGCCGTCGGCCAGAAGGGCTCGACGATCGCCAGCGTGCGCGGCGCCCTCGAGGACGCCGGCGCGATGGAGTACACGACCATCGTCGCGGCCCCGGCCTCCGACCCGGCCGGCTTCAAGTACCTGGCGCCCTACACCGGCTCGGCCATCGGCCAGCACTGGATGTACAGCGGCAAGCACGTCCTCATCGTCTTCGACGACCTGTCCAAGCAGGCCGAGGCCTACCGCGCCGTGTCGCTGCTGCTGCGCCGCCCGCCGGGCCGCGAGGCCTACCCCGGCGACGTCTTCTACCTGCACTCCCGGCTGCTCGAGCGCTGCGCGAAGCTCTCGGACGAGCTGGGCGCCGGCTCCATGACCGGGCTGCCGCTGATCGAGACGAAGGCCAACGACGTGTCGGCCTACATCCCGACCAACGTCATCTCCATCACGGACGGGCAGATCTTCCTCGAGTCCGACCTGTTCAACGCCAACCAGCGCCCGGCGGTCAACGTCGGCGTCTCGGTCTCCCGGGTCGGTGGCGACGCGCAGATCAAGGCCATGAAGAAGGTCTCCGGCACGCTGAAGATCGACCTGGCCCAGTACCGGTCGCTCGAGGCGTTCGCCATGTTCGCCTCCGACCTGGACGCCGCCTCGCGCAACCAGCTCTCCCGCGGCCAGCGCCTCATGGAGCTGCTCAAGCAGCCCCAGTACTCCCCGTACCCGGTGGAGGAGCAGGTCGTCTCGATCTGGGCCGGCACCAAGGGCAAGTTCGACAAGGTGGCCG
>Ga0210040_10004942_pt1 | contig 17150 bp, 20 predicted proteins | sample CryGeyCG12114_NA_FD_185462 | JGI IMG/M metagenome (GOLD analysis project Ga0210040, IMG submission 185462) | Groundwater microbial communities from aquifer - Crystal Geyser CG19_WC_8/21/14_NA (SPAdes) (version 2) | ecosystem: Environmental > Aquatic > Deep subsurface > Groundwater | place: USA... | reverse complement strand
TGACATTCGCTCCTGAAAAACTGATTCATACCGGTGGTTAGTTTATTGAAGCAAAATGATTTTACTGGAAATAAATAATCGAATTTTGGAGGCTACACTAACTTTAAAATTCAAAGCCGCTATAGAAAGCAAGAAAAATCCTGATAAGTAAGTCTGAAACTAAATTGTTGCGTGGAAGTAAAAGTGAACTATGCTGAACAAATTAGAATTGACCGTTTCTGTTTCTTTGTAGGAAAATAAAGCCGGAGTCGTTAGATGCAACTTTTGCAGATTTTGATGGTGTTTTATTTCACGTCTCGAATCATGGAGGCGACAAAAATAAAATAAAAGTGAGCAACAGCAAATGCCATTTGCAATATATTTGTGCCGGTAATGTACGATATGGCGATGTATAAATTGTTATTTATTTTGCTACACTATAGGTCAGTATATCCTTGAAGTTCTACAAACAATTAAAAGAACATGGAGCCGAAGATTTGCTTAATAGAGAATATGGTGGTTACCTAATGAATTCTCCTGAAGAAGGTTTGTTAAAGACTGAACGAATTACTTTCGTGTATACGGATTTTGACTAAAAGAAATGTATTGTTATTATTGCAGGTTTTAATGTATCACTCTTGTTTGACCTGGAAAACATTCCTAATGACTGGGAAGATTTAGTGAAAAAAGTTGGCCTTTTAAAGCGAAATTGTTTTGCTTCAGTATTTGAAAAGTACTTTGACTTTCAAGAGCAAGGCTTGGAAGGACAATCAAGAGCTGTAATTCAATATAGAGACGACGAAACGATGTAATTATTTATTAGCTTAGAAAAATGCTACGCTGGAGAATAAAAGAGCAGATAATAATGATTTAAAATCATAATGTCTCTTTCCATAGGTATGTTGAAGCTCAGTCAGACCGTGTGACTGTAGTATTTAGTACCGTTTTTCGGGACGAAGACGATGTAGTATTGGGAAAGGTATTTATGCAAGAATTTCGAGAAGGACGTCGAGCCTCTCATACTGCACCCACCGTCTTGTTTTCCCATCGAGAACCTCCATCAGAACTTAAAAACACGGATGCTAGAGTTGGTGACAACATTGGCTATATCACATTCGTCTTGTTTCCTCGACACACAAACAAAGAAGCTCGAGACAACACCATTAACCTTATTCACATGTTTCGTGACTATCTTCATTATCACCTGAAATGTTCCAAAGCATATATTCATTCTCGAATGAGGGCCAAAACTTCAGAATTTTTGAAAGTTCTAAACCGTGCTCGTCCAGAGGCAAAGAATGTAGAGAAAAAAACCATCAGGTAAAATTCGAATAATATTTCATCTTAGCAATTATATACGAATACCAAATGACAAGAGCATAGGGAAATAAGAAATGTCATGTTTCTTTTCTTACAGTGGGAAAACATTCATTCGAAGGGATTGAAAAAGAGCAAATTAAAGCTATGCAATTGCAAAGAAGGCGTGGTTTCATTCCTGCACCTGCCTGCTGGTAATTTAGTTTTAAATGGACTGAGTCATTTTGATCCAATAATTAAACCTTAGAGTCTTATTTATGAAATATGTTAACGCATTGTTTTTTAAAGTTCTGTTAGTGAATACTGCATGATTTGAATTATGAGCTATACTGTTGAATTGACTCTGAGGAGCGTATGGATGTCGTGATAGCATGTCTACTATAGATTACGTACTGTGTGGAACTAATATAGATTTAGATTGAATGTAACACACTTTCTTAAAGCTGAACTGCAAGATCTTTAATGCTTTGTTCTGTTGTGTACAAGTCGCGCTCTGGCGCCAGCAAGTATTCTGTATTTAGGGAAAAATAAATGTATGTATCAAACAGAGGCCAAGTATAAACTTAAGGGAATTATGCAAATATCTTTAATTTCTTTCCTGAGATCATTGACAACAAATGATGTCTTCAAATTTTCAAATCCAATTAGCAACTTAAGTTCTAATAATGAATGCTGTGATTCGTTTTTATTTATTAGATTAGTTGAATTACGTACAGAAAAAAAAGAAGCTTGATGAATGAGATTATATTAATCCTTTTTGAATTTTCATACGTTGCACGTTAAATGTTGAAAGGGAAGATTTCTCTATATTATTTTGTTATAATCATTTGAGAACAGGTCAAACTTTGTACCATACCATAATATTCTAATTTAGATAATTCCTAACTGAAGATAATGATATTTATGTGTTTGTCCCATCACTTTGACGTTGACGCTGTACCAAGTGTCAAGCAGTGTGAATTGTTTTTACAATGCAGCACCATTTACCGTGTCACAAAAAGGCGCTTCACGATATCTTATCTATACACCTTTTTGCAGACAAACTTTAGCTCAACGCCAGTGTCTTGAATAATAAAAACGTATTGATGATCAAATTGAAAGTCTCAAAGATCCTTAAGGCCTAACCCTAACCCCAAAGGGTTCCGATCGCCAATGCACGTTACCATGGTATGAATTCGCCCATGTGTTTCCATTCCATTCGAAATTCAAAATAAAATAATGTTTCCGGCAAGCATGGCTGGAATTTCATAATCGCTAGTAAATTAAATGTAGTCATACCGTCTACTATTTCAACACATGCAAAATCCATTCTCCTGCTAAGCCATAGTTAATAGTAATATAGTCATGTCAAATTCAAATTCCAGTCTGCAACAAGTTGTTATTGATGAAAAAGCACCTGAGAAAAATATTGATTCCAATTATCCAAATGGATCGGGATCCGAATTGGACGGTGAGCAGGAAGAACTGGATTATGAAAACGAGCCCATCATAACAGAATATAGCAGTGGACATTACGAACAAGATTATTCCCGAAACGATATGGATAAGTTCACATTAAACCTGAATACAATTGTTTTACAGGTTAGCATAACATTTTCTAAATGAAAATGGCTTAGAAAAACAGGCACTCTACATGATTACATGCATATTAATAGTATTTGAAAGCAATGGGATTAGAATCAACTGCCGACACATTTTGCAAAGAATGCAGCACAAAAGGACTTGCCATTCCGAACGAAATTTTAATTTCTGATTTGGACTGCTCTGGAACATCCAATATTGCTGAGAAGGAAATTGATGACTTTATAAGTTATTTCGACAATGAAAATGGACCAGCGTTGGTTTCTGTTAGTGCGTACTTTTATTACTTTAGACTTTTAGATGTGATGATGAACTCAGTTTGTATCTGTAACTGGTTTTCACATCCACATGCATATTTACTTGAATAAAATATCGACACATTTTATAGCTATGGAACGATATGGTCTCCCGTCTCACATCCAGGGATAACAAAGATGTCCAAAAATTGACATTCTATGTGCACGTTTATGCTGCCATTATTCCATACAAAACAGGCCAAAATGCCAGTGTGCAGAAAGAGGAAATGGAAAATTTGAGAAATTTTTTCCAACAAAAGTCTGACATGACCACTGATCCTGAAATGCTCAGTCTCTTTGCTCTTCCTTATGTACCAGATCCAGCCACTCATCCGGTATTTTCCAAGTTGTTTCAGGTACATACTATTACATCTATGCGGAAATAATCTGTGAGCAAAAAAGAAGAAGAAATCAGTCTGGCTCTCATAATATGATGTGGTCACTCACTCACTATAGCCAACATGGAGCAATAATCTGCGGTCCCAATTGCTAGCAGTTACGGACACATTTTGCGTATCTTCACGCCATAAGACAACTGGAGTTGACACAGATCTCGGCCAAATGTTCCTAAGCTGCTCTAAAGCTGTGGCTCATGAGTGGGAGGGACAAAATGGATCCACCATATGTCTATTATCAAATACATTCCTGGTGCAGTTCAACAGTGGTGTCCAGATTTCCCCTGCAGTGGATGAAGATGATAGCGAATTTGCACCGCAAGAGCTATTTGCACGGATTGAGGAATTGACACGCAGGAATGATGCTTTGGAAGAAGATGAGACTAAATTTGAGCAAAAATATACACAGCTTTTAGGCAAGCATGAGTGTTAATTATTATTATCATCGCAATTTCGGTTGTGGAGATATTTCGTAATATGTCATCCCATTGATTTAGGAGTGGCAGCGATTTTGGCAGAAACTTTACAAGACGCTGCTCAAGGGAAATCCATAGATATGGAAAAATTGCAATTAGATGTGAATCAGTCATGTCCACTTTTGTCCACGGAATCATGTGGAGAGCATTCCAGCACTGCTGTCACGGTGGTAGGGAGATTTATACCAACTACAGAGCAAATTCCCATTCATAACATTTTGCCCATGAAGATTTTTTATTAACAGCAAGGGGTTTCTTCGCACGAGACTGTGGTATCAAAATCTCATAGAAGTGGAAAAAAATTGACCGCACCAGCTGAATACATGAACTCTTCTAGATCCGCCAAAAGCGAACCAAAAGCAAGTTTTCCACTTCATGATATTTCAAGATAAACTTTTCTAGCCATAGTTTGTAAAATTCTCTTATCACCCCAAAAATCCATGTTACAGCATGAAAATCCTGATATGGCTGGAGACGGAGTAGCAATCCGAATACCCAAAAATGCGTCTCCTGGTGTAAATAAACCACAAATTCCTTATTCCCGTTCCCCACAAAACCAATCCCCAAGAGGAGCCAAAAATCCACTAAAAAATTCTACCGCACATACCTCCCCTATGTACCAAGAAAACGGGAACTACAATCCAAACACTCCACTCGACATGTACATGCGAAATTGTGCTAATAATACTACAAAAAGTGGAAATTCTCCAGAATTCCCATTTCCGGATCAAAAAAACTTCAAGCATATGGTTCCTCAAGAATTCATGGACCCTCTTTCAGGCAGAAAAAGTAAAGATTCATCTCCACGGTAAACATTTCATTTCCCATATCCTATGTACCTACTTTCATTTCTGTGATTCATTGCTCCACAATAAACTAAACTACAAAAATTCCCATGCATCATACAGCAAAAGTTATCATCCTACTCCAAGACAGTATCATAGCTGGGACAACAATAACAATCCATTCTATGTGGGCGATTCTCCCAATAAAAAGTCAAGCAAACAGCAGCACCATAATGGAATTTCTCCCTCAAGTGCTAACATTAGTACCAGGAAGTGTGATGATAGCCAATTTCATGTTGACTCAAAAAACCCGTGTAGCCCTCAACACCTCATGCATCACACCACAGCTTCTATTAAAGGCAAGAAGCTCTCCACTTTGAGTTATCACATATGTTGCAAAAATCAATGTTGACACAATCTTCCAAAATCCAAACCCACCCAATTCTATGTATATCGTTTTGGGGCCAAATGAGATCGCATAAAAGTTCATCCCTAGTCGCCCCAACTATTCCAAAACTGTAACTAACTATAATGTAATAACATTACAGATAAAAACAGTCCAAGAAGAATGGAGTCTATAGAAAATGCTACCTCATTAGAGAATTCAAAGAAAAGGAAAAGTGGTCAAAAAAGTTCGTACACTCCTCTGGTCCCATCTCCACGTTCATATAGACACTCGTCTAAGGGAACTAGTGGTAGGGGAAGTCACAACAATAATAAACAATCTGTACAGCTCCCATCACACATGTATACCGTGTGTGCTACGAGTCGAATGAAGAACGATGGCCGTACATTCCGAGTGGATGATAGACACAGAAAAGGCAGTGAGAGTTGTTATCCACTAGCTTCTCCTCAAAATAATGTTTTGGATCTAGAAACAATTCCTGTCCCAGAACACCACAATGTGCAAGTGAACCAAATTTATGCTCCACTGTCTCACCGGGATAAAACAATACAGATACAGCCCAGCATTGGGTCAATTAGTAGTGTGCCTAGTAAAAATGAACCAATGCTGGTAGAAAATATCAAGATTCCCAAGAATGTGCAAGGAATACATATGAATAAGATTAAAATTCTTGTCCCCAACATGCCTGCCACATCTTGTGGGGGGTTTGGGGAGCAGAGTCCACCTAGTTTTTTGCCAAGTACTAATTCTGTATTGAATACTTGGAATGTGGATGGGAGTAGTTGCAATTTGAAAGGTGAAGCTAGAATGACTATGATGGGGGATAGTCATTGCAAAGAGACGGACCATAATATTGGTCAAGAGAAGCATAAAGATCCTAATTCAATGTAAACACTATAGAGCTCCTTTATTTGCTAAGGATTATTAGATGAGTACATGGAATAATTGGCAAACCAAATATTACACAGGGTTCAAGATAGGCCAGCAATGGTTGAGAATAGTAGTACAGCATTTAAAGCGGAGATTTTCGAGACGAATGAAAATTTTTCACCGCCTGTTAATTTGCCTCCGTTGCCTTCTGAAGGCAGAGATGACAGTAACAGTAATTTCAATGAGACTAGGGATCCCAAATTGGCGTATGCAATGTTCACAAAAATTAGCATGTTTTTGTATGTAATTTCATTACTCTTAGATGTATGTTGATATAAAATGCACATCATTTTTTTCCCTGCAGTCCCGGCCCAAATCAGTGGTTCTCCCGACAAGACTCAGGTGTAGCCCCAGTGTACGAAAGGTAAGACAAGTAATATACCAAACTCATGCATTTTTTATGTCAACGACAGAAAGAGATTGGACCCAATATACGAAATTTATTTAATCCACAAATATTGTGTAGTAAGAACGGAGACCAATCCTCAGGAGAATATGAAGTAGCATTTGAATCGAGACCGAAGTTGCAGAGGTCTCCAAAACATGAATAGCATTTGGTTTATACTCTGATGGAAAACAAGGGCAACAGACTGGTTTTATATAAAATGTGTTTATTACGTGTATAAACTATTTAGATGACTTGACTCTTGTTCGAAAACAAATTCTGAGTATGAAATTTGCAAGCAGTAGATAAAGGGTTGTGGGTTTGCACGATTCCATATTATGTAAATAATAATATGAATTTGTTAATTTCTAAAGTAACTTGGTTCATAAACTGTAGCAGCTACATATACGATACGAAGCGACATTATTTTACATTTTGAACATACGCCTATATAGCAGCAATTCATTTCTAGACTTTGTACACTTGTTCTGTGTGAAAATTTTTATAACTCACTCAGTCATAACAAATACTATATGAACTATGAAGCTAAGATACAGGTAGAAATTACAAATGGCTCAAATTTTACATCAAAAGGTAAACAAGTAAGTATAACAAACATAATGGTATCAAAACATAGCATTGTATAGATTGCAATTGCTCCCATTAACTTAATTGCTGCTCTTTCAGTCACAGTCACAAGAGAGAAACAACGTTTATTCGTCACTGCCATTCACCAATGGTAGCCCAAATGGACTCAGTACATATTTATATGATTTTTATAATGTGAACTTTTTTGTTTTATAATGATAATCCCGGAGAATATAAGTGGCTATATTCAACTATATGGGCTTCATTTGGCTGAAGACAGTGAAGTCTTTTGTCCATCCAATAAGTTACGTAAAGAGATGTGATAATGTCCAATACGAATTTCATGTTAGATAGAAGAACACAATACATAAATAACTAACCAACGCAACGCACACAAATAAAAACTTAATTAATAAAAATCTCGTAACTTCAAAATTTTGAATGAGAAAAATTTCAATACACAGTTGCCACATATGAAAGTATTGTTGCTATTCTTGGATTCAATAATTTGTATTATCACTACAAAGCTACATACCAACTATAGCGGAGAGATTATTTTACAGGCACATTGTCTAAATATGTAAGCTGTCTCCAGTTTTCCATGTTTAAAAAAATTATCCAATCACCCCCATTTTAGTCCGACTGATGATTCAATAAAAATATTCTACCACAAGACAATACAAATGATTACAAAGCTACCATTAAACTACATGTACATGACTTACATAACATCCACAAAGAATTCATTAGGATTATTAGTGGTGGTCCCAACTCGTCCCCCATTGTGATTCAGAAGATCACCGTTAGTAGAAGGGTTGGAGTAGCCTGGAAGCCCAGGGGAAGATGGGTGTGGACCAATAAGCTGTGATTGCTGGGATCCCATCATAGTATGGCTGTGCATTTGGCTAACTTTGACCATTTGTTGTTGCATGACATTCAAAACACTCCCGCCTGACCGTTTCGAGCGTTGTGAGTCCGAATCTGAATCGATTGCACGCATTTCTAGTGGTGCAGAAAATCCTGTTGGCATCCCATGACCGTGATTACTGTCCCTAACTAACAGTTGTCGTTCTCTTCGAGATCCTGCTGTGTCATTGCTACTTCCACCTAAAAGAAAATACATATTGGTTACCGTTAAGTATCGAAAAATACTTACACACAATGATATTCAGAACAATACGCCGTCATATTAGTAAAACTCACCAGAGCCACTATTAATACTGTGTTCCTGAGGGTAACTATAAGCATTGCTTTCATAGCCAGTGGTAGCGTATGGCATCGGAGCGTAAATTGGAGGTTGAGGAGGGGGTTCAGAGGTAGACGCGTGGTAAGATGGACGCCAGCCGGAAGAAGGAGGACCCTCGTCCCTGATTTTCAAGTTGGCAAATGAGGATGTAAGTTCTCCAAATACGTAATAGCATTGCTCAGAAAAGGTGAGTTTGTTCACAGTGTGCCGAATATAACCAGATTTGAGCATGAGGGAAGCATATTTACGAGCATCCCTTCGCTCAGGGAATCCTTCAACATGTTGCAGCAGCCAATCCACCACATTGGAGCCTGATAGCATTTTAGTTAGAAAGATTAATAATTTTGATAAAATATACTGACAAGTTGTAAAAGAATTGAGCCAATGATTTACCCATAAAGGCATTTGGGATGGTAATTTTTAACCAGTTCCTGTCTCGGATTTCAAGTCCAGAGTCTGGTTTCTGCATTTCTCGTACAATAAACTCCATTGAAGTGGTTGCAGTTAATTTTGCTGTGACTTCTTCAACAGTTCCTATAGATATGAAAGATTTTCAATTATTAACTGAAAACCTTTTTCATTTCAGTAAATTCTTTTATGAAACGTACTTTCTGACTCTGGTAAACTAGAAACCATAGAGCAGCTTGTAACCGAAGGGGGTCTCGGAGGATATTCTCCTATAGCGGCAGTTGTATGTGCAACCCATGCACCTAAAAAAAAATTTCGGAGAACACTGTAATAAAAGTATATGCAATTTTTCTACTAAAAGTAATGAAAAATATTAATTACCTGGGTCAATAGGTCGAACTGGTTCAGTCCTGGGGATCGTAAAATATCCTTTGGGATTTGGATCCCAACATTTGGCCACAACAAGTTTAATTGGTCCTGGTTTCTGTACCACATCTCTGAGAACTCTAACCTATGCAGATATAAAATACAGACAGTAAGATGCATTATTTCACATGATTGCAGACTATACGAGTGCAATAATAATAATTCTGAACGTACAGCTTCATCATTAGTCATGTTTTCAAAATTAATATCGTTGACTTGTAGAATCATATCTCCAGGCTCAATCCTTCCATCTTTTGCCACAGCACCACCTTTCATGATAGAGCCAACATAAATGCCCCCATCGCCCCCTTTATTGCTTTCACCGACAATCGATATCCCAAGAAAGTTGGGGCCATTCTCGTCCTGAGTCATATTTAATGTTACTGTGATGACGTTCAAACTCATTGTGGACTCTGTGAGGGATGAAAAACTAGATGTTCGGGACATTGTGGGTTGTCTATGTTTTCTGCGTCTCTGTCGTCTACTTTGTTGCTGTCGAGCCATCACTTTAGAAACACTAGTGTGTTCAGTTGTGGCAGTAATCCGTGAAGAAGCATCGTCCTCGGATTCCAAAAATGTAGTGGTCTCCAGATCGGAGCTAACCATTGAGGATTCATAATTGTGACCTCGATGTTTGTGAGGCATTCCTGGAAATTGTAAAATTATATCATAACAACAAACAGAGACAATTCTAACGAAAAAATGTACAACAGGTGTAAAAGTACACAGGCCATACCGTCAAATCGACTGTATTTATCCATCATTCTGAATGGCTCTCTACGGGCCCGATGGTTTGGATAACTAAAACCTGAACGACAAAAATTGCATACAGTTAATAATTGATTTCAGGATGCAGTTTAATTCCAAGAAATATTTATACCTCTTCGTGAACTAATAATAGATTCAGTCTCTGTACAAGTAGTCGTATCTTCTGGTAATGGCTTGGACATTGGTTTTAAGCCTCTGTGTCTACATATTTTAAAAGCGAAAGGAAACATTATTAGCACCTTTTCCTTAAAAACGTGCGAATTCATCAATATGCATGCATGCAATCATCTAATAGAATTTGCACCTTTGTTTGTCTTGTCGTATGTCACTTGTAGCTATGCTGTCTGCACACTGTGAATTGCTATCTGAAACATTACTACCCTCAGAGGAAACAAGCTGGAATTAATTAAAACAAATATTTTATTTAAACTGCCGTAGCCGTAATTCACTCAAAAGGGGGAGGGGCGAGTTTACTCGGGACACCCAATATAGGAGACAGAAATGCAAATATTTTTACAAGTCTAGGTCGTACCCAAGAAACAACTCGTCCATTAAAGCAGGGAAGATGAGCATTGTCATCGACAATTTCTTCTTTTACAACCCTGAACGAAACAATAGTTATTAAAATATTAAAATCATATTAAACAGCATAAAGTAAACAAACGATATAGTGAGTGGTAAAATATCTATGCTGGTCTATAAACCAATCCTCGTACCCGAAATCATCATCCATAGATTTAAAAAAGAACTTATAATTTGGTCGATTTAAACTATTCTTGAAGTCAGCCAAAGTTATCTGATCCGGAGGAACAGGAATTTTGACCAAATATGGGGTTTCCTCATCGTCTATGTGGTAAATAATTTTGGTCTCATCCATGGCTGTCTCAGACCCCGACATTGTCTGATATTAGTCTGGTCCACACAAACTCGTAATCGGTAAACAATGGGGTATCCCCACCCCAAATTCCACGCACTAACTAACTATTCTTATCTTGATTTAAAACCCGAGAGTAGCGATCAGACCAACGAAACTCCTTATCGACAATCGACAAGACCTGAATTACGCAGCTCTTAACTAAACAAAGATGACAGGCAAGTTAAAGATTTATTTTCCCAGACACATCACAAAAATGAATTATGAGCTATGAAATGAAAAGAAACAAATATCTTACCCCTTTTTTGTCCCCTTACAGTGCTTTAGCTATAGTAGTTAGTAGTCTCATCAAATGTCTTATTCAGTTTCAGTCACGATAACAAGATGCATTCATATCTATGACTAACTAACTAACTTTATTTCCTATCTCATCCAAGCAATTTAACTAACTAAACTCTGTTAAGCCAATGTATAAACTACAACTATAGTTAGTTAGTTCGCTACGAATGCTGTGTTATGTTTCACAAGATAATCAACTTTTACTCACAACTTATTTCCTTAACCAAATCTCTCCCACGTCAAAGATATTTGAGACACTACAAGTCTTCAGCCTCATCAACTTATATACTTTACACGCTATTACTTACCTTACAGCAAAGTATGTGAGTTTTTAAACCCTTTTTCTTATCTATTTCGTACTACTACTATGCTGATGCGATACTATGATAGTTTTAGGATATAAGCATATAACCAGGTCTCCCCTATCTCCGTTTGTAGTGTGAAACTTCGTTTATCTTGGGCTACCCTACACTTATGCGTTTTACTAACTTGCTTGTAAGCATATTCAGGACCTGTCTCATACTTTTAGTGAGTAGGTGAAAAGTAAGTTTACAGGAGTTTACAGCTCTTTTGCTATTGCTATACAACGAAACTACGAGCAAGAACGATGCCAAAAGCAAATGGGAATACATACTGCCGAGAAGTTTCCTCCATCTAGTAGTGAGATTTTTAGTCGATGGGACTTGGTTGCATTAGTCAATGAAAAACAGGTAGCAGGATTTACAGTAGAGAGTAGAAAGTAATGAGATTTAATAAAATAACATCGTCAATGTTTGTATGTATAATTGGTATGAGGGTCAAAAAGTTTCGAAATTCCAAAAGGACGTAAGTTATGTGACAAGTATTCGTAAGAAAATATGTGGTTTACATTGGGTAGAGTAATCATCACAGCATGATCAGAGCAGCAGTCAAAATCCTGGATGTTTTAAGAGACAAACCGTTTAAAATAGTTGAACTTTTGGGGTAAAAAATAGCGGGGATTTGAACTTACGACAAGCATGGAATTTTGACGCCTGCTAAGGGAAATTAATGAGTTTTCTAACTGGTCTACGAATACTGTGCGGCCATAAGAATCCTTATCCGAGCCTAATTTAATGTTCACGACGTTTCTGCACGTTTCTGGTTGGAAAAGGAATGTAATAAAAATTAATTTATGGATTGGAAAGCAAGTAGCGTAGAATTTTGCGTGCTACTTATAGTTACTAACCGAAATTAGTATCCAGGGTTTGAAAAAGTGCCAGTAGTGAGGTGCATTTTGTCTGTATCATTTTTGTCACTGCGGCTTTACTTATGACGAATCCTTTATCATAAATTACATTTTATTTAACAACTGTATGAAACCCAACATGTCCTGAGTGATATTCGTTTTATTACCTTTGCTTATATCTAGATGATTTTGATCGTGATTGAAAAACCCAAAAGCCAGCAGCGCTTGGCTAGAATCATGAGGTGCGAGAAAAGATTTCAAATTGTTTAGTACAATATAGGTTTTCTCTGAAATTTCAACCAGCCAATCGAAAGCCCCTTGCTGTACAAAAATATTGCTTTTCCATTTATCCAACATGTTTGTCCATCCGCTCCATGCCATAGGATATTCAGAATAAGTTACATTAATATGCTTGTGATTCATCTCACCTGTACATCATAAAATTGATAAAATCAAATTCTTGACAATGTTTTCTCACAGGCTCTAGCAATTTTAAGCTTATATTATACCCTGAACATGCACGTCAAAAGATTTGGAGCCATAAAACGAAATATAAGTACATCTTTTGCCCCAACTCAGCAAGATGTTGTTGGATGCATCCGAATTTGCATTTCTTAAATTCACAATACACAGGATTTTCATTTCTTCTGCTCTTCTAACGAGTGTCAATGCATTTATTTTTTTAGCTTCTGCACGCTGGGAAATCATTTGACCTTCACTGAATGCACTATCATCAATAGGACTAAAACCCAAATCCAGAGTTAGGCATTAAAGAGACTTAAATAGCAAAGCAACTACCGCTGACTACAAAGCCTTCTTTTATTTGGTGTCAAATGGAATCTCACAGCTCACCTTTGATTTTGGGACTGATCCAGCGAGCTGTAGTGAGTTGTATCCGAAGCTCTGCCTTTCACAAATATCTTTAATTCATATCTAGTTTCTACCATGCTCAGCAGAAGCATCCAAATGAATCCAAAAACAAATCCAACTATAAATTGTCCTTTCCTGCTCACTCTGGAATGCTGTGGAATCGAGGTAGTATCCGTTACTAAACTTTCATCATATACTCCTTTCCATTTGCTCTTGATGTGCATTTATGAGGGAATCCCCCAAGAAGATTGGGGCCAAATCTATGATTTAATGTAAAAATATAGAGAAAAATTAAAATTGTTATTAAACCGCATGCTTCAAAACTAAAGCTATCGCTATCAAAAGGTAACTTTGAACTCAATACAAGTTGCATGAAAATAATACGAGTTAAAAGAGCGGATTTCGGCTTAGGGTTCGCATGAATTGCAAACAGCTATTGCTTACATCTGAATCATAAAGTTTATAGCATTAAGACTAAAACTGAATCCAGTATTTAGAATCATAAGTATATCATTATGTTGCAGGTGCTCTTTGACATGAAAAGCGAAACTAATGCAACTCATAAAGTTGTGTGAAATAAAAACGTCTTTTTTATTAAACTTTACTTCCGTCTCCAAAAATATAACCTACTGTATACTATAGATCCAAAGTGTTTCCGCTAGTTTTACTTCTTATCATCATCCCACACAATATTTTCATTCCTCACAACCAACTCAGAATGTGCAATCACTTAAACCCAGTTTGTTGGCAACCAATCCAATATAGTTACACACAAAAACATATATATTGTAAACACGATCAACAACGTCAGCCCAAGTATACATTTTATTTGCAGGATGTGACATCTCCAATGTGAGGGTGTATTTATTGGATTCGCAAAAAAGCTTAAAATAACTAGAGAGGGAGTAGTACATTTTAATGGCCTACAAGATTGCTAAAAAGTGGATGACGTTTGAAATATGCTTGGAGTCAACAGTTTACCACCAAACTGTCGCATTAAAAAAACTAAAAGTTAATGAGAAGAATCATGGAATGCAAAATATAATGCACTTTCAAGCATTAAATTGATTGGGCTTTTTTAAATAGACTAGTTATAGCTTGGCTATGCAGTTTATTGCTGATGAAAGCAAGTTGTGCAAAAAACTGGCTTCTCAATGAACTGGGAGACCTCATTCAAAAAAGTATGGGAGTATGCCAAAACACTAAAATCTTACACTACTATAATACGTCTTGGAGAAAAAATATGGATTCAAGAAACGGGTAGCGTTAAAGTGGAGACAACATGATATTATGCTTGGAAAATGTATGGATTACACACAGGGTCTGTCAATGTACGTACATTAGGTTGAGTATGTATAGTTTTCACTTTCTGGGTTTTCCCTGGGAGTTACTATTATACTGATTAAATCGTTGATTACGGTGGATCCGAAGAAAACAAAAAGTGGATACGCAAGTCAAAGTTTGCATACATATTTAACTATTCTGACTAACTAAACTAAGCCAATGTATTCGACTCACCGAGAAAGTTGCTTTATAGAGCCAAGACAAGACTAAACTGGCGTCAGTGATTACTTGACTTTTACTTCAATACGACTGAAGACTTTTTCCGTTTTTCAGAATTTTTGATTGTGTCAATTACACTCTGTTTGTACATTGTGCTGTAGTTTCAATAGCAACGTATTTTCAAAATGCCGGTAAGCAACTGTGTTGGATAGTAAGATTGGATTAAGATATACATCCAATTAAGTGGGTGTATAGTTAGAGTTAGAATGATAAAGCTGTTTAATTTTTGTAGGCCCGGAATAAGGAAATGGAGGCAGAAATCCTACAATGGATATCTGCATGCTTGGGTGAAAAATTGCCTCTTGGCCAATTTGAAGATATTCTTAAAGATGGAGTCATTTTATGTAATCTGATGAACAAACTTGTGCCTGGAAGTATTAAGAAAATCCAACAAAAAGGAACCAACTTTCAGTTGATGGAGAATATTCAAAGGTTAGTTGGAGGATAGTGATTTGCCAGCTTTAAACCAGCATTTTTTAACAAAATAGTTGGAAAACAAATATGCATGCGTGAAGTCAGATTCTGACAGTTTACGTGCTAATCGGGAATATCTCAGCAAAAACAAATTTTAAGAATCTGAATCTGAAACGTTTTAAAATGAGTTTTCAGCCCTAAAAATTGGAAAGTTTTTAATAGAAAACAGTCTAGTCTGACTGAATTCATTTCCAAGCTGCGACCATTAAGCCGTGCCGTACGTAATGCTTTCCAAGTGTATCAGTCAGAGCTTTCAATTGCCGTCATTAGCTCATCATTGATGATTCCAAAATAGAACTTTTATCCTATTCCTTCCTTCTAACCAACCGAAAACACATTGAAAGCTTAAGTAAACTAACCAGAACAAGAAACAGCCGGTTATGAAACGGACTTGAACTTGATAGGCTGTGCAAAAAAAGTGAGTAAGTGCAAAAAGTTGAGGATTGGGTTAAAAACTCGGTAGCTCATATTGATGCGCGTACCAAGTCTATTCATAGAAAGCAAAGAAGCTCATTTCCAATGCGGTGTGGGAGACATAAATCTAGGTTTCGAGAATTTCACTAACTGGATACATACCATTGGCATTCGTTATCATTATGTAGTTATAAGTTCATTAGAGGGAAAACTCAGTTAGTTAGTTAGTTGCTGAACAAAAAATACTAATCAACTTAGTTAGAATGCATGGTGATTTGCGTAGTAAAAGTAAGCATTTAGTAAGCTATTTCATTCCTGGCATCCACTCAGGTCTCTCTGATGGTAATTCTGACATTTCACACTGTCAAATATATTTACTCTGTAGATTCCAAGCTGCCATGAAAAAATACGGAGTTCCAGAGGAAGAGATTTTCCAAACTCCTGATCTATTTGAAAGGAGAAACATTCAACAAGTTGCATTGTCTTTGTATTCCTTGGGTCGAATGGTGAGTTTTTTTCTGCATATTGTGTTCATGAGAATTGTCAAATCGGCTGCTCTATTTCTTTAGTACAAGATTCATTGCTACTAACTAACTAACTTAGAGTTATAGCTGATCCCATTTCTTTTTTAAAATCATGTTTACTCTACACAAGTATAAACACAGTTGTTTGCGTACACACACCAAACCCATGTTCTCATTTGTGTAGACTCAAAAACATCCCGAATGGACGGGCCCATCACTTGGACCCAAAATGGCTGAGAAAAATGAACGGGAGTTCACTGAGGAGCAGCTGCGGGCATCTGAAGGGCATTTGAATCTTCAAATGGGTTACAACAAAGGTGCTTCCCAAGCTGGCCAAGGCGGAATGGGCAACACGAGGCATATGTAAAAATAAAATTTGCTAAACACACACTTCCCTACTTACTTACTCCGTGCCATGCCATGTTGGTTGCACAATCATTACGGGTGCACCCAATGCGTGCCAATAACATCTTAATGGAGATACTTTATACCTGTGCATCTTGTTGGGCATAAAATACTATTATGTAATATACAGTTCAATACGTGCTACGAAAATTATGTCATTTATCAATATTATGTTCTGTATGATGGGTTAGTTAGTTAGTTAAAGTTAAATTTAGTTTCTATCTCTAACTAGCATGCATGTTGAACTTCTTTCAACTATACTATTTAGTTTTACGAAAACAGGAGGACTGTATAAGTTTTTTTGTTAGCTCTATGTTACATTACCAGATGTTATGGTGTATAAACACAAGTTACATTATTATGGCCATCACATGTGCATTTTCTTTCATTCTGAGTCAGTTGAGAGCAAGGACACACGGAACAGTCTTCGCATTATAATGTTTACATGGATGGACGGAAATGACGGAATCCAGCACAAACAATTGAACATGCTA
>Ga0210040_10004941_pt1 | contig 17153 bp, 11 predicted proteins | sample CryGeyCG12114_NA_FD_185462 | JGI IMG/M metagenome (GOLD analysis project Ga0210040, IMG submission 185462) | Groundwater microbial communities from aquifer - Crystal Geyser CG19_WC_8/21/14_NA (SPAdes) (version 2) | ecosystem: Environmental > Aquatic > Deep subsurface > Groundwater | place: USA... | reverse complement strand
CTAAATCCGCGCTAGTTAGTTTAGTGGTGCTGGCCTATGGCCGTGCCGTTACAGTATTGTAAGCAAGATGTATTTTTTTCTCCAACTATAAGTCAGTAACATTTTCTCCGTGTGTAGTAGTAGTAGTAGTGACTGAGATGGCGTCAAAAAGGGAAGTATTGATTCACGAGGCCCGCAATAGGAATTCCGGTCACATCATCTTTCCGCGAGATTTCCGTGCCAAAAGAGCGAAGAAGTGCGACTTGCTCATTCTTCCCTTTTTCTTCCCTTTTATATACATTATCAACCATCTCCTCAACTCTTTTTTCCCTTCACTCCAGTTAAGTAAGCAGGAGAAGGAGCGGATAAAATAAGTGTGCAGAGAGAAACACATCTTACCTCACACAGAGAATACATTTGTGAGTATATATATGGGAGTCAGCAGTTAGTTAGTTAGTTAGTATAGTATACGTGTGTGTGTAAAAACTTATTTTCCAACATGAAGGCAGCTCAGCATCTTGATTTCTCTACTAACTACTACTACTATGAACTAGGAAGGCAGACAAAACTTGCCACTATATTATACATAGTATACACAGTCTTTCTCTCGTTTTCTACCCTCTTTATTCCCGTGTTTGAAAGAGTTTCCAAAAACTTCTCCGCTTTATCTTTTATGTATTCCATTTACTCACTCTCAGTTTGTACTTTAGTACTGGCACAAAAAGAGGAGCACAAACATACGAGTACACACTTTCTCTCAAAACTGCTGTGTCTACCAATTCTCCAGACAATCTCTCTCTTTTCTCATTCACCAGATAACTTACGTTCATTCCTTCTACTAAATTCCTTCTAGTCTCTAAAACTCTAACTCATATGCTTTATTTCTTTCTTTTGAAATGCTTTCCCGGAATATATTGATGCTTTTTTCGGTACACAAGCAAGTTACCGACTAACTAACTATCTACGGTCATTAGTTACAATTTTAAATTTACCTTCTCGTTTTCTCTTCACCAAGATGGGGTCGGGTGGAGGACCTGCATTTGGATTGCTGATGCCCAGGATCCCATTTATGGAATATGAGGGTCGATGATGACCACCCTGTGGTCCTCCACCGGAACCACCTCCGCTCAAAAGTAGTCCTCCAGTAGACTCCACGGGACTTAAGCTCCCTGTACTACTTCCACCTCCTCCCCCTCCTGCGGAATTGTGTTGATGGTTATTATGCAGATTGTGCTGATGTTTCGCTTTCTCGGCTGCTTTGTTTCGAACGATTCTGTTAGAAAGAGAAAAAAATCATGCTATAAATAGCTGAGAAACATTCATCACGCTTTTTCGTTTAGATAATTACAGCATTTACAAATTTCATGCGAACACAACATGTAATGACTGGAGAAAATCGCAAAAAATATTAACCATGTTGAACGGAGCAAACTAATATTTCGCTCTAGCAAATAGAGTAATGTATTATTTTGGCTTTGTGTATTGAAAATTGATCCCAGCCAATATATTAACTGCATGAATTCATTCAAAATGTACTCGTAGTCTCTTTTTTGACCAATGTTTGTCATGCATGTTAAGTGGTGATGAGGATGCATATATGCATGCAGTATTATTGTGCTCTGTGTGTACATTACGGGTGGAGTAGGTGGGTAGGCCGATGGGGAGCAAAGTGTCACAATATTTGCATATTAACCGGAGCTGTTCATATTTTTCAAACATGTACAATAGAGCAATTCATTTGGTAGATTGCTTTGTAAATACAAATAGGAGAGAGAGAGATGAGTAACAAGGCATTTTATGCTATACCTTATGGGAAATTCAATGCACAACTTGTTAAACGATGGGAGTGTGAAAAATTTTTATTAGCGAAAAAAAGAGGCTTAAAAATTTAATGTAACATCTAGGCAAAGGAATGAAAATGTTGGAGTCAAGTTGGACGCCAAAAGTCTCAACATTTCTTTCAAACGATATATAGTAGCATGTAATTCATTACCTCTTAATTCAAACCAATATTTTATCTGCCTGTGACGCGTGACTTGACTATAACTTTAAAAGTTACTGCTCAAGCTTCAAACTTGCTCACTGCTGATTATTATCCGCACCTACCTACCCATAAGAAGGTGCTACATAAAAAAAGGAAGGAAACAGTGCATTTTTTTCTCTCTCTTAAAAAAGTGAGAATGAGTTTCCCCATCTTTTTAAAAGTGTCATTCTAATTTATTTCTTTCCTACTTCACTTTCTCAACCTCATGAATCTTGTTTGCGTCACCCTTCTTGCACACTCACTTGGTTCCTCTGTTCGCTCGCCAAGTATTATGCAAATGATGATGAGAGCATGAAAAAAAAAACATTTCAAACCTATTTTTTTCATTCATCCTACATTTTTTCTCCCATTTTCTTCCACTAATCCAATTAATATGAAAATTGCTTTGTTTCAAATTACCTTACCTACCTATCTATCTAGCAGCATACAATGAAGGATTTAGTTACTTTTATTCCTTTTGATTTATGCTCATTAGTTCACTGCTACTACTCCCAGCTTGCTATACTCTGATGATCCATTAATGTGAACTCTATGTAAGTGCAATATTAAGATTCAGAGGATGATAGACGTTCCTCGCGCGGCACAAAAGGTTGGCCCACTCATTCAGGATGAACAAATGGATCCAATAGGGAATTTAAAATGGAATAATGCACTCAATCAATTTGTAACTGGGTATTAGTGGGCCAATCTGTCTTTGGTGGATTGTCAACATCAGAGCTCCTATCTCATCCATCTCTTCTCTCACTCAATTAGTCTATCCATAAAGCAAATGCTCTCAGTACTACTAACTACAAACCTTTATTTTTCCTGTCGATAGTATACTATCATTATCAGCACCAAGTCATATATGCATCAAGATCGAGCTCACAGAAGCAATAACAATCAAAAGCTTTCCCATCATATCCCATTCTCTTTGATCCACTGTTTCTATTACAAACACACAAACTCAAAACACAATGGTTTGTTACTGTGGTAAGTAGACTGTGTAAAAAATCCAAGGAATCAATTTAGACATCTCAAGTGCTTTCTACGTTATCTATCGATAAAATTTCTATTTCTTACGCATTTGCTCTCAAGAAACCCAACCATGAATGCGCTCCATATTGTTACACCAAACGTTCAAGTGTCAAAAAAATGACTCTATACTTGTTCATTCATAAACATAACATAAGGAAAAAATTATGTGCACAAGAATGAGCACACAATAATGGTACATGCATGCCAGACAAACCGACTTTGCCCATAATGTGATTATTAACAGTTCATGTGGCTCTGCACAGAACAGTTGCATCCACACATACTATGAAATCTCGCACATAAGGTTCAAAACGGTCACTTGTTGTGGAATCAGAGCAATAATCTTCCCTATGCTCGTTTAGTTTCCCATTATACTAGAGTGCACAATATGAAAGGGTCTTTCTTGCTCCCAAGATAGGCAACAAGGGACTCTTTCAGCTCCCTGGACCCTTTAATAGAGTCAAAGTGTAATGAAATGAAATGATAGGATCATCATAATAAAAGCACATCCCTGTACTACTATATATAGACTCTATACAACTTTGTGTGCCCTCACATCTTTTATTGTGCACAGTATCCCTGTTACATCTATATTACGGCACAGATGGTCACAGATACAATTTTTGAACCCGTTGTACCTACGTTATGAAATATTGCTGTCAACACGGGCTATGAATAGAAGTCTACTTTTTATACTCCCTGGGAATAACAATCATAATAATAATTTTGCACCCTTATTATGTAGTGTACGATGAAATCGGAAATTAATAGATGTGTACTTTTTTACATTGGTTGGTCGGTTAGTTAGTTAGTTAGTATCCCATGCTATAATGCATTTAAACAACTAACAAAACTATCATGTTTCAAAAACTCTTAAGTTTTTGTCCAGCATTTTGTTCTGTCTGCTACTACTGCTAACCATATAGTGAGACAGTTGAATTCCATTCTGTAGATTCATGTTATAGTTAGTTAGGGACTGCAGGGATGTCTTAATTGTATCTTAAAACACGTAACAACCACGACTAGGGATATGTGCTTTTGCACTTCATTTTAATGGTGTTTGATCCTCCGAGAGAGTCCTTGTACATACAAAAGTGTCATTAGCTAGTTATACTCCTAGCACAGTCCGCTCACAAACATTACAGAGCCAGAAGATTGTGTGTGTATGCACGGAATCACCGAGTGCTACTTAAGCATACGACAAATTCAAAGAGCGACCATGTAGAGTCATAATGGCTGATAAAATAAACCTGAACTTTCGTTCCAGTTCGTAAAACGTAATCGCAAGTGATAAAGATGAGCTTTTCGGGAATAAAAGCTATGGTTTCTAGTTAGTAGTAGTCTGCGTACTGGGAGAAAACTTTTCCTTGATAGTTAGTCGGTTGATCCCAATATTTTTCAAACTAACTTAGACGAACCAAATGCAAGTAGCAGTACTATTCCTTAATATCCCCCCTTGGTAGGAAATTAGATAAGACTCTGTCGGACAGTCCCATTATCATGGTCTCACATTCAAGCCCTAGTCATTTTAATTTACCCAAAACCGTGGATAATCGGGCAAACGAAAAACTAACTACTGCTACAGCATCCCATGCGGTTCACAACATATATATTCTCTGTGGTGAATTAGGATCTTTGCGCGCTGTTATGAAATCATAATGGAATCCCCATAAGCAGCCTGTGCGTAATTAAAGAACTGTGAATCCTAGTGCAGCAGTGCACACGACCCGTGTCAAATCCTTTTAATACTCAATTCCTACACAACCCTTTCCCCTCTGAATGTCTGCCTGGTGACAAACTGACTTTTCATGATAATTTTATTTCCTATCAATATGATAATGATGGTACGCACTACATTATTCTCATCAGTCTTGTACTAGTTGAGTTTGTAAGCTAGTTATAGTTTACATGGATCATCATGTTCCTTGTGTGTAGCTCAAGTCCCTAATGCATTTTAGATTACCAATGTGCTAATCAGCAATTCAGTCTGGCATCAGCCTATTTAATGGCTCTATTTGAAACAAAAATTATTCAAGATTTAGTCAGCTCAGTTTGGATACTATTTAACTACGTTCCTAGTCATTTACAATACTAAATTCTATAACGTCTTCGAGAACTGATATCTATGTGGATTTTTTTATCACTTCAAAATAATATATTGCAAGACGTCGTACTTGAGAAATGTTATCACTAGCATCAAATATATTTTAACGCATACAATTTTCAGAAATTTGTATTTCTCCACTAGTCCAGTAGAAAAACATGCATGTTGCAATGATACTACAAGTATACTGTACTATTACACACAGTGCCAGTAAATATGTAAAAGTGAAAGGGTTCCATAGCAGTCCTCTTTTTACGAGAGATTGGAAATCTGAGCAAAGTGAGTTTCCCATAGTTCCTAGTTGTACGCAAGTAAGTAAGTAAGTAAGTAGCCTTTAGCTTTATTAGGTTTTCAAGAACGAGCCCATTGGTCCGCGGAGAAAGGCCACCATGGGAATTCCCTATCTCTCTCTCTATTCTGTAGACTACTACTACTGCTACTCCACTCTCCATCCCAACTCTCAATTTATGACTCTAATATTTGTGATGGTTTTTGTACCGTAAGAAAAGAAGGATTTATTTCTCTTTCTCTCGCTTCCCGATTTATTTATCGAGCTCTCTTGATTTACGATCAACTGTTCAACAAGAAAAGCATTTTTTCTTCACCATAGTGAACATAGCCACTACAGAACATTGCTATCCAACATGCTATCTCCAGTACCCAAAATTTGTTACTTTTACCAAATCATGGGCAACGAATTTACTTTGCATCCACTCGAGTATATAGGTAAGTAAAGTGAAAACAAATGAAGTTTATAGCTTATTCTTTGTCTGTTGAATGGTTGTTACAGCCAAAACTCGTAAATTCATACCTGTTTATGGAGGACACGGATGGGACATTGTCTTGAGAGCAAATCCCTTCTGCTAAAAGTCTATCACGAATCTCCCATGCAAACATTGTGGGATTCTCTCGCTTGTAGTTGGCAATAGCATCCACGACCAGTGGTGTTGCCACTTTGGGTTTCGATCCTCCGATCACACCAGCTTTAAAACTTCCCGTCTCATAGTATCTATTTGTCAAGGAGGAGAAAAAAATGGAGGCTGTTAGACAAATGAACCATTTATTATTATTTTTCGTGGTTGGTATGTACACTGCAGCTGTTGCGGAACCGCAGTCAGTCAGTACATTCCAATAATTCTTGCGATGGCAACTTTTTTATGCACAGCTAAAGATAAGTTAATATTTTCTCCATATATTGGGAATAAATCACACATTGATACAATACAAAATATATAGCTAAGGTAAATTGTCCTCCTACATTCTACTAGATTACGATATAATGCCACTTTATAGCATTATATCTTCTGTTGACAACGAAATGTGTGCAAACCGGTCATCAAAATCTCAAAATACACAGCAAACAGTCATTTTTACGGTACATGAGAGGCACAGAATGGAACATTAAGTTCTCATCTCAGACTCTGACTAATTACCAGTTCCCACATAAGAATGTGCTGAGAGAGCACATTACAATTACAACACAGTGTTGTGTGTACGCCTGTGTGAAACAATGTGACACAATGAATCACTTTATTTCGTCGGCTCGAGTCACTGTAATGAAAGGGAGAATGCTCGGAATGTCCATGGCTCCCATTAAATTCCCCGTAGACCGTCAAAATGTTGAAACATGTGTGTATGTTTACTAACTAACTATATCTATCTCTACTTCTCTCACTATAATATTATATTTACAATAATTCTGTTCTCCTAGAGAGCTTCCAAATGGAATGATGAACTTCTTCTCTGGCCAAGCTTCCTATTATATATTATTAGGTAACAACATGCATGCATGGCGGAGCACTGGGTCCGTTCCTTTTCATTAATCAGCCAGCCAGTCATGGAAGACAAAGAGTCTTTTCATCATAATTTTTTTTCGCCTCTTTTACTCTTTTCCGTTACTCACCACTCAAGAGGCTACTAATATATAGAGACTAACTAACTAACTAACAAACCTCTTTGTTTATATTTAGGCACGCTCACAGAATCATTATTTACTACCTACAACTACTACTGCTGGCATTCACATGTGTTCATGTGCATATACATAGTATAGGAGCTAGTTTCCTGTCAGAGAGCATTAATTTTCTTGGAACCACAAAGCGCTGTTATTCTCTACTTTTCTTTTTACGGCCAAATTGACTACTTGCAGGACACACAATAAATCTATAATGATTGTTCAGCGTGGTGACTAATGGATGGTAAAAAATACTGACCTGGAGAGAATTTTGCTCACACATCCATGTGAGACGCGTAATTGCCTGGAAATGTCACAGGGTCGGACACCATTGTGAGCCAGCTCGACAATCCTTTGACGCACTACGTCCGGTAGCGGCCTTCCGTTTACAAATACACCGCCAAGTTGGTTCACACCTCCGTGACCTGTGCGGTTAAAAAAGAGACAAAAATTTAGTTGCGCTTTTCAGTAACGTTCTTTATTTCAATATGTATGGTTTGTAGTATGTAACATATCAATCGGATCTTTTTGCTCATTTCAAGCAGATAAAAGGTAAATTGACTTTATATTCTCACTATCACTAACTAAGTAAATAAAATGAATGCCTAAAATTTAGTTTTTGGTACAACAGTACACACGACCAGATTTTCACCATATTCAATTAGTACACATACCCGCGTTTTCCTTATCCAATATGCTACTAACAAACTAACTAACTAGCTCGGCATGCAAGAAGTGTTGACAAGAGAAAAACAAACTGTAGCGATAGGAATCTAAAGTACATTCAAGGTTCACCCACACCCTTGTTTTCAGTACAGAAAACCTAGTTGACAAATAAATGAGCCTTAGTTAGTTAGAGAACCTCTCGTTCAAACAAACAGGCTAAACACAAGCTTTTAAGGGTTCATCTGCAAAGATGATCTAAAAAGTCTCCATATATAACAAGCCGCCCGGTGGCTACCCATAATTCTTTCGTGGGTAAAATAAGTGACAGAAAATACCCGGGTGGTCTTTCCATACATATGGATGCATGCATATATTATAAAAATATTTTTAGCTCACAGCAACTCCTTCGTATTTCCTTTATGAAATAATAATAATAATGCTCATTACAAGCGAATTTCATTAGCCAGTTAGCTATAGTGAGCTAGTGACTACTACTTATATTTACATTGATTAAGAGGATAACATTGTCTCCCATAATAATCATCATAATGGAGGGGACTGGCTCTTTAGCTGCGAGATAATAACAAGAGTGCAATGAGTAGTATATATCGGTGACATGAAGTGGTCCTGTGGATAGCTCAAGCCGCCACTTATTTCATTAGGCTGACAACAACGAGTGTACAAACTTTTGTATACATGCACTCGACTTGTGTGTGCTCCAAGTAGCAAATGAATTCATCCACAAAGGGATGCAAACATAGATTTTGAGCATATTGAAGAGCTAATCAAAGCATCATAGGGGAAGAGGAGGGTTCCCCAGTAGCACAAGGGGAACTAAAAAAGACACAAATGGATTCAGAGTGAGGGCAATAAAGATGATTGTGGACCAGTTGATGGAAATCCCATGTTGCAGTGCATTACTGCACTTTTGAAAACATTGTAGTTGGTTAGTTTCTATAAGAATGTTCTTGTAGTACAATGGTAATAAAGATGAAGGTTTGAGTTTCCCTGAGCAGCACCCTATTTTTCGGCTTTTAAAGTGGAGTTCTATGCTGTTTTCTTGAGAAAAAAAATACTATGCGTATAGCTCCAATTTATTTAAGACAATGGATGCGAGTTTCAACAGAGTGCACATGTAATTGAGTTGTACACGCTGAATCCTTATGGATTATTATTTGCTAATCTGTGAAATACATGCAATCCTAAGTAACTAACTAACTGCTTCAATCAAAACCATATCATTTTTTGTTACAGATCATAACTTTTTTGCGCTCGGTGATCATCTAGAGCACACTCAAATGGATGGAAGAAGCACAAAATATTATGATTGCCTTGCCGCCATAGGCAGTTAGTACATATCAATAAGGAGTCTTCCAAAAATTTCGCAAAACAAGGGAAAGTGAAACTCTCGACACGTATAAATTGACTAGATTTTTTAATCCACATCTCCAACTCTAAAGTTTCCCTATATCACACACACGACTCTTAGTCAGTCAGTTACAAAATGGCAGTTTAGCAAGCCTAATATCATCGTTTTCGTTCCGACTCAAGGAATTCATAATGTTCTTTTTTTCAGCACTGTGTATCTAATCAATCTAGAGTAACAGTAGCATGTTAAAAACTAACTCACTAACTAACCAACTTTAGTCGTATTTAAATTGCTGTATAATTCTTATCTTTCCCTACCAAACCACTATATCTAGTTAGCATTTCAAAATGTAAATTTTATAAAATCTTGCAATATTTCCCAACTTACAAGCGATCTCACTGTTAGCGAGTTAGTTATAGGGTTGATGAGACCACCCAAAACATAGCATACATTAAATCCAATGCAATACATCATAATCTTTGTATATTATGGTGCGGTTGATAAATTATTATTGAATTCAGTGCATCATCATGTTTTTTGTTGGCCTCATGATGATTTGACAGGAAATCAAAGAGAGAGAGCGAGTGAATTGTATAGTTTCAATGTTATCAACTCGACCCTGGCTTTGGCCTCATATAGAGTCAGTCAACAAAACTTTGATGATGCCAAAAAAGTGGGAGGACCCCTCCACTTGAAGTCTGGAATGCTTTCCATGTAGTACACAATATCATATTTTTATCATTTGTAGCCTGGAGTACAGAGAGGAAAGAGTAAATTGATGGAGACAAGCGAGTCGCGTGCCACTTGATCAAAATGAATAAGGGCTGCACAACAAAACTACATAGAGCAACATGATGATGCATCGATGTCAACCGAGATTCGTGGCGGAAAAAAGGGCAACCGAGAGAACTTGGGCTTGTAAAAAGCAGCTCCCCTCATCCATAATCATAATAAAAATAATAAAAAGCCACTCACTCATCTACCACAATGGGAATAAATCATCAGGAAAACACAATAATGTTATAATAATCTGGATCTAGCCAACAAAAAAACATGCTGTATTCGGTGAATGCCAATCCGGGACTATAAGGAAAAGGAAGTTGTACGCATTTTTAGTGCATGCCATTCTAATTTAGTTAGTTAGATCTATCCTCCAAAACTCTTATATACATTCAATAATAAATGCCGTTTTCGAAACTTGGCTTACTAGTTAGTTAGCTAGCTAGTTAAAGAGCTCTATTCATTTAGATCTGGCCAAACGGAAGTTAAAATCTATGGAACACTATATGTGTGTTCAAACCACAGGAATGTTGCGCATCCACGCTGATTGAAAACCGAACAGAACGAAACGAACCACAAAATGGTTCACTTCACTTCATTGCAAGCCTGGTAGACAAACCGGTAGTACGTATCTATAGTATAGATTCTCTAAGGAGCTACATCTTTCTTACTTATGTAGCTACTACCACATTATGTAATAATACGAGGGCAACTTTGTGAATGAAGTTAGTTCCACTCTCAAGGAAAAAGGGTCCATTGTTAATAGTTAGTTAGACATAGACCAGTTAATAACCTATGCATAGGAAAAAATGCATGATACAATGCATCACGTCAAGTCAAAGTCAGAGTTAGAAATCACAGGCTTGCCCTATGAAGCATAAAAGAATGCCGAACAAGAAATGGATAGGTTTTTGATACTCAGATGCTCAATAAGGAAAAATAGGTTTTTCCACTGAAATTCACGTACCAAGTTTTATACGCAGTTAGTTAGTTAGTTAGTTAGTTAGTGGCGTATGAATGTGCCAGCTTAAGTTGATCAAAAGGAATTCCAATTTTTGACAATACCGGAGACAATTTGTTGGGTGAGTGACCTAAAGGTAGACACAGTAATTGGATTGAAAACTCCGGTGTAAAATATTGGTAAAAAAAGGGCCGAAAATTGCTGTATGACTACTTTTTGGGGAAAAATGATGCATATTATAGTAGTAAGTGTGAGAAAAAAGTGGCATGCTCTTTTTGGTACATACTTTAGCAAAATACAAGGAGCTAACTAACTAACATATTGTCACTTTTTGTGGGTGAAACTCTTTAAGCTGATTTGGCGCCGAATCCCTGCAGTGCTTTTTCTTTTCAGGGCTAATCGACCTTATTACACTTGTCTCTTTCTATGCCATTAAACCAACTAAATCATAACTTTTTAGCTTAATCTACCTTCAAATATGGGCTTTTTATTGCTTCCGTCTTTCTTTGTCTTTAGGTTGTACCTACCGCCTTGTTACCAAATTAAATATGCATGGTACACTAGGCCCAACTTTTTTATGCAAACCCATAATATATTAGCCTACAGTACCATAATATTCACACCATATTTTCCACAGCAAAAACTTTGTCAAATGTAAATCATTAAGGCAAAAATTAAGATGTTTTATACATTTAAAGTGTCAAATCAAGGGCATTTTTTTCATAAGCAGTACTAACCAACTAACTAACCAGTATATCCTCATTCTTTAAACTATATACATAGTATAGTACTGCTAACTAAACAAGATATTCATATTTTAAAACACCCTACTCTATTTCACATTGTTTTCAACCTCAAATCCCTTCTAATCCTGTGTGAGAGAGTGCCACCAATTTCGTAGTATATTCATCCCATAAGTGAACTTTTGTGTACACAAATCTTAAGCACATGGACTGAGGCACGCATAATAATGGTACAACAAACCACAATGCAATTGACATTTTTTCCTCGTAACAATCACCAGAATAAAATTTACATTTTCGTGATTGCAAGCTTAATTTTCCTTTCATCGCCGCAAAAAAAAGTCGCAATAATTTTTTCATGCAAAATCAAATTTCTACAAATTCTTCAATTTACAAACCAACTAACTAACTATTCTTACAAGTGTAGTATTCCATCATATTCTGATTGTAGCGATAAGCCGTGGTGAGATCCATTGTTAAGGACGCAATTTTGAGACAAGTGTACACAACTTTATCAGCTTCTTATACAATGTGCGTGTGTTTTATTCCACACCGCAATCGATGATGATGATGATGCCACCGTTATTAGTTTCCCTTTTGTATGCACAACAGACCACCAAAAAGTCAGTCACTACTAAGTCACAAACAACTGTTAAACACACGGCAGTATAAACTGTTTGTTGTGGATTCTTTTACGTACACACACTGTCTTATGGTGATTGTATGTTCCCGTTATAAAACTTTTTGCCACTTTTTTGTGTACCCACAGAGAAAAATCGCAATTAATTCTGGTTGGTCACACCGATTAAGTATCATTCAACTCCACTTTATCAAGATTTTTAACAATCTGACAGACAATTATTTTGAAAACATGGGAAATTCTAAACTCCCTAACTAACTAACTAACCAACATGGAGACACAGTGAATTCTTCTATGGACTATATGTGCATGTGAAGACGTGTACGCAACATATGATGATGAGCCCGTGTTTTGGGGAGCTTTTTAACTTTCCTCCAGGAATGTTAAGCTATACATGTGAACTACGGACTAGCTTTCTAGAGCTCCTTGAGAAACTGATAATAGTAATCCTATGTGTACTCTTCTGGGCCTGCCTGTCACCTTTACTTTGCGTGCATGCCGAAAAGGACCGTAGTTGCTTACTTACTCGTTACTCACTCACTCACTACTACTACTATATCCTAGCAGGAGCATATACGAAAATCTCTGGGCTAACAACTCAAGTGACTCCTGTGTGTCAACTGAACTGAGGAATCGGATCCAATCCGATTTCATGACTCCACCCCTTCCCACATACCCGGAGTCACTCACTCACTAGCTTTACTTACTCACTACACTGGTTTCGGGTAAAACTCAACTGCACGGGTTGAATTCGGTAGCGCAGAAAAAATGTCCACACATTTTTATGATTACTATAACTAACTATTAAACTATCTATACACATTGTAGTCTTAATCATTTTTGCATTCATTTGGATGACTCTATAAAAAAACTTTATGCATACACTCAAAAGATGACAAAGTTTTTTGTATTGAAATCAATTCTAGCCCACACAGAATTCTTTTCGCACGCGGGTTCACTTTCGCTCCTACACGTAACGTATGAAATGATAGTTTGTTAGTTGGTTACATATTGTATGCAAGTAACCTGTCCCAGTCAAGGTAGTGAGAGAGATGACAAGTAGAAATCTGATATATCCTGGGAGTCAAAAATTAACGACAAAAAACAAAACTAGTTAGTTACAGTTCTACATGTATTATTTTACTAGTACAACCTTGAATCGGAGTGGACTAGAACTTGCTTCTGTCCTAGAAAAAAAAATAAAGTCATCTGATCTAACAAACTATAACTAAAAACACAAAGGTGAGTCAGTAAGTCACTTGACAATCCATTGCTACATAAAGTCACAAAAATTCCTCACACAATTCGCAAAGCCCATTCACAAGTATTGGTAGGGAGTGTCAATACACATACAACAATAATGGAAACTAAGGAATTCACTTCATAAAGGCACTGTATTAACTGAATCTCTTTTTTTGGTCGTAAAAGTCATCCCAGGTATACCAATTTTTCGGGTAACATTTACCCTCGCTCCCATCATATGATCATCAACTGTAGTAAGTTTAGTTTCATTTAAAGCGAAACTTTAAATGGCTTGCAAGGCATTTACAAGCTCATAATAGCTGGTGACGATGATGATCATTTTTGGGACCACTTTTTTTGTGAATAGAGGACCCTTGAAGAGCCCTTTGAACAGTCTCTCTATTCATTCTACTCATGATGAATGGATATACAACGACCCATCTCGATCCGCATCCATGCAAAAGAGCTAACAATGCAACCCGCTTCCTATTGTTTTCTAATGGCACTTTGAACACTGTTAGTTAGTTGCTACTACTACTACTGTATCCTTTTTCAGTCAGGGTCAGTCATTCATTCCGAAGAAAAAAGAGCTATATCCGTGGGCAGCTGATGTGAAATTGAGTGACTCTGTGTATTCACAGGCTCTAAGGGCTTTCACAATGCACTCAATGAAGTGGCAAACAAACATTGGACGCACGTTCAGAAAACAACACTTGAGGATGCAGCAGACTTGTGTACAAGTCAGTCGTCAGCAAATCTGACACTAATGCAAAAAGTTAATCTCTAAATGAATGTTTGTTTGCCTGTTAGTTAGTTAGTTAGCCGGATTAAGATATCACATATTATGGTATTATTGCTGTCTTCTACAAATGTTAGCTTTTTGGCCGCATGTTTAGTAATACACAAACTGTGAGATTATTTTACCGGTTGGAACAACCATACAAAAATAATATGGGAAAAGTAATAATAAGCAGTAGTGGCTAAAGTAGATAGATGATGATGACGATGAACGTAGAGCGGACTTTTGGACCGTGAAATGGCATCATCATCATCAGAGCCCAACTTTCTGGTATATAAACGGGTGGAAAATAAATCTCATATACAGAACGCATTAGGGTGAAATCCATGTAGAGTTATCCACTATCCCAGTTAGTTAGTACTTACTAGTAGTACAAAAGCCTTTTCAAAGTGGTAACTTATGAACTAGGCTTACAATGCAATATGTTTCGATGTTCTTTTGCTACCCTTAGTTGCAAAATGCTACACACAATCTTGGAATGTATTCATCTCTCAAATATTCGACATTATAACCTTAACTATAGTTTCAAACCAACCAAACCACGCAGACCATAATGAAAACATTCTCTAAATGACTAGCTTACGAATTCTCTCATCAATATTGCACATGAGTAGCTTAATTCAGAAGTTTCCCTTTTGCATTGCTACACAGACTGACTGAATGGAGAAAATGCTACTTATATGGGAGAAAGGAGGCAGGCGCGTTGACATTTCCACCATGAAATATTATTGGTAACTGACTATGAATATATCCACATAGAGGTTTCAGTGCATGGGATATTATTAGTAGTAGTTTAGTTGAACAGTGTATTCCTATCACAGGGAAAAAAGTATGGTTTGCTTCTCTCATGCTCTTATTAGTCACTCAGTGAGCCACGAAATGAGATAGGTAGGCTTTAGTAAGTTGAGTGAAGCGACGCTTCATACATGTCCTCAAACGTCGCGCACACAAGACATGCATACATCATCACCTTGTTCAGAGTTCGTATCTATCGTTCGTGTGAACCACAAAAAAGTCAAGTGTCTGTTTGTCTAGTGTCTAGGTGGCTAGGTATTTAGTTAGTTAGGTTTAAAGGAAATGTCTATTTGGTTAGTAAGTAGCTAGTCAGGATTTCACAGGAAGTTAGTTAACAAGCAAAAATCAATCATTAATTTACAAATCAATACTTGATTAAAATTGGAAACCCCCAAAAAATGCATTCTTTAGAAACAAAAACCAAATTAAAATTCGTACCGCTCATTTATACGCCTTTACTAATTTGCTGCCAATAATAAAAATTGCTGGAATCACTTTTATTGACACTATAATACTGTGAATAGTGTGTTACAAACAAATAATTACTTCATCAGAGCCTTTCCTAACAACCGGCAGAAAATGAAGTTTTTGCACACACTACTAACTAACCAACAATAATATACATATGAGTGGCTGAATGAGACAAGGCCGTCACCCATGTTGAGCCTTGTTGTCATCATCATGGACGATCGACAGAGCGTACAAGTGTGAAAACAAAATGACCATGCTCTAACTTATATAGGTATAATAATACAAGTTTGCACAGCAAACAATGTGATGATGATCCCATCATCATATATATTACATAGGATACAATGCATGGGCTCAATAGCTCATGCACACAGCTTATTAATGAATGACAGATTTAGTCCCTATAACTAACTATCTAACAAACCAGTTAGTTAGTGTATTTATGTATTTACTACTGTTGGAATCGGAACTGCATGCATGTGTGAAGAAAAACAAAAAAGTGCTCACACCGTGTCCCCAGTATTAGGATACAGGAATTGTTTGGGAGTCGGTTCGTGGAAAACCTCTATTGAAAATGAGAGATTCATTGAGCCATGTGAAAGATCATGTCAAACTTTCAAGCTCTCAATGCTAGATTGATTTGGAAAGAAAGTTTCTTGAATGAATAGGCTGTTTACGTGGTAATGATACCACTATTATTATGATGTAAACAGGCAAATTTCTAACACATAACGTCAGTTAGTTATATTTTTACACCCGCTTTAGTTATATAGTTTAGTAACTAATTTGCGGTGTTCATTGGACGAATCGAACCGCATCAAACCTTGACATTTACTTTCATTGTATTTCCCTATATTGAATTGGAATTAATGAAATCATCCTCATTATGTTGCTTTACACTGTACCTGAATCTGCACAGCCTGTGAATGAACAAATTTTTCTGTGCATTTTCATATCAAAAAATCTAATATCCAGTAACTATTGGAAAACTCCGATTCATTCCCACTGCTATGGGAAATTACAAACACATTCATCTTGCACTTGTGGAAAAATTGCCGGCTCCAGCCCGGACTGGATAACTAAATCAGTGCATTGGGCTGGAATTGATGATGATAATGTGATCGTCCAAAGGTGATGAAGTGCACACGAGGGAGTTGTTTCCAAAACAAGGGCACCGAATGACCATCTGTCACGCAGTGTTCAATTGAATTCCGAATTCACAACCATGTCTACTACTTATCTAGACTAGTAAAGCTAGTCAAGTCAGTCACAACTAACTAACTAAAACTACTGGTATGGGAATACACGACTATCTAACTACTACAGATAAATAAAATGACTGTGTAGTAGTAGTAGTAAACCCGATGATGCGATGATGAGTCAATTTGCTTTGAATTGCATATGTTAGAGTTAGTTAGTTAGTTAGATCCATTACCCATGATCAACATGATGTGCTTTTCAAAATGACCATGATTATTATATTATTCCAGCAAATTCTGTAGTTATATAATCATCCATCATGAAAAAAAGACAAGACACATTAGATTGAGATATTTTTCATTCACAGTTGAAAAAATCTATACAATCTT
>Ga0210040_10004940_pt1 | contig 17154 bp, 20 predicted proteins | sample CryGeyCG12114_NA_FD_185462 | JGI IMG/M metagenome (GOLD analysis project Ga0210040, IMG submission 185462) | Groundwater microbial communities from aquifer - Crystal Geyser CG19_WC_8/21/14_NA (SPAdes) (version 2) | ecosystem: Environmental > Aquatic > Deep subsurface > Groundwater | place: USA... | reverse complement strand
GCGATGGCCATGCCGCCGACCGCATCGCCCGAGTCATTGCCGAGTGGTTCCGTGTCCATAAGCATGAGCCGCTCCGCCTGCGCGCCTGATTGACGAAGCTGACAACCCCCGCCATATGCCCCGTCTCACCACCGCATCGGCCCCTTCGTCTAGCGGTCCAGGACGTCGCCCTCTCACGGCGAAAACACGGGTTCGAGTCCCGTAGGGGTCACCAGCGTCAAGCAGAAAGTGGCGCAAGAGCGGGGTTCTCTGCGCTGTCGCCAAAGACGTCCCCACTTTTCGTCCCACACTTTCATGTGGCTCCAGTGGCACAATTTGCCATGCCTTGGGCCTTCAATCGCAAATTTCGGCTACTCGCAGCTCAGCAGCTTGACGGCCGCCCATGGTCGGAACTTCGTTCAGCAACCTCCTGCGTCTGGAAAGACCCACTTGCTGACGTTCAGGCCCTGATCCTCGCTACCCGTAAGCGGACGCTCGTTCATGAGGGTCGCCTGCGGCCTTATAGACCCACAAGCTGACGTGCAGCGCTGTCTTAAGGTCTCCCGTGAACGCCCGTTCGTTCATCTGCGGCTTGCGGCTTGCGGCTGCCTCTGGCGACAGGAGATTGGGGTTCATCGGAGCCAAGGAGCGGTGGAATCGCTAGGTGCTACTCAGCATCTTCGACCGGGCATCGCTGAATCGGAAGAGCAGCAGCTTTATCTCAAGCAGCTTACGCCCAGGCCGCGTTCCAAAGGTCCACGCAAGCAGTTAGCAAACAGGGCCAGGAAGAGCGTCAGGACCGGCTCAATCGCTGCTAGCCGGCTCCGCTGTAGACCTCAGCTTTGCTTGAGTGTTCCGCCCAGGCGGAGCCACTCAAACTCATTCATGCCAACCCTTGCGAGATTACTGGCCAAGTCCGTTACGGCCCGCTGCGCCTTGAGGCTGTCCAGATCACCCAGCCAAGTATACTCATGCCCATCTGAATCCCGGAACACGAACTCACCGGTATCCGTCCGGGTCGCGATGATCTTGTTCTTGTCAGCGTCAGCATCGAACAGGGCGTGATATCGAGCAGCTGCCGGTGGCTCGGCCTTCTTGCTGCGAAGCAGAAGATCCTTTCCGCCTTTCCGAACTGCCAACCAGAAGGCCCCCGAATTAGGCTTCTCGTTTTCGCTTAGTAGCAAAAAGCTGAAGAACAGTTTGCCCTTAAGCCGCACCGTGTCACAAATGGGCTGTGTGCAGAGGTAATAGCGCTGCTCCTCGTCCACCTTGCGGGTCAGAATCGATCCGATCGTTAGATGAGGGATCCAGTCGGCTGGCAGCGGCGTCGCCCCCTCGGCTTCCCGCAACATGGTGCTCAGACGTGCAAGCTCTAGGGGAAGGTTGTCGGCTGCCTTCTCGACACCCTCATGCAATAGGTGAAGCCCGCTGTGAACTTTCGGCGCGACCTTCTTGCGCTCTTCGTTCTTCAAACCCTCCACAAGAGCTTCGCGCGCTTTTGTCCGATCGATCTCCAACTTCTTCAGCTTGTCGTCGTGACTCTCGTCGAAGCGGTCGTCGAACCAGCACCCGAGCGTCTCGGCACAGAAAGCTTCCAGCACTTCATCGACGCCAGACAGCATGCCCTTGAGTTGGAGGAGAAGGACGCCAAGCAAGAACTCGTCGGCCTCTGCGGCCTCGCTCTGCATCAAGCGATGGCCGAGGAAAGCGGCATCGAGCTCTGGCCTGAATATCGAAAGCAGATGATGAGTGCCGTCACGGACGCGCGCGATGGCGCTCATCGCAAAAAGTGGCATCAGCCCATCGGCGTCCTTGGCAAACTCCTCCAGAGCGATGCCGGGCAGATCTGCTTCGCTATGCCCGCCAGGGACCCCTTCCTTGAGCAAAAACACGATTCGCGAGGAGCCGATCCGCAAATGGGGCTGGTTATCGTCCCCGAGGCTGGAGACCTCCATCCCGGCCTCAGCCAGATACTCCTGAACCCTGGCGGCCCGCTCCGACAGTGGCGCCGCGCTCGTATAGATGAGGATGAGCCGCATGCGCCCTCCGGACGCATGGTCGGCAATCAGCAGATCCTTGAGGATGCTGAGAGTCAGAGTGGGGTCGTTTGGACGCAGATACCAGTCGAGGATCGCGATGTCGGCTGCCGTGCAGGCCGACACGGCTCGCCGTTTTACCACCTCGTTGTTGTCGACGTTGCTTGGCTTAAGGACTGCGCAGACGATGCTCTCGTCGAGAAAAGCATCAGCCAGCGGTTTGATCTGGACATCGGCCGGTCCGCAGGTGCCTGCGGCAGGCCCGTTGCGGTCGTCGGCAGTTGTCGGCTCAGCGGCAAGGCCGATCTTCGGACTATCAGCGGCCATTGGCTGAATGGCCACGCGATCGGACACCTGGGCAGCACTCACTGCATTAGCGAAGTTCGGATCTTCAAGAGCGACATCGGGCGGCGGGCCCGGATAATCGCCAGTCCCGAGTTCGTCATCGATAATGACCGCCGTTCGCAGAAACCGCTGAACGATCTTGCGACGAATATCAGGAAATCTCTGGACCGGTGCGTTCATACTGGCGCCGCTACTCTTCTGAGGAGGGATAGGTGATGATGAACAGCGGGTGCGTGGTCACCCCTGCCTTGAGAAGTCGAACGTCCATGCGCTCGCGCCGGAGAGCCTGCCGCGACAAGTAGAGACCCATGCCCCTGCCACTCGACTTATTGGTCTCACCGAATTCGAAGATGCGCTCCGCATCGCGCTCGTCGACACCCGGCCCGTTGTTTCCGATCAGAAAGCCATCGGCGTTCGCGTCAAGCGTGACGATCCGCTCGCCGTCCCTGACTGTGCTCAACCAGTGCACTGCATTGTCGACGACATTCACGAAGGCCGGCATGATGCTCGACGGATATGTAAGAACCTGACGAAGTTCGAAGTCAGATGTGGTCACGAGCCGAATACCGTGCCGTTCGAAGCGTGGCTCGAAAATCGTCCTGAGGAACTCCTCGATCTCCTTGCCGGCTATCTGCACCCGGGTGCGCTGAAGGCGCCGGTTGAGGGGCACGAAAAGCTGTAAGTATGACTCGAGATGCTCGAAGCTAACCCGAAGGTTGCTGTAGAGATCGTTCAGTGAAGGATTGCGCCCTGCCCACGTCTTGAGTGCATTGAGCCCACGATTGATGGCGCGAACCTGACCGCTGAACTCGTGTTGCACCAGTCCGAGGGCCATGCCGGCCTGGGCAAGATCGGCATATTGGTCAACCTGACTTCGCAGGTCATCGTTCTCGCTCTCCAGCGCAGCTGTGACGTCGACTGACAGCATGCGGTCACTCAACCCGCTCATCATGGAGGCGAGTTGATCGGAGAGTCCCTGCATTAGCAGAAGCGCTTCGTCACTGGTCCCGCGGATCTCACCCAAAAGCCTGTCGCGCCGGCGGTCTATCTCGCTAGATGAGAGACCCGCCACTTCGGTCTGAGCGAGGTCAGCCTTCACGATCTCGACCTTACGACTGAGGTCGGTCCAACTCGTCTGCAGTGTCGAGCGAACCTGCATCTCAAAATCGCCAAGAGAGCTCACGGCAGTCTTCCGGGCTTCGGCAACCTTGTTCAGTGCAGCGCTACTTTCCCTTCTTACCGGCTCTTCTAGGCGAAGCCTCGGCTCGAAGGCAGCAACGCCGCTCTGCTCGAGCTCACGCGTCGCATTCTCCAATTCAGTAAGTAGCGGAGCGACGTGCGTCACCAACAAGCGCTGCCTCTCAGCCGAATAGGCATCGAAGTCCTGCTTCTGCCGCTTGTTAAGTCCGAAGAGCCTTGGCCGCGGAACATTCAGCGAGGTTTCGAGAGCCGTAAGGCCGGCCCTGATCTCGCCTTCCAGCGCCAGCAAATGTTCCCCCGCCGACGCCGGATCGAGGTTGTCCCTGACATCGGCAAGACCCTGGTTGAGCCGTTCGGCGAGTTCGGATGAGCGACGCTCCACACGTCCACTTCGAACGTCCTCGAAGAAGCGCTGCATCGCTCCATCGAAGTCTCTTTTCAGACCGGAGACCTGCTTGCTCCGCTTCTGAAGCAGGTCATGCTCGCGCTGCTTGTTCGCTCTGATCTGGGCCCAATCACCGGAGAACTTGGCGTTCTCGCGGAAGAAGTCGACGGCTAGCCGCTTGAATAATTCCTCAAGCAGTGTCGCGAACTCGCGGTAGGCCCTGTTTTGGCGGAAGCCCTCCCGACCCGCCTTTTCGACCAGTGCGGCATTATCGCGGTGAGTGATCTCGACCGCCCCAAACAGTCGCCGATACGAGAAGAACCAGTCCTTCGCTGCCAAGGTGCGACGGCGCTCGATGTTGAGCCAGTCGTAGTCGGAGTTCCCATAAGGCAGAACGCGAATGCCATCACGGTATATGTAGAGCCCACCGATCCTCTCACACTTGTCGGATAGTCTCTTCCACTCATCAAGCGGCATGCGGGTGTCTTTTGCACTCCCCTGCACGTAGGCGAAGTTGAATCGGAAGGGTCCACAGACTGTTCTGCCGCGATGGCTCGATGGGGGTGAGAGAACGAAGTCGTGCTCGACCTCGTCGTAGATGCGAACCTTGCCGCGGAAGGTTCCGAACTCGTCGAACCCACCCTCGATGTGGTGATCGGCGGACTGGAATTCGTCAGGGGTGAAGAAGCTCCGAGGGCCGATGAGATCCTCGGAAGAGTTGTCGGAGCGGTGCTCCCAGAATTCGGCGATGATCGGAGGAGCTGAAACGTCACCTCGCATCGTATTGCCGAAGCCCAGCAGATAACGCTCCAGCGGTGTGACGCCGATGTCAGCTGCCGCGAGCAGCCTACCGGCATCCAGGTCCAGAGCCAGCTCGGCGCTGGTGGGCCGCACGAAGAAGTGTGTGCCATAAGGTCGCTCGTCCAGCGGCGAGGCGCCCAATCGCTTGTAGAGCGCATCGGGGTCGAATGGAAACGCATCCAATTCGCGGCGGATACGCTTAACCTCATCAGCGCTGATGACGTCCTCGAGCTGCGTCAGGTTGGCACGCGCTCCCTCCAGGAGCTCGCCAATGTCTGTCGCTGTAGGCGTAGCCCCGATCGGAAGCTCACGCATCGGTATATCGATGCGATCGAGGTCAAGGCCTGGCTGCTCGAACAATGACCAGTTCACCAGGCCAAGGATCGGCGCGGAGGGACCGTCTTCCCTCACAGCACGACTATAAACGAGGACTTGGGGTCCGACGGCCGCCACGGCCAAACGCCCGATACCTTTCTCGCCAAGGCTCGAACGTCGCGGGAGATCCTCGGGCCCGGTCCAGACCGCACGACCCGGATCGTTCTCGAAAACCTTGCTCTCGGTGCCAAGCGTCAGCCACTTGGTTTCGAAATCCTCGGCTGTCATGCCGAGCCCGTCGTCCCGCAGTAGAAGCAGGTCGAGGTTGTGAACATAGTCAACGCGCACGAGATGCGCGTAAGCATCATGCGCGTTCTTGAAGAGCTCGTGGATGGCAGTCGGGATGCCGGCGATCTGTTGCCGCCCCAGCATGTCTACTGCACGAGCGCGAACCCTGACCCGCGCCACTAACAGCGCTCACTCGCAGCAGCGAAACTCTTCCGATCGGACAGCGCACTCAGAGCTGAAGTCACTTTGGGCACCATCGTCGAGACCTCTTCGTGCTCCCAGAAGCGAAGCACAGTCCATCCCAATTGAGCCAGGTGAGAGGTTGTCTCGCAATCCCTCATGCGGTTGCCGTGCAGCTTGTCTCTCCACCAGCCCTCGTTCGTAGCAGGTATGCTGCCATGCTCCGGACAACCGTGCCAGAAGCAACCATCGAGAAAGATTGCGAGGCGGGCTGTCGAAAATGCAATGTCGATGGTCCGCCGTGACATATTTGGCACCTTGAATTGAATACGATAACGGTATCCACGACCATGCAGCACTCGGCGCAAAGCCAATTCGTGGCGGGTGCCACGGATTTTCTGCTTCCGCATACGCGACGAAACGGCGCCGGCATCACGCCTGAGGTCAGGTCGAGGATTCAAGCCTGATCTAGTGCAGCGTCGAAGCCGCGGACCAGACACGCAACCATCGCCGGAGGAACCGCATTGCCGATCTGCTTCGAGATCTGACCATGATTTCCTTCAAAGCGGTAGCTGTCCGGGAACGTCTGCAGGCGCGCCGCCTCCCTCAGTGTGATAGCGCGATTAAGCACTGGGTGGGCAAAGCGGCCCTTGGTGACATCCGTGCAGCCAGTGGTCAGAGTTGGTGCGACATCATTCCAACTCATCCGCCCATAGACGTCAGGGAAGCTTTTGTCGTCCTTGTGGCAGGCAAGCCGCAGATGCTCGGGAAGACTGTGCCGACTTCCACCATCTGGTGGGATGGCTCGCAACCGCTCGATAGCCTTCAGGCTATGGACCCGGCCCCGGTGGAGGTGATCGTCAGCCTCGCCCGTATCCACGAGGTCACCGATGGCTTGAAGCACACTTCTCCTCGGCGCCGCGAGGTCAGTTGCCTCGAACCTTCGCAAGGCACTCAGTTTCGTCGATGCGACCATGATGCACCGTCGCCGGCGCTGGGGAACGCCGTAATCAGCGGCGTCCTTCACGTGCGGATCGCTGAGGTGATACCCCAGACCTCGCAGCCGCTTGCGCAACAGATCAAGGACCGGCTGGTGGCGAGGTGTCGCCAAGCCGGGCACGTTCTCGAAGAAGATCAGCGAGGGTCGAAGAGCCCTGGCGATCGGAACAGCCGACAGGATCAGCTGATCACGCGGATCGTAGCCCTTCTTGCGGTTCTGACTGCTGAAAGGCTGGCATGGCGCGCACACCACCAGCAGATCGATTTTCTTGCCAGAACAGAAAGCCTTCAACGAGCGTCTAGTAGCAAGCGCCGTGATATCACTATCAATCAGAGAAACATCCGGATGATTGGCGCGGTAGGTGCGAGAGGCGACCGGATCATTATCGACGGCCGCAACTACGGACCAGCCGGCCAGTTTAAGACCGGCAGTCACTCCGCCCGAGCCGGAAAACAGATCAACTGCAACGCGCGTCATGCTATCGCAAAGGATAGCTAATGCGTCTTGCAGATAACTGAAAGCTCGTCGCTAACGAAGGATAAGGAAGTAAACGAGAGTGGCCGCTGTGCAACGGGGGCCCGCTTTGGGGCGGCAGCGGCCACACCGGGAACAATCTGAATGCGCGCCACGCCGGCGTTCAGCTCCGCGTGAACAGATGGCGGGTACGAGCTAGGGCCGGGACTCATAACCACCACATGATGGCGGCGGCGAGGTGGATGTTGCCGAGGAAGTTGGCGGCGAGTTTGTCGTAGCGGGTGGCGAGGCGTCGGCAGTCCTTGAGGCGGCAGAACATCCGCTCAATGGCGTTGCGGCCCTTGTAGAGGGTCTTGCTGAAGCAGCTTTTCCAGCGCCGGTTGCTCTTGGGCGGGATGTTGGGAACGGCACCTTGCTGCTCGATCAGATCGCGGATGCGGTTGCTGTCGTAGGCGCGGTCGGCGTGGACGATGCAGCGCTGGGGCAGCGCCATCAGCAGCTGCTCGGCGGCCCGGCAGTCCGCCGCCTGGCCCGGGTCAGCAGGAAGGCGAGCTGCCGGCCCTGGCGGTCGGTAAGCGCGTGGACCTTGGTGTTGCGCCCGCCCCGGCTGACCCCGATCGCCTGGAGCTGCGCCCCCCTTTTCCGCCCGCTGCCGAGCGATGCGCCTTCACATGCGTGCTGTCGATCAACACCTCGGCAGGCGGGCCACCCTGAGCCGCCAGCGCCTCGAACACCTCACGCCAGACACCCTTGGCGGCCCAGCGGACATTGCGGTTGTAGAGCGTCTTGGGCGGACCGTAGCGTGCCGGCGCATCCTTCCAGCGGCACCCGGACTGAAGCACATGGACGATGCCGCTGATCACCCGCCGGTCATCCACCCGAGGAACCCCCCGTGGCTTGTTCGGCAACAGCGGCTGCAACCGCGCCCACTGCTCATCGCTCAACCAGAACTCGCCCGCCATCTTGTACTCCCGATCACCGGGAGCTTGAATCAGACCTAAGCCCGAATGGGAATCCTGTTTATGGGTCCCAGCCCTAGCCCTCCACCAAAAGCAGTCAGGCCGCTTACCACCAGCGGCAGGCCTTGAGGGAAGCTGGCTCACTCGGCGGCAAGGGCCAGTCCGCCTCAGACGCGCACGTTCAGCCGCACGGGATCGCCCCGCAAGCCGAAATAGGCGACGCTGAACGGCGATCGCGCATGGTTCCCGCGTCCCATGCTCGGCAGCTCCCGAAACCCCGCGAGATGATGCTCGTCGAGGCCGTCGCGCGCGAAGTCGAAGAGCACGAGGACGGCGCGTCCCTCGTGCTTCATCAGCTTCAGCACCTCGGTCCGGTTGACACGCGGCATCAGGTCCGAACGCGGGCACCAGGGGCGACGCACGGCGAACTCGACTGCGACGCCGTAGACGACGAAGTCGACGCGGCCGTAACCGCTGAGCGCTCCCGGCAGAACGGTGCCGAACTCGGGGCGCGCCTTGGGGCCGAAGTAGCCGAGCAGAAACGTCCGCACGAGCGGCAGGAGCTGCTTCTCCGACCACTTGTCCAGCGGCAGCGACTTTCGGAACGAAGGGTCGCGCAGTCCTGTGTACAGCAGCTCGAACGCCTCGATGACCTGGCTGACGCTACTCACGGCCGATCTGCACCGGCGGCGCGCAGCCGATCGGCCGCCGCCGAGATGACCTCATCTTCGAACAGGGTTTGGTGCCGCAGCGCCACCGCCTCGAAGGTGTGGTCGACCATCCCACGGTCCATCAGCATTCGGAAGCCGTCCGAAGCCTTGCCGCGAACGAGGTCGGCAACTGTCCGCCGCTCGCCGTCCCGCGCGATCTTCTGCCTCGTGCGCCCGAGCAGCGTGGTGCGTCCGCGTTCGTCCTTGAGGGTGCCCTCGAGCGCGTGGATGCTGCGCCAGACGTCGTGCTCGAGCGTGCCCGGCTCGGCCGACGGGAGGACCGTGTACAGCTTGAGCGAAGCGGCTCGCTCGATCTCGGCTTCACCGAGCCGACGTGCGTTTGCCGCCATCCGCTTTAGCTTGTCCGGGTCATCGCACCCGGCGATCAGCGCGAGCGCGCGGGCGTTGCCCTCATTCTCCATACATCCCCTTGCGAGCGAACCCACCGAAACGATCCGCATCCTGTCCGACTTGGGCGGCGGTCGTCAACGACAGGCGTGGTGCGGGGCCGACCGCAGCGGGGGCGACGCACTGAACAACTCGCGCCCTGGGACAAGCGGCCATAATCGCCACCGACCCCATTGACCGTCGCGGCACCGCCGCCCGGCCCGGATCAGGTGTCGCGGCAGCGCCTTGCGTGAACGAACGGCGGCTATTCGCCATTGCTGACCTGAAAGCGGCCGGTCCGCTAACCACCAGTGGCAGCCGTCGGGTGGTCACGGCCTGAGTGTCGGCAATTGGCCGGTAGGAGACCGTCCGGTTCTCGCGCGTGAAGGCCGGAAGCGGACGCCCCTTCAGCTAAGTAGCTAATGTCCGGATTCGACCCATTGCAGACAATCGCGGCCATGGTATCCCAGCTGCATGATCTACACATTCTTGGTGCTGACGACCTCTGTGGCCAATCCAGTTCCGATCGCGCCTCCCACGAGCTGGGTTGACTATCCTCCTTCTGCATTGCGAAATGGAGAACAGGGCGTGGTTGGGTATGAGTTAGTGATCGATGCTGCCGGGAGGCCGACTGAGTGCCGCGTGACGCAATCAAGCGGCTTTGCTTTTTTAGATGGCGAGACCTGCCGCCAGCTTTTGCGGCGCGGCCGATTTCATCCGGCTACAGGTGAACTGGGCAACGCGCAGCCAGGAGTTTACCGCAGTTCTCTAAAGTGGTCGTTCACTGCTGGATGAAGCTGGCTCTGCCAGCCGTCTATCGTCTGCTTACTTTCCGTCGGCCATAGAAGCTCAGTGTCCGCTATCGACCCATTGCGAACATTCCGGCTTCGGTTAGTTGTGTGCCGTATGAGAGTAGCGCTGATCGCCCTTGTGACGCTCTGTGGCTGCTCTCCTTCTGAGGATAACAGCCAAGCTGCGACGATGGTCCCTTACGCTGGCGATCCGGACAACTTCACCGTTGAGGGTATTCCGAGGCATCTCTACCCTATTCGGCATTGCAACTACGAGTTGAAGCTGCAACCGCCCTTTGAGGTATCGGACGATGATTGGGGCAACGCGGACATTCGAGTGCCGCCGGATTTCCTCGAGGACCCTTCGACCTCGAAGTCAGCACCAGATGGCAGTATGGCTCAAGACCGTGTGTCTTACGCGTTTCCGAGCCGCTACCGTGGCGAGGGCATGAAGGAGTGGTTCGCCGCAGGGGTGAAGGCGAAAACAGCGCCCGAGCCACTCCCGCTGAACCTTGCAAGCGCGATCCTCGGCACACAGGCCACGTTGAGGAGAGACGGAACGGGCGGAGATACGCGGTATACTGGCACGCTGCCCAACGAGCGCGAAGTTGCTCTCTACTGCACTGCGACTGATTGGCCGAATCCCACGTGCAGTGCAGAGCTTCCTATCGGCAACAAAGGTCACCGCTACGGCATCATCTTTCCACCTAAACTTAGTGGCAAGCTCACAAGGATGGTGCGGATCGGCGACGAGCTGTTTTCGGAAGCCGCAAGGCGTTGCGAGCCGCCTCGCCGACCGACGCAGACGGGGGGAAACTGAAACAGCAGCTCAATGTCCGTTTTCCACTCAAAGCGGACGTTGCGTCATCGTCCCTCGGCAGCATAGCTAGCAGCCGTGAGCGCCCTCGACCTTGATGATTTCACCCGTGCGGGGGCCAGCGCTTGCCGGGTGCGCTGACTCCATGCCTGTCGGAACTGCTGCAGGTACTAGAGCCGATCGGAGCCACGGCAGCAGGAAAACGCCTACACCAAGCTGAGGGGCTTGGTGCGTTTCTGGCGGCCTCCGGGCGTATCGGAGCAATTGCGAGTGCGGTTCTTGGTCAAGAGGCGCGACCGGTCAGGGCCATTCTGTTCAACAAGTCTGCCGAAACGAACTGGGCATTAGGCTGGCACCAGGACTGAACCATCTGTGTGAAGGAGAGACGCGAGGCGCCTGGTTTCGGTCCCTGGACCGTCAAGGCTGGAATGGTTCACGTCGCACCGCCGATTGAGCTCCTTGCTGGGATGGTAACGCTGCGAGCATATCTCGATGATGTCCCGGCTACCAATGCGCCTTTGATGATCGCGCCTGGATCCCATCGGCTTGGGCGCATTCTTGTGACCCAGATTAGCGCCGTTGTCGACGAGTGTGGAACCTCCGTATGCGTTGCAGATGCGGGCGACGTTTGGCTCTACTCCACGCCCATCCTGCACGCTTCGGATGCGGCTGCGTCTCCGAGAAGCCGACGAGTGTTACAGGTCGACTATGCCGCCACGTCGCTGCCTTATGGGTTAGAGTGGCTGGGCATCTAATGTCCGCAATGGGTGGAAAGCGGACGTCACATACGGTGACTGTCTGCCGTGACAGACTCGACATCGGGGCGCGACAGCAGGGATGACGTGTTGTCGGGATAGGTGAGCCAGTCCCGCCAAAGCGTGTAAGTTCGAAGGCGCGTGAGCCGATCTAGACAACCAAGTTGCTCGCTGCCGCTGATCGTTCCACCGCTGAACTTTTCCACTACCGAGGTGCATTCGGCTTCCCGATAAGTCACCCACCTTCGCTGTGCTTCGACGAGGCTCCGCTCAGCTTTCTTGCTGGTTCGTCGAGCCCGCTCCGTTGCTGTTGTGAAGTATCGGTGCAGCGTCTGATCGCTTCGCTCGTAGCGGCCCTCCAGACAGCGGCTGACCTCAATGGTTGTAATGCCGGGACAGGGCGGAGAAAGGGCAACTGCAGTTGCCAAGGCAAGAACGTCGAACATCTCGGCAGATTGAACCTTGGTGCTAATGTCCGCAATGGGTCGGAGTCGGACGCTTGGGCTGAATGTCCGCTATGGGTGGAAAGCGGACACTCACGACTTGGTTAGACTGGCCATCGCGTCCTTCACGATCTGCTCTTCCATCTGCTCGGAATTGGTGCCGACATAAGCCTCCATGCGCCAGCGACCATCGAGGAAGTGCTTGCCTACGGGACGTTCCAAGAAGCCCACCAACTCTGCGAGTTCGGCTTCGGTGAGCTCCCAGTTCACATGGTCCTCGTAAGCCTGCTGGTATTCGGGTCTATGTTTTGCGTAGGCGTTCGTCAGGGCGGTTATTCGCTTCTCGAAGCCTGCTTTGAGACTCTCCTGCACGGCTTGGCCGCTTGTGACCTGCCACATCGGGCCACCCGGAATGGCATATCGTTGGAGGAAGCTGCCGCTATCAAGCTGCTGCTGAAGTCCAATCGCCCGCAGAAAACGGCGAATGAGCAGCAGCTTCGATGGGCTGGGAGGCTTATCGATTTGCGCGGATGGCGCTAGCGTTTCATTGGCTTGCGGGGACGCAGCCAGTGCACTCGAAGTCGAGAGTAGCGCGGCCAAGCCGAGCAGCAGAAAAATCTTCATCTCGCCGTTGTGACCCGCACGGCTAGGGTCTGCAATGGGTCGGAAACGGACAATCGACCCGGATGTCCGCGATGGGTGGATAGCAGAACTCCAGCCTCGCTAGCGGATGAGGTCCACGGTGCCGTTCTCATTCACCAGGCGCAACCGTCCCGGGGGCGTCAACTCCATTGTCACGGGCAGGCGAAGGATCGCGTAACCCTGCTCCTCCTGCGCCATGATCCGCTCGTCACAAACGCGCTCCGTTCTCGCGGCGCCGTTGATTCCCACCGCGAGCTTGTCACCGTTGCGTGTCCAGCCGTTGAGGCGCAGCCAGTTGCAGCCCAGGTACGCCGTCGTTGGCGCCCCTGGAACGCCGATGTTGAACCCGCCATCCGGCCGCTGCGCAACCATGGGCGGGCCCTCGGCGCCAAGCTCCAGCCATGCTCCCGACGCTGCGTGCCCGTTTACGGCCGAGATCGACCACCGCCCGCGCAGGTCGTCGCTCACGACCGCTGCCCGAACCTCTTTCTGCTGGTCCGCGGCGGGCGGGGTTGAAGCGGCGCTCGCACAAGCCGTCAGTGCGACCGGAAGAAGGAAGGCAGATGTTTTCATGCAAAACTCCTAGCAGCACGAAACTGAACTTCGCCGTGCGAAGCTCCTTCTCACAAACCCGTCGGGCTGGAATGCCCGAGGCTCGTTCCGGCCAGCTCCGCCTCCCGCCGCCGTGACCAGCCCATCGATCTGGTGGTCGTCGGGCCTTGCTCCCCAATCCCTTCAGCGCCCATCCAAATGTCGACATTGGGTGGGAAACGGACATCAGCGGTCAGCGGGGTGGCTGATCGAACTTCACGCTGCGAGCTATCTCCTGAGCTAAGTCGCAATCGGAGGTAGTCTTGCAGGCTGCTACCAGCAGAAGGCCTTGAGGCGGACCTAGCCGAGGGTCCTGTGAGGGCCACAACTTCACTCCGAAGTCGAGGCGGTGCGAATGGGTTTGGCTACCCATCACCCCTTTCTTTGTATAGCGGACCCACGCTGCCGGTCGTCCATCAACGATAGCTGAGGATTGGCGGCAGCCACTCATGTTCCCGCAGAACTGCGGTCCAGTTCTGCCGTAGTCCGCGTTGATGGTAAGTCCTGGTCCACTTACCTGGGCAACCGCACTGTCAATCCCGTGCCCGCTGGTCACTGCGAATCCCGGAGGCAGCGACACTCTGACGGTCGGTAGAGGGGGATTTTCAACGAGAATGGCGATCCGCCAGTCCCTTGCCGTCGGCAGGGTTGAGGAACTCGCGCAGCCCCCAAGCGCGACAAACAGAGTGGCTGCGATCAGCCTACTGAACTTGATCATCGGTTCAGGGTGGCAGCGCCGGCTAATGTCCGCAATGGGTCGAAAGCAGACCTTGAGCCTGAATGTCTGCTATGGGTGGAAAGCGGACGCCAGCACGCTACCAAGGTCGGCGAACTTTTGACGTTGAGGTCCGATGTTATTCTTCGTTGCGGCTGCCCTTGTTGCGCCAGCATCGCTGGACTGCCACAACATGGCTTTCAGTAGGACGCTGGCACTTGCCCGCACGAGGCAGGCGGTTTGCCTCGAGCGAAGTCGTGAACCGGGTCAATGGACGCTTCGTCGGACTGCGACGGACAGAAGCGGAGCTGAGACCGTGACCTACACGGATACGCGTGCTTGCCCCGCAGCCTTGCAGGAGTTGCAGGCGGTCGAGAGCTTGGAGCTTCCCCGTCCAGATCTGCGTGGTTTCGGCAAGGAACTCCAGGTGATCACTCTAGACGGCGCAGGGTACAGCCTGACCACGGCGGCACTTTACGGTGGCGACGCTGGAGAGATCAAAGTTCAGAGTAACGTCGGCACGCCTCTGGCACGCTGGATTGACAAGGCACTCAAGGCACTGGAGCCCTGCTGGCACGCCGGGAGCTAATGTTCGCAAGGTCAGAAGCAGACCTAAGGCCTGGATGTTCGAAGAAGGCGGAAAGCGCACCTTAGTTGCAGAGCACTTGCAAGAAGCGGTGTGCATCGAAGTTATATCCGACGCTAACCTGCATACATCCTCCGTCGCTGATGCGCGCTGAGTGTTCATGTCTGCTGCCGGTGGAACTCAGACCTTAGGCCTGGATGACGGAATCGACCGGTAGAGGCATGTCCGGCCAAATGATGGTGCGCGCCGCCACCCGGAAGTAAGCATCGCCAGATCCAAACAGCCCGCAGCCCAGACCGCCATTTTCGTTCCGGCAGTCACTGGCGAGTCATTGGTGAGCCCGCCCTGTCAGCAGTCGAAGGGCAGGTACATCATCGCACCTTTTGGCCGCTGAACACATCTGATTGACGATATATAATCCGGGGCCGCGATCAACGCGGGACCAGCTGGCAAACTAGCGAATGCAGTTGGGCGAGGTCCGCTCCTTTGGCGTACTTTCAATACAAAGGACTCAGGGTCTTTCATGGCCGCTTTGACCGCAGTTCCTTCCCCGATGCTCAAACTTAGTGGAGCCTCTAGAATGAACTCGCCGGCTTCGGTCAGGCTCCCCGTGCGGACCTCAAAAACAGGAGCATCCTCTCCGTATCGCGCAGTCGGCATTGGCTTCCAGTTGATGGCGCAAACAGTATTCATCGGCGGCAACGTGCCGCAGCCAACCGTGTGAGCAAGAAGCCGGTACCTACCGGCCGGAACCGCGAAGACCTGCGGCTTGGTGTCCACCATGTTGGCTCCGAGAATGGGCACTCCTTGCTTTCGCTCGAATTTGAGAATGTCGGCTGAGTTTCTGGGATCGCCGCCTTCGCGCAGGAAGAACACATGGAGCGTTTCCAGCAATTGAACTTGGCTCTGGACAGAGATGCGGACTGCACCGAGTTCTTTCTTCACCTGCCCGGCGGAGTTGATCGGCCTTGGCTCATAGGCACTGGCCGAGCTGCTTACCAGCGCGAGCACCAAGCCACCGCAAATTGTCGTCCTCATGATGTCCCCTGAAAGCTACACAGAGCTGGCTAACCTACTCTGAGTTGACGAAGCGCTAATGTCCGCGATGGGTGGAAAGCAGACATCGATCAAAGCAGTGTTCATGAGAGAGTAGCGCAGCATGATACCAGTCTGGCCCAAAGCAGAGCGAGCCGCATATCTAAGGGAAAGGCTTCGTCCTGAGCGCCTTCTTGATGATCTCGAAAACAGAGCCACACGATGTAATCGCCCGCACGTGGTGCTGATCGGTATCAAAGGATCTTCGAGCGAGTGGACGGAGGTCAGGGAGGTCGTAGGACCTCAGTTCAGGCGCGAAATCGAAGACGATCCTGAAATCACGTCGATGCTGAATGCCTTCAGAGAGATCGGCTTCGACATCGACTGGGGAGGTTACAGTGATCCTACCGGAGAGGAGTTCGACCTTCGAATCTATCGTGACGAGGAAGCAGAGCGTCGGCTCAAAGCGAAAATCGAGCCGTAAGCCCCCCACCTCGACGCTAATGTCCGCAATGGGTCGTAAGCAGACGCTTGCTGTGCTCAGTGTGCGGAATGGCTTGGCTCCCGTCCGTCTCGCTGCTTCAGTTGCGCTTAGCGCTGGACGCGAGTTGGGCACCTGACACCGCTTACCTAGGTGTCTATAAGCCTGGTAACTCAGCGTTAGGCCAGTGCTACCCCACCTCGCGAGTGGTTCAATGGTTCTTCCCAGACCTGGAAATTACGACAGGCGAGGTCGACACCGGCTCGTCGCTGGAAACGCACTTCTGGAACATCGATTGCTCGACCGAGCCGCCAGAGCATGTTGACCTGACGTGGCAGCAGTTTCCCTCGACGTCTCGGGTGGTTCGCTTCCGGCTGCTCGATCGAAATACGCTAGGCGACAGTCCGCCCACGGTGCTGCGCTGCCGCCTGCTTCTTAAGCGCGTGCTATTGGCGCTGGGACACCGAGACTGCTCAGATTGCCTCGAAGCGGCCCAGGAAGGCGGCACTTGCGGCGTCGGAGCGGAGATGAACAACCTCGCAGTTTGTCGCCGAGCCCCTGATGAGGCGCTCGATCCCGCTCCTTGATGAGTTCCGCGTCTGCCAGATGTAGGTGAAAAACTCGGGGAGTGACCGCAGCCTTTCGGGGCAACCGTCGGCCATGTCCGGTCGCGTCCTGCCCAGACTGGTGACTGCGCGCCGAAACACGCGCCACAGTCGCAGCGCAACTGGTAGGTCCAACCAAATGAGCATGTCCGCGCGCTGCAGCCGGCTCGGCCAGGTGGCTGAGTGCCCGCCTTCGAAGATCCATCGGCTCTGCTGCTCTGCTTCCAAACAGAGCCTGGTTTTTTCTTCCTTGCTTCGTTCCACCCAGCCGGACTGCCAATGAATCTTGTCGATGTGGACAACGGGCAATTCGGTGAGTTGCCCCAAGCTTGCCGCAAGGGTGCTTTTGCCGGAGCCAGGTTGGCCGACTATCATGATGCGGTTCATGGCGGTTGCTCGATCTGCCGAGGTCGCCAACTTAACGGCGGTCGTTCGAAGTCTGCAACGGGTGGTTGGCGGACGTTTCGTTCCGATGTCCGCAATGGGTCGAAAGGAGACGTTCGGCCTGAATGTCCGGAATGGGTGGAAAGCGGACATCACGGCTGGGCGGCTAACTGCTCCAACGCGTTTGATGCGGTTGCACTGACCTGCTGCCACATGGGATGACCGGTGAACGCATTGTCATCCCCGTCAC
>Ga0210040_10004939_pt1 | contig 17159 bp, 15 predicted proteins | sample CryGeyCG12114_NA_FD_185462 | JGI IMG/M metagenome (GOLD analysis project Ga0210040, IMG submission 185462) | Groundwater microbial communities from aquifer - Crystal Geyser CG19_WC_8/21/14_NA (SPAdes) (version 2) | ecosystem: Environmental > Aquatic > Deep subsurface > Groundwater | place: USA... | reverse complement strand
GCAGTGTGATGCGTCGCGTCCAGCACCACCTCGACGAGTATGTCGACCCGTCACCGGACAGCCTGGTGTTCACTGCGCCCGGTGGCGGCCCGCTGTTCAGGGCCTGGGGTCAGAACTCGCTCGGGCCCGCAGCCCGCCGCGCCCACCTTGAGGGAATCACCTTCCATGGGCTGCGGCACAGCTTCGTCGCCATCATGGTGTCCGCTGGTTGCAACGTTCGTGAGGTCTCGGAATGGGCAGGGCACAACAGTGTTGCCTTTACCCTCACCCGGTACGGAGGGCTTTTCGAGGACGGCACGGACGCGACCGTTGACCGACTCGACGCTCTGCTTGGACCAGCAGGCGGTCCGAGTGCTCTCTGACGCTCGTCCTCTGCTTCTGCGTTGGATGGGAGATGAAGAGTGACGCAGGTGGCGCGCCGGCGGTAGCTCGAAGTCAGGAAAGAGGACGAGGTGCGACCGGACGCTACTTATCGCCACGAGCCGCATCTGAACCGGGACCGCCAGATTGACCTGCGTGCGATAGATTGACCTAGATGTCTAGATCACCGCTGGTGCAGTGTCAGCAGCCCTGTGGACAACTGGTTCCGAAGGAGGCGAGGACGTGAAGTCGAAGCTCGTGTCGGTCTCCGATGCTGCCGCGCTGGTTCAGCCTGGGTCGACGTTGGTGGTTGGCGGTGCGCTCCTGCGCCGTCAGCCGATGGCACTTGTGCACGAGCTCGTTCGCTGCTCGGTTCGGGACCTCGACCTGGTTACCTGGGCATCGAGTCTGGCCACTGACATGTTGGTGGGTGCTGGCTGCGTTCGCAGCTGGGAGGGCATCTACGTCGGGCTCTGGTGGTATGGCCTCGCCCCGAACTTCCGACGCGCAGTCGAGCAGGGCGCGATCACCGTGACGGACCATTCTGAGTCGTACATGACGTCGCGTTTTCGTGCGGCTGCCATGGGGCTGCCTTTCCTCCCCGTCCAGCCGATCCGCGGCACTGGGACGACCGAGCGCGACGACGTCCGTTCGGTGACCTGCCCCTACACCGGCACCGAGCTGCACACCGTCGCCGCGGTCGAAGCTGACTGCACGATCCTGCACGGCTATGTCGGCGACGAGTACGGCAACGTGGCGTGGCCGGTGCATCGCGACAGCGACGATGTCGACCTGATCATGGCAGCGGGCGCGCGCACCCTTGTCGTGTCAGTGGAGAAGATCGTTCCGCATGAGGTCATCACCAAGCACCCGAACCTGACCTACATCCCGCACGTCAAGGTCGACGCGGTCTGCGAGGCACCGTTCGGTGCGTTCCCAGGCAGCTGCGACACGGTGTACGACGAGGACGACCGCGAGCTGGAGACCTGGGCCGCTGCTGGTCGTGATCCGGACTCGTTTCGTGCTTACCTGCAGGACACGGTGCTGGCCAGCCCAGACCACGGGGCTTTCGTGGAGCGGCTCGGTCGTGTCCGCACCGAGCGCCTGGAGGTGGTCCAGTGAGCGCGGCGAGCGTGGACGAGCTGATGGCGGTCACGGCCAGTCGGATGCTGGTCGACGACGACCTCGTCTTCGTGGGCGTGGGGACTGCGGGACGCGCGTTCTCGCTCGCTGTCGGGATCCCGCTCGTCGCCTGCCGACTGGCGCAGCTGCGACAGGCGCCCGGCCTGGACGTTTACTGGGGCAACCTGCTCAACCCGGACCTCTCGTCCGTGCCAGCGACGTTGACCCAGGGCACCATCACGTCCTGGCGCGGCGCGTACGCCCCGGCCGACATCGGCAACAAGGTCGACATGCTGGTCCGGGGCGAGTTCGACGTGAGCTTCGAGTCGGCGGCCCAGATCGACCGCCGGGGAAACCTCAACATCACCCGGATCGGCACCGGCGACACACCCGCGGTGCGGCTGGTCGGCTGCCTGGCCCAGCCGGAGCATCTCGCGTTCGTCCGCCGCCCGGTGGTGCTGATGGACCTGTCGTCGCGCTCGTTCGTGGAGAACGTCGACTTCGTCTCCAGCAGAGGCCACGGCGATGGACCGAACTCGCGGAAGGCGCTGGGCTACCGCACAGCGGGACCGCGTGCGGTGGTCACCGACCGGTGCGTCTTCGACTTCACCCCGGACGGCCGGCTGCGCTTGCGTTCCCTGCACCCGGGTCAGACCGCGGCCGATGTGCTGGACCGGATGGGCTTCGAGCCGGCCGTCGACGCTGATCTGACCGAGACACCCGCTCCGGACCCAGCGGAGCTGGAGGCGATCCGAGACGTCATCGACCCGCAGCGCGCGCTGCTCAGGGCTTGACCGCCCGCACCTCTTGCGAGACCAGGAGCTTCGCCATGACTGAGACCTCGACCGACCACGATCACGCAACCGAGGGGGCTGGCACCCAGCGTGGTGCCCTCGCCGGCGTAAGAGTGCTGGACCTGTCCCGCTTCATCGCCGGCCCGCTGTGCGCACAGCTGCTCGGCGACATGGGGGCGGAGGTGATCAAGGTCGAGCGACCTTCGGGCGAGGACGCGCGCGGGATGGAGCCGATGGTCGGGGGCGAGAGCCTCTACGTCATGAGCTACAGCCGCAACAAGCGGGGAATCACTCTCGACACGCGGCACCCCGAGGCGCAGGAGATCCTGGAGCGCCTGGTCGCCTCGTCCGACGTGCTCGTGGAGAACTACCGTCCCGGCACGCTGGCGAAGATGGGGCTGGGTCCCGTACGCCTGACTGAGCTCAATCCGGCTCTGGTCGTCACGTCCCTGTCGGGCTTCGGGCAGACGGGCCCGATGCGGGATCGTGCGTTGTTCGACCCGATCGCCCAGGCGCTGTCGGGACTGATGAGCCTGACCGGCGGTGCCGACGACCCGCCCACTCTGGCCGGCGCGTTCGTGGCCGACTACTTGACCGGCGTGTACGGAGCGCTCGGGACGTTGACCGCGTTGTACGCACGACGCGAGACCGGACGCGGCCAGGTCGTCGACGTCGGCTCGCTGGACGTGCTGTTCGCCGCCTTGGGGATGGCGCCGAGCGCGTACCTGAACAACGGGGTGCTGCCGGTCCGGACCGGGTCGCGGGACAAGCTGAGCGGACCGGCGAACGTGTTCCAGACCCGTGACGGCTGGATCTATCTGCATGCGGGCACCAACCCGCTGTTCGGGCGGCTCTGCGCCATGATCGGGCGGCCCGAGCTGCGAAGCGGCCCGTGGGCCACGGTGGCGGGGCGGATGGCCGACATCGACGCGGTCGAGCAGGTGGTGGCGGCCTGGATGGCGGAGCAGGACAACGCCCGGGCCTCGGCGCAGCTCGAGGCTGCGGGCGTGCCGTTCGGTCAGGTGCTGTCGGTCCCCGAGGTGGTGGCGCTGCCTCAGCTGCTTGAGCGCGACATGATCGTCGACACACCCCACCGCACTGCTGGCACGGTGAAGCTGCCGGGCATCCCGGTCAAGCTGAGCGACACGCCGGGCCGGGTGCGGCGTGGCGCTCCCGACCTGGGAGAGCACAACGCGGAGGTGTACGGGGAGCTGCTCGGTCTGTCCGCAGCTGACCTCGAACGGTTGGCGGCGAACGGCGTGATCTGACGCCCTCAGGTCGTTGCGACAGGCGTCAACCGGCGAGTGTGCGCTGCAGGAATCGTTGCGTCCGCGCGTGCTGCGGGTGGGTGAAGATCTGCTCAGGAGGGGCGTCCTCGACCACGACGCCACCGTCGACGAACACGACGCGGTCCGCGGTCTCGCGGGCGAAGCCCATCTCGTGAGTGACCACGAGCATGGTCATGCCCTCCTCGGCCAGCTGCCGCATCACGCGTGTCACTTCGCCCACCAGCTCGGGGTCCAGAGCGGAGGTGGCCTCGTCAAACAGCATCACCGCCGGCTCCATCGCGATCGCACGGCCGATGGCGATCCGCTGCTGCTGGCCGCCGGACAGCTGGCTCGGATAGGACTTCGCCTTCTCGCCCAGGCCGACCCGCTGGAGCGCGGCCATCCCCAGCTCCTCCGCCTCGGGCGTCCGCAGCTTCTTCACCCGGCGCAGGGCCAGCGTCACGTTCTTCAGGGCAGTCAGGTGCGGGAAGAGGTTGAACTGCTGAAAGACCATCCCCACGTGCCGGTGCACCAGGTGCGCGCTGTGCGGCTCGTGCACGGGTACGCCGTCGACCCAGATCTTCCCGCCGTCGATCGACTCCAGGTTGTTGATCGTGCGCAGGAGCGTGCTCTTCCCCGAGCCGCTGGCGCCGATGACCACGACGGCCTCGCCCTTGTCCACGGCGAGGTCGACACCTCGCAGCACCTCCGTACCGGCAAAGCTCTTCCGGACCTGCTTGACATCGATGATCATGCGGTGACTGGGCCTCTCCTGGATGTGCGGGTCTCGAAGTAGCGGGCCCCCAGAGACATCGGGAAGCTGATGACGAAGTAGAGGAGCGCGACCACCGAGTAGACGAGGAACGGGCTGCCGATCCGGTCGATGATGCCCTGGGCCTGCCGGACCAGGTCGGCATAGCCGATCACGGACGCCAGGGCGGTCGACTTCACCAGACTGATGTACTGCCCGAACAGCGGCGCGAGCACCACGGTGAAGGTCTGCGGGGTGATGACGTCGACCATGATCGCGAAGCGCGACATGCCGAGGGCCCGAGCCGCCTCACGCTGACCCGGTGGAACCGACTCGAAGCCGGCGCGGAACACCTCGGAGATGTACGCGCCCTGGTAGAGGGTGAGCGCGATGGTCACGGCGGTGAGGACCGAGAGTCCCCCCGAGGTGCTGAGGAACGCCGCGCCGAAGTAGACGAAGAGAATCTGGATCAGCAGCGGAGAGCCGCGGAACACCTCCAGGTAGACCCGCATCAGCTGGCTCAGCACCGGCACCCGGCTGATCCGGACCAGCGCGACCAGCAGGCCGAGCACCGTGCTCGTGACGACGGTGATGACGGTCAGGCGGAGGGTGAACAGGAAACCGAGCTCGAAGAGCCGACGGCTCTCCCAGAGCGCGTCGAGGTTCATCAGCTGGTCCTTCCGAAGGAGAAGCGACGCAGAGGTGCCTGCCGCCGGATGCCGCGGACGTCGAGGGGCGGGTGGAACGCCACGCGGCCCAGCCAGCGCGCGCCCCAGGACACGAGGCCGGTGAGCACCAGGTAGAGCACGAGCGCCGCGGTGAAGACCTGCATGGTCTGGAAGGTGATGGCGTTCGCGATCAGCGTCTCGCCGGTCAGCTCGTTCAGCGCGATGGTGGACAGGAGAGAGGTCGCCAGGATCATCTGCACGAGCTCGTTGACCACGGGCGGGTAGACCAGCCGCAGCGCCTGCGGAAGCACGACGTCCAGCAGGGTCTGCCGCCGGCCGAGGTCGAGCGTGCGTGCGGCCTCGACCTGACCGCGTGGTACGGCGCGGAACCCGGCCCGGATGATCTCCGCCAGATAGGCACCGCCGTTCACCGCGAGCGCCAGCACACCCGCGGCGAACGCGGGCAGCCGGAGCCCGAACGCCGGCAGGCCGAAGTAGACGAGGAAGATCTGGACGAGCACCGGAGTGTTCCGGATGACCTCGATGTACGTCGTGGCGATGGCGCGCGGCACCACGGAGCCCCACTGCCGAGCGACCGCGGCGAGCACGCCGAGCGCGAGGGCAAGGGCGAAGGCCAGCCCGGACACCGCGGCCGTCACCGCGAGCCCGGAGAAGAAGTTCGGCAGGTAGTCGAGGTAGGTCAACGCGCGCCTCCTCGTCCGGTACGGCGGCTCAGCTCTCGAGCCCCTCGAACTGATAGGTGGGATTGGCCTCGAACCACTTGCGGTAGAGCTCGGTGCCTGTGCCTTCCGCGTGGAACTTGGTGACGAACTCATTCACCTTGGCCAGCAGTTCCGGCTCGTCCTTGCGCACGCCGAGCGCGAAGTGCTTGATCGGACCCACCTTGCCGTCGACCGCGAGCGCCAGGGAGGGGTCCTTCTTGACGGCGCTGGCCATCGCGTCGGAGGTGTCGATCATGGCGTCCGCCTGGCCCTGCTTCACCGCGAGCAGCGCGTCGGCGAAGCTCTCGTACGGCTGCAGCTTGGCTTTGGCGTTGGCAGCCTGGGTCACCCCGATCGCGCTACCGCCCTTGTTCACTGCGACCGTGTGCCCGGTGAGGTCGTCCACCGTCTGGATGGAGCTGCCCTTGCGGGTGACCAAACTGTTGCCGGTATTCACCACGGGCAGCGAGAAATCGACCTGCTCCTGCCGCTCCGGGGTCACCGTGAAGGTGCAGGAGACGACATCCAGCTTGCCGCTCTGCAGCGACGGGACCCGGCTGGCAGCGCTGACGTCGGTGTCGTTCACCTTCGCCCCGAGGAACTCCCCGAGCTGCTTGGCGACGTCGACGTCGAACCCGTCCGGATTCCCGGCCGAGTTGATAATCCCCCACGGAGGGGTGGCCAGGCAGGAACCGACGTTGAGGGTGCCGCGCTCGGTGATCGTGGACAACGACTTGTTCTTGGCGTCGGACTGTCCACCGCAGCCCGTGAGGGCGAGGACCAGCACCCCAGCTCCAACGGCTGCTCGCCACATGCCTTGCCGCAGGACCACTTGCAACGCACCCGTCATCGTTCTCTCCTTTGAGGTTCGTGATCCACGGCGAAAGATATTTGTCTAGCCGTCTAGAGGTCTATATGAGCAACATTCTCAGATTGTGTCAAGAAGAGGCCGCAGGGTCGCCGACCGGCGGCAGGGCGCCGCGGCAGCGCTGGCTCGACCCTCCTTGACCCTCCTTGAAGCCCGTGGTGATATAGACCTCCAGACCAGGAGCGGTGCGCGACCACGCCCGGGCTCTCGAAAGGAGTGCAGGGTGGCAGTCGCTCCGCGCTACCAGGTGATCAACCGTGACCTGTCGGGCCAGATCGGCTCTGGCTCGCTCGGTCCGGGTGACCGGCTGCCCAGCGAGTCCGAGCTTGCGCAGCACTACGGGGTCAGCCGGATGACGGTGCGCCAGGCCGTGGGACAGCTGGAGGCCGAGGGGCTGGTGGTCCGTCGGCACGGCACAGGGACCTTCGTGAGTGAGCACCGCCCGCGCCGACGCCGGGCCAACCGGTTCGGCTCATTCGCCGAGGAGATGGGCGTCGAAGCGTCCGACGTGACCAGCCGGCTGCTCGAGCAGGAGGTCGGGCTGCCGCCCGAGGACATCGTGGCCCTGCTCCAGCTCAGCCCCGGACAAGCGGCCGTACGCGTGTACCGGCTACGCCTGGTGTCGGGGGAACCGGTCTCGCTCCAGGACTCGTGGCTCCCGCTCCTGCTGGCGCCGTCGCTGGCTCGAGGGGGGCTGGAGGGCGGCTCGCTGTACCGCACACTCCGTGACCGGGAGGGGGTCGAGGTGACCCGAGCGGAGCAGGAGGTGTCGGCCAGCCTGGCCACCCCGGAGCAGGCCCAGTTGCTCGCGGTCGAGCCGGGCAGCCCGCTGATCGCCATCTTGCGCGTCGCGTACGCGGGTGGTGACGAGGTTGTCGAGGTGGCGCGCAGCCTCACTGTCCCGACACTTCCGCTCAGCCTCTCCACGGAGCGGTGAGGGGCGAACGGCGGTAGAGCGGTCCCGCCTCGTCGGCTAGGGTTAGTTATCTAGACCACTAGATGTCTGATCGTGCCGATCGATGAGGTTTCCGGATGAACGAGCAGCCGCCGAGTGGCCCGACACCGCCGTCGGTCGTGGCGGTCGACGTCGGCACTTCTGCGGTCCGTGCTGTCGTACTCAGCGAGAGCGGGACCGTTCTAAGCAGCACGCGGGTGGCCCGGCCGGACTCGGGTGGCGGCGAGACGTTCGACGCCGAGGCTCTGGTCGCCGACGTCGTCACGTCCCTGGCGGGGCTCGAGCAGACAGCTGGCGCACGAGCCTTGGCGGTCGCCGCGCACATCGGCGTGGTGGCCGTAGACGCGTCCGGTGCGGTGCTCGACCGCGCCGGCGGCTGGTCCGACCCACGCGGGCTTGCCGACCTCGCTCGGCTCGATCCGCCGGTTCAGGCCGGTGTGCTCCGGGGCAGCGGCCGACCGTCCGCAGGGAGCAGCGCACTGGCCTACGGGCTCTCCTTGAGGAGCGATCCACGGTTGGCCAGCCGCGTGCGGCACCTGCTCTCGCCGACCGGGCTGCTGGTCCAGCGGCTGACCGGAAAGGCCGTCATGGGCACCGTCAACGCGGCGTACACCTTGGTCTCCGACGTCGCGTCGCGAAGCTGGAACGAGGCAGGGCTGGCTGCCCTCGGTCTGGATCTGGCCTGGTTCCCTCGCCAGGTCTCACCAATCGAGCTGGCTGGCGAGCTGGCTGTCGGCGCGGCGCGAAGCTGCGGCCTTCCCGCCGGGCTACCCGTGGTCGCCGGTGGCCCGGACGGGTCTGTGGGAGCGGGGCTGCTGCTCGGCGCAGACCGCAAGCTCGTCGCCGACGTCGCCGGCACCACCGACGTCCTGGCTCGCCTGGTCGGACGGCCCGAGGATGCGCCGGCGGGCACCGTGCTAAATCCGGCGCTGACCGACACCGGCTGGACGGCTGGGGGGGCGACCGGGATGACCGGGGGCACCGTGGCCCGCTGGCGAACGATGTTGGTGCCAGTCTCTGAAGGCGAGCTCGCTGCTGTTCCGCCCGGGGCTGAGGGTCTGCTGGTCGTGCCGACGATGACCGGGAGCCGCTTCCCGCGCTGGGTGTCTGGCGACCGTGGAGCGGTGGTCGGCCAACGTCCGGAGCACGGGGCAGCAGTACTGCTCCGGGCAGCCCAGGAGGGGGCGGCCTTCACTGTTCGTGAGGGGGTCGACCTGCTGGAGCGTGCGGGTGAGCCCCGCTCGACGGTCGTGCTCGCGGGTGGGACCGCCCGTTCACGCGTGGCAGCCCAGCTGCGGGCCGACGTCCTCGGCCGAGCCACCCTGGTCAGCGAGGAACCCGACGTCACGCTGCTTGGGGCGGCGGCCCTGGCCCTCGTGGGAGCGGGCATGGTGGCCGACCTCGACGAAGCGCGTCAGCGCATCGGCATGATCTTCACCGCGATCGAGCCGGACCGGCACCGTCAGGAGCGCTATGACGAGCTGTTCGTGCGCTGGCGGCAGGTTCGCGACCGCGTCCCACCCCCACCGGAGGAACCATGACCACGCCTGGCCTGAAGGTGTCCTAGGAGCGGCTGCTCGCCGACCTGCCCGACGAGCTCTTGATCGACGGCCGCTGGCGTCCAGCGAGCGGCGGGGCCCGCTTCCTCGTGCTCGACCCTCGACGGGAGCTGTGCTGCGCGAGGTGGCCGACGCGACGCTTGCCGATGGGACGCAGCCCTGGACGCGGCGGTCGGCGCGCGACGCCGCTGGGCCGCAACCCCGAGCCGGGAGCGCAGCGACATCCTGATGCGGGCCTTCGCTCTCGTCCGGGAGCGGGCGGAGTCCTTTGCCATGGTGATGAGCTTGAAGATGGAAAAGCCGCTCGCGGAGGCGCGAGGCGAGGTGGCGTACGGCGCGGAGTTCTTGCGCTGGTACGCCGAGGAGGCGCCGCGCATAGCTGGTCGCCACGGGGCAAGCCCCGGGGGCACCGGCACGCGTGGGCCGGTGGGACCGTGCTACTGTATCACCCCCTGGAACTTCCCGATCGCCATGGCTACCCGCAAGGTCGCGCCGGCGGTGGCGGCGGGGTGCACGGCGGTCCTCAAGCCGCCTGCGCTGCCGCTGCTGACCACTCTGCTGCTCGTCCGGGTGCCAGAGGAGGCAGGCCTGCCGCCCGGCGTGCTGAACGTCGTGACGACGACACCGAGCGCACCCGTCAGCGGCCCGGTGATCGCCGACCCGCGGCTGCGCAAGCTCAGCTTCACGGGCTCGACCCCCGTCGGGACCACGCTGCTGAGGCAAGCGGCCGACAACGTGCTGCGCACCTCGATGGAGCTGGGCGGGAACGCGTCGTTTCTGGTGTTCGAGGACGCAGACCTGGCCGCGGCGGTCGAGGGGGCGATGCTGGCGAAGTTCCGCGACATCGGCGAGGCCTGCACCGCAGCCAACCGGTTCCTTGTGCACGAGAACGTCGCCGACGAGTTCCTCGAGCGGGTCACGGCTCGAGTCTCCGACCTCGTGGTGGGCCGGGGGACTGAACCCGGCACGGCGATCGGCCCGCTGATCAACACAGCGGCCGTGACCAAGGTGGGTCGCCTGGTGAGCGACGCGCGGCGCAAGCCTGCGCTGTGGCGGTGCCCCGCTGCCAGGCCGGGGGACGTTCTTCGCCCCCACGGTGCTCGCCGACATCGCCCCTGGCAGCGCGATCCTGCACGAGGAGATCTTCGGCCCGGTCCTCGCGGTGTCCACCTTCGTCTTGACACGGGAATGATGGGCCTGAACGTCGGCGCCCTGTCGAACGCGGCCGCACCGTTCGGGGGCGTCAAGCACTCAGGTCTGGGCCGTGAGGGCGGGGTCGAGGGCATTGCCGAGTACCTCGAGACGAAGTACGTCGTCACCGCGACGCCACGCCGCTGAGCCGGCCCGCGCGCTTGACATGAACCAAATTGTCTAGTTGTATAGATGACTAGCCAGGTGACGCGCTCCTTGTGGAGCAACAGAGGTCCCGGCTCCTCAGACAAAGGAGTTCTGATGCCTACGAGTGACATCACCGCACCACCGACCGATCCTGCCGAACGTCTCCGGCTGGCCCGTCGGGCCGCCGCAGCGAGCGTGGTGGGCACTGCGGTCGAGTGGTACGACTACTTCATCTTTGGCACGGCGTCCGCGCTGGTCTTCGGGAAGGTGTTCTTTCCCGGCGACAGCGCGGTCATCGGCACGCTGTCGGCCTTCGCGGTGTTCGGCGTGGGCTTCTTCGCCCGGCCGGTAGGCGCGCTCGTCTTCGGCCATATCGGCGATCGGATCGGCCGGAAGAAGGCGCTCGTCGTCACCCTGATGATGATGGGGATCGCCACCTTCGCCGTCGGGCTGCTGCCCAGCACGGCGACCATCGGGCTCGCGGCCCCGGTTCTGCTCGTCGTCTTCCGCCTGATCCAGGGCTTCGGGGTCGGCGGTGAGTGGGGCGGCGCCTCGCTGGTCGCCGTGGAGTACGCACCCGAGGGCAAGCGAGGCGCCTACGGCTCCTTCCCGCAGATCGGCAACGCGATCGGCCTGGTGCTGAGCACCGGCATCTTCGCCCTCGTCTCGAGGCTGCCCGACGACCAGCTGCTGACGTGGGGCTGGCGAATCCCGTTCCTGCTGAGCATCGTTCTCATCGCCGCCGGCCTTGTGATCCGACTCAAGCTGACCGAGACCCCGGCCTTCGTTGCCGCGCAGACGGCGCTCGAGCGCCAGCAGAAGGCCGGCGGGCCAGAGGTCAAGGAGCGGGCGCCCATCGCCGAGGTGCTACGGAACTTTCGTCGCCCCTTGCTGCTGGCGCTAGGCATGCGTGTAGGCGAAACCTTCTGCGGCTACATCATCCTCACCATCGGGCTGGCCTACGCCACGAACTACACCGACTTGCCGCGGACCCAGGTGCTGCTGGCCGGGACCGTATCCGCATTGATCGCCGTGGCGACCTACTACCTCTTCGGGCGGCTCTCCGACCGCATCGGGCGTCGCAAGGTATTCATCTTCGGCGCCGGAGCCGGGCTGGTGCTGATCTTCCCGTTCTTCACCGTGCTCGACCTGAACTCGGTGCCCTTGATGTTCCTGGTCTACGTCGGTGTCTACATCCTCGCCGTGACCCCGATGTACGGCGTCGAGCCGGCCTTCTTCTCCGAGCTGTTCGGCACGAAGGTTCGTTACACGGGCATCTCGATCGCCGCGCAGGTACCGAGCATCCTGATCGGTCTGTGGCCGTTTGCCTCGACCGCACTGCTCATCGCCACCGACGGGAAGCCGTGGCCGGTGGCCGGGATCACATGCGTGTTCATTCTGCTCGGGCTGGTCTGCGCCGTACTGGCGCCCGAGACGCACCGCTCGAACATCGTCACCCTCGACGAACCAGCCCTCACCAAGTCGGCCCAGAGCGGGGCTGGCGACCCTGGCGTCAACGCCACCGCCCGCGCCACCACGAAGGAAAACGCATGAGTGCCGCCGACTCCGCCCGAGGAACCTGGCGCGACCTTACCGACCCCCGGCGCGCGGCCGAGGTCGACGACCTCGAGAAGGGGCTCAAGGAGCCGACGTTCACCAACCTGGACATCCCAGAGGCGCTCGGACCTGTGCAGGTTCTCGTCGACGACCACAAGATCAAACGCTTCGCGTTCACCCAGGACGACTACTCGTCGTGGTCTTTGGAGGCCGGGCCGGGGGCGGACGGAACTCGAGTAGGTCAGGCCGCTCTGCTCGGCAACGACCTCGTGCAGCTGTTCACCACCGTGTACGCGGCGAGCAAGGTCGTCGGGCTGCACACCGAGGAGCAGCTCTGGTTCGACAGCCCCGCCCGACTTGACGAGGTCGTGACCCTGTCTGGCACCTATGTCGAGGCGTACGAACGTCGCGGCGAGGGTTACGTGGTCATGGAGGCGCAAGCCACGGGAGAGGACGGCCGCAGCATCGTCCGGCACCGCGGCGTCGAGATCTTGCAGACCATGCCCGGTCCGATCGCGGGCCGGGGGAGCGGCGGCACCCCAAGCCGACGGGTCACCGGCGAGGTCGATGAAGGCGCCCGCGTCGTCGAGAAAGTGGACGCGTCGACCCGCGTCGGCGATGTGTTGGTCCCGCTGACGAAGACGTTCACCTTCGAGCAGGCGGCTGTGTTCTCCCGCTTGGGGGAGTACGTCACCAACATCCACAACAGCCTGGACGAGGCACGCGCCGGCGGTCTGCGGGTCCCGATCGTGCAGGGTCAGCAGCAGTTCGGAGCTCTTGCCGAACTGCTGACCCGGGCCTTCGGTCCCGCCTTCTTCAGCACCGGCTGGCTGCGGCTGAAGTTCCTCGTGCCGCTCGAGGTCTTCGAACCCGTCGAACTGACCGGCCTCATCACGGCGATGAGCCCCGGCGAGGACGGCACCACTCGCATCGAGCTCGACGTGTGGGGTCGCTCGATCCGCACGGGGCGGCTGATGACCGTCGGCTGGGCCGCTTGCAGCCTCCCCATCTCCTGAACACACGACCGAAAGAGAGACCCACCCATGAGCACCCCCAAGACCGGCGGCCAACTCGTCGTCGACCTGCTGCGCTCCGTCGGTGTCACGCACGTGTTCGGCGTGGTCGGCGGCCAGACGCTGGCGATCACCGATGCGATTCTCGCCACCCCGGGCATCGAGCTCGTGCACACCCGACACGAGGGCGCTGCCGCGGTGATGATGGACGCCTACGGTCGCCTGACTGGCCGACCGGCCGCGTGCATCGCCACCACCGGTCCGGGAGCCACCAACCTGCTCACCGGCGTGGGCGGCGCGTACCGAGACTCCAGCCCGGGCTTCGTGCTCACCTGCAACAACAACGGCGAGAACATCCACAAGGACGACGCGCAGAACGCCGACCACGTCGAGCTGTTCAAGCCCCTGACCAAGTACAGCCGGCTCGTCGCGCACGCCTCCTCACTCAAGCAGGCCGTCGAGGAGGCTTTCATCAACGCGGTCACCGGCAACCCCGGCCCAGTGCACCTGGACTTCGCCCGCGACACCATCGAGGGCATCATCGAGAACCCGCCGACCGTCCCGGAGGTGCACCCGGCGCTTTCGTGGGTCGGCGCCAAGCCCGCCCCGAACGCGGTTGCGCTGGCCGAGGTGGCAGAGCGACTGCTGGCCGCCAAACGTCCCGTCATCTGGATGGGCAACGGTGGCAACCGGAGTGGCGGCAGTGCGGACGTGCTTGCCCTCGCGCACAGCCTGAACATCCCCGTGGTCACCACGTTCAACGGCATCGGATCCGTCCCGACCACCGATCCGCTCGTCTTCGGCGCGGTCAGTCGCATGGGGACGCAAATCTCCACCCGGGTGCTGGACGACGCGGACCTCGTGCTGGCCCTCGGCAACAGCCTCAACGCGGTCTCCACCGCGCGGTGGAAGCGTGTCCTGCCGGATGTGGTGCAGGTCGACGTGGATCCCACGATGATCGGGCGCTACTACGCCGACGTCACCACGGGCGTGGTCAGCGACCTTGCCTCGTTCTGCCGTGGGCTCCTCGATGCGGTGGGTAGCGCGGCCGGTATCGCCAAGGAGAGCCGCGCGGACTGGGTGGCCGGGCTGCAGCGGGCCGAGGCGGCGTGGTGGCGTTCCGCGGAGGTGCGCGACGCCTCGCCGACCGGCACGCTCTCGCCCGCCGACATCGTCCGTGCCCTGCGTGAGGTCGCCCCCGACGACACCCTGCTGATCCCCGACGCCGGGAATCCCGGCGTGTGGTCGTTCTTGTGGGAGATCCGCCAGCCTGGCAGCTACATCAAGCCTGTCGGGTTCGGGAACATGGGCTTCGCCCTGCCCTCTGCCATCGCCGCAGCGCTTATCGACCCCGAGCGGCCGGTGCTCGCTCTGATTGGAGATGGTTCGCTCGGGATGAGCCTGGGCGAGCTGGAGACGCTCGCTCGCGTGGGTGGCCGCGTCTGCGTCGTGGTCCTCAACGATGCAAGCTACGGCAACATCCGGCAGGAGCAGGAGCTCCACTTCGGCGGACGTACCATCGGCGTCGACTTCGGCCACGTCGATTTCGGGGTGGTCGCGACGGGGATGGGGGTTGCCGGCGAGGTCGTGTCGGACCTGGACGTGCTGTGCAAGCGCGTCGCGGACGTGCTCTCCGGCTCCGGACCGGCGCTGATCGACGTCCCGCTCGACCGGGGCGCCAACGCGTGGACCTACCCCGCCTTCAAGCCGTACGAGGCGAGCGAGGAGTGAGCTGGTGAGCGAGGAGCGAGGGCCCGCCGGGCCGTTGGTCGGGGTGAAGGTGCTCGACCTGTCCCGCTTCATCGCGGGGCCGCTGTGCGCCCAGATTCTGGGCGACTTCGGCGCCGAGGTGGTGAAGGTCGAGCGACCCGGCGGGGAGGACTCGCGTCACCACGGGCCGTGGTATCAGGGCGAGAGCATCTACATGTTCCTGTACCACCGGAACAAGTACGGGGCGACGTTGAACACTCGCCATCCGCGGGCGCTCGGCATCCTCGAGTCGCTGGTGCGTTGGGCTGACGTGGTCGTGGAGAACTACCGGCCCGGGACCATGGAGACGATGGGTCTGGGGTATGAGCGGATGCGCGAGCTCAACCCCGACATCATCCTGGCCTCGCTCTCCGGCTTCGGTCAGACGGGACCGGAGTCGAAGCGAGCGTTGTTCGACGCGATCAGCCAGGCTTCGTCCGGGCTGATGGCGGTGACGGGCGAGCCGGACGGCAAGCCAGTGCTGTCGGGCACCTACATCGCCGACTACACGACCGGCTACCAGGGGGCCATCGGGGTGATGGCGGCGCTGATGCACCGAGAACGCACAGGTGAGGGCCAGCAGATCGACATCGCCTCGTTCGACACGATGTTCTCCACTCTCGGCACCCGGCTCATCGCTCAGCTCATGCTGAACGAGGAGATGCCGCGCAGCGGTTCGCGGGACCTGCTCACCGCGCCCGTCAACGTCTACGAGGCGGCCGACGGCTCGGTGTACATCCAGGCGGGGACGAAGTCGTTGTTCGCGACCATGTGCGCCGTGCTGGAGCGGCCAGACCTGGCTGGCGACCCGCGGTTCGCCTCGGTCGAGGGCCGAATGAGTCACCAGGCGTTCCTCGAGGCCGTGATCGGGGAGTGGGCGGCGAGCCGCAAGATCGCGGACATCGCGGCCGTGCTCGACGAGGCGGGCATCCCCTACGCCAAGGTGTCGAGCATCGCCGAGGTCGCGGCCTCTCCGCAGATCGCGGCGAGGGAAATGATCGCGACGGTCGAGCACCCCAGGATCGGCGAGCTTCGGCTCCCGGGCTCTCCGATCAAGATGAGTGCGTCGCCGCCAACTGTGTGGAAGGCGCCTCCCTCTGTGGGTGAGGACACGGACGAGGTGTTCGCACGCATTATCGGACTCGGGCCGGAGGACCTAGCAGCCCTGCACGAGGAAGGGGCGATCTAGCTGTATGAGCGCAGGACGTTGGTGACGCCGAAGCCGAGTCGGGCAGCGGGTGGCTGGTTCTGGGCGGCGGTGTGCGGGCGATGGTAGTTGTAGTGCACGTTCCAGACCTTGATCGCTTGAGCTCGAGCGGCTTCTGAGGTGAACGGGCGGGCGTAGAGCAGCTCCTCGGCCAGGATCCGCTGGTATCTCTCCACCTTGCCGTTGTGCTTGGGCGTGTAGGGCTCGGTCCGCTGGTGGCGGGCGGCGTGGCTGGTGGCTCGGGTGAACGCCTTCGAGCGGTAGCAGGAGCCGTTGTCGCTCACGACGCGGGTGATGCGGGTGATGCCGTGGGCGGCGAACCAGGCCCGGGCTCGGGCCCAGAACTCGACCGCGGTCTTCGCGGTCTCGTCAGCGAGGGCTTCGGTGTAGGCGAGGCGGGAGAAGCCGTCGACGGCGGAGTGCAGGTAGACATAGCCGTCGCGGGCGCCGCGGGTCTTGGCCCGATCGACCGTCTTGGCCTGGGTGCTGTCGCGGCCGTGGGTGCGCCAGCCTCCGCCGTCGGGGATCCGGCCGACCTTCGTCACGTCGAGGTGGATCATGTGGCCGCGGTAGCGGGCGACGATCTTGCCGGGTGTGCGGAGCGGTTCGCCGTCGGTGTCGAGCCAGCGGCGCCGGTTCAGCCCGAGCAGGACCAGCCACCGTGACACCGTCGCGGTGGAGACCCGATGGGCTTGGTCGGACAGCTCGGCGGCGATCAGGCGTGCCGACCACTTCTTGTCCCGGCGCAGCCGCTCGATGTCGGCGACCAGGTCGGGGTGCAGCGAGGTGGGCTGGCGGTGCGGCGCGGAGGACCGCTCGAGCAGGCCGGGCTCGCCTTCACGCCGGTAGCGGGCTACCCACTTCGACAGGCACTGCCGGCTGACGCCGGCCTCGGCGGCGACGTGCGCGATCGGTCGGTGCTGGCAGCGCTCGACGAGGCGGAGTCGACCGGCAGGGGTCAGCGGAGCATTACGGTGGGACACGAGGCAGGTCTCCTAGCAGGACGAGTTGGTCGCACTTCTCATCCTCCGCCAGGGGCCTGCCTCTTCTACGACCCCAACGTCACCAACCTCATGAACCGCAACAACTAGACTGTCGAATTCGATCATATTGGAGCACTGTGCGCCCTGGAACGCTAGATAGCCTGGTCCTCATCGGGGTGGTAGTGCGAGAAGGTGTAGGCATTCGACGCGCGGCCGAGAGGTTACCTTATCCTTGCGGATAGGCC
>Ga0210040_10004938_pt1 | contig 17161 bp, 9 predicted proteins | sample CryGeyCG12114_NA_FD_185462 | JGI IMG/M metagenome (GOLD analysis project Ga0210040, IMG submission 185462) | Groundwater microbial communities from aquifer - Crystal Geyser CG19_WC_8/21/14_NA (SPAdes) (version 2) | ecosystem: Environmental > Aquatic > Deep subsurface > Groundwater | place: USA... | reverse complement strand
CCGCGATGTGCGAGCATGCAGTGCTAGACCCGTTGGTTGCATCTCGGCCAAGAACCGCGCCGCACCAGCCTCATCTTGAACCCCACCACATCGTCCACAACATCCCCGACTTCAGCAAAGGCAACGCACACTGAACATGGAGCTTCTACCCGACGAACTTCACACTGCGATCGCCTCGTATCTCTCACCGCACGACTACCCCAACTACCGTCTTATCTCAAAGCGCTTTTCTTACATCGGCGCCGACTTCCTCTTCTCCGACTTCCTCTTTAGCCCATCGACACGCACGCTGCAACGCATGGATTTAATCCTCAAATCCGAGCTCAAGACATGTATCAAGACGCTCGACTACGACGGCACAGTACACCACATCCCGTCCAAGAGGCACAATGATCCGCCGACAAGTCCCGGTCCTGAAGTTCTCGTTAAAGTCGTCGAGGCATTTGCGAAAGCCGGTGTGCGCATCACGAATCTGACGGCGCACGCCCTGCCATATGACTTCTTCGACCCTGGGAGATTTCCAGAGTCATTCGCTCGCATCTGCTCAAACTTGACCGCGTTCAATCTCCAGACGCAGTACGCAATTGCGCCGGACCACGCTCTTTGCGCGTTTCTCAAAGGCCTGGAGAAACTGGAAAGTCTGACGCTACATTTTGGTCCCCAGAGAGACTACGGATTCAACGGGCCGAGACCGTATCTTTATGATGTTTTGCCGAGGGGCAAGACGTGGGCGAGGTTGAGACGGGTGGCGTTGAAGTATGTGCGTGTAACAGTTGGCGGTTTGCTGTCGGTTCTAGAAGTGTATTCGGAGACGTTGCAGGAGGTGCATCTCGCTGGTATCACTGTGATTAGAGTGGTGGGTGATTCTCAGCTGGGCAATGTCGAGTTGCAGAGGAACGCGTGGCGACGCATTTTTGGCGGATTGGCGACGTTGAAGCGGCTGCAGGAGGCTAGTGTAAGGGAGTCGACGGTAACGGCGGTGAGGGTGTGGAGGGTATATGGACCTGGGAGGTGGGTGGATGTTTCGACGGATGTGTATGGATGTTTGGCGGACGAAGAAGACGAGTAGTGCCGCGTATCTACTGATGCCTCTCCTCTTTAAGCTCGCACCCAAAATCACTTAACCACCTTCCCACACTTCACAATTCCTCGTCCTCTCCTTTAGACTAGTGCGTCCCACATGCTCAAAAGTTGTTTATCGCCTGGTCTACGCGCTGCTGCGCCATCTTTGAAGAAGAAGGGGTTATGCTTGAGGAACACTCCGACTGTTCGGACATCTACATCTTCCTCCGTTCACTCCAAAACTCATACCGCCTACCACTCTTCACGATGCTCCCCGTATATCCTCTCCATATCCTCACCATCCGCCAGATACCCAACCAAATCCGTCTCCACAACCAACATCCCCCTTGGCCCTTCGACCTCCCAGCTCCTCTCGTCCCGCGCCGTGTTCTTCGTCATCTGCCTTTAGCTAACATGCCGCAATTCCTCAAACGCAGCAAGCTCGCTAACCACCCTTCGCCACGACACCTTCAACCACTCCTGGCCCGGCGGCTCTCAATTCGACAACTCAGGCGATTTATCGATTTCTTTACACATCGCAAGGCCCGCGAGATGCAGCTCCCTCGGACCCGCTGCGTAGCTCCGCAGTAGCGCAATCACATCCTCCACCGTCATATACACAAACCACAACTCTAGACTATTCAAGCGGTGCCACGCCTTATACAAAGGCAGCACGGCATGTAGCCGTGGTCTCAGCACACTATACACTGCACTTTACCTTTCTGTCCTCCCATCGTCACCATTGAACTCAGGCCCAAAACGCAGCGTCAGTGCTGCAACGCCTCCAAGAACGTCCTGACACTACCGCTGCACATCACAGCACTATATCTGCTGCTGTCCCGCGCACAAGAAACGTACCATCGAACATGCAAACTGAGGTGCGTGAGATTCGCGCACGCGGCTGTGAAAGACGTAGGGAAAGTATCTGGCTCGAAGAAGCCGTAGGGCAGGGAATGGAATGCGCGGCCAGACTGGTTATTTGTTGACTACTGAGCAATTCGACTACGTGTGGAGAGAAGGAGGGATGGGATGCGCGGGAGAAGGAACCGGTGTAGCATTTTGCGCCTGTGTGCGCGGGGTAGATTAGCGGTTTGATGGGGTGGGCGAGACGGGTAGCCAGGATTTGGTTAACGCGTTGGATGTTTTGGGCGGAGGGGGTGAAGGAGAAGGTACCGTAGCGCGCCGAGGGGGGGAGCTAGAATGTTTACAGAAGCTTTTTAAGTATAAAACTATCTTATAAGTATTTTAAAAGTATTTTATAATTTATAATACTATTTTATAAAAGTTTTAATATATAAGAATATTTTAGAAATATTCTAACTATCTCTTTTAGTACTTTATATTAGGAATATATAGAGTAAGTATTATAGAGAAAGTATAAGAAGTAATTAAGAAGTAAATAAATTATATATTCCCTTTATATATATAAAAGAGATAAATTACTACTTTCTTATAAAATTTATTCTTCTAGTATATATAGTAAGATTCTATTATTTAACTTTATACTTTTTTAGGCTAAGTCTAGCTAGTTTTAATAATATCTCTTTTCTTAAGAGTAGTTAACTTAACTACTATATATTATTATTAATTATAATATTTATATAGAGTCTTTATAAGAATATAGTAGACTTAGATATTATTATACTTATTTTAGCTTAAGTTATACTACTTTATATAATTTTAAGTTAGTATTAGTATCTTATAATTTTAGAGCTAGATTTACTTTTACTTTAAGCTAGTAGCTAAGAGATTTCTCTTTTACCTTTTTTTTTACTTTTACTTTACTATTTACTACTAAGCTAATAAGTAGCTAGTATAGCTTTAGTATATTAAGAAGCTTTAGCTTATTTTAAATAATTACTCTTATACTTTACTACTTATTTTACTAGTAAGTTAGCTATTTTATTCTTTTTTAGTCTTAGTATTTATTATTATAAATTAGTATAAACTAGTAGAAGCTAGACTAGATTAGCTATTATTATAATAATATAAGACTAACTTTTATAAGTAGACTTTTATAATACTTACTAGCCTTAATATACTAATATATATTATATTTTAATATTTTATAACTTCTTTAAGTCTACTTTATTATAGTATATACTATTTTAAATAATAAGAAAGAAGATTTAGTTAAGTATAGTAAGTAGATAGTATTCTTTTATATATAATACTTTAATATATTCTTTACTAGCTAGCTAGACCTTACTAGCTTTCTAAGTTACTATATTTTTAAGATTAGTATAGTAAATACTAATAAGATTATTTAAGCTACTTTTACTACTACTAAACTTAATAGTACTACTACTTAGTATATAAAGTATAAATACTACTTTAAGATTAGTTAAGATTACTTTAGTATAAGTATTTAGTAAATATTAGTATATTTTAAGCTATATTAATACTTATAGCTTTTTACTAGTTATAAAATATCTTATTATACTTTTAAAGAACTCTTCTATACTATTAAAGTAACTACTAAGCTTAAAGTATACTCTATATTTTTTACTTATTTTAATAAGCTAGAAACTTTTAAAGTAGTTAATAAAATATTTATAGAGTATACTTAAGATTATACTATACTTATTAAGTTTACTAGATAGTTCTTTTACGCTATTTCTAGTCTAGTTATTTTATATATAAAGTACTTTACTAACTATAGTAGTATTCTTATATTAACTAGTAATCTTTAGTTTAGTATTTCTTTTAAGTACTATAATTATACTATTATTAGCTAAGCTTAATTAGCTAGTAGAAAAAAGTATACTTTTAATATAGTTAAGGACTTTTCTAACTCTAATATAGAAAAGATACTTTTTAAAACTATAAGTAGTACTAATTAAACTAAATTAATATAAGTTAGCTAATAATAACTAAAAGAAGACTAAGTATAGTATAATAAGCTATATTAGTAACTTCTTAAGCTTTACTATACTATCTATACTTACTATATATAATTAAGACTACTTTATTACTAATAAAGCTACTTAAGTACTTACTAATACTTATAAATAGTATAAAAGCCTTAGTACGTCTAAAAAGGCTATATTTACTAAGTATTATAGTAATTTATATTAGTAAGAAGTTAGCTTAAATAGTACTTTAAAAAAAATTAAGTTAAAAAAAAGTAAAAGTAAGAAGTCTTAAGATATTTCTTAAAGTAAAAAGATAAGCTTTAATAAAATTAAAATAGAGATCTTTAGTATAAGCTAAGTTACTTTAATTCTTACTAGTATTCTATACTTATACTTACTATATAAAGGGCTTTTATAGCTTATTTAGTACCTTTTATAGTAACTCTAACTAGATTAAGTTTTAAATAAACTACTATACTTCTATATATTCTTATATACTATCCTCTATTATAATTCTACTTATATCTAGACTTAAAATATCTTTTTTTCTTTCTTTAAAATAAGTATATATACTTTAGCTAACTCTATATTATATTATACTAAAGTATTTTATCTTAGTTAATATTATTATAAATTAGTATATATTAGCCTATTTTAGTCTAATATAGTTTAAATTAGTTTCTTCTATCTACTAAGTAGAAAATATAACTTATACTATTAAATACTTTTTAAAACTTAGTAGAAAAAAAGGTAAAATAAAAGTAATAAGTTTTATACCTTTTAAAATAGTCTAGTATTACTTCTCTTATTTTTTAGAAGTTAACTTTAATACTTTAAGACTTCTACTAGTACTTTCTTTTACTTTACTAGTATTTTTTTTTTCTAAAACTCTTATAGAGTATTAGTAAAAATAAAGATACTTAGTTTTTAAAAGTTCTTTTCTTTTAAATAATCTTTTTACTTTATAAAGTACTTTTATTAGTTATTTTTATTTTTTTTTCTATTAAAGATCTTATTAACTTTATATATATTATCTCTATATTTCTATAATATATTAATAATTAAAATATCTAGATATAGTATTAACTCTCTTTAAGTATATAACTCTAATAATAACGTATAAAAGACTAAGTAGATATTATTTAGTCTTAGTATATTTACTTTAAATACTAATAGGCTAATTTAGCTTACTATAGTCTTTAGTTTAATATATTTCTAATTTAGCTTCTTTTTTAGCTAAGTAGATTAAATATATTAGTTTAAAAGAAGGACTTTATTACTATTTTTAAAAAGTATAAAGAGTTTCTTTTTATTAGTATATTTCTTCTAATACTTATTTATAAGTATAATCTTCTTTTTATATTCTACTTATAGTAAGATAACTTTTACTATAACTCTTAGCTTTAAAAGTAACTCTCTTTTACTTAGTACTTAATTAGGCTAATCTATACTACGTAAGTCTAATTTATAATATACTTAGAAAGAAGTAGTTATAGTAGTAGTATAAACGCTATTATTATATATAAATTCTACTAGTAAGATCTATAGTACTTAATTATCTTATTTTAAAGTATAAAAGTATTATAGATATTATTTAAGTATCTAGTTTTACCTTTTAGTCTAGCTATCTATTTCTAAGTAGTATATAAAAATAAGAATATATTTTATATTTAAATAGTAGTTAAAGAACTCTTAGTACTTTATATATATTAATAGCTTATAATCTAAAATAATCTTTATAAAAACGCTATAGAAGTAAATAACTTTTTATATCTAAGCTTAAACTAGATTAGTTTTATTTTAATCTACTCTAGCTAAGATATAGTATACTATCTTAGTAAGTTAGTATATAACTACTATTATTATATTATAAACTATTTTAAATATCTTACTTAAGAGTAGTTCTATAATAAAATTAAATATTACTTCTTTCTAAGCTTTAGTTAGTAGTAGTAAAAGTATAAGTAGCTTATATAGCTTATATTTTACTATAATTAACTTTTTATAATATAAATAGTTATTATAATAATTAGAAACGTCTTTTACTATCTTTTTCTATATATATTAGTGTAATATCTTTTCTAAAGTCTTTTTTACGCTAAAATATCTTATAAGTAGACTATAATAGTACTCTTTAAGTATATACGCTTTTTTCTTAAGCGTTATAAACTAAAGTAGTTTACTTTAGCCTATATTAGTATAGATTAGTTTATTTTTTAGTATTTTATACTCTCTCTTATCTAATAAAGTTTCTAAAAGTTTATTTTTTTTAATCTAGTCTTCTATAAGTAATAGCTCTTTTAAAAGAGTATACTCTATTTATTAAAAATTCTTTAAGGCTTTTTCTATCTATATTAGAGCTTCTTTTTTTACTTTTACTTTTATAGTTACTATACTAATTAGAGTAGTACTTTTCTTACTTTCTTTTATTAAAAAGTTTTTTATAAGTTATATAAAAGTCTAGTTATACTTCTATATTAGCTTTTAAACTTCTATAATATAATTTAGCTTTCTTAAAAGCCTATTTACTAAGTTAAAAACTTCTAGTTAATAGTTTAAAATAAAGTTATACTTTATAAGAGTTAAGTAAAACTTAATTTACTAATAGTTTAGAGTTTTTATCTCTATAAACTATTTTAAGTTCTAGTAGTCTATAAAGATTTTAAAGTAAGTTCCTTTAAAGTAATAGTACTAATATTTTAAGCTTTTAATAATTATAAGTAGCTCTTAGTTATACGTATTATAATTATACTTAGCCTAGATTAATCTATATAAGTAGAAGTTAATTAGTTTCTATTAAGGCTTTTTAGCTTTATCTAGTATTAATTAGCTTAAAATACTAGAAATTATACTACTAAAGGTATCTACTTCTACTTTAGTTTCTTTACTTCTCTTAAAATAAAAAAGTATTAAGACTTAAAAAAATATATCTTTTAAAACTTAGAAAGATCTCTCTCTTTCTACTCTAAGTTATATTAGCTAGCTTTTTTTTTTTTTTTAAGTATAGCTACCTCTAGCTATATTTACGCCTTTTTAAGTTAATTTAGTTAAAGATAGTACTAATTTAGAGAAGCTAGTAATAAATTAGTAATAGTAGTTTATAAAGCTAATAAATACCTATATATTATATACTATATATAGTATTAGCTATTTAGTAATTATTTTAACGTAGTCTTTATTAATACTAATACTTTTAAGTATAATAATATAACTAAAGTACTCTATATATTATATATACTATTTATACTTTAAAAGCTTTAAAAAGAGTTTAGTATTTTATAATTACTATAGTACTTCTTTTATATAAGTTATATACTCTTTTTCTATATTAGAGAAGATAAGAATATTATCTAAATAGATAATATAACTAATATTAACTAGCCTTACTAAGGCTTTATTAATATAAGTCTAGAATTAAGTAAGTATATTTATTAATTTAAATAGTATTACTATATACTTAAAATAACTATATCTTATTTAAAAGGCAGTCTTCTACTTATCTTTTTCTTTAATTCTAATTTAATAATATACTTTATATATATTAAGCTTTATATAGAACTTTACTTACGCTAATTATTCTAGTAACTTAGAAATTAAGAGTAATAGATAATAATTTTTAATAGTAATTTTATTTAAACTATAATAGTTTATATAAAGCTTTAGGCTACTATCTTTCTTTTTTATAAAGAGTATTAAGGCTTTTACTAGTAACTTTAACTATTATATCTACTTTTATACTATATAGTCTTCTAAGTACTTCTTAAGTACTTTAAGCTTTATTACTAAAAGATTATATAATAGCTAGTAAGGTAGTTATATACTATCTTATAATTAAATAAGTAGATTATATAAGAAGTATTTAAATAACTTCTTTATACTATCTTCTAAGCCTATATTTATAAATTCTATATATTATAATAGGATTTAGCTTAAAGTAGCTTATAGTAGCCTAAATTAGCTTATAAAGCTTACTAAATATATATAAATATCTATATTTAGCTTATATATACTTTAGTTAAACGTCTTAGTATTTTTAATACTAACTTATTAGAAAGTACTTTTATTTATATCTTTTATTCTTTTAAAGAGGATATACTAGCTAGCGTAATTTAGCTTAAAATTATAAGTATTAATTTATAGTAGACTAAAGTATATTTAGTACTTATTAAAGTTTATAATAATAAATAAAGTATAGTATATCTATATACGCCTACGTCTATTAGTAATAATAATATCTACTATTATAGTACTATATACTAAGATTACTAACTTATTTACTTCTTTTACTAATAGCTCTAGTAAAAGCTTTACTATTAACTTTTACTTTTTAGTAAGTAGTACTAATATAAGGTTTAGTTATAACTTTCTATTAATTAAAGCTTTTATTTTTATAAAAAATAACTTTATAGTAATTATAGTTATTAATAATTTTAATAGCTTTAAATAAATAGCTTTATAAAGCATATATAGATCTTTATACTCTACTATTAGAGTAATATAAGTAAGAAAGTAAAAGCTTAGTCTTTCTACTTTTTCTCTTTTTCTAACTTATTTTTTCTTAAGTCTACTTTAGCTTTTCTTAGCTTCTTATAGCTAAACGCTTTATATTTAAGTTTTTTATACTTATAGTAGATAATTAGTTTTTTAAGTATAGTAGTATTAGCTTTTTTTAGCTTATTTAGGCTAGCTTATACTTCTTTAGCTTTCTTAGCTTTTTTTAAAAGTTTTCTTATCTTTTTATTCTTACTAAACTTTAATTTTTATTATTAGAGCTTTTCTTTTAATCCTTAATCTTTTTAGTTATAAATTATACTTAACTTTTAATAAATAATATTTACTTATTCTTTAATTATTAAGATTATTATTCTTATTATTATAGAAAGTTATTTAATATCTTTTTAGATATTAGAACGTAAAGCTACTATATATTTAATAACTTATAGTTTAAGTAAGATAGATAATTCTAGCTCTTTTTAAAATAGTTATAAGTAGTCTAATAGCTCTATTAGTAACTACTTAGTATATTATCTATAGTTCTTAATCTACTTATAAGTAAGTTTATATTACTTTTATAGTATACTTAGAGAATTAAGTATAACTTACTTTAATCTTACTTAAGTTAAGATCTATATAAGTAAAGCTTACTCTTTAACTAAATAATAAGCTTTCTAGAGCGTTTTAAGTAGTTCTAAAATATATATTACTTTAAAATTTACTTTCTATTACTTTATAATAAAGTAAATAAGTAATTATATAAAATAGCTTTTATAGTTATACTTTTATTAATTATACTTTATATAGTTATATTTTATAAACTAATATAAGAGTTAAAAGCGTAGTAAAAATACTAAAAGACTAATAACTACTAGTATAGTTAGTACTAATCTTTTTAATATAATTCTAATTATATTAAAGTCTCTTACTTTATAGTAGGCCTTTATTTTTTTAAGTTATTATAATTCTTTTTAATTATAAATATTTTTAAGCTATAAACGTACTTTTATAAGTTTATCTCTTACTAAGTTAATAATTAGTATTTACTAGCGCGAATTAGGCTTTAGTAGCCTAGATTAGTACTTATTATCTTTATTTTTATTAAGTTCTTTTTTTTTAACTTCTTTTTACTTATTAATAAATATAATATTATATAATAGGCCTTATAGCTCTAAAAGTATATAAATTAGATCTTTAAGTAAAAAGAGAAACGCTAGTAACTTAGATTTATCTTCTACTTTATAGATCTTCTTTATATTATATTATATATCTATTATAATAATAATTATACTTCTCTAAAATCCTTAAAAGTAGAGTAATTTAAATATTAAAAATATATAAAGTAAGTATTATAAAGAAAGTATAAGAAGTAATTAAGAAGTAAATAGATTATATATTCTCTTTACGTATATAAGAGAGATAAATTACTACTTTTTTATAAGATTTATTCCTCTAGTATATATAGTAAAGTTCTATTATCTAACTTTATACCTCTTTAGGCTAAGTCTAGCTAGTTCTAATACTTTATAGTAGAGAAAAGAAAAGAAGTATATAGAGCTATATAGCGCTTACTAGTAAAGTAGTAGAATAAGTAGAATTATCTTAGAAGATAAGATAGAATAGATAAGTAGAGAATCTATTCTAGATCTTAAGCTAGGCTATTATTTAGGTAGATCTAAAAGGTATCTATAGAAATTAATAAATAGTATAATAGTACTATAGATAAAGCTAGTATAGTAAAGCTTAAAAGTTATATATATTAGTAAATATATATATATATATAAGAGTATACTAATTAGAGTATAGATTATATAAATTAGAAGCTAAGTAGTAGTATAAAAGTTATTAATAAAACTATATAACTAGAGACTCTAAAATAGAAAGTAATAGAATTTAGTACTATCTTAATTATAGCTATTATATCTATACTTTTTCTTATTTACTATTCTTATACTATACTTAGCTTCTAAACTCTAAAGTTTATAATATATTCTTAATATACTATTTAAATATACTAATAATAGTTCTAGTTTAGCTAAATTAATAGTAGCTATAAGAATTTTTTAAATTAATATAAGTTAATAACTTATAAGTATTTAGTATTTACTAGTTTAGTTTTTAATTTTTATAATATTTCTTTTTTACTACTTATTTTTTATAATAGTTATTATACTTAATAAATTTAAAAAAGTTAAGCTAATTTTATTTTTCTTTTAATTATTTAACTATTTTAATTTAATAGCTAATAAAGTATATTAATATTTACTTTTTTATATTTTTATTTATCTTTAGTAAGTATTTTAGTATTTTTATTTTTTTCTATTTAAAAAGTTAAGCTATTCTCTTATTTACTTAAAGTATTAAATTTTTACTTTTAGCTACTTTTTATAGCTACTACTAGTTATTTTATAAAAATATTAGTATAAAGTATTAAGTTATTTATAAATATTTATAGTTAATAGTACTTAGCTATATTACTACTATATTAATTATATAAATATACTTTTACTATTTATATAAATTTTTATTAGTAAAATAGTTAAATTTTTTATTAAGTAAGTACTATAGCTTATAGTATTATTTTATTTCTATTTTAAATTATAAAATTAAAAAAAAAGCTATTAACTTATTTTTTTTTAAAATTTTATACTTAATAAAATAAGTAATAAATAAAAATAAAATAAAACTTAATTACAATTTTTTAAATATTTATATTAGTTTAAAATTAAAAAATATATTAGTAAAAAAAGTAAAAAATAAGTAAAGAGCTTTTTATAGCTACTTTAATAATTTTAATTTATACTTAAGTAAATACTTATAGTATAGTTTATTATTAGTTATTTTCTTATTAGTTATTTTAAAAAACTTATTAACTTTTAAAGTATAATAATTAAAATATCTAAATATTTTTATAGTTTAATATTAATTAGTATACTAATAAGCTATTATAGCTTAAAGTTATATTAAACTTTTTATACTAAAGTATACTTAAAGTTTAATAATAAGCTTATATAAAACTAATCTAGAGTATATATATTACTTACTTATGCTATAGCTATAAAATCGCGTCTACACACTATGCGCTAAATAGCGCCCTATGTCCGTCTCAACCAGCACACATCCACGCATCCACCAATCCCACGTACCCACCGCCGTATTCCTCGTCCTTTCCCTCAAGCACGCGCGCCTCAGATACTCAAACCCCTCCAAGGCTTCAACAACACTCCGCCACGCTAAACCCAACCGCCGGTTATCAAGCTCTCTCCGTCCATCCCTCCTACATATCGCTATGCCCGCAAGGTCAAGCTCATTCACGGTCGCCGCGTACTGTCTTAGTAGACCGAGCAGTTCGTCGACAGTGGCGCTCACGAACCACATGTCCAGTTTCTGTAACTTAGGCCAATTCCTGTGCAGCGGCATCACGTCGCGCAGGCGAGGCCGCGGACCAGTATACATGGTCGCAACGTGTCCTGCTCGCCCTCTCTTCATGCTGTTCTCCGGGCCAAAGCGCAGACTGAGCGATTCCAAACGCACCAGCGCGGTCAGGAGATTGCGTAAGGTGCCGCTTCGAATCACGGCGTCGAAAGTGTGGACCTCGGATACGTACCATCGGATATCGAGAGCCAGATGCGTGAGGTCCATGCAGCAGCGGGTGAATGCGTCGCGGAAATGCTCGGGCGTGAAGAAGTAATATGGTAGACATGTAGTTGTTAGACTAGATAGTGGTGCTCCGGCGTGAACCAGTGTTTCGATTATGCTTCCCAGTACAGAAATGCAGGTGCCGCGGTAGGGTTCGCCGTTGTAGTGCAGGCTCTTGACGTGGCGTGCGAGATCGTTATTAGGAGTATTGGCCATGTGGTGCGCGCGATGAATGTTGTGTGTAGATGCTGTGAAGTTCAGGCTAGAGAAGATGAGAGAGGCGCCGACGTCAACACATCGAGTGCTAATGAGCCGGTAGTTTGGGTAGTCTTGGGGAGTAAGATAGGAGATAATGAAGAGGTGAAGCTCGGCTAGGAGGCGGTTCATTGTTGGCGAGACGTGTTGTGCAAGAAAGGCATCAAAGCAGATGTGGTTGATATAGTAGTGGAGAGGTCTTGTGCGGCGCGGGTGTGTTCTAAAATTAGTATGCATATGCGCGAGGTACGAATTAGAGCGAAGCTCGTGTAAGATGGCGTCGCAAGCGACTAGAACATCGAGCTTTGCTCGTATGTGTGACCTGGAATCTATTCTTATAGGTGATCACTGCGACCACTCGAATACTAAGTTAAGCATCAATTGTCGCTTACTTCGCAAACTCTATGTCCTTCCCTCTCAAGCATACTCCACCACATTCTTCAACGTCCCAACGCTCGGACTAATGTTCACCTCCACCACATCCCCCGGCTTCAAAAACTGCGGGTTCTTCATCGCGTACCCTACGCCCGCACACGTGCCCGTCATGAACACAGTGCCCTTCTTGAGCGTTGTGCCTTGACTGCAATAGGCCACCAGAGTCGGGATCTTGAAGCACAAGTCATCAATACCAGAGTCCTGACGCAGGTCTCCATTCACAATCGTCTTGAGATGCAGCTTTGACGGGTCCGGAATGACCTTCGTGCTCACGATTTGCGGACCTAGCGGCGCGTACGTATCGAAGCCCTTGCTAAAGTTCCACTGTGGGACTGTGCCTGCGAGGAGGGGGTCGCGCTGAAGTTTTCGCGATGAGACGTCGTTGCCGGACATGTAGCCGCCGATGTAGTCGTATGCGTCTTTCTCGTCGACATCCTTTGCGTCCTTGGAGATGATGAAGCAGAGCTCGCCTTCGTAGTCTGCTTGGTTGTCTTGCGCAATTTTGGGGATGACGATGGATGATCCATGGTCGGTCAGGCAGGTGTTCGCCTTGATGAAGGTGCTGGGGTAGGGTGGGAGGGTTCGGCCACCTTCTTGGACTGACGTATATCATTAATCTCAGGGCCTGGCTATGGACAAGATAGTTTGACATACTGTGCTTGATGAAATTCAGTCCGATGCAGCGGATGATGGGTACTTCGTCTGTGGTCACGGGACCAAGGAGTTTCTTGACTGTGACTTCTTCGTCTGTGACTTTTGTAGACGGGTCGAAAACATCGTTGTTGGCGACCTGTATGACTTTGGCCTTCAAACCCGTCTCTTCTGTTGTAGTGCCGACGTCGAAATCTGGTGACGGCAGGATCGGCTCACCCCGCAATTCGCGGCCGTCGGTGGCGATGAAACGGATGAGGCGGTCCCAGTTTGGTGCCATGATAGTATTTGTGTATCGAAGATGGGTAACCTAAACTGAAGGTGCTGCGTGTATTGTTATGTCTTTGATCGTGGTATTGTCATGGATATATGTTCTACCGGCAAAGTGCAAGGCGATGTCGGAAAGAAGTGCGGGACGGCGGAGCTGGTAGGCGGCGGGTCAATGTGGGGTATCGATGGCCGGACGTTTTTAAGAGCCACGATTTCGAACTGGAAGGCTCTCTTCTCATGCGCCGGGGCTTCAATTGAAGCCGGAGTTGACGATGCTGTCCAATGATGCGCCGTGCAGCGGGGCGCTCTCTCGTTCGCAGACAGGCCTCAGCCGCCACCATGCAGCTTCCGTCATTCAGCCCCAAGGTTCTTCCACAACACCTTACGAGACCAACGCTTCCACGTCTCACCGACTCACCTAACCACTCCTATGCTAGCTAGTTTGGGCTTTGGTCTGTCTCTGCTAGATTTGATATCTGTACGCTTCTTTCCGCGATGCGACTCCTGCGACTCGACGCGACGAACTTTACCTTCAGCCTCGTCGAGCGCGTAGGCAGCGACATTCCACCCTATTTGATTTTGTCGCATACTTGGGGACAGGATGAAGATGAAGTCACGTTCAAAGATATCAGGAAAAGACGAGGTCACGACAAGGCGGGCTACCAGAAACTCTACTTTTGCGCAAGAAAAGCTATTGCGCACAACCTCGAGTACATTTGGATAGATACATGCTGCATCGACAAATCTAGCTCGGCTGAGCTATCAGAGGCCATCAACTCCATGTTCCGATGGTACCGCGATTCTGCTGTCTGTGTAGTGTGGATGCCGGATTACTCCTCCTATCCCAAAACCACGAGATTCGAAGACGGTGGTTCCGTCTATGAGGAAGATGAGTGGGCCACTTTCCGGAAGTCCAGGTGGTTCACTCGGGGATGGGTAAGTCCAACATTTATGAGGGTCGATTCGATGGACGCTGACCCTGCCGCGCACATAACAGACACTCCAAGAACTTCTTGCTCCAAAGATCATCAAGTTCTATGACTTCGGTCAGTCCGAATTCGGTGATCGATCATCTCTGGCATACCATATACATCATGCTACGGGCATCAGCTACGACGTCCTCCAGGGAGTTTCGTTGTCTGAAATCAGCATTGACGAGCGCCTATCGTGGATGAACGGACGCCAAACAAAGCGCGAAGAAGATCTTGCTTACTCCCTCCTCGGGATCTTTGATATCCATATGCCGCTCATATACGGCGAAGGTCGACAGAAGGCTTTGAACAGACTCAAGAAGGAGATAGGCGAGGCTCAAAAAGCTTTGGCGAAGATCTCAACTCGTACATTGACAATTTCTCCAAAGCGGAAGCGTGAAGATTCGCCTCAACCACAATTGCAGATGAAGAAGGTCAGATACATGCCTGATAATGGTGCGGAAACAACCAAAGTTCTAGACCGTGCAATTTTTCCCGCCTTCGAACATGATGCAGGCGATATTCCACCAGCCGTTTGGGTGGAAGAAGCGCAGGAAAAAGATCCCCTTGGGATACAAATCTGGAAGCTGTATGCTAAAGCAAAATCGTCACTGCCCAACGCCGTGCGAATGGAGAATCTGACATGGCGAATGGTGGCTATGAACATACGACAAGCGGAGACAAAGAGATTGAAAGCAAGACGACAAGACACAGGATGAGCCAGACTGGCTTTTGTCACGGACCTGAGACTCAATGTTTAGGTTTGGGTGCGAAACGCATCGGCATGCCTGTTTGTCCTACAGGTACTCCCAATGTCAAGGCCTAATACCCACAAAAGCTCAATGGGCAAACCAGTATTACTATGTTATACACAGCATTTTCAGCAGCGTGTGAAGCCCCCCAGAAAGTAGTTAACCGGGCATAGTCTTGCTTAGGTGTGGCGGCGACTCGTAGCAGTCATTCAAAAAACACCGGCAGGCATACTCAATAATAATCGAGCAAGCTTCCAACTTTGTCGAGAAGCTTGAAGCCTTTGGCCTATGATCTCATCATACGTGGTCTCCGGCGCGCTTATGAAAGGAAGAATTCGCTTGCACCTGCGTTGGTGTCGTCCGGTGTAGACGAAGAGAGATGGAGAGCATGTGGCAGCAACAAACTGCCAGGTGTTAAAGCTGTTCTCACAACTTAGGTCCACATACATGTCGCTCTAACAAGTTAAAGCTGTAGCACAGAATTTATCGAAAACGCGACCGAAGTAGGGTAGGAAGACCTCAGGTATGAAGCTCACGTGGAGGAGGCCCACTTCGCTATGGAGTGCCTAGCAAACAAACTACAAGGCATGATCACATCCCAACTCTCAAAAAAAAATCTCCGCAACCTCCGCCTCACCAGCAAAAGCTACGCCCACATTGGTGCTGAACACCTCTTTTGCACATTCTACTTTGCATCCAGCCAACGCAGCCTTGTACGCCAAAGCGAGTTACTCCGACATGGAGGGCTGCACCAGCACATACGCGCCCTCGTCCACGATGAAAACCACGACGATGAAGCCTGGCCTATTGCCGAACGGCACGAGCCTAACGTCACTGTCTTCAAAGACATAGTGCGCAATTTCCTAGCCGCAAAGTGCAAGATCGTCGAGTTGGAATACCGCCTCACAGAACACGTTACCCACCTCTCCCGTCATGTGTCGTTCCTTGCGGGAGAAGTGCTGCTGCGATCAGCTCACGCGGCTCACTATCGACAGTAATGCAAACACCTATGACTCCCCAGACATTTCCGAAGAGAATGCAATCTACGGGAAACGTGTCCATTTTCAATTCACGTTTCCATAATCTACGGGACCTAGCTCTCACAATGCCGCAGGACGGTATCAATCATTTCGTCAACGTGCCCTTTATGAAATTGGGGCATGTATTGCGGGACGGCCCCGTCACAACGCCGAAGAGCTTGACATTGGAGAACTTCGTCGCGACGGAAGATGAATTGTTGCAGGTCGTAACAGCCCACAGAAGCACGCTGAAGAGCCTGCATCTCGGACATGTGCATCTCAGCCATGGGGGAGAGCTGGCTCAGGGCGCTACAGCAACTACGTGGTGTAATGAAACTCGAGACGGCGGATCTCAGAGATTTGTGGTGGTGGCTGGGCGACCCCCTTAAAATGGGCGCGGCGCAGTGGCAGGTAGAAAGATACTTCTATGGCGGTGCGCCTAATCACTTGATTGGGAACGTGGACGGACGCTGCAGGGGAAGATGGGGGAATACTTGGTGCGTCGAGGGAATAATCCGTTGGAAAGGTAGGATGATTGTACTGTGACTTTTTGATTCACAGTTACTGGATGTCGATTCCTTTGTCATGATAACACTGCGTTCAATAGTGGAAATTCGTATCGAAGAAATCAATAAACCTAAATTGAGATCAAGACTCGATATATAGCGTGTACTCGTCGACATCCTCCTCCTCAACCTCCTCCACCTCCTCCCCACCCTCCAAATACCCCACCAAATTCGTTTTAATCTCCACCTTCC
>Ga0210040_10004937_pt1 | contig 17161 bp, 6 predicted proteins | sample CryGeyCG12114_NA_FD_185462 | JGI IMG/M metagenome (GOLD analysis project Ga0210040, IMG submission 185462) | Groundwater microbial communities from aquifer - Crystal Geyser CG19_WC_8/21/14_NA (SPAdes) (version 2) | ecosystem: Environmental > Aquatic > Deep subsurface > Groundwater | place: USA... | reverse complement strand
AAAATGATCATTGACACCACCGAATTTGAGTAAAACTTTTTCAATCTCCCTTTCCACGGCTTCACAACTTTCCATGATTGAGACGAAGCTAATTGCTTTCGTCAATGCACGGGTTAAACTTTCAATAGATTTTAGGATCCTCCCAAAGTTTTAAAAACCTTTGTACGTCCAGTTAGTCAGTCGTCTTTAGTTTCAAATCCACAATCAAAAAATATTTTGCATCTACAACATCATCCGAGAGAAATGGATTTTTGATTCTCCCTCTACTGCGGGACAAATCGAACGAGCAATACGCAATTTGCGTTTTGTTGTTCTCTCATGGATGAGTAGTAGTAGGGGCATAGTAAGTAACAAAGTCCATAATACAATGTTGACGGACACACAGCAGCAGGTCTATGTATTTTTTGCTGGTGTTGCTATCCTGTGTTCGCGTACAACTTTCCCTGTGTTGTGCATAGTGCATACCCTTAAATTTTATTTATCCCATGCATACTAACTAACAAACTATATTGTTATGTACGAAATGCACTTGAATGCTGGACAGCATACGGCCACAGCTGTTTGTATGCAGATTTGAATGCTGCATTATCATGGCCTGGCCTATTATTGTTATGTTCAAATTATTAATTAGTTCGGATGCTGGGAGACAAATTGATGAGTGATTTACACTTTGTTTTTAAGGAGACTCTACGTGAATGTCAAACATAATAATCGGTGATAATGACAAAAACAGCCGAAAATCATTGCCCCTTATAAGGTATATTATGTGTCCTTTTTCAAGGAAATCTGTACACTGCAATAGCTTTTGCACTGGGATTCCTATAACGTGGTAAGTAAGATAAGAATAGTTGAAGAATTAGAATAAGATACCCCTCTCATCACCTATTCGTAAAGCTTTGGTATTTATCCTCAGTCCTCTGGCGACTTGAGTAGAGTCCAGAGAAGATTTCCAGCTCTGAGACTGAGTGAGAAGCAGCACAGAATGCTGTAAGGCGCGACGGCTTTCATTATATTTAGTTTATTCCTATTTAGGCAATGGTTAAGTTATTCCTTAAGTCTTCGTTCAGCTTTTGTTGATTAGTAAATTAAGTTAAGCAAAGGTTCATTCATTTCTGACTATCATATTCATGCATCCGTTGAGCTTGAATCACAATCACAGTATTTCAACCTCACACCCCTTATGCGAATGTACATTTGTTTGAGAAGCCTGGAATATTATGGTTTGAGAATTTATTGCTGCAGCTATTGGTATGCTTTTTGACTGATTGATGGACTTGATTTTGCATGCATGCAGCTTGAAACATCACAGTCGCCTGTAGACTAATTGATGTCAGATCGAAAAATTGAATCGAAAAATTGAAGTGCGTACTGTTTTGAGTTGAGTGTACCATACAATACATCCCTTCATGTTTTGCAGTATTACTACTCAAAAACTACATTATAATAACTAATGCTCCAAAAATTTCAAATATTTGTGTTCACATTGTTGTATTTCACATATTCTCCGTTAATCTATGACACTACAAAGTATTGAAACTATTTTTAAGTGCTGAACATATTAAACACCCAAAGTAGAAGTAAACATATCAATACAATGACAATGAAACAACCGAATGAATTATACAAATTACCTATTCTAAAAGCGTATATCTATTTGCATGGATTGAGAAAACACAGAACAAAACATAGCACTAGAATGTTAACTTTTCTGCCCTCCACGCATTGTTAAATCAGTCACCCAGTCTGTGTATAAATCGCAACACATGAGTCTCAGTCAGTCGAGTTCAAGAGTGCATGCAAAGTGACACAACAGTCTGACTTTCACCATTTTCTCCTGTTGCATCAATCCATAATGTAGCTTTTTTTGGTGCGGAGGGTGTACCTATGAATTTGATCAATCAATGAAAAGATGGTGACGCATTAAAACATATAACCTGAAAGTTTTTTATTCTTAATAATTCAGAGCATCATTATGATAATAATAATTCATTACCTATTTTAGTTTTGCATTGTGTTTCATTTTCAACTATTTACATTAGAGCCCACCGCGAGTCCGATCGCGGCCAACTAATCAAGTAATAATTTAAACATTTCCTTACTAAACATTTCCGTAAAATTATTTTCTCATTCTAAGGTGAACTGTTTTAGGCTTTTTACCAATAATACAACATAGTTTGCCGTACAAATTCTATCGTTTCAACCACATTTTTTTTCTACTAATGTAATGTACTAAGTATGGTTTCCAAATAATTATATAGCTTGAAACTTTTTCATGAAAAATAAATCTGGATATTTTTGCCGTCTGTATCATGCAAGTTATGTCCTTCATTCATGGAGAAATGGCTCATTCTAACGATGATACTTTAAAAGAAAGTTCTTACAAAAAATGTATGGTTTTTTAGTATAATAATATCATCCTTGTTATGTAACTTCGACAAGGAAAATGAACTCATACTATATGAACTAAATTTCATATAACTTAAGAATTTAAAGATTTGAGCATGTCAAGGGAAGAGGTGCATAGCAAATAGGTATTTTGACACACCAAAATAGTTATTTAATGCCCGTTTTTGCTGCTAATACGAGAAAACAGAGCAGAATTTCTTCAGATATTGATTCTACTTTTAGAAAAAATATTTTATGCATAGGAGTTGTGTAATATGTTTCCTCGCAGTTATTTTTATACATTTTATGTGTTTTATGTGTGTATTTTCATGCTGTTTTGTCTACCAGGATTTTTCTTCATAATTTACTTTCATGCATTTGTTTTGTCAATATTTTAATATGTATTGCTATTGCACCACTGTTTACCTATTCAATAAGGTGTAGCAATGCTTCATGCATAAATTTATTTAATGGTGGGCGAAACGAAGCTACATTATAATAATGGCGCTTAGTACACGTTTCTGTCTATTAGGCTGAGTATTCGTCATGTCTGTTCCAAAATGTCTTGTAAAATTACCTAAGGATATTGATGAAATTTGGATGAAATTTCATTTACTGATATCTCACTGACTAACTAGTTAACCATGAAGTTCTGAATTAAGGTGATAGATTTGTTCGTTGTGATATATAGCAAAAAAACTTGAAAAGTTCAATAGGAATCCCAAAAAATATCAGTTCCCCATACGAGCACTAACTATATGTCACAGCATCAAAAAATGTATTTTCTCTACATGTATCTAAATAGCCGCTAAGGGCATTACAAAACCCTTACGTCCCCATCACCAAACCCATGGTATTTTCCATGAGAAAAACCCAAAATTGATTCTCGATTTCCACAATTCGTTTCGTCCATCGTGGCATATGTAAACATGAGCATTGGGAGCTATGATTTTCAGAGATTGTTGCAGGCACTCTCCAAATGGTTTAAAACAATTTCTCATATCGAAACTCCACTATTCATCAACATCATAGTAAGAAACAAAAATTATCTGCAGCATGCATTCTAAAAAGTTAATTAAAAAACCAAGCTTAACCCACACAAACGGTGATTCAAAAACACAAGCAATCACTCGTATGATGAACCGAAAACTAATGATGAGGAAATATGAATAATTACAAAAAAACTAATTCTATTACAATTCCATCTACAAGTCAATATCAACTTAACCCTAATTCTAGCAAGCTTTCTGAACACTGGAAATGACGCAAACATGTCTCCCATGCATTCAAATTGATAGTGAGTGGTAATCATGGTGACTATAACTGACTGCAAGCAGTCTGCATTTCAGCCTTTCCATAGCTACAAGCAAATAACGACGACTACATTGTGAAACTCTACATTAGTATCCACCATGTATGGTGAATATCTTCAACGCATCTCTCATCTTTAAAGCAGAAACAAATAAAGATTTCTGGTGAGGGAGCGAGGAGGCTTTTTGTGAAGCTCACATTCGTTCCTCTCCAACCTAGAGAATAATGTTTCCCATTTAACTCTCCAATCTTATCTGCCATACCACTATGTGTGTGCACTCTATCCCATACTGTAAAGAATCAAGTGAATTTTAGCGCTTCTGCTCTGATGCGGCTCTCTCAAAACTCAAGTATTTAGTCAACCCATATAAATGTAATGGTGTATGGGTGATGATGACGACAGATGGGAGAAAAAAACTATCAGATGCGGGGTGCACCTTCTCACTATAGTTGGTGAGTTTATAGTTAGTTAGTCCGCGTACATAAAAACAACACACTATATATAAACAACATTGAGGGCTTTTGTACATGTGTGTGTGTGCGTACAAAGATGGAATGTATATTACATTCATTGCATGGTTTTTTGTGGAAACTTCATCCCTAGTCTTAATACAAGAGCAGTTCATCTATGCTATATGCACTTTATGTATGGTGTTGGTACAGCATTCCACCTCTCTGAAGTGGACAAAATTCTGAAAAATAGATAATTATCAAATGTTTAATGAAGGTAAAATTTAAAAAAAACTTTAAACTTGAATGCAACGACAACTGCTAATTTTTATGCGTAAATGCATGATTTTCATGCAAAAAAGTTGAAGATATTGCACAATGACGCTTCAGGACTTTAGCAAGTTACAGAGACGGGGCAATTTTTGGTAATCTGTTTCAAAATACTTTTAGTTTGGGTTTAAACTGTAGAGAAAACATTATGATCAATGAATGGGAGAGGGTAAGAATTTAAGATCCACCATGTAACTGTGATACGGGGATGCATTCACCGGCGACATCAGGAATCCTTTTCATGCTGCATGCATATATAGATGCTACTCCCGTTTAGCTGATATCCTAAAGTCTCTGTAAACACTGAATTATCGCCTAACTGTTGAAATCTTGACACCGACTCCAGTATGATTTTAATTTTAGCCAAAAATAGTGTTTTTGCTTTCTCTTATTCGTAAATTCTTTCAAATTTCCCCTAAGACACACGTTTTGATAAAAGCAAAGCATTGGCAGTACCAAATTTCCTGCATTTGTATTGTATTGTGACTGCCATTACTGTATAGCAATGTTTTATAAAAATGTGCATGTTTTCTCCATACAAATGCATCCATATATTTTGGAATGCAAAAATTATTTGCCCAATTTTGTGACCAACGCTGTGTGCATTCGTGGATATTGGATGACTCCATCTCTGGCTTTTATATATGGATTTGAGCCTCTGTCTGTACTTTATACACAGAGTTGAATTGCCATTTGTAAGTCCTTCACCCCCTCTTCTCTGAGAATGAGAGGATCATGCATATAAAGCTCGAAAAAAGGGTAGCCCATCCATGTCGCCGCTACACACATATATTTATACCACACAGTTGTTGTTAGTTAAAACTCCAAAAAGAGAACTGCTCTCATAGTTACCTTTTTCTCTCGCCTTCTGCTACTTTATTGTCTGCCTGCATATACTTTTAACTTGCTGTACAAAAGCTTCCTTATGTACACCACACCACAATTCTTTTGAGCACTATCCTATGTTGAGTATATAGACTCAAAGTTTTGTTCCAACTTTTATACGGTAGGTAAGTTATAAGCATTTAGGAAAAAGCATATATTGCCTCTTTGCTTATTCATTCCAACTACCAACTAAAACTATAACTAACTATGTGCTTTTGCTTATGTACGACGACGACTGACTATCATAGAGGCCAACAAGCTGCATCATCTCTTGATCTCTAAAATTTTTTCTACTCTGATGTATTGTGAACTTGTAGCTAAAACTACATAGGGAAAAATATACCTAGTAGTGCACAAATCAGAAACCGAAAAAAAACGCAACTTTGATTTTTTTCATTCTCCACTTTACTACAACTTACACTGCCAAAAGTGTGTAGAATGCTGTCAACAGTGTAGGTGTTGGTGTAATCCTTTTGAATACACACATTTACTGAATCTATAAATGTTTGTGACATGTTGTTGGCAACTTCAAAATCATTGCGGATGATTTCAAGTACGAAGGATAAGTGTGTGATTAGTTAATAGTTAGTTAGTTAGTTAGTTAGTTGAATGTGCTGTGTTGGTTGCCCGATTCAAAATTTATCAAGGGTTGACAAGCCGAAAGTTTGTTTTTGGTGGATGTGGAAATTAAAAAGGCTGGCTGTTCGGTGCAACTAAGTTGACAGTTGGATTTTCATCAGTATCGGCTTTAGTTATAGTTAGTTAGTAATCTTCGGTTGTGGGTTGGGAGATATTTGGTAAGTAGATTGGTTTGATATTGATTTTGCACTGTAGCAATTTATTTAAGGCGAATTGTAGATGGCGATTGGTTTGCTCAGTTGGGTAAGGTAGAAATTGTAGATTGAAATTTACTTTTTATTGGAAGTCAGTCGGTGCAAAATATCTGCCAAATTGTATTCTGATATTCGCATTGTCTTCAAACTTTACAGTTTTGCTCTTGAAGTGCGCGGAAGCTGGAATGAACTCATGACCCATGGTTGTCAAAGCTTCTAACGTCGAGAGTGGCTCCTCTTACAAGTACTCTGGAGAATTCCCAAATTCCAATAGGACGGCACCCCCCAATAATAACAGTGGCCCGGATCGGAATTACCCGTATCTGCAGCAAAGGTATTACCAACGCATGTTCGTAAATGCTGGTTTCAGTCTGACACTGAAGATATAGCTACTGTATTTACTTTACATGTTTGATTCCTGGATTTTAAACCTGAAACAGAAAGCTCACAATTTGTGTTGATATTGTTTTTGTATAGCTTAAAGCTGGAGCCACCAGAGTCTGTGATAGGAGCACCCGGGTCGAATCACTTGTGGTCCAAGTCTGCCCTTCAACAAAACACGACGGGAAGTGACCCCAGCAGTGGGGGTAATCGGCCGTTTGCGGCCACCCCCAATAATCAAACAACCTCACCCTTCTCTGCCCCTGGCACGCCAAACGCATACCAGGTATATGTACGCTTTGACGTCGATAAAAGTTATTTTTCTTCTTTCAAAAGACTGGGGGTCTGGTTTGAGTGAGTCAGTATGAATAATTTGCATTTTTTAGCAGGGTGGAGGAGGGTACCCAACGAGTGGAAGTGTGCCGGCAGCTGGTAGTCCATTTACTCCCCAGGGAGGTGCTACTTCAGGTGGAGGACCATCGACCCCATGTCCTCCACCTCACTACTCCCATTCCCCCGCTCCGTCAGGCTCGTCAACGCCTGTAGGTTTTAATTCTCACGGACCTAATCAAGGTCCTCCTGGTCATCAGTTTCCTCCTGGAATGTACAACGGCCCTGGTCCTAACTCACCATACTTTAATAACAATTTTCCACCGACTGGGGGTCCGCCTCAGAGACCTCAACCACCTCGTCCTAATCAATTCTACTCGGGACCGAATCATTTCCCTCCTGGTGGACCTCCACCCGGATTCTCTTCTCATCCTTTTTCTCAACAAATCTCTCAAGGTAAGCATTTTCATTTCTACTGTGGGTATTTGATTTGTGCGAATTTTTCTGAAGTCAGGTCTGGACCCCAAAAATATAAACAATAATTTTTTATGATCAGAAATTGTCTACTTAATTCGGATACGTTTTCATTTGAAAAATCACGATTCATAGCTAAAGTTTCGAAATTATCTTAATTGGTCTTTCGTGTTGAGTTTTTTTCCTCCGATAAAACCGCATACCGCATTTCATGTTTTCAAGATTAATTTAAAGTGGTTAAAATTACTTGATGAGCAAATCAAAAAATTTGGGGCTGTCAAATTGAACCATTCAAATGGTTGATATGGTAACATGGCTTTATGTTTAGAGTTTTCTTTCAGCTAATAAACGACTAGATCATTTTGCATTCATTTTTAAATTCGGTTGAAATTGAGCACTTTTTTGTTGCTCAAAATTTAGTTTTAAAACTGTGTTTAAAATTATTGCGTCCCACTCACAAAGTTGAACAGTTCTAAGAATTCATTAAAAAGAGTTTTTAATCATAAATGGGAGTTATTTTTGTGTTCCATTTCAACTTGACATGAAAATGGTAGAGCTATACCGTTCAGAAAAAAATATCTGTATTTTGTATTTATTCGTATATTGACTTCCAATTACTTGTAACCTAAATATTACCTTATTGAAAATATTTATGTTCTTTCCACAGTTTCCCATTTACCACCAGGCCCTCCGAATTCTGCTGGGATGCCTGGACTTATGTCTGATAGGATATCTGACCATGGGTAAGTGCAGATTAATTTTTTTCCCACTCTAGCTATTATTAGTGCATCAATGGTAAAGAAATGTCTCAAAACTATGCGTCGCCCGACTTAAATACGTAACGTCTCACAGTTGCAGACTAATCTCACAGCCAGCATATTTGGGGTTATACATACTGCACTTCTTATCCATCCTTTCAAATTTTGAAGTACTAAGAATTATGTGAGATGATTTCAGCTCTAAGAATCAAATACTTCACTTAATAGCATGCTAAGCATTCTAAATTGATGACTCTATCTATAATATCTAGTTGAGGCGTATAACACCGGTTTTTTAAAAGCCGTGCGCTATTAATAGTAATTTAATGTACTAGGATAGAATGGACACCTATTTACTTCAAAGCTGTGTTTGCGATTTGTACTTTAACTATAGTTTTTACAAGTTTAATAAGTTCTGAAACAGAAGAATGTGTAGCAAGTAAAACAAATAAGGTGAAAAAGAACGGGGAAAAATTGTTGACAGATTGTCTGAAACGCCGCTAAATTTATTCTCATTGATCATAGAGGGCTCTAAACTCTTTGTTGTTGGGCTCGTGTTCTTGATCAAGGTGACTTTAATTCCTTCAGCCTTCAAGTACATTTTGCGAACCAATTGAAATATGTTATCACAGTTCATGTGATGGTAAAGAATTGATAGATGGACTTTTTTATACAATATATGTGCTCAGTCAGTGGTTTAAAGTTTCGAAGGGAAAAATAAATAGTCTAATTCACTCCCAATGTTTTTACTCGACTTTCATAAAGTTGGAATAATGACTATAGGTTGAGAAGGAATTCTCGTGCGTCAGTAGGATAAGTCACAATCTATTCTGTACATGGCGTCAGAAAAATAAGACTGGATCCATCACATTTGATGAACTGTGCACTGCGCAAACTATTACGCATAGGCAATTAAACTGCCATCAACCTTGAAAATAATCACAACAAACTAATGTGTTCAGTTCATCTTGTAACTAGCATGTGTGATTCCTATTGATCCCCTTACATTTATCAAATTTCATATCCGGTTGGTAAAATTCATTCCCAGTTTTGCTTCGGAATGTGCAACTTGTAAACATTATGTGATACAATGTGTATTGCATATATGCATTTAGAACTTTAAAAAGCTCGTCTGCACAATCATCCCAAATTCTTCTTTCACACAATCTGCACACCAACATGACTGTGTATGTTGTAGTTGTGGACTGTATTCAACCTGCACACCTTACCTATGAAATGAAAGGTTATGTAGTATTATATCGTAATGCACCTAAGGTTGATGCTCGTAAAGCTATAGTTAGTTAGTTAGTTTGGAGCACATTTTTTTCACTGACGGCCAGTCTTATGGAGAGGGTATCCGGTATGTTTACTGTGAATACCTAGCACTGAAAAGAATGTAGTAGTAGATGTGTGTACAGCGTACACAACACATAGTAAACTGTATAGGAAGACTACGAGGACAAGATAAATAACTTGTGCTGCTGCAATTGCTACAAGCATTCGGTCATGGCTATCTATCGGTGGTTTTTCGTTCCTTATATTCAGCTGAAGATCCTCTTCTTTCCCAATAGTTGCATGTATAAGCTCCATGTTCTAAAACTAACTAACTTTATTCATTGTACAAAAAAGATGCACTCACTCGGGCCTGTGCGTCGAATGTGTGTGTATGTTAGCTTGTTAGTTACACACAATCATAATAATCATAATGATGGAACTTGGTCGTAGTACATAGTGGTCTCCCTATGGTTGAGTCTCTTTTGCCATTATCATCATCTTCTCCCATGAAATAGTCACAGTGGCTCCAACACACATCATATATAAGATGCAAAAAACGACATTAGTTTTTTTTACTCAACTCCTGATGATGTTTAGCAAGAAATTTCCTTGCTTTTTCCTGCTACAGTCACTGTCAATGGACTACTTGTATGCGACGGTCATAATGTAGTTACTCACTTTACTTTTTTTTAGCTTGCGTTACGTATGTTTTCATTACGTTTATGCTAGTTTGTTCCAATGTTTTGAAATTTCCTGCTCTGCTCTTCCTGTATCCACTAACTAGCTAGCATATTAGACAGTTGCGAATTTGAGATTTATTTTGATATCCTTGTGTGGTGCTATTGTTTTAAAGCTTATTAGATAATCATGGTGCAAATTATGTCGGTGTAGAATTTCAGGGTTTTTTTCTGTAGCAAACAGAAAAAGTTGGTTCCACTTGGATCGTAAGTCACGGAACTGGTAATGAAGAGCTTAGAGCTGTTTTACTGGGGAAAAAACTGGGAAAAGCCTTTAATCTCCTTGTGATGCGTAAGCTACACTAGTCCGTATAGCTCATTGATTGATTGACTGATTACTGCGGATTAGAATATTACACTGGCTGTCAACACAACCGAGACTTATGGATCATTCTCTCGGTATGCATTATGCATTATGCATACATATGATTTGTGAAGGTTGTCACCTACATTTTCGTGTGCTGTGGTGGGCTAGTATTTGGCATTGTTGAGGTGTGTTGGTATTTTAGGGAATTTATCATGCATCTCTGTTGAATTCTTTTACAGCTGTGTATCCAACCTTCCTGTGTAAGCTAGTTGCGGTTATAAATCAATGATAGCGTCAGGAGAAAAAGTTTACGTACAATATTGTGTTCTGGTTCTGAATTTGTGAATTTACCGTTTGTTCTTATTTTCTGTATGGTTACAGTTAATGAGGAAAAAGGCAAACTTTTGGCTGTGCATTTAGCTGTACATCATAGGTAGAAGAAAATAAATATTTTATGCATGCATTTTTGGTACCATTAAAAGTATAGTTGCATGCATGGCACATTATTGCTATAGACTTGTGTGTATTTGATTTCTGCCAAGATTAGTTAGTCGATAGCGTTAGTAAGTTTGGAAAATGAATACTTTAGTTTGTTAGTATAGTTAGTTAGTTATAGCGTGTAAGGCCTTAGCGTGGAAGAAAGTATTATTGGATGACTTTACAACTGTGAGGTCTTTTGTGTGGACTCTAGGAAAATTGATGGACGCATGGAATAATCATAGCTAGGCCGCCAGTACGCTATGAATTGTTACTCGCATGTTATGTATATCAATCAATAATATGGACAAAACCGGGCAACTTTTTTCCGTGTCATCAGCGCGTCGCAATCTTATCGTGCAGAACCTTTTAGGGAAAATATAATACATGCTCTAACTTTGGTGCATAATGTGCGAGGTGTAGCCTATGCATGCAAGTGATCCATTTTTTTTTCTCGTTGTAACAGTAACGACGTGGTTTTCTCATCTTATTTTTTTAATCGCTAATCAATGGACTGGAAAATGATTATCCATTGTATCCTTTTTAACATCAAGCTGTGAATGGATTTTCTCAATATGAATGTCAAGTAAACACAACTGAGTAACCACATGACCTCGTGGAGATGATATGATGACAGTTGTTGTATTACGAGAAGCGTATGCTTAGAACTGTCTGTGACTCTGGGTATAGTAACTGTGGGCACACTAATTGGTGCAGAGCGTGTGCAGAAGATGCTCTGACGGTCCTTTTGAAAATTAAACGCGCGTTTTGTATGTTGCGTGTGTTAAACAATCAATCAGACATAATTTTATAGGACTTTTATAAACTGCGAGTCTGGTTCGTCTTCTATGGTATTATTGTTGAATTCATGAGGTTAAGTTCGCCAGCAGTGATGGACACAACCAATGGTTCACACTTATACCGCATGGTAGTGATAGGAGCTACAGTGGCAATGGTTGTTGACTGCTTTCACTAAATTGGAAGGCATTAGTGCCAAGAAGCATTGCCAATAGAGGGCAATGGTTGAGAGCTAACTGCGGGTATAAAAGACCGAGCTGAGGTATACAACTGTCACCAGTTGGTATTTTGCGAGCACACCAGCCTCAGCTCTCTGTGTGATTGATGAAAGCCTCAAACTAGAGATTAGTGTCGGTGTTTCTTTATTTCACGTAGTGTATTAAGCATATAGTAGTTAGCATATGACATTAGCTTCGGGGAGCATGGGATAATGATAATACATATTTTCCAAGTGGGAAGCAGCATAATCTTACCCTCAGAGGGTTGCATTTCCTTACAAAGTCCATTGACGTTTATTTTATTGTCCCGTAAAAGCATCTCATAATACATTGTCATGAAGTTGAGAGGAAAAATTACGAGTTTTGGCTTGTAATAGAGAGCACTTTTAGTGTGGAGTTCATTGTTCCTGCTTGGTCATTCATTAGATTATGTTGCCGTGTTTCAAGTTCATGTAGCTCGTAAACTCTTTAATCATGACTAACTTTCTCCACTTGTTTTCACCGGGCTCCTCTTGCATGGAAATATGAGTATTCTGAAGGCTCTTTGTTGAGCATCCCTGAAAGTTAGTTAGTTAGTTAGTTAGCTACCTACACCTACGTTCCACCCTTGCTCATTTTTGCTAAACAATGCCGCTGTAAAAGCCAATATAAAAATGTGACGTTTTATCTGTATCTAGTGAGTTTGTTCCAGGAACTGGCTCGCTGATAAATCCCTGTGAAAAGAGGAATGCTCAAAACTCACATAACAGACTGACGTTTCTAGCATGTTTTCATCATCATGGACTCACATTGAGCTGCATGATGTGCCAGAGTCCATGTAAATGCATGCGTCACATGCTCCCTGTATTTGCTCCTTCTTTTTCACGGAGAAGCTCGCTCTCATTATGACTGTACGATTATATTCCCATGTCTAGTATTTGGAAGATGAACACTATCTCCTATGTACATAGAAGCTCGAAAAAAGAGGAATAAATGAGGAAGAGTTTTTTTTTTTGCCTTCTTCAAGAGCTCCGTAGTGAAAAAAGAAAGAAAAGGATGAAGAGAGTTGTTCAACTATTACTACGTCGTTTTTTTTTTTTTTTTTTTTTTTTTGCTGTACTAATATATGTATTATTATTATGTAGTACACAGAGAGAGAGAGAGGAGAGAGAGAGAACTGTATATGAAAAGAGAGACAGGAGCAAGTTTATATAGAGTTAGTTGGATGCAGTAGTGCACGAGTACATGTGTTGTAGAAGCTAGGAGGAGCATGATGATGATCATATGAGAATGAGATGAAGGAGCAACCCAGTATACAAGTCGAGTGACTGACTGGAGTGGAGTGAGAGAGTATGAAGATTTTCGTAACTCTGGATATGTAGTCTCTCTCTCTCTCTTAGTTTGTGTCAAAAATCGATATATACATGTATCTGCTAGGATGGTTGTTGGCTGGAGCTATAGCTAGTAGTAGTATTTTATGCGAGAGGTCTTAAAACTAGGTTTAATGCCTAAACTCTCCCTATGCTTGTGGATCGGTTTTCTTCATGGAGAGACTTTTGTAGTTCACTACGGAGGAGCATTACTGACAACTCCTCGTATATATACGGTTCCAGCGTGTGGTAGGTATTAGATATGCACAGCATACAGTTAGTACTGAGAATGAAATGATAGCTATGCCCATACCCTGACCAGTGAGTTTTCTCTGTAAATGATTTTACGAACAAGCGGTAATATATGTATGTATGTACATTTCTTAGGCTTTGGTAACATGGTTAAGTGCTCTTGTAGCTATAGCTAGTGTTATGGTAGGTTTAAAAAAATGATGTGGTATGGGATCAGGAAATCGGTAGGAGCAAGTGAAAGCTACAGTCAGGGTTTGTTGAGGCCATGGTTTTTAAACGGATCCTATTATTTTGTTTCTTTGCGACTTCTACTAGTGAAAGTTTAACTGTAGGTTTGTTTTGTAGAATTTAGAGTGTACCTAGTCAATAAGATGTATCATTACATTTGGGTGAAGATATCTACAATTTTTTGTGCATTTTTTTATATTCATAAGCCCAGTTTGGAAGTCAAAAATTTCAGAGCTATTGGGAATTTTACAAATTAACTCTTATTAAGTTCAGAATTAGAATGGATTGTTAGTTATGATGTTGTTTCATTGACCGAGAAAATTTTATTTTGGAGGATTTGGAGGAATAAGTGAGTTCAAAAATTGCTTTCACCAAGACGCGAGTGTTCTCACCTGGCACCACATGTAGGATGTAGTTGAATACTCCATAAAGAAATGAGACTTACTACTCCTGTAGTCCGCTGGTAATAGAATGTAAGTGCTGGTGCACATAGCATTATTTTATGGAGGAAGCAAGCAGTGCACTGGCACTACTGGCTGCAAGCTAGAGCTAGCAGTGTAGTATCTATCCGAAAGTACGACTGTATTCTTAAGTATTGGGAATTTAGCATTGGAACTGCTAGCTAGGAAAAGACTGGCTGGTATATGTACTTACCTCTATTACTACGGCTACTACTACTACTTTACTCGCTCACACACACACACACACAAAACGGAGCGAGACTCGGTGAGTTGTGTTTTGATCGAGGGGCGAACGGTGCTCATCATCCTTTCATTTTTGTGTAGGGTGCACAACATTTTTAGAATGAGACCTTTTTTTCCTTACAAAGGGCCAAAGTTTAAGTCGAACGAACTATTTAGGAATGCTCTTCCCAAAACTGTATACATACATGCATGATTACTTACTAGGATCTAGGACTTGTGGACTTGCTAACTCTTACACTTTATAGTGTAGCTATGGATGCATATGAGCAAGAATTTTTTTTCAAGGTGTTCAAAAATGACTCCTATGTGTATGTTTTTTAGTCAATATGTAGCTATAGTATACAAATGGTGCGTAGTTAGTTGAACTGGCATCGTAGCAGCAATGCCCTTTTTTCTTACCTGCCAGTGTTAGTGTCTGTCCACACGACTCATTTAGAGTGTTACTTGTTTTTGTGAGCTGGACTTGCTCTCTCTCTCTCTCTGGAGTCTAATTTTCCATAAATGAATATGTCATGTTAATGATTGTCACCTTATGTATGGAAATTTCTTGCTTTGCCCTTGGTTAGTTAGTTATTCATCAACTCATCCCATGTATACATGCATGTAGTGATGAACTTCACAACCAAACCGTGTGTGCTCAAACACACCATTAGTTAGTGAAACTAAACTGCTACATGCGTTCGGCAGGTAGGCCAAAATGCCGCAAACATCCATTATGCATGTGGATGCATACTTATAGAGCACAGCTCCAACAGATAGTTAGTTGCAATTTCACTTTCCGTTTTTTCAGCATCATCATGGAAATGTGTCTAGTCCACCTACTCCATTTCTATTTTTTACCCTACACTTTCCAAGAAATTTAAAAAAACAGAAAATTCCCTCATCTGCTTTGTGGACCACGATGGGTATAAATCCTCTGTCTAAAAGATATCAAATGGTTTGCATAACACTTGTATACGACTACCTGACACCTGACAGCAACAGATAATATTAATTTGTAAATTGAATTCCAGGGGCAGGTAAAAATTCTATGAGTGCTTCGTGTGTAAGACTCAGAAACTTTGACATTTAAAGTGGGCACGGACTGAGTTTTTTCTGAAACTAAATGAGTAGTTGGTGACAAAACGTAATTCAATGTTCATATGATTTAGTCCTATAATTTATATGTACTAGCAGTAAAATTATCTCATATGTCTTAGTAACACCAAGACCAAAAGGAGAGCAGCGATTTTAATTTTTTGATTTGGCTTGACACTTAAACAACACTAATTTGAATTTGAAGCCAATTAGATGATCAACAAGCTACTGACACTTAAATAATAATGTAAGGAAAAATCAAAGGGAAGGAATCTGACAAGTTAGCCATATTGTGATGATGAGGCACCCAGTTTTGTACATCCTCTCAAATGCTAGTTAGGTTTGTTTAATAAAGCATAGTCGTTAGTTGGTAGATTTGCTGATTAACTGCTCATGCATAACTAACTGACTATAAGGCTGTAGATTCCATCCGTTTGATATTCCTTGTCCCTGCCAGTCAGTAAGTTAGTTGGTGTGTTGACCACTCATCCGGTGACAATTAGTGAACTCACCACATCAACTTGCATAAGTGCTTTATGTAGAATGGGGTGTTGGTGACTGCATGGACTGGCAGACTGGCTGACATACATTGATACATATGATTAGGTCAACATGGGCAATGGGAACCATATAGTTCAATATGGAACTGGAACTTGCATTTTGTGCTCACAAATAACATAGCAACTTGTTGAGATTGCCATGGAAATAATAGTTGCATACATATTTCCAAACAATGTTTGCATATTATTAGTTAGAGTTTTGTAAATGTATCCATATTGAGACTTAAGGGCCTATGTCTGGTCTTGTTCTGAATTTGGTTGGTTCCCACGAGAGTACATAGTTTATGCTTTGATATGAAAAAATGAGCGGGTTTTTAGTTAATTTAGTTGGTCCGAGTGTGTATGTCAATTATAAAGAGTAGCTTTTGGGCAGTACACTTGCTTAGTTAGTTAGTGGCTGAAATTGAAGGAAATATTTTTGGTTTATTTGAAGAAAATTGTTGCGTGCATATAACATGGAAATTCTTGCAAGTTTTGTTGTTCCTTATCCATATAGTCAGTCACATATGACGAGGAGTTGGCTGTGTACAATTTGCTCACATATCCGCACATGTTGGGCTCCAAGCATAGGTTTAAGCTATAGCTATGCTATACCTAGAGTGTATTTGTTTTTAATGTGAGCACTTTCTCTGCCTACTTGTTTTGTGTGTGTTTTTTGCCCTTAGAGCTCCACGCTCAAGTGTATTAAGGTACCACATGTGCAACGTGACTGTCATCGGGCACACTTCACTTTCTCGGTCTCTGAATAAGGCAACTCAATTCTCTGGGCTCACAGTCACAGATAGGTGGTATATACATAGAAAACAAATCATCGTTGCTGTTCATAGAAGCCCAAAGCCATATAAAATTTTGTCTGATTGCTTTTTCAACACACGTAAGATACAAAACGCGCGTTTAATTTTGAAATGGACCAACCAGAGCATCTTCTGCACCAGCTCTGCGCCAATGAGTGTGTCTTCTGCACTTTTCTGCACAGCTGCTATACCCAACGTCACAGACATTGCTATGCATATTTTGTGTGCTTCCCGTAGAACATGTTCTA
>Ga0210040_10004936_pt1 | contig 17162 bp, 17 predicted proteins | sample CryGeyCG12114_NA_FD_185462 | JGI IMG/M metagenome (GOLD analysis project Ga0210040, IMG submission 185462) | Groundwater microbial communities from aquifer - Crystal Geyser CG19_WC_8/21/14_NA (SPAdes) (version 2) | ecosystem: Environmental > Aquatic > Deep subsurface > Groundwater | place: USA... | reverse complement strand
GGCCTACTTGGACGGGTTCTGCGAGAAAGCAATGAAGATGGCGCCGCTTCCCATCAGCAAAACGCCGACTACCAACTGCCAGGTCACTTTTTCTTTCAGGAAAAACACGGCCAGCAATACGGAAAACACCAGCGAGACTTTATCGAACGAGGAGGTGCGAGAGGCCTCCCCGATTTTCAGGGCCTGAAAGGAAAGCAAGGACGACGCGCAGGTGATAACCCCGGCCGCCACCAGAAACAGCAACGAGCGCCGGTCGATGTTCGTCACCTCACTGAGTTGCCCTTTCCATACGACGGTGCTCCAGGCCACAATCAAAATCAGCACCGATTGCACGGCAAAAGCCAGGCTGGAATCAACGTCTTTGATGCCAATTTTGGACAGGATGACAACCGTAGCCGCGCACACGGCAGCCAGCAAGGAAAAGATAATCCACATAAAAAGCACTCCTGATTAAGCGGCTGCGTGCGTAGCCTTCTTGTTCCCTACCCTAGCTCTTCCGCACGGCGAGATGCACAGGAGGTTAACGCCCCACTTCCGATAAAGTTCTGACCGGCACACGACTGCACCCATAAAGCGCCTCCTATTGAGGCACCTTATGGGCGCAGTTGCGTATCTAAACCGTATGTTCAAAATTCCGAGAGACCCCGAACTGCCCGCTTGGGTATTCTTCCTACTCCGTGTTGGCTCGTTTGTGCTGGTGATGCTAGTGGCTTGGCTGGTCGTGACGTGCGACCGGTAGCCCACCTCTCAACAGCACGGTAGAAAGCATCCCCAAGCCGGCGCGTGGCTTGTCGGCCTACGAAAAACCTAGTACCGGGTGGGGCTGGTAGGGTTCTTCCAGGCGCTTGATTTCCTCGTCGGAAAGCTTCACATCTACGGCGGCCACGGCGTCTTCGAGGTGGCCGGGCTTGCTGGCACCCACGATTGGGGCGGTGATAACGGGTTTGGAAAGCATCCAGGCCAGGGAAATCTGGGCGGCAGGTAGGCCACGCTCAGCGGCAATTTCGTCGACGCGGTCGGCCACGGCGAAGTCGTCGTCGCGGGAGTAGAGGCTGTGGGCGAAGCCGTCGGTTTTAGCGCGCTCGGTTTCCTGTCCGCCCTTCTGACGCTTGCCCGTGAGCAGCCCCCGCGCCAGCGGCGACCACGGAATCACGCCAATCTGCTGATCCTGGCACAGCGGCAGCATCTCGCGCTCCTCCTCGCGGTACACCAAGTTGTAGTGCGGCTGCATGCTCACAAAGCGCGTCCAGCCGTGCAAGTCGGCCAGGTAGAGCGCCTGCGCAAATTGCCAGCTATACACGGAAGAGGCGCCGATGTAGCGGGCTTTGCCAGCCTTCACCACGTCGTGCAGGGCCTCCAGGGTTTCCTCAATCGGCGTGTCGTAGTCCCAGCGGTGAATCTGGTAGAGGTCCACGTAGTCAGTGCCGAGGCGCTTCAGGCTGGCGTCGATGGCGCTCATAATATGCTTGCGTGAGAGGCCTTTGTCATTGGGACCGGGGCCCATCGGGTTAAATACTTTGGTGGCCAGCACCACCTCGTCGCGCTTAGCAAAGTCGCGCAGGGCGCGGCCTACTACCTCCTCACTGGCGCCGTCGGAGTACACATCGGCCGTGTCGAAGAAGTTGATGCCCAGTTCCAGGGCTTTTTGAATGAACGGGCGGCTTTCCTCCTCGCCCAGCGCCCATTTCCAGCGCTCGGTCGGCTTGCCGTAGGTCATGGTGCCAAGGCATATTTTAGAAACCTGAAGGCCAGTGCCTCCTAATCGGGTAAATTCCATTGTACTTATAGTCAGTAGGTAGTGAGGGGAAACAGCGCCGCGTATCGGCCGGGCCCAGTGGCGCAGATTGCCAGTGGTCTCTTTCTCAGACGTGCCACCTTCGCTCAGGGTTTCAGTTCAGCTACGGCAGGCCGGTGCAGCATAGTACCCCAATAGCGCCCGCTACAGGGTACCGGGCCAAAGGCTACTGTGGAGGTTTAGCTAATGTTATTTATACGTAGAAAACAGGAGAACTACGCAGACTGCACTCCGCATAAATTGGTAAAAACCACCACTAAAAGAGGATTTTAGCTTCTAAAAGTCGTCTGCTTAGCAGGTGAAAGGCGTTAAAAAGACAATCTGTTCTTCCCACTCAATCTCCTTTCACCCATGATTAGGCTCCTCAATCCGCTAGGCAAGCGCCTGGAAAGCAGCGCGGCTGCTAGCGAAAAATGCTATAACTCCTTCTTTTCGCAACACGCTTATTTACCCAACCCAGAGTTGCAGCGCCGCATTGCCAGTGGTGGTGGCGTTTTGCCGCTAACCGGTCGTGGGTGCTAACGGGCAGTTGGCCCATAAAGAAGTAGCTATGCAGGAAACGCTTAACTCACCCCTACCCCTTGTCTCAGCCACCTCCCCCATTGAGCTATGGGGTGGCGTAGAATGTACGTGCCGCCGCATGGGCGACGCCTACTCCGACCAGCTTACGCGTAGCGGCCACCGCGACCGGCCCACGGATTTAGACCTGTTTGCGGAGCTAGGCATTCGCAAGCTGCGCTACCCCGTGCTCTGGGAGCACGTTGCCCCAAACGGGCTGCACCAGCCCGACTGGCGCTGGGCCGATGAGCGCCTACCGCGCCTTCAAGCCTTAGGTATCGATCCCATTGTGGGTCTGGTACACCACGGCAGCGGCCCCCGCTATACGGCCCTGCACCGTCCCAATTTTGCGAAAGAGCTGGCCCGCTATGCCGGCATGGTAGCCGAGCGCTACCCCTGGCTGACCTACTACACTCCCGTAAACGAACCCCTGACCACGGCCCGCTTTAGCGGCTTGTACGGCTTGTGGTACCCCCACGGCCTCGACGACGCCACGTTCATCCGCATTCTGCTCAACCAGGTGCAGGCCACGCGGCTAGCCATGCAGGCCATCCGGCGCGTGAATCCGGCGGCGAAGCTGGTGCAGACCGAGGACCTGGGCAAAACGCACAGCACCCCCGCCCTGGCCGGACAGGCAGAATTTGAGAATCATCGGCGGTGGCTGACGTACGATCTGCTGTGCGGCACCATCACGCATACGCACCCGATGTGGGGCTACTTGCGCGAGAACGGTATCAGCGCCGCCGAGTTGGAGGAGCTTAGCGCCTACCCTTGTCCGCCTGATATTGTGGGCATCAACTACTACGTCACCAGCGAGCGGTTTCTGGACGAGCGCGCGGAGCGCTACCCCCAGCACGCCGCCCGGCAGGGCCACGGCCCCGACTACGTAGATATGGAGGCCGTGCGCGTGCAAGAGGCCACTATGCTGGGGTTGGGCACGCTGCTGCGCGAAGCCTGGGAACGGTATCAGCTGCCGCTGGCCGTTACGGAGTGCCACCTGGCCTGCACCCGCGAGGAGCAGATGCGGTGGCTGCACCAGGCCTGGCAGGAAACCAACGCGTTGCGCGCCGACGGCGTGGACGTGCAGGGCCTCACCGTGTGGTCGCTGCTGGGCGCCTACGACTGGGACTCGCTGCTCACGCGCGACGGCAGCTTCTACGAGAGCGGTGTGTTTGATATGCGGGGCGGCCGGCCGCGGTCTACGGCCCTGTTCAAAATGGTGCAGCACCTGGCCCGCTACGGCCACTACGACCACCCCCTACTGCAAAGCCCTGGCTGGTGGCACCGGGATATCCGGTGTGCGTAGGCATTGGCTTACGAGTTGAAAATCAGCCGTTTTCATGCGCACATGACAGCTCACTTGTAAGTAAGCAAGCAGCCCCGATCCAACTATTCTTTCATGTTCGACTTATTCGACAAACACCCACAGCATGCTTCTCTTTAAGACAGATAATCCTGTGCCGGGCGCTCAGCCGCCTGTGCGCCCTCTCCTACTGGTGGGCTCGGCGGGCACCCTAGGGCAGGCTTTCCAACGAATTTGCGACATCCGAGGCATTGTAACTGTCGCCCTCGACCGAACAGCGCTGGACATTACCAGTGCCGGGTCCATTGCCGCCGCGCTACGGCAGTACCAGCCCTGGGCCGTGGTGAACACGGCCGGTTACGTGCGCGTCGACGAGGCCGAGGCCGATCAGGCGCAGTGCTACTTGGTAAATACCGTAGGCCCTACCCTACTGGCCAAAGCCTGCGCCGAGTACGATGTGCAATTCCTCACGTTCTCCTCTGATCTTGTGTTCGACGGGCGCCAGTCGGTGGCCTACGTGGAGAGCGACCAGGCCCGGCCGCTCAACGTGTATGGCCACAGCAAGTACCTAGCCGAGGGCCAGGTACTTGCGGCCTTGCCGGAAGCCCTCATCATTCGCACGAGTGCCTTTTTTGGCCCTTGGGATGAGTATAACTTCGTGTATCACGCGCTCCGCACCATTGGTCAGAGGCAACCTTTCGAAGCCGCCGACAATGTCCTGATTTCCCCTACCTACGTGCCCGACCTGGTGAATACGTCACTGGACTTGCTCATTGATGAGGAGTGCGGCATCTGGCACCTGGCCAACCAGGGCGCCTACACCTGGGCCGAGCTGGCTTGCCTGGCCGCCGACGTAGCCGGTATGGCCGCCTCTTACGTGGTACCCCGCCCCATGCAGGTATTTGGCTGGGCCGCTGCCCGCCCGCACTATAGCGTGCTAGGCAGCCAGCAGGGCGACCTGCTGCCTTCGGTAGAAAGCGGCCTACTCCGCTACCTGGCTGAAGTACCCGCTTTGGACACTACGCTAGTATAGCTGCCACGACCAGCAGCGGTGCCCGTCTGCTGGCCTGTGCTAGTTCCGGGCGTATTGTAATTTCGTTTGTGCTGCAGCGAAACCAGTTTGGGTGGTACCGTCAAGAAAGCGCCATTGGCAGCAGTAGCCCGGCAGCGCAGCTTTTCACCATCGCTGCTCCGTATTACTACGGTGTATGCAATCAGCATAAACACTTAAATTAGTTGGTGTTCAGTGAATTACCCTGAGCAATGACAGCTTCCTACCCAACGTAAGGCGTTAGAGCAAGGGTGTACTCCTTGCAGGTAAAGATCGTGGTGCTACTCTCCCAAAAGGCTGCCCACCAGTTCATTCGAGCAGCGCAGTAAAACGCTGTTGGTTGCTTTGCCACGCCGATGGCAAGAGGCTAAGCAACCTTCTGTCCGAGTGATGCTTACCTGCTTTTTGTGCGCCGGTTCGACAGTGTCTCATCCAACAAGTCTCCGCTTCCTACCCATAGGGCTGAGCAATTCTGTTTATGGCTTCCACTTCCTTTTCTAAGCGTCATCCCATCGTTACGGTGCTGCTCGTGTTGCTGGTGCTACTCGTGCTGGGCGCAGGTAGCACGTATGTGGCTACCGACCAGGGCAAAGACCTACTGCCGACCATCGAGAACGTGAGTATGCACACGGGCAACATCACGCCCGACTCGCTGAAGGCGCAGATGCGTGTACAGCTCCAGAACCATGTGCCGCTCACGCTAACCGTCGACAGCTTCCGCTACGTCACCTACCTTGATAGCACGGCAATGAGCCGCGGCGCGAAGGACGAGCCAACGACCGTGAAAGGCCGCGGCACCAGCACCGTAGAAATGCCCATAAATATGGACCTGAGCAAGGCAGCCCAAAAGGTTAAAGCCAGCCAGCGCGACTGCGTAACCGTGACCATGACCATGGACCTATACACGCACCTACCCCTACTGGGCACCAAGCGCATTCCCGTGCGCGTCGACAAGCGCGTGTACCTTCCCAAGCTCCCTAAGATCGAAGTAGCCGACGTGGATATAACGCACCTGGGCCTGAAGGATGGGGAAGCCACCATTCAACTCCGCGTGACCAACTACAATCCGTTTGCTTTCACCATTAAGCGCGTCGCCTACGACTTCCGCATCAGCGACGATATGCAGGTGAAGGGGGTAGAAACCAAGGACGTGACCTTCCGCAAACGCGGTACCCAGCTGATGCCCATCAAAGTGCATTTTCAGCCGAAATCCACCCCCAAAGTAGCCTTTAAGGCGCTGTTCAGAGCCAAGAAAACACCCTATAATCTCACCGGCACCGTAACGGTAAACGCCGGCAAGGAGCACCCCAAAGACTCGGAGATACAATTTCGCAGCACAGGCACGCTGAAGGATTTGAAGAACATTGCGAAGTAGGAAATCGGCGGCTTAGCGCCTATTTGGATAGGCAGCATGATTAGATGTCATTTAGACTGCAAACAGAAGTATCGCGTGCTGCCATTGAAAGTCCTTTCGACCAGCGGGAGAAATCTCGCTCGTGCGTAATTTCAATCGTTTGGATTACTACCGGCCATCAGCACGCGAGATTTCTCTCGCTGGTCGAAAGGATGTGCTGCTTTTTATTTCCTATTCAACGAGGTAGGCAAAACAACCTCAGCAACGAGGAGACGCAACACTTTGCGTCTCCTCGTTGCTGAGGTTGTTTTGCAGTGCCAGTCGTTCAACGAGGAAACGCAAAGTGTTGCGTCTCTACATCGGCATTGGTACTGTTTTAGGCGCTTTCGTCTTTCGGCAGCTCTCGCACGGGCATAACCACAAACTCGTGAATGCGCCAGTCGAGCTGCTCGATGGTGCGGGTGGTGCTGGCAATAAGCTCGGTTAGGTTTTCCTGGTGGGCAGGCACCACGAATCCTTCGCCGAGGTAAATGTGGCCATTTTCGCGCATGCGGAACGAGAAGTCCTTAACCCAGGCTTGGCTAGCCAGCGTTTCGCGTATTTTCTCCAGCAGCGGGTCAGACTCTTCGTTGGTCACGGTTTTCGGAATCTGGTCCATCAGGTCGAACACGGCCTGCTTTAGGCTGCCGAAGCCATCGTGCACAATGTCGACCGAGATGAGTAGGGCCGCGATGGAGTCAGCCCACCACCAGCCAAACCCAACGCCTATCACCCCCAGAATAGCTGCCGCGCCCGACATCCAGTCGGCTTTGTTCATATCCGCGTCGACGTACAGGTTTTTCTCGTGCAGCTTTTTAGCCAGCGGCAGCTTCTTCCTACCCAGTATAACCGACGGAATCGTGCTCCACAGCAGGGCCACTATCATGAGGTAGCCCATCCAGATCTGGTGCCCGAAGACCACGACCGTGCCGATGGTAGGGTGCTCGGTTTTTGCCAGCGAAATAGAGGAATCGATAACCAGAAAAGCACCCAGCGCAAACAACGCCAACGCACTGCACAGGTAGGCAATGCTCACAGCCCGGTGGTAGCCGTAGGGAAACTCCTTGTTCGGCGGCTTCATAAACACCCGCGAGGCCACCTGAAAGGCAACGGGCGGCGTGAGGCTCAGCACGTCGTCGTACCAGGCCGTCTTCATGGTTTGCGAGTTGCCCATGGTCAGGTAGATGCCAATGGCCGACGAGATGAAGTAGGCAATGGTAATCCACTCCAGGCGCTTGGCCTTCTCGAAATCGGGCACCAGCTCTTGCGGAAATTCAAACTGTTTCAGCTTTTTCATGGCTGCTGGTGCTTAGGGGTTGCCTTTTCCTGCTGATGCAGGTATTTTTCGAGGCGTACAATAAAAGCATTTTCGCCCTGAATAGTGACCATTACGTGCTTTTTGTTGCCCTTCAGGTAGGGTCTGGTGAAGCCTACCTTTTCCGTTTTCCAGGGGTTATCGTCGGTGATGCCGGCCACCACTAAGGCGTATTGCTTTCTTTTGAGGCCCTCGAAAAGGTTCTGTTCCGTATCGTTGTGCCACCGCACAGTAGCGTGTATGCTTTTAGCAAAGCCTTTTACCAACTCTGGCTCGATACCGGTGGGTTCCTGCCCGGTTTTCACTACCCAGGGGGGATTATCGGAGTAGCCGACCTGCAATATTCCGTTCTCGACCTTTTGCAGGGTTTTGTCCGGGTCTTTGGGGTAGTCGGAGCAGCCTTGCAAGGCCAGTAACAGCGTGGCAAGGAGAAAAAGTAATGTAGGCCAGGGGTGGGAATCAGTCTTCATGGAGGCGCAAGCATAAGCGCGCAAAGATGATGCTTTGATGAATATAGCCGCTACTACCGCTTAGCCTGCGCAGCCGTTTTGCAAATTGCCTACTACCTGCTAAGCTGCAGCGGCTACTCCCGCAGCAGCCCCATCGTGTCCTTCAGCGCCACCCCCGACAGCTTTCTTCTCACCGACTCCTGCACCAGAAACGCCAGCTTCTCGGCGGCCAGCGCATAGCCCAGCCCGGCCGGACGAATGTTCGACACGCAGTTGCGCGCCTCGTCGGTGAGGCCGCGGCGCGGGGCAAAGGTGAGGTAGGCGCCCAGGCTATCGGGCGAGCTGAGGCCGGGCCGCTCACCCAGCAGCACCAGCACCAGCCGCGCCCCCAGCAGCTCCCCTACCTCGTCGCCCAGCGCTACCCTACCCTGCTCGGCCAGCACCAACGGCGCCACGCACAACCCGGCTTGCTGTAGCCGCGGCACTAGTCGCGCCAGCAGCGGGGGCGCGTGCTCGTTGGTAGCCGTGGCCGACAGGCCATCGGCCAGCACCAGGGCCACGTCGTAGTCCCCGGCCACGGCTTGCAGCGGCGCCCGCGCCTCGGGGGCGAGCTGCCGGCCTAAGTCGGGGCGCCGGAGGTAGTGCGGGCGGGTAGGCGCCTGGCTGCGCACCGGGCACACCGGCAGCCCTACCTCCTCAGCGGCCTGCATCAGTCGTCCTACCTCTAGCACCGAGTACACCGCGTCGCGGGCGTGGGCGTGCGCCAGCCGAAACGCCAGCGCCTCCCGCAGTGGCACGCTGGTGCCCGTGCGCCCCAGGGCAATGCGCGCCGCGGTGAACTCGCGCAGCCCGGCCCAGGGGTCGGTGGGCGGGTCTGGGTGGTCTGGTAGCGCTGCTGACATTGGTTTGGAAATAATAGTAATAACAGGCGGATGCTCCCGACACTTACTGACGCGCTTGTCAAAAGCAGCAATCTTACAGAGCGAGCAATTGTCTTTTTAATTGTCTGGATAGAACGTCATTTCGACCAGCGGGAGAAATCTCGCGTGCTTCGTTACACAACCCGCTAGAAAGTCATGCTTCAACAAGCGGACGCCAGATGAAGCATGACACTACTATTTAGCATCAACACGCGAGATTTCTCCCGCTGGTCGAAATGACAAGCGACTGGCCACTAATGTATTCCCTATAGCTTATCCAAAAAGCTAAATATTTCCTCGTACGCTGTTTGCAACTGGCTCGAAGTAGGGCTGTGCAGTCCATCGGGCACGAACAACACTTTATTTTTCTGCTTGTCCTGGTTCAGCAAGGCCACGAACTTTTCAAATGTTTCCGGCGGTACCTGGTCGTCTTTGCCGCCGTGCCAGATGAAGAATGGCGGGTCCTGTTTGTCGAAGTAGGTGATGGGCTCATACTTTCTAATGAAGTCTTTCTGAGCGTACTCCGTAGTTTCTACGAAAAGCGAATTGCCAATTTCTTTCATAATCGGCACCTCATTATTCATAAATACTTTCTCCACCACATCTAACCCATCCACTGGTCCCGAGAAGTTTATTTCACCGGCGATATTGATTCCATCGGCTAGCTTATGGGGGTAGGCCGGGTCATTCGCCGTAACCGCCACCAGACTCCCGATATGTGCGCCAGCCGAGAAACCCGTCAGTATCACCCGGTCTAAGTTCAAGTGATAGGTAGCGTTGTTGGCTTTCAGAAAATTCAAGGCATAGGTTAAATCTTCCGTCGCAATAGGAACACCTCGTTTAAGACGGTAATTCATATTAACGACATTCATCCCTTTCTTTAGATAAGGCTGAATGTATCTTTCCTCCCGCGATTTATCACTGATATAATATCCTCCCCCGTGTAGAAAAACGATGGTGTAGTTTTTCTTCTTCAGCTTTTCTGCATCTGCTGACAAGTAAATATCCATCGTCTGCTCTTTGTCAGCACCGTAGGATACATCCTTTGTTACTGTATAAGTTGTGCTTATTTGCTCGGCAGTTTTATCGGCTACTGATGGTAAGCGGACGGAGCATGAGACGATACCCGTCAAAATTAAAAGATTAGAACAAAGGGTTTTTATACTCATTGTTATTTTTTCAAATTTTTTACAAGTCGATATTCTTATTTATGTTCAACTAAATATTTAGAATATTGGACTATAATATAATTCTGATTGTATTATATCAAAATCATAACCATATCTTCTCACTACTGCACTTACTAAATCCATAAACCATTTAGGAGCTGTTGGGGAAACGTAAATCTTATCAATTAATGTTTCAACATCAACTTTTATTGGTAATCCATTAATAATTGTAACTTTTGAAAAATCCATCTTACCATCGATTGTTGGCCACTTCATAATAACTGCTCGTATTTCTTTTTCATGTTCGAAACTTTTTCTTTTATGAACAAATGGACCCAAAAAATTAGTTGGATCTATATAATCAACTTCGTAATCAATATAATTAACCTTTCCAATAAAAAATATTTCATCATCTATTATACTCTTCTTTAACCTAGAATAGGTAGATTTAATTGCTATACCTTCATCACTTTTTAAGTATAATTTCCACATTGCCGCGGATTCATATTCATTTTCATGCCAGCAATTTATAGCAGTATATCTAGGCCAATTCTTATTTAAACTACCCATCCATTTCATTCCATTTAAATATTCTTTCTGCTGCTCATCTAAAATTTCGGGAGCATATTTTCTAGCTTCTATATTTTTTTTAGGCCAAGATCCTTCAAATGGATCCTCGAATCTATCTGCACGTGTAAAATATAGTCTTTTCGTATCAATCAGAGAAACGAATTTGGTGAAATCCATATATCTCCAAACTTTTACTTCTTCGTTTTCTGGTTCAATAAATACTGGATGGGATTGATACATAATTAATTGAATTGTGTTAAATATTCTTAATAACCGCCATTATTTGTAAATATGGCGGTTATCTATCAATGATACGCCATTCCCCTACCCCTTTCCAATCCCAAGCAGCCGATGCCCCTGCGGAGCCGGCAGCAGCTGCCCCTGCGCATTAAACAACCCCTGTTGCTGGAGCCACGCCTCGAACTCGGGGGCCGGGCGCAGGCCCAGAACCTGGCGCACGTAGAGGGCGTCGTGGAAGGAGGTGGACTGGTAGTTGAGCATAATATCATCGGCGCCGGGGATGCCCATGATGAAGGTGCAACCGGCCACGCCTAGTAGGGTGAGGAGGGTGTCCATGTCGTCCTGGTCGGCCTCGGCGTGGTTGGTGTAGCAGATGTCCACGCCCATGGGTAGGCCCAGCAGCTTGCCGCAAAAGTGGTCCTCCAGCCCCGCCCGAATGATTTGCTTGCCGTCGTAGAGGTATTCCGGGCCGATGAAGCCGACCACCGAGTTCACCAGCAGCGGCCGAAACTGCCGGGCCACGGCGTAGGCGCGGGCCTCGCAGGTTTGCTGGTCCACGCCGTAGTGGGCGTTGGCGGAAAGGGCGCTACCCTGCCCGGTTTCGAAGTACATGACGTGGTTGCCCAGCGTGCCGCGTGCCAGCGCCAGCGTGGCCTCGTGCGCCTCCTGCAACAAGCTCAGGCTCACCCCGAAGCTGGTATTGGTCGCCTCCGTGCCGCCAATCGACTGGAATGTGAGGTCGACCGGCGCGCCCTGGTTCAGCAGCTCTAAGGTGGTAGTTATGTGGCAGAGCACGCATGTTTGGGTCGGAATCTCGTACTGTTGGCGCACGGCATCGAGCATTTCCAGCAGCTGGCGCACCGCGGCGGGACTGTCGGTAGCGGGGTTGATACCCAGCACGGCGTCGCCGCTGCCGTAGAGTAGGCCGTCTAGCAGGCTGGCGGCAATGCCGCGCGGGTCGTCGGTGGGGTGGTTGGGCTGGAGACGGGTAGCCAGGCGGCCGGGCAAGCCCAGCGTATTGCGGAACTGCGTAATCACCTGACACTTGCGAGCCACGGCAATCAGCTCCTGGTTGCGCAGTAGCTTACTCACAGCCGCCACCATTTCCGGCGTCAGGCCGGGCGCGAGGCGAGCGAGCGTGGCGGTATTGGCGTCGTCCGAGAGCAGCCAGTCGCGCAGCTGCCCTACCGTGAAGTGGCTGATGGGTGCCAACGCCGCCGCGTCGTGGGTGTCGATGATGAGGCGCGTTACTTCGTCCTGTTCGTAGGGCACCACGGCCTCGTGCAGAAACTGCCGCAGCGGCACGTCGGCCAGGGCGTACTGCGCCGCCACGCGCTCCTCGTAGGTAGGGGCCGCCACGCCCGCCAGCTCGTCCCCCGCCCGCCGCGGCGACGCCCGCGCCAGCAGTGTTTTCAGATCCGAAAAGCGGTAGGTGTGCTGGCGGACGGTGTGGTGGTAGGGCATGGCGGTTGGTGGGGCACCTCACCCCCTGGCCCCCTCTCCAAAAGAGAGGGGGGACTAGTTTTTAGTTTTAGTTTTTAACCTTCCTACTTCATAGTAGAGAACGAGAACTATCTTTTAGTTCTAATCTACGAGAAAACCAGCAGCTAAAACTAGAATTAGTCCCCCCTCTCTTTTGGAGAGGGGGCCAGGGGGTGAGGTGCCCGCTTGGCCAGCCAAAACACCAGCAGCAGCGCGCCCATCACCGCGAGAAACACCCCGCTCAGGAGCAGATTATACCACACAATAGCGCCCAGACACAGCCCCGATAGCCCCAGCGCCACGGCCGGGAAATACGGGTAGAAGGGTGTGCGGAACGGCCGGTCGAGGGTAGGCTCGCGGCGGCGTAGGGCAAACAGGCTCAGCATACTCACGATGTACATCACCACCGCGCCCAGCACCGATAGTACAATGACCTGGTCGGTGGTGCCGGTAAGGAGGGCCAGGCAGCCGATGGCTCCGCCTACTACCAAGGCCCAGTGCGGCGTTTGGAAGCGCGGGTGCACGTCAGCCAGGAAACGGGGCAGGTAGCCGGCGCGGGCCAGGGCAAACAGCTGCCGGGAGTAGCCCAGAATGGTGCCGTGGAAGGAAGCAATCAGCCCAAACAGGCCGATGCTGGCGAAGAACTGCGTCCAGCGGCTGCCGCGGCCCAGGGCTACTCCCAGCGCCTCGGGCAAGGGGTAGTCGATGCTGGCGAAGCGATGCCAGTCGGTGAGGCCGCCGGTGAGCACCATCACGCCCAGGGCCAGCCCTACCAGCGTGAGCAGGCCGTAGCTATAGCCGCGGGCAATGTTGCGGCGTGGGTTTTCCACTTCTTCGGCCACCATCGCCACACCCTCAATGGCCAGGTAAAACCACATGGCAAACGGTAGGGCCGCAAACACGCCGGCCACGCCAAACGGCATGGGGTCGGTGAGGAAGGTAGTGGCGCTGAAGTGCGGCGCCACCAGGCCCATATACAGCAGCAGCTCCCCTACCGCCAGCACCGTCACGACTAGCGAAAACCAGGCGGCTTCCTTGATTCCCAACAGGTTGAGCAGCGTGAATACGCCGTAGCACCCCAGCGCCACGCCCACCACCGGCGCCCCGGAGTAGAGGAAATGCACGTAGCTACCCAGCGCCAGCGCAATGGCGGGCGGCGCCAGCAGAAACTCCACCAGCGTGGCGTAGCCGGCCACGAAACCGCCCAGCGGCCCAAACGCCCGATAGGCGTAGGCAAACGGCCCGCCCGCCTGCGGAATGGCGGCCGTTAGCTCGGTGAAGCTGAAGATGAACGTGACGTAGAGCACCGTTACCAGCAGCGTGGCGAGTAGGAACCCAACGGTGCCGGCCACGCCCCAACCGTAATTCCACCCGAAATACTCGCCGGAAATCACCAGCCCGACGGCAATGGCCCACAGGTGTACGGGCCGCAGTACTTGTTTGAGCGCGGAAGTAGAAGCCAAATGAAAGAGCCTGAAGTGGATAGGTAAGATAGCGCATTTCCCGCAGAGGGGCGCGGAGGCGGCTTTTCCGCGAACCGCCGGAAGACAGTAGAAAACCTCGACGCCCCCGTTGCGTTTCTCTGCAAGAAAGTACATCGGAACAAATGAAAAAGACCACCGCCGCATGGCTGGCCGCGCCACTAGCCGGGGCCGGCCTACTGACTTGGGCCTTCCAAAGCGCCCCCTACGATATCCTACCTGATGGCTGCGCCAAAATAAACCTGTCCGGCCGAATTCGCCTGAACATCACGCGCAGACTGATGCCACTGATGCGCGTAGCACAGAAGTTACGCAAGAAACCGCAGCAGCCAGTGCGTCTCATCGAGCACCGCACGGTACCAACCAGCTACGGTCCGGCCCCGGTGACGCTCTACTGGCCCGAAACCACGACCGACGCACCGCTGCCGGTGTATATCAACTTTCATGGGGGCGGCTTCGTGCTAGGCTACCCGGCGCAGGACGATCTGCTGTGCCGCTACCTGGCCCACGAAGTACAGTGCCTGGTCGTGAATGTCGATTACGTGCTGGCGCCGGAGTACCCATTTCCGGCCGCCGTGGAGCAGAGCTACGAGGTAGTGCGCTGGGTGCAGGCGCACGCCCGCACCTGGGGTCAGATTGCTACGGAGCGCCTGGCCATTGGCGGCCACAGTGCCGGCGCAGGTATTTCGGCGGCCATTGCCCTGTTGAACAAAGAGCGGCAGGAACTTTCGCTGGCCCTGCAACTACTCGACTACCCACCGACTAACCTGGCGCAGAAAGGCCGCCGCAAGCACGTACTAGACCGCAAGCAGGTGCTCACGCCCAAGCTGACGGCTTTCTTCAAACACCTCTACATTCCCTGTCCCGACGACTACGCCAACCCGCTCGCCTCGCCCCTACTTGCCCCCGACGTGCGCGACTTGGCACCCGCCCTCATCATCACCGCCGACCACGACTTACTGCGCGACGAAGGCGTTGCCTACGCCGAAAAGCTTCGGCAGGCTGGCGTGCAGGTGCAGCACCAAAACTTCCTGGGTGTAGACCACGCTTTCACGCATTTCGGCCCCGAGGAGCAAGCGCGCGCCGCCTGGGACCTGATGCGCGACGCCCTGCGCAAGGCGTTGGGAGTAGGGCAATAACGCGGAAGCCTAGCTTTGTTACTAGTTGAGGCGCACGTAATTCAGCTGGCGATACACCTGGTAGCCGTCGCCCCAAATGGGATGTTCCCACACCAGCGCACGCTTCGTGAGGCGCGTTAGCAGCTGGCCGTCGAAGAGGGCGGGTTCGCCGGTGGTGGTGCGGGCGCGTAGCTGCTGGTGGCGCAGGGAGTAGGTGCCGGTTTCGGTGGTGGCGGGCTGGCCGGGGCGGCTGGTGTGCAGGCGGTAGGTGCTATCGGCGCGCAACGTCAGGCGCACCGTCAGCTGATGGCGTTGCAGCTGCTCGTTTGTGGTAAAAGCCGCGGAGTCGTCAATCAGCACAGCTTGCAGCGAATCGGGGAGCGGCTGGCGGGCCATGAACGTGACCTGGCGCAGCTCCCACTCGCCTACCAGCGTTTGCGCCGCGGCGGGCGTTAGGAGGGCACTACTTAGCAAGAAGCCCAGGCCGGCCAGTAGGCGGCTGGTAGGGCGTTGCGCAAAGCGTAGTAGCTGCGAGAGTAGGTGCACGCGGAACAGTTTCGGAGAGAAAAACACAACAACTTGTATCGCATTGTTGAACAGCTGCCATTGGACCTACCAAAGCAGCTTCTGTTTCAGCAACGAAGAGAAGGACTTCTTCCTAACGCTGCGGGTGCTACTGTAGTCTGCGAAGTCCTGTGGCGCATTTACGCCGGCTGGCACTCGCGGCAGACACCCGCCAACAGATAGTCGCGGCTTATGGCCTGAAAGTGGGCCGGCAGCGTAACGACTGGAATTGCCACCTGATTCAGGCAGTAGATGTGCTGGCAACTGGTGCATTTGAAATGCACATGGTTGTCAAAGTGCTCATGTTCACTGCATTCGATAGAGCACGCAGCGTAGCGCACAATGTCGCTCTTGTCGATGACGCGGTGAATCAGGCCCTTTTCCTCGAAGGTGCGCAGGGTGCGGTAGAGCGTGATGCGGTCTACGTCGGCCCCGATCTGCTCCTCAATCTCGTGGCCCGACAGCGCAAACGGCGACTCCGCCATGGCCTTCAACACGGCCCGGCGCATGGGCGTTTGGCGCAGGGCGTGGCGGGTGAGGGTAGCAGCCAGGTGATCGGGACGTTGCGACATAGGTAGCGAAGATAGAGAAGAAACGCGAAACGGTAGCTGGCTAACAGCCCACAACCAAGCCATCCAGTGTGAATGAAGCCACGGCTACCCAAACGAAAATCAGCTGAATAGTGTCCCATTTAGGCAGGTTTATTTGCAACGTCATTGCATAAATAATAATTTCCCTACTTTTGTGCCCAACAAGTTTTCGTGGCTAACGAGAGTCACTTTGTATTAACTGACGTTTAGTAGTTCGCATTTTAGCTCCCGACCCCTGAATTTTTCTTGTTGTCTGCTGCAACGTTGCAGCAAGTAAGTTTGTCTCTGTTACCGCTTTTCTCCGCTCCTACTTCGTGCGTCAACTTCACCGCCTGTATGCCTGCTTCCTGCTACTCTGCTTCGTGCGGGTGCTGATGCCGGAGGCGTGGCTACTGGCGTTGCACTCGCACCACCACACCGAGCAAACGGAGGAACAGGCCCTGAAGCGCCCCGAAGGAAAGCACATCGTGACAGCCAAGCACCAGCACTGCCACGCCGAGCAGCTGTTTAACGCGCCCTTCCAGCCGGCTACAGCCGTGCACCTGCCGGCCCGCCCGGCGGCGCAGTTTGCCACGTTCGTGGCCCGGCCGCTGGCCGAGTGGCGCCTGATTACGGCCTACACGCGCACGTCGCGGGGCCCGCCGGTGGCGTAGCTCGCCCCCGCCTTTCCTATTTTTCCGGCTGACTTTTGGCGCCCTCGGCGGCGTCGGCAGGCGCATAACCTGCCGACGCGCCACGGTGCCGTCCGCTACTACTGCATTGGTAGTCAGCCCGATGCTACTTGCCAGGGGCCGCACTAGGCGACTTCGGCACTCCCCTTCTTTCTTGTGTTACAGTACTTCTTCGCCCACCTGGGCCGGGTAGGGCTGCTGGCGCTGACGTGGCTGCTGAGCTACGCCGCCGCCGCACAGGTGCCTGCTACTGGCTGCTCCCTATCGGTGGCCGGGCGCGTGGCCGACCAGCGCACCGGCGAACCACTGCCCGGCGCTACCCTGCAACTTGTGGAAACGCAGGAGGTTGCCAGCACCGATGCTGACGGCCACTACCACTTTCACGCCCTGTGCCCCGGCGCCTACCACCTGCGCTGCCTCTCGCTTGGCTACGCCGAAACCACAGTCAGCCTTTCGCTGACCAGCTCCGCCGTGCGCAACTTCCGGCTGCGCG
>Ga0210040_10004935_pt1 | contig 17163 bp, 16 predicted proteins | sample CryGeyCG12114_NA_FD_185462 | JGI IMG/M metagenome (GOLD analysis project Ga0210040, IMG submission 185462) | Groundwater microbial communities from aquifer - Crystal Geyser CG19_WC_8/21/14_NA (SPAdes) (version 2) | ecosystem: Environmental > Aquatic > Deep subsurface > Groundwater | place: USA... | reverse complement strand
AAGACTAGCTGATGAGACTACCGAAAAACGATAAAAACCCCTAATTATTATTACTGGTTTTTTGTAATATTAACATAAATAATTCCTAACCCGGCTTCGTCGTAATACCCTCTTGCTGAGGTTTATTATTATCACTACAACTCCCAGATGTCGTTAGGTTAACTATGCATAATACCATAATACCATTGCTACTGGAGGCATAATCAATTGGCGTGTGTATGGTTTCTTTCTGGTTTCCCTATGTATGCACCGGTCCAGACTGTGTAGCTCACAGCTCTGGAATCTGTGGATGAACTATATCTGGGATCTGGCTATATGGGGTACTATATGGACTCCACTCTGCATTATAGCTAGATTGGCTATAGATTATCGAATCTCTCCGTACACTACGTACACAGTACACATGTTCCATGTATAGACTATCCGGAAAAAGGAGGTAAATTTTTCCTGTCCTGTGTGTGATAAATTTGTGTAGTAGGATAGGATAAAATTTACCTCCTTTTTGCGGACAAGGAGTACTAGACTGGAAGTTTTAGTGTACGTAACTGTATAATAGTCGGATACAGCTACACAAGTGAGCGCAACAACCATAGTGGGGAAAATTGGGAAAAGGTGGGAAATTTAAATCGTGCAGTTGTTGTTTTCAAGCGGCATCCATTGTTGGACAACAACAAGCCAACCTTATATGGAACCATTTCATTTAGCTGGCCGTCTTAATTAGTGAAACGTTGGTGAATTAGTTGCCCCAGTTTGGTGCCTAATTAGCCAAATAAAAGGGACCCGTGGATTAGAAGACTTTTGTGTTTATCCTCCTGTTGTGCCCCAAGGGCGACGAGGCGTGCAAAATTCCGTCCTCCGAGGAGATCAAAGAGGAGGTCAGTATGGCCACTGAGGGAGTGGATATTGACCTCTACGCCGATGATATTGAGCAAGACTTCAGCAATGTAAGTCAACCAACTGAACTGTGTTGTATAGCGGAAATTGGCCCACGCACTGACTCATCATGTCCATTATATGTGTTGTCTTAGGAGGATGAGTTCGGCGGAGGCGATGGGGTGGATCTGTATGACGACGTCATCACCACTGCGAGTAGTCGACGCGACTCGGAGAGTGACCGTGGAGAAGGCGATGGACCCACGGCGACTGCCGGGACAGTCAACAATAATTCCAACAATTCTGGGACACCAAAGGGCGCTAGTAATGCAGTCAAGATGGAGTTGGCAGCAGGAGGTCGGGAGAACTCAACTCCTCTTCGTCGGCATCAAGTCTACGTTGGGAATCTCACTTGGGTACTGGTACAACATGTGCATTTCGTCGGGTTTGTTAGACTGTTAGTTTTGACACTCTGCCGTTTGTTTCCTTTGGCAGTGGACGTCGGACAAGAATATTGAAGATTTGCTTAAAGAAATTGGGGTCACAGATTTTGTTGAAGTCAAATTCTTTGAGAATCGGAGCAACGGTCAATCAAAAGGATACTGTGTTCTCACCGTGGGCTCCGACTCGAGCATTCGAAGTATTCATGACAAGTTCCCCAAGAAGGAGTTACATGGTCAGAGTCCAGTGGTCACTCCGCCCACAAAACAGGCTCTCAATCAAGTACGGAATATACTTTTACTGTATCTTATACCACCAAGCGATGGCTGGCTGCTAAAATATTTGTTTCCAGTTTGAAGCCCAGTCCAAGACGCGTCCTCCGACCAACTCGGGAGGCAGTGGAGGCATGATGGAAGGCCGAGGAGGTGGCATGGACTCACGTGGCGTTGGTGGATCTGGAGGCATGGGCATGGGCGGTATGGGGAATCGTGGTGGACCAATGGGCCCCATGATGGGTCATGGTGGTCCCCACGGTCCTCATGGACCACCACCACATGGACCTCCCCAGATGGGGGGCATGGGTTTTGGACCTAGGATGATGATGGGTCCAGTTCGAGCACCAAGAATGGGACCTCCAGGGGTGGGTCCCCCACCCCCTGGGCATCATGGACGGCCCCCAGGAATGGGAGGACCCATTATAGGTGGCCCTGGAGCTCCCCCTCCTGGACCCAACTATGGCCCTCCTCCTATGTCCAATGTGAACCGACCTTTGCCTCCGCAATCTATTCCTCCGCCTCCGGGCCCGCCACAACGGCCACCGGGAGGCATGCCTGTAAGTTTCGTAGCTCTTTTGAACCATCATCAAGGAAATAGAGTGGCTTCCACTGAAACTTTTGTTTTATTTGCAGCCTGGAGGACCCCACGGAATGCCTCGTCCAATGCATGGCCATGTTCAGCCCATGATGGACTCCAGAGGCCCGCCTCCACCTAGAAATGATTGGGCAAGACCAGCCGGTCCTCCGAGTATGTCTCCCCTTTCCCAATATATTCATCATTTCAGTCGACGATCTAACAAACATTTATCTTTCTTCTACAGTGAACGCTCCTTATCCCCCCGGCGGCCAGTCTGGCCCTCTGCCTGGACCCAACACCCAGTCCGGACCAAACAATGTGCGTGGCCCACCCATGGGTCCAGGACTCCCCGGAGGACCTCCCGGACCCCCTGCCCCTCACATGAATCCCGCCTTTTTTAACAACTCGGGAGGTGGAGGCCCACCCAGCAACGTGCCCCCTCCCTCCCCGTATTCCTCAGGAGGTGCTCCCCCGGGTGTCAGACCAGTCACTTCATATTCCTCCCCTGTGCTAGAACACAGGGAGCAAATACCTCAGTTATCCGAAGCGGAGTTTGAAGAAGTCATGGCCCGCAATCGCACTGTGTCCAGTTCTGCCATCTCCAGGGCTGTGTCTGATGCGGCCAATGGTCAGTCAGTTACCGGTTATCAATTGTAGTTTGTTGAATAACACGAGAACAGGAATGATGTGTTTGCTTGATGATTGTTTAGGGGAGTATGCGAGCGCCATTGAGACGCTCGTGACAGCCAGTTCGCTCATCAAGCAGAGCAAGGTAGCTCACGATGACCGATGCAAGATCCTCATCTCCTCCCTTCAGGACACGCTCCATGGGATTGAGAACAAAAGTTATGGGGGCCGTAGTAGGGGTAAGCGAGTTGGGCTGCTTTCTTCTTGCCCAGTAGCCCGGCCCGCCCAGTCTATCCAAAAGAAAAACCATAACCATAATTGTGTTTGTTTGCAGAGCGATCTCGATCGCGTGAGCGGGAGCGGGAGCGACATCGCAGAAGTCGTCGAGAGAGAACTCGAAGTCGCGACAGGGAATATCGTGATTATCGAGAACGGGACTACCGAGAGCGGGACCGGGAAGAGCGGGACTACCGAGAACGGGATAGGGAAGAGCGTGACTATAGGGAACGGGATGAACGAGACTACAGGGAGCGCAGTCGGTCAAGAGGTCGAACTGATGCTCGGGATCCTTTGGCGTATGTTTCTTTGCGCATCGGGCGCAACTATGCATTTTGATTTTTGTGGGGACAGTAGAAGGTGGCGGGATTTTGGTCGTAGTTTTTGCGCCCTTAGATCTAGATGCATGAATATGGCGGCTTCAAAGCTTTCCTATTATGTGGACTGTGTCTGTTTGTTTCTGTGCGCGCGCGCTGGTGTATGTACGCCATTTTAGTGTACATCTGTGTCTGTGTTGTTTGAACATTGTCCTGTGTCAGTGTCATGTCAACTCTTGTGTGCTCGTGCTGTGTGTCTGATTTTTTGTACGAGGCCCGGGAGTCTGGCTTTTCCCTTTCTCCCTGCATGAGAGCTCTCGTTTGTTCAGTTTGTTGAACTAATTAATGAACTATGATGAATGGATTTAACTTGAGCCACTAATTAACATTTCTTTAGCATGAAGACATTGAAATTTCTTCCTCAGCTGTTGGTCACGACCGCCACTTATTGATCCAGTGCAATAAAAAAGAGTTTAGTACGGGAAACGGAACAGGAGGATCTCCAAGCACTGTTACATGTTACCCATCCACCAAAGACTTACACATTACACTATATATTCTAGAGACATATACTATTTATTATTTATTTATTTATTTATGCTTGCCAATCTAATGACTGTAGTTTTTTACCTGCTGTGTGCGAGACAGTTGACAATGTAAGTCTCCGCAGTTTTCAGTAGCCGTAGAAAATGTTTATTTTTGTATTTTGTTAAAACTACTACTTCTTCTGTACAATTGTAATGTAGCGAAATCCTGTACGCACACACCGCTCATGTAGTTTTTTAAAAATAACAATAACGATTCGGAAGGTAATTTTTCTTTGGAAGAGTATGGATCCAGGGTCATGAATTGTTAGTGAGATGCTCATCAGAGGCTGTGTTGTTTGGTTTAGGGGCCGAAGACGACGGGAGCGCAGTAAAGATGAATCCGAGAGACATCGACATCTCATCTAGAAGAGAAAAGTGACCACAAACAAGGATGCACAGTGGACAATGGACAATGGGTGACCACGAAATGCACCAGTTTTTATACTAATTAGTAATTAGTGAACAGAACAACATACGTGATGATCGATCATGATGAATCAAATAATAAATGCGTATATATGTACACAACCTTTGCTTGTCATTAGTTTTAGTGGACTGTTTATCCTGACTTGTTATTATTTTGTATTTCTGTTAAAAGTGGATAATAATAAAAAGTATCATGTGTACAAAAATATTGTTTCTTCTCTAGTTTTTATGGAAATATTTGTAGTGACCTTTGGTCAGTTGGTGGTCGTGGAGCTAGAGAACATGCGTTGACACATTAGGACTTCGCTGAGTTTGGACTTTTTAGAAGCCATCCTGGCAGTTTGCAATTCCTTGGCGGCCGCCTTGTTCTGGGGGTCCAGCTGGAGCACTTTTTGGAGACACTGAGCCCCTTGGGAGTACTCTTTGAGACGGATGTGGGCCACCCCTTTCCTGTACAGGGCCTTCACACTGGACGGACGGAGCTGGAGGGCTCGTTGCGCGCTCCGCACCACCGAGTAGTAATCCTCCAGTTTGAGGGAACAAAGGGCCGAGTTCATGGCTCCGGTGTAGAGCAAGTCCAGTCGCTCGGCTTCCTCCTCCCCGGTGAGCACTGATCAAAGACACATATTGTGAGTACCCTTATTGGGTTCAGTTTAGTTAGGTAGTTAGTAGTAGCTAGGTTATTAGGGAACGACCCTCTAAAAGGGAGCATATTATACTGATATACTCACATCCTTCGGCATAGAGATGGTCCTCGATGAGTTTAAACTTTGACCTGGCAACGTCGAATTGTCCTTTGTTGAGGAATTCCAATCCTTTTTGTTTGTAGCCACGGGATGCGGCCAACTTGTGAGCAGGTTCCAGCTCCCAGCTTTCCTTGGCCTGGGAAAAAGACATGGGTCAGGAGTCAGGGGTATCAACATCACAGCCCGACTATAAAACCAAATGCATAGTAATGTTACCCGAAAACAACTGTTGAGCGTGATCACATAGATTTGATTCGGAGAGTGAGCTAATTCTAATTCCTGAGCCGCCGTTTCGGTGATCCCCAGCAAAGGATGGGAGACGAATATTTTCCATGTCTCGCCCAGGTACATTTTCTGAAGGGCCAGTTCCAATGCCACACTCACGCAAGGGCTGCTTGCTATCCCTTCCCCTATGACGAACTCCAGGCCCTCATTTTTTATCCATCCCGAATCTTGCACAGGCTCTTTTTCTCCCATACAAATGTCCAAGTCGACTGAAATTGAAAGCAAGTGGTCAAACTCTGGACTCACATGTTGATATGAATAGAGAATGAACAGCCGTACTATTGACAGTAGCTCCAACATTGGGTTGATAAATCTGTTTTGTCTTCTTTAAAAGTTTGCAAATGATTTTCCCCCGTTTGTCGGGGCTCACATTTGTGCTGCTAAAGTCTTCCAAGCTCACCTGAAACACGGAAAATAAACTCATGTGGTGGGGATAAACAATGAAGAATGAATAAGGAGAATGTGACTGACTATGTATATACATGCATGGAATGGATGCATGCATGGTTTGGTTTTCTTACGGCAAATATGACATGCTCCTTCTCCTTCATGTACTCAGTCCCTTCCACTTCTGTCTGGTGGATGAAAAAGAGGGAGCTTTCCCCTTTGCCCATTGTGAGCACTGCATCTTCAATCACTGCTGCCAACTTCTCTATACAAGTCCAATATTCTAAATTTAAAAGTGCCAGCCACTTTAGTTTACAACAATCTTAATTGAACTTACCTCTGCCGATCGTGAAAGTAATATCCTGTGATTCTTTGCGCAGCTTTTTTATATTCTCCGGGAACACAAATGTGGAAACGGGTTGAACAATGTATTTGAGAGTGATAACGTCTCCCAAATGGGGAGATCCAGGCACTTGGTCACTTTTTGCTCCTTCTTGTAGTACAAATTTTGCCAGCCGTGGTTCACCTGAATTCACATCCATTTTCAGCAACGTGAAATCGCGCTGATGACTTTGAAGGCCAAACTCGGAGAGGTCGCAGAGTGTTTCCATTTTGAGCAGAATGTCAAAAAAAGATATTTTCTGCTTTCACCGTTCAGACAAGTTTTTAGCAGAAAAATTCAAGAATATAAACTTGGCTTTGGCGGGTATTTATAAACGGCCGACACCGACAGAGAACGAACCCGACGCCGACACAGTAGTTGAATAAGCTAAAACAAGGCCGATCAAAAGCTGCGGATGGCCGACAACAGCGAATAAAAAAATGATAGTCTATAAGGCTGTTCACGCACATTATCAACGGTATAGTAACAATAATAACATATATAATATAGTAATAATAACAGTGGTTTCGCTCGTTAGGTCACATGGCAATGGTTTTTTGGTGCAAAAAAAGTCAAGTTGTAACCGCTAAAAAAATTAACTGAAAACTAGAAAATATGAATTGTGTTGCCATAATATTTATGAAATCCACAATTCGAATTCCAGTATTTGGCAATTTAACCTAGGTCGCCAGATAGCACAGGGCAACTGCTTTCTATTCTTAAATAGCCAGAAGTGCGTACATACTTTTCAGTCGTGCACGTTAAAACAAAGTAATTTAGGAATAAATGTAAATATAGAGTTTACTGCTGTGCAAAAAATAAATTAAAGTATTACGTTTTAAAAAAAACTAAAAAAAATTCTCTGAAAATTGTTTTGGCACATTGGCGTATTGGCACAGGGACAATTTAACCTTTTCATCAACTAATTCTGATTGATCGAAACAAAAACTGACACAAGAATGTAAATAGAATAAAAGTTTTTTGGTAAACCTTTGAATGGGAGAAATTTTTAACAGTCGTAAACAGGATTCAGTAAGTGAATTGCTTGAAAAAATAATATTGCTTACTGTAGATTAAATTTTTGTGATTGACCTTGAGTTCATTCTGTAGGAATTATAGGTTCCAATGCTGATTTTTAAATTAAAAACGAAATAAAACGTTGTTATTGCTAATCAACTGAAATTTGCGGACTTAGAATAAAATTTGCTGTTCTTTTCCAATTATATTATCAAGATTACACCATCGTTTTTAGAATGTTTTTAAATCCCTATTTTCAAATTTACAGTACACAGTTCTAAAAAATAAGGCCGACTCTTAAGTACAAATTAGTTCAAGATTTGACCTTATTTTTTAACCGCTATTTTGAAATTTAAAAGGGTCAATCTAAACACAGGTTTCAAATTTCATTCAATTCCACGCATAATTGGCTGTAAAATCAACCTTAAAGGATTTTTGGAATAAGTGTGCAGTTCATATCCCGAATTTCATTCCAAAAATTCAGTCAGAGGAGTATCTCTGGCCCTAGAGTTGTAATCTCTGACGTTGTGCAACTCGACGGCCCTCTGGCTAAGGTAACTATATTTTTTGAAACTTTTTAAAATTTTAAAAATTTAGTTCTTAAGGGGGGACATTTAAACCGTCAAAATCTTAGAAAATGCGTTTCAGAGGGAAAAATAGGATATTTGGAATATAGGTTCCGACATTCAAGCAGTTTCTCATGTCAAATGACATCCGTTTTGCGAAAAAAAAAGTTATTTTTCAAAAACTACCCCCCCCTTCTTTCCCAGGTTTTAAATTTCACAAATGATGGTGGTTTCCTTTTATGCATGCAAGTTATTTAAAAATTCAAATTGCTTTCCATCCGATGCAGAATAAGCAGAAAGAAAAAACTAGTTGAACAAATAAGGTTAAAATTGACTTTTAGATAGAACTATGCTTAAGGGTAGTGGAGGGCCGCTCAAAAGTAATAAGTAATAAGGATCATAACGCAGGAACACCTGTGAGCGAGAAACAACAAGGTGCAATGCAAATTAAGCTTAATTGCTTTCAAGAATGTTCACGTAATAAAAAAATCAAGTACCACGGGCACCTTTAACGTACCAGCAATAACTGATTTACTTATAATTAGGACATAAAGAGAATTTAGCTATTGAAATTTAAACAATTTTCAATCTTTCCGAAGCGTTTTTTTTATCTCTCAATGCAAGCTTGAAATCAGAAAAAAGATGCAAACTGTATTTAATAGATAAACAATGACATAAATGTGTAATTTTATACCACTGCACAGCAGTTGATGCAGTGCAATGGCAGTACTCATTCGGCAAAGAAAAGCTGCATATCTGACTTGAAAACTCGCATTTCAACAGCAAAAAATGTAATAGGAAAAAATAAAAGGAAAAATTAGTTGAATTTTGATTAATTGAATGCAGATATTTTGATTAATTGAATGCAGATATTTTGATTGAGGTAAAGGAATATTTACAGAAATGTTTGTTATGCTCTGTTGTTAAATGAAAAAAAATAAAACATTATTATAAAATATTCATATTTATTTCGCGAATTTCTGATTCCTATTCGTTTGTATTCTGTGTAGAAAGGATTCTCTGTGGGTGTGGGCTGTCTTCAATTATTTGAATGTTAGTCCTATTGAGCATTGATACTGCTAAACTGTGTACTGAGCAAGGACTGTGGGTGGAGTGTAATATTGAAACAATCTGTTTTTGTAACTCCGATTGGGAGAATCTACGTTGAAAACTAGGTGGAGTGGTGATTTTTTTTACGTAACTTCATCAGGGAACACGGAGCACGATATTAGCTTTGACTTTTTTAATTTGCGATTTCATTCCTCGAGTTGTTCTTTATATGTTTTATGGAGAATTCACCACTTCAGCAAGTAAGAACCTTCAAATTGTAACTTTCTAAATGTTCATTGTTTGGACATCATTGAAACTGATGCATTGTTAGGCTCACAAAATTGGACGAGAGGCCCTGAAACTTTTGAAAAAAAGAGACTACAGTCAGGCAGCTGAAGCACATTTACAAGCTGCACAAATTCTGTGTGCCCTGGAAAGTCAAGTTGGCTCCAACTCTTCTTGTGCCACATCTCTGAAGGCCCAAGCCCATTTTCATGAGCATCAAGCTCATCTTACTAATATTGTCAAGTTTGTAACCAACATTTTCACCCCAATCCTGAGTCTACCTTTGAAATCTTGGATAATTTTTTAAATTTTTGTGCCCTAGAGAGGCGTTAGTAAAATGTGAAGCGCGACGTCGAGAGGAAAAAGTGACAACAATTCGAAGCCCCTACGGAAGACAGGGGAGTAAAATGCAGAGCAAAGGAGGAAAAGGGATTGACCCCAGTCAAATTCTTCGGAATTTTGACCAAGCAGACTCTCTACTCCAAATGCTTTATGATCGCAAGTCTCCAGCCGTGGGTTCGGGGAGTGACCAATGTCCAGTTCAAGGGGAAAGCTCAAGTTCGGGAATGGCAAGAAATGTTCTCATGCGTCCCAAAACGGATGCAGTGGTCATTGAGGAATTGCAGACTGTGAATGCCGACTTGAGGGAACATGTGGACAAGGTGAGACAGGGAAGGAAACGAAAGTTAGTTATAGCTATATGTCTGTGAAACCATAGAACTGACTATTATTGTATGAATAGTTGCTGGACGAGTTGAAAGAGGTGCGAAAGGAGCTGGACAGGTCCAGAGAATGGAATTTGAAACTTGAGCAACGTCTGAGTAAGTACGAGTCCGTGTCCATGGACGAGGAGCCTTCCAAGTACGACTCCTGTTCTGCAGCCGACCAGGTCTTGTCCCCCGAGACTGTGAAAATGATCTACGACTCGATCCCGGTGAGGAAACTGCCCGAATTGGCTCCCTTGGAGCTGCCTCCTTTTGACTTTCAATAAATCATTTGGTACGGCGGAGCGGGACAATCGGACAAACCAGTGCAAATATCCTCCTCTTTCTTGATCTTATGATGACCCGCAGTCTTATTCTCTTTTCATTTCAACACTATATATGTTTTGTACAGTTTTCCAAATATTTTACGTCCTCTTACTTGTTTTCATTTCGCATCAGGTAATCTCCAGTGCAATCCAGTGCCCAGTGCAATTATAATTTGAAGCCATGTGAATTAACTGTAGACTGTATACATTTGTAAGAACACTGTTGTTGTGCTAATAGAAACAACAAATAAACCTCAGCAAGAGGATATAATCACGAAGACATAAAAGTAAAAGTTAATATTATAGTGTTTTGCAGCAACTGCACCTATCCAATCTCAAAATATTCAAGTGTGTTAAAAATTGCTGTCTTTGCATGGTCAGACACATTTTTTGTTTGACTCCGTGAGCCAGCTAGTGGATAATAATTTAATCTTGTAGCACCACATAATAGCAAAAATCACATTTAGCGTCAAACAATCCCGTAATTGCAATTGAAACTTAATTGCGTGGTATTCATCACAAGCATAAAATAAGAGAAACTACATTTAACGTTAAATCAGCGATGTAAGTTTGGTCTGTGCTCCGTTAATTAATTTTACATTTACATTAAAACCCTGGAGGAAAATATTTGGATCTTGGGTCCTCTCCGCTCCATAGTCCACGCAATCAATTTGAAACTCCGCTCCAGTTGTCAAACTTTTTGGAGCTCCGCTCCCGTATACGCGCATAGTCACCCGAATGTTTTTAAGCTCAACTTTACAAGCATTTATCCAACAATTAACCACAAATATCGATTATGTTTATATTTGGATTTGGACACTGTTCAATTCACAACTTCAAAAATATGGCAATGTTGTGGACGATTGTACAAAAGCATTTAGATTTTTTCAAGCATCCAAAGCCAAACTTGGCAAAAATTTTTTAAAACGGGACACAGGATACCTGCCTAATATTTTCAATAAAGATTATTAAACCCGTTTTGGGGCTCCTCTCTAGGTTTATTATAAATCTTCGAGCTCTTGCCCGAAGCGGAGTGGAGGGAACATACTTCACTGCGTTAAATTGCATCACAAGTTTTAGTATCAACGAATGGAATATTATTATTATTGCCAACAATCATATGGAAAAATATTTCGTCATGTAGAACCGATGACATGTTCAAAAAATTATCTCTGCATTTCAAAATCTGACATGTAATTAAAAAATGAAACCACCCTTTGCACGACTCAGGTTATACACTGATTCACTGATGCTTGTCTGAAAAGTGCGCATTAATCATTTACCTCGTTCAAAATGAAAACAGAGTATGTTAACAGAAATTGCAAACCTCCAAACTTGAGTTTTCAGGTGATTTTGGCTTCCGCATGTGGAATATATGGCGTTCTCCGTTTTGAGTGAATTACATGACTCACAGTCTTACGACTTGGTAATATGAAAGGTTAGTCTGGGTTCCGTGTCGAGTTGCTCATCGTCGGATGTCGCATCTACACCGTATAGTACAGACTCTGCGGCTGCCTACTCGAAATGAGTGATAACAGGATATGCACTGCACCAAAAATCCAAAAATCTTCAAACGTTGATTTTTCAGCCAATTATGCATGGATTTGAATGAAATTTGAAATCTCTGTTGAAATCGTCCCTTCTAAATCTAAAAATAATAGTTAAAAAATCCTGAGGTCAGACCTTGATTTAGTTTGTACCTAAGGGTCAGCCCAATTTTTTGGAATTTTTCACCACAAATTTGAAAATAAGGGTTTAAAAACATTCTAAGAATGATAACGAAAACCCCGAATTTTTTAATTGACCTCTTGACCTACTTTATAGGGTAAGGTCAGCAAATTCGGTTCAAAGTCGAAAAATTTTAGTTGATAAGCAATGAAAAACGTGAAATTTCGTTTATGATTAAAAAACCAGTATTTTAATCTTTGAGTTTTGAAAAAAACAATAATGGTCAAAGGTCAAACAATCGATTTATCGCTTAAAACACTTTTTTCTGAAGCAGTCAAGCTTACTGATTCAAATAAAGAGTTAATAATTTAATATTAACTTAACAATGCTAAAAAATTGAGAAAAAGCTAAAACTTTCCACTATAAGGATGACAAAATAATCTATTGATAAAAATCACTACCACTGGACTAAATATTACTACTGATTAGTTAACTTGCAACTAATATCTGATGAATATGAATCAGACTAACTAATCAACAGACGATATGTTTTCAGGGCAAATGTTTTATTAGCATAGTTCTGAATCTTTTTTATCAGTGTAACATATAAACTTAGAACATGATTAATTAATTTGGCCACAAATATAAATCATTGACACAAATTGTAATGCGTCCGTATTGATGTGTTATTTTCCACTGGGTTGGCGTTCACGTTTAAAGTAATCTGCCCTCGGTTTCCAACTCTCATCTAAAGAAACAATAGTTGATAATAGTAAGTAGATCATTGTAGAGGGACAGATTCTGATAATAATTGTTGAAATACAAATAATATGGAACTTGACATTTCTTAACATGAAGTGTGTCATTTACAAACATTAAACGACACATTTGAAAGGAATTTTCTAAATTTAATAAAGCCAAACTTATTAAAAATTCAGTTACGAAATTGCAGCATTTACTTTTACAAAGTGCTATCTACTAGTTAACACTAATGACATAATAATTAAGGCGACTTAATCCCAATTATACCGATTAATATTATAGTTTAAGTGTGATTACTAACAAAAAATATGACTGCACTTTTTCATGATACGTAAGTCTTCCAGCAAATAATGTGTTGTCTGAAAGTGCCCCTTTCTTCATTATCTTGCTGTGCAAATAGTACACTGGAAAAATTAAGTAAAATATAATTATTTGGTTTATATAATTTAAAAGTAGCTCGTTAAATGCGTTCTGCATATTTTTAATGCAATAAACTGGTTGTTGACAAGTTCTAATGTAAGCTGTCTCCCTTATGCATATTTTATTCAAAGTTATGTCATTTCTTAAGTAATTTTAAACTCATTTATCACTAACTGTGAACTAATCACTCCAAATTCTAAACACATATTTGTGAGGCATCACATCTTTATAGCATATTAGTAAATAAACAACTAAATACTGGCTTTATATTTCACCCAAAAAATTAAGAAAAATACAATACCTTTTTTTCTTTTCAATGCAAGATTGGGAAGTTGATTTTAATCAAAGGTGCTGTACCTTGCTTAACATGCAGTTACAGCTTAGAAATGCTAGTCATATCTCATCGTTTGTCTCTAAAAGCCACCCTTTTAAAGACTTAAAAACTTGATTGCACACTAGCACACATTGATTCCGGTTTTTTAAAACAAACTACAAAGAATTGAATTTTTTAATAAAATTTTAGTATGCTGCCCTGATTTATAAAACATGAATATATTTGTTTTTATATGAACTTTGGGTGCGTCAGAAAACTCACTGAATTGTAAAAGCCCATATATTTCTGTGCTCGTTATTAACGTACGATTTTAACTGCCGGTACAACAGTAAAATATTAAGTGTGAGCATCTTAATGCACGAATCATACTCATATCAGATAGTGAATGATAACGGGAAGTATTCATATTATTTAGAAACTCGGGTTTGATTTTGGTAGGCGAGTATGCTTTTCATGAACTCGAAGTACCTAATATTTCCAAGCCTTGCTCTGTTTCACCAATTTTTTTCGACTGTGTATTTAAATTTCATTTTCTCACAAAAAGCTACTACAGTTACACTATCTCGAAAAGCAAACGATACATTCTTAGCAAAATTATTATCACCTTATAAAGAAGTTGGCATAAAATACTCAAACAACGGCTCCTTGTCACAAGGACAATGGTTCCTACAGTAGTGGCAGCAAACACATTTGATACAAGCACAATTACTGCAATTTCCATAGCAGATGGCATCATCTGCTACTCCAACTGGAATTTCTAGGACATCATGATCACATAAGGCAAATGCTTCCAGCATTTCTATTCTTTGACATTGGGTTGGCTGATTTGTCTTACTAAAGCTGACAGCAATCGCCAATCTACCGTCTCTTCCAGCACGACCAATCTGTTGTCAAAATTTTGATTTATTCTTCTGTTTTGACCAGTGAACTACGGCTCTTACATCTTTGTTGTTAACTCCAATTCCATATGCTACAGTGGCTATCAGAAGACGTATTAATCCATCTTTACTTTCAAATGAGCGCTGGACAATTTTTTTTGACGCATCCGTCATTTCTGCGCAAAAGGTTCCCAGCATGCAGTTCTCAGGTGTATTCTCGCTTTGATATGCATATTTTTGAAGGATCGGCATGACTTTTTTCTTCACGGCAACCAATTCTGAATACGTGTCCACAAAAATTATTGTTCGAGGGAAATGTTTGCCATGCTTTCGTAAGTTTCCGCAAATGTTGTCTTCCAAAAATGCATTTCTTTGTCGGCTGGGAATCGTCTCAAGGAAAATGTTTGGTCTATTAGGACTTGCTGCAAAAATCACTGTGTCAGTTTCCAAATTCAGAGATGAATGAATACATTCTAGAGTTGTCTGGGTGCATGTAGCAGTTAAGGCACAAATATTGAATGCAGATAATGTTCTTAATTCATATAACTTTGCAAACGCAGCGCGATATTCTTCACCCCACTTCTTTACCAGATGTGCCTCATCTACAAACATTATTGATAGTTGAAGATTCTTCAAAGTTTCTTTCCCAGTCACGGTATTCAAAAACTCAGGTGTGGATACCAGAACAAACAGTTTCTCATATCCTGTGTCTGGGTCATTTCTACAGTTCCTCAAATCACGAATTACTTCGTTCTTAGTTTTCGCTGTCAGCTGGCATCCCGCTATTCCCCATTTCCGCATCTCTTTCGAATGTTCGCTCATAAGAATAGTCAATGGTACTACAAACACATCAAACACTGTAACTGTTGTTCCACCTTCAGGTCCGTTTAGATGACGAAGAACACTCGAAAACCCAGCAATCAACGTTTTCCCAAATCCAGTAGGTAAAATTGCTATAGTTTCTTTTCCCTCATACGTAGCTTTCGCAACGTCAAATTGGATATCATTTGAAGTGGGTAGATTTGGGAATCTTCGCATGATACTATTGAATCGACTCTTTTGCCTAACTTTCTAAATTGGCACTTCATAGTTGCATCGATTTGTTATTGCAATTGACAAATTTTCATTTTCGGAACTCCGACTAACATCTTCAGCAACTGGCTTCTCTGTAAAGTTACTAAACAGGGATTGTAGCGTTCCGAATTCAGTTTTAATTTTGTCCGCTTGTTCAAAAAAGCTGTTCCCACATTTCAAATATGGATAGTATTCAAAGTTTTCAAGAGTTGGATGCGCTCTAGGGCCTACTACGTGAAAAAGCCTGTGTGGAACAGTTTTTTCGACACAAAAATCTTAATATCTTCTTCTTTTACCAAATGTCGCGATGATTTGCTGGCTGGAGTTGCATCTGTTTCATACTGCAGATTTTTTAGAATGGTTTTTGAAGTTTCACCCATCAGTGTCCTTCGCTGAAGAGCTTTAACGTAGAATTCATTTGATTCAAATTTACTAAACACAACCACAAGTGGCTCTGTTGTAATCTCTTAGTGACTAACTTATTATATTTAGTCTCGTTTAAAAATACTTTTCTTGCTTTTATTTCCTATTGAGTTTTGCGTTAGGTGCAGATTTAAAACAGAATTTGTAATGCTTTTTTTTCAAAATTGAAAAAAAATAATAATTGGAAAGATTCAACTATCGTAATAGAATCTGTAGGATCTATTTGTGTCAATGATTTATATTTGTGGCCAAATTAATTAATCATGTTCTAAGTTTATTTATTTATTTATTTATTCAATACCACAACTCCCTTATATTTCAGTAAAGTAGGGATATTCTGTTGAAGATTACAATACAAGTCAAAACAAAAATTTTTGTAAAAATTGGGTATTTACATACATTAACAGAAAGATTCAGATTATTTTAAGTGAATTACATCAGTGTTTAATAAGAAAAAAGAAAAAATTTATAGTTTTTGAGACTCTAGCACATGATCGAACAACTTACTTTTGAAGCAAGAAATAAGATCATCATTTCGCAATTCCATAGACAATTCATTTAAATGTTTAACAGATACAGATTCGATAGTCCTATCACTGAATTTATTCTTAAATTGTACTTTTGTTTTAGATAACATTCCATTTCTACTATCAACTAATTTTAAATCAATAAGATTGTTGAAATAAGTTGGAGTCATATGATATAAAAATTGTTTGATAAAACATAGAGATCTGAAATTATATAGAAAATTGGGCAACAGCCATCCTAAGTTTTCTGTCATTTCTTGTTTTATACTGTCATATTTTTGTTTTTCAAGTACAAACCTAGCCACTGATTTCATACATTTGTTCACGGGTTTAAGATTCTTAGCATTGGCATTACCCCATATTAAACTCATATATTGAATGTGAGATAAACATAAAGCTTCAGATAACAATATTTTTATGTTACACTGAAAAAAATATTCAGAACTATGCTGATAAAACATTTGCCCTGAAAACATATCGTTTGTTGATTAGTTAGTCTGATTCATATTCATCATCAGATATTAGTTGCAAGTTAACTAATTAGTAGTAATATGTAGTCCAGTGGTAGTGATTTTTATCAATAGATTATTTTGTCATCATTAAAGTGGAAAGTTTTAGCTGTTTCTCAATTTTTTAGCATTGTTAAGTTTATATCAAATTATTAACTCTTTAATCGAATCAGTAAGCTTGACTGCTTCAGAAAATAGTATTTTATGCGATTAATCGAATGTTTGACCTTTGACCATTAATTTTTTTTTCAAACGTCAAGAATTATAATACTGGTTTCATAGTCATAAACGAAGTTTCACGTTTTTCATTGCTTATCAACTAAAATTTTTCGACTTTGAACCGAATTTGCTGACCTTACCCTATAAAGTAGGTCAAGAGGTCAATTAAAAAATTCGGGGTTTTCGTTATCATTCTTAGAAT
>Ga0210040_10004934_pt1 | contig 17166 bp, 19 predicted proteins | sample CryGeyCG12114_NA_FD_185462 | JGI IMG/M metagenome (GOLD analysis project Ga0210040, IMG submission 185462) | Groundwater microbial communities from aquifer - Crystal Geyser CG19_WC_8/21/14_NA (SPAdes) (version 2) | ecosystem: Environmental > Aquatic > Deep subsurface > Groundwater | place: USA... | reverse complement strand
GGAACGTTGATTTTTTTGGTTTAACTTGAGCGCTCGCTTCTTGTTGCACAAAGTTTCCCTACAACGCATGAACAGCCAGACTATACCCACGCACCACGAGCGACGTAGGGGAGGAAGAAACGACCCATAGGAATCTTAGGGTGATGCTCCCCAAAGCAGAACATGCAGGCAAATCACCCTTTTCCCCCCTCTCCTTTTTCCTCCTTCTCTCTCCAGACATCCATTCGCTGAAGCCTGGCCTGGCCTGGCCTGGCCTGCCTGTCTGGCTCAACACGTCGCTAGCCACAACACGGCCGTGGCCCTGAACCAATTCCGAACGACGCGCATACTACCGACAGTGAGCATCCCACCAATCACCCTTGTTGACAAGGAAAAAGATGGAAAAGATGGAAGGGATGAGAAGAGAAGATGAGAGAAAAAGCACTGATGCCCCAACCCTCCTACCTACCTACCTACTCACAGAGAAGAGGAGTCGAATAGAGAGACAGTTTCCATCTCGGTTTTTCCGCTGTAGTGGAAGGCCGATTTGATTACGTTCGTCACTACTCTCTCTCTAGGGTAGGCTGTTGTGGCAGTTTGTCTTCGTCACAACCTCCCTCTACGTGCGGTTCCGTAGGAAAATGGGGGAGGGAGCAGCGAGGATGGAAGTCTCTGATTTACCCGCTTGGATGGCGTAGTCGTTTGAGAGAGAGAGAGAGATAGAGAGAGAGATAGAGAGAAAGAAGAAGAAAATTGTTCATTTCATTAATGTCATCAGGCTGATATGGATAGTCAAGCCCCCCTCCGCGCTCCCATCAGTCCAGGTTAGCGAAGAAAAGAAAAAACGCCGATGCCTTTCTGCGCAGCCCGTAATCATGTACACCGTCGCTCACGAAAACCAATTCGAACGACTACTACCGCTGTCTGTACCTCACCATACTCTACTCTCCCTCCACCTCGACCTTCGTCTCCCGCGGCACAACGCCCCAAACACCACCCTCCTTTCTGCTCCAGACGCCCAAACCACCGCCCTTGAGACGGTCTCCAGCCATCTTGACGACGACTTCGCCTTTACTATCCACCCACTCCATCGGCCACTCCTGCGTCAGCGCCTGACTCAATGTGAAAAGCGCCAGCCACACGTGTCCGACCAACTCGCCCCAGCAAAAGACCTTGACCACGATGTCCGTCTTGGTGCCGGCTTCTTCGCCCTCCTCGCGACTATCCATGGCCTGCTTTGCCGCACTGACGCCAAAGCCAGCTTGACCGTTCTTGATGTAAGCAGTAAGATCAGACCAGAAGCGCACCAACTCGTCCTCTGTCCAGCACATGGGCGTGTCGTTGGGCTCTCCCCAGAAAAATTCACCTCTCCATCCCTTTTGCAGTTCTTCAAACTTCTTCAGCTCTTGAGATAGAGTAGGTGCAGCGACGTACGCTTCGAGTACGCGGCGACGTTGAGAGCTGGTTGGAGGCGCGCGTGCATGCTCGCATGCCTCGGCTGTGGTGATATGGATGCGTAGTTGCCAGTAGCCGCGCTCGAGGAGGTTGAGGTCGCGGGTTAGAATGATGGGATTGAAGTACTGGACGAACGGTAAACTGTCCGCGAGCTTCCCGAGCGATGGAGTGATATGTGTGGTGAAGTGTGAAGCACTGCCGGAGGGAGAGGGTGCGTTAATGAGGTTTGGTAAGTTGTGCATGGTGATCGGGGTTTTCGGTTGGGCATCGGAGTCGAAGCTAGGATAGGATGGCGGGCTACATGTGAAAAGAGGGAAGGTTGTAGGTGCAAGGCTATGTTGCGTGGAAGGAGCAGCTGCTTGTGGTTGAATCGGTGCAGAACTCTGAATTGGTGGCGAGGAGTAGTTCTGACAGAAAGGACTCGAGTAGAGGGTTTTCACTCTGATCGAATCTGGAGTTGTCTCTCGTGCAGTGGAGTTTTGTGCTCTCGGAGTGGTCGGTGCTGCTTCATCGGCGACGGCTTGCGGCGACGACTCTACTGGCAGGAGCAGGGAGCTGGAACTATCTTGCGTCGATGAAGCGGAGGAGGACGTCCAATCATCAGCAGACGCTAATGGAAAGTATGGTGCGGTCTCTCCTTTCGCGGGACGTCGTAGAGCACGGTCTAGATCAAAGCTGTTATCATCTTGGACCCGTCTTCTCTTGCGCAGTGGAAGATCGGACGAGCTTTGGCTTGAAGACAATCGACGGTCGCCCTGGGTCATCGACGGCAGCCCGAGGGTTTCAGCATCCTGCTTTTGACTGGATGTGAGATTCTCTGACTGTCCCAATTCTAGAAGTTTTGATGGTGAGAAGTCGTTCTGCCCACAACTGTTTTCATCTTCCACTTCTTCTGTGACTTGTCGTTCTACGACTTGATCTTCTGGTTGTGATGATGGTACCTCTTCAGGAGGTGTGCTCTGGTCCAGCTGCTGCTGAGGCGCAGAGAACTCACTACACGGCAATACCGTCTCTGCTTGACGCTCATCTAGCAGCACAGAGGATGAGATCCGAGATTCCGATGGTTCCAGCTCCGTAGAGAACATTCCCTTACCGAGCCTTTCCGTAGTTGCTTTTCTTGGTCTTGAGATACGCTGCTTCTTGGGCGTGGGAGTTGCACAGAGCGACTCTTGAGCTGCAGGCAACCCTCGTAACAGTTCTAGCGTCTCAGGTGACATGCCATCGAATGAACTTCCAGCAACTATACCCGATTGTGGGGTCGACGTGGTAAGCCTCGCTGATGTGATTGTATTGTCTTGAGCCGCAGCAGTCTCAGGTGGTCGAGGTGCCTTTTCACTTGGAGAGAAAGTACCAAAGTGCTTAGAGTTCTCCCTAATGTGGTCCATCAATTCCTGTGTCGACGGGTTGTAGTTTAGCGGAAATCCACTATTCATCTCGACGACTTCCGCAGGTACAACTTCCGGTTGAGACGAACTCTTTGATCCGGCGTGCATATACTCATCGATCCTAGCCTTTTTGGCTGTCGGTGTGCCCTGCGAATTCGGGACAGAGGTCGACATGGTGCATAAGGAAGCCTCGGAACGCGCGCGCTTGTGCACTCGACCTGTCCAAGGGACAAGGACTCGGGCAGATGTACCCTCAGGTGCAGTCTTCGGTCGAGCAAGAACTGGAGTCTGTATAGCTCGGAGATAGTCGTCAATGCGGGTGAGCTTGGATAATCGCACAGGGTTTTTGTAAGGAGGATTGTTGTTGCTGGATTGTCTTCTCTGCAAGAATCGCTGGTTGTCAGATTTTGTGATGTTTCCCTGCTGCCTAGACGATGGTTGTGATTCATCTTTAGTAAGATCAACAACCTCAGACTTCTGTTGCTGATCCGGTCTAGGAAAAGGCGTTTCAACTACGGTATGGACATCACTTCTTAGGGACGCTGTGACTGTTGAGTCCGTCGTAAAGCTGGCCTCGGCATGCACTTCAGGGTCTGTCTCAGATTCCTCATCACCAACCCTGGCCATGGTGGTCGGAACAAAATTAGCGATACCTTCTGCAATCGACATGTAGCGCTTATCGTCCTTGACTGTACCCGGAGCGGTGATATGGACAAGGATTTCATACGTGGTATCCATGGATGGGCTGTTAGTCTAGTATTGACGGATGCGTGCATGATGAGATTGTTTTCACGGAGTCTGATTACCTAAGTAGGGAGCGTCTTTGTCACTCAGAGCCCTGTGGAAAATGAACGGTTGGGAAGGGAAGTCATGAATTGATTTATGTTGATGTAGCAACGCATAGACGTGTCATTGAACACTAACATTTAACTGACCATATACAGTAAAATCGAGGTTTGCAGGGTTTATGCTGTTTGTTGCATTTGTCATGCTACTTGTACGATACCTACCTACCTAAGGTTCCAATCCACCCCTGCTCACGAATGCTTGTCTAACTCTCCTTGCTGCAGACAATTCCAAATCCTTTATTGTTTTCGGGCCCATGGTCTTGCTAGCGGCGAGAATGCGGTCAGAAACCCTGCCGTATTCGACAGCTCTAACATAGGCATGGAAAAGGATATAGGAACGAGTGCGCTGCCCGGCCACGTTCTTTCCCACACTTCCATACTAAACGGGGATACACGCAATGATATGTGTCCATCCCCTGAGCTGATGTCTTCTCTCAGTACACTTACTCTGATTCGCATCAGACGTCGTTCGATCGATCCTCCGCCTCTTGAAATGCTTTCTGAAGCTTTTTTCAACCATTTAAGTTGACCTTACAAGCATTTCCCCGGTCAGTATACAGCTCGAAGCGGTTAGTTTTTGCAGGCTCGATGAGGTCAAAAGTCCTAGAGCTCAAAGCTTTCAGCATGCGAATAGATGTGACAGCCTCTGTCCGAGAGCTTCTCTCGCTTTCATGTCTTCAAGACCCCTGTGGAACACTTTCCAGAGATATGGAAAATAGACACACATGACGCTGCTCGGTTGTCCAGCACACCAGTGTTGTCTCGCGTCGATACCCACCGTATCACAAATATCGGACTGTCACACTCATGGTTTCCGATCATCGTCAGGGCTGCATTGGTCGCTCAACGATCGCTCAACAGCTCTAGAGACCAACAGCGATGACCGCGCATGTAGAAATTCTAGGGAAGACAATTTAACTAACATGCAGGGCACTTACCCACTAGAGCTCCTTTCCGAACGCGTTCAGGCTCTCAATGACCGCCATGTAGCCGATATGAAGTTGTCGGCGACTTGTTTACTTGCACTTCTCCTCGGGAAGCGCAGCCATGGCGCCTGCTATGCGACGGAATCATTGCACTGTTCAGAGATAGCACCTCGTCGGCCATTTTGAACGATAGATGCAGGTCCAAGACGAGCCTTTGACGATCGTTTTTAGCCAAGCAGACTCCGGACAGATACGGAAGCAGTTGTGTGACCACGGCAGGGTTCTGAAGAATATATCCTCGCTGTCCGTACCATACGGCATAGCTAAGCTTGGGCAAGATGTTAGACGTAATGGTACGCGCGCCGAGTATCAGAGGCAGATGCAGGGATTGTGATGATACCAGAAGACACGGGTTTTAGAGGAGCCACGTACCTTTTGCCTGCAGCATGACCGTGTTCGGCAGCGTCGACCTGTTTAAAAGGACCCATCGAAGGATCCTTTGTGCCTGTGCAATTACCCACGGATGGACTTCAACACAAGGACAGTGCATTTATCCTTGCTGCAAGGAAAACGTGGTTGGCAGGGGATACCCCAGAAATGTGCTTGAAGCTTGCAAGGACCGACCAGCAATAATGTGCGGTGAGCAGAGGGTTAGGTTGCGATGGTTGATGGTGGTGTCCGAGCGATAGCAATAGTCATGAAAATGGGGTCCCTGGGAGGTGGGGAAGTACTATTGGACGAGGAAGAGGCTAAAAGACCGCAAAACAAACATATGGGGATAGGTGCGCCGATTTAAGCTGTGGCGATTGAGGGCGCGTGCTCAGCTTAGTGGGAGCAAGATACTGGTGATGAACTCCTCAGTATGCCATAGGCTGTTTCCATTGCGTGGGAATGCCCACCAGCAAGAGTGAAGATGAAGGAGCAGCGGATGGAGAGAAAAAGAAAGGAAGAGGGCCAGTTTCGAAAAACCCAAAGGATCAGGATGCATGCTGCATGCAGGTGAGAGTACGAGTAGCGAACCTTGACGAGCTTGCTGCACGTGACGGGCGTCATTTCGTTAGCCGTCACTGGCATCATCCAAGTCCAAGTTGCCCGTGTCTTCCAGATCGATGGTCCAAGCTGACACGACTTTGATAGTCGCGGAGACTGCGCCTCATACGGATTGACTGCCAGTGGCTCGCCTGTGAACAGCAGCCAGGGCCGTCCTCGCATGGTGTTGAAAAGCTCGTACTCACGAGAGAGTGATGCTTGTACAGACTGGAGCACAAGGATATCGGTAATCGAGGGACTGGCCTCGGTGGATTGATCATCCCAGTGATGATACCTACCTAGGGAGGTCCCTACACACCGCATCGCTATCCCGGTCATACACGTTGTGCCAATCTGCGTGGCACATGGTTCGGTTGCACACGAGCCCCTGCTGTCGTGTCAGAGACGTGCGACAGGAGCAACGACGTGCTGGAGCCGGACATCAATAGTTGATGGCCACGGCCACGGTCAAGGTCACGGTCAAGGTCACGGTCATGGTCACGGTCACGGTCACGGTCAGGGCGACGCAGGAGCCTCAGAGTTTAGGCTTCAGGCTTCAGGCTTCAGGCTTCAGCTTCAAGGCTTGAGCTTTGTCTTTCTTTGTGCGACACTCCCAAGCTGCAGTAGTGACTCGACTGCACGCCGAACTTGAACAAGTGGGATCTGCCAAGCCTCTCGTGCGTGATTACGCCACTTGTACTGCTGATTGGCGTGACTGTCTCCGGCCGGGCCAAATGAACTTGGCCTGGCTTGGAGGCTTCAATGGAGGCTTGGAGGCTTGGAGCTTTGGGGCCTTGGACATGCATAATGCAGCCCCTGCCACTGCCAGTAGTGCTGATCCCTGCCAGTGCTCGCCGCACTCTTCTTCCCACTTCTCCCCCCACTTGGCTGGCCTGGACTCGTCCGCCTCCAGCTGTCGACCCAACCCTGGTCGTAGCCGTTGAGGGCCCTTTCTGATCCTAAGCTCGACGTTGACTTGCAGACGGCTCACACAACCCGGTCCCGCCGTCACCTTGCCGCTTCTTAGGAAGTCTCAGGAACGTCTTTTAAGTTATCGTCCTCACTGACTTCACATCAACAGCCCTTTCAACTGACATATCACTTTGGACACTTGCACAACGAGGCTTCTACCCGGCTTGCTTGCTGAACCCGACCTCGTCTGCTCGGCTCGCCCACATTTGCGTCACACGATTGCCAGAGCTGCAACCCGACCGTATCCGCAACCACTTCGAATATCAATCCTCGCATCTTCTTGCTCAACTCGATCGAAGCTTCTAAGCTTCCTTTGCAGACAATCCCGACTACCGGCCCGTCTTCAGCTGTCAAATCCAGCTGTCCACTGCAATCTTAACCTTGCGCTGCATCTGAACACGGCACGAGCTTGATCAACCTCGTCATTTGAGATCCCAGATCTTGTGTAACAGAAAACGGCTTTCACAGCAATCCTGCCTACGACAAGCATCCGAAAACATCGCATTGGTCAAGGACGACTTGCCGCCGAAGACTCTCTTCTGCCAGTTACACCATTCCAGTGCCAGTGCCTTGAAGCCACGACATCACGGCTCTTCCGCCGTATCACCGAAACTCATTGTACCTTCCATTGCTGGCTCAGAATACAAATCTTTCGGCCGTGGACAACCGTTGTAAATTGCAATGACGTCCCATTCCGCAAACGTGCCTCCTCCAGGCATGAGGCTCACTTCTCCGCCATCCGACTCGGGACTACAGTGGAACGGGAGCCAGTATAACACTACGGCGAGTTACGGTAAGCATTCTGCTCGTTCACCTCAATATATTTTTGAGCGAATTGCACGCTTTCAACCACGTCCTCACTTTCCCCAATTTGCTAGTGAGGAGCATTCTTAGGTTTATCTGGACATCTCCTTAACATGTGCCTCAACTGCCTCTCGACGAGCACATATGCCCTCAGCGAAGGTTCGATGCCTATATATCAGCCTTAGACAACACGCCTCCGTGCCCTCGGACAAAATCTGGTCGGCTAATATGCACTTGATGGCTGACTTTGCCCTTCTATAGGTAGTGAAATAGAAGACTCAAAAAGTCCCCCCTCGATGAACATGGGTTTGCTGAAGAATTTCAGTGGAATCCAGAAAAAGATCACGAGAGGTGAGTCATTGTATTACTGATACGGTACCCAATTTTGACAACTTACAGATGGGCAGCCCGCAAAGAGGCGTGGACCTAAGCCTGACAGCAAGCCGGCACAGACCCGAAGACAAGAGCTCAACAGGCAAGCACAACGGTATGCAGCATCTGGCGACCTAACTGGGATCATACTGACGTCTTCCATAGAACTCATCGAGAGCGGAAAGAGCAATACATCAAGGCTTTGGAACAAGAACTATCACGGCTCCGAGAAGCATATGCTGGGGAAAGCAACACCTTTGCGACAAACGTAGAGCAGTACAAGCTGATGCTACACGAAGTGCGCCAAGAAAATGCTCTTCTGCGTGAGATTCTGGCCTCTCGAGGAATTCCATTTGAAAGCGAGCTGGACAACCGCCGAAGAGCGGCCGGAATGATGCGGCTACAGCGAGATACTAGCACCCTTTCGCCCACCTCACAGAATACAGCACGCAACGGCATGTACCAGACGTCTAACCGTGGACCTCCTTCATCCAATGGTTACTCTCCCATGCAAAATCAACGTTACGTTAATGGCGCGGTTCCTGCTTCGAGACACTCTCCTGGCACTACCCACCACAGCAATTCTCCATCTGGTCCAGACATACAGGAGCAAGTCCCAATCAAGCAAGAGCATTCGGGTGTTCCTGATATGCCTGGCATTTTTGAGAACGACCCTCAGCTGGGCGTGGATTTTATTCTTGCGTAAGTCTCCGTTGTGTTAAAGGAAATCATACTGATATGGATCAGACTTGAAAGAACTTGCCGGGACCACGGCGAATACCTTATAAGACGGTCGGCTAATTCACCAGATGACGCTGAAGAGGCTCTCTATTCCGGCCATGCACTGATGGCTACTTGTCCACCTCCGACACATATCGACAACGTCCCTGCTCAACAAGGTGGACTTGTCAACACATATCCGCATCAAGCGCCCCAGATACCGTTCGCTAATCTGAACGTGCTGCTCAACCTGAGTCAGAAGATCAAAGAGCAGGGTGATATCTCTGGCGGACAAGTTACGCCTATTATGGCCTTGCAATCCTTAAGGGGTCATCAAAATTACTCCTCTCTGACACGAGACGATGTTCGGGGCATGATCGAATCTATCAGGACGAAGGTCCGGTGTTATGGATTTGGTGCAGTCATGGAAGATTTTGAGCTGAGGGATGCTCTATCAAGCATTTTTGCCACCAAACCGGAGACCTATGCATCGTTCGGCAGTGCTAATATTTCAGGAGAGATTGATGAGATGTATTCATGAGAACAAGGGTTCACGACCGTTATGAGTATTTCCTCAGCAGCCATGCTTGCAGGAAGGTTGCTTTAAACGCTCCTAGTAGGGATTGTACTATTTATTTCAAACCATCATTATCTAGCAAGCGAAAATAATACCTTGGCCGTCTAGCATGTGGCCCTTGTCTCCATGTAGCATCGGAGAAGGGTGACCAGGTAATCCGGTCAACCATCGGAAAATAGATCTTTGGATCTCACTATCGTGTGTGCGATGTCGGTCGATAGACTATGGTGTGCCATATTGTGCTGGAATCTTGCTTCAACCTTGTACCGAGCGTCTGGAGGTCATACGTTGAATGGGCACATTTCTTGACACATCTGCGTTTATGCTCAGCATGACCACTGGCACAGTTCAGCGTTCCGAGTCGAAATGCGGTGCTTAACTGTCTACTTGACGGATACTGGCACGTGAAGTGCGGCAAAAAATAGCGCCAAGATTTCCGTTCATGGGCTTTGCAGTTTGTCTCGTACCTACTGTAGACTTCGTCTTCAGAGCATAGTCTACAAGGCCACACTTCACATCGACCGTCAACATGTCTGGAGTAAGTCTTGCCGATACGATTAGCCAGCTGAGCGTGGACGAAGAATGGGGTCCAGAGGCGACCTCTGTGACCACGCTGGAGGGAGTGCCATACGCCCCGTTCTCTAAAGGTGATAAACTTGGTCGCATGGCCGACTGGACACAAGAAGGAAAAGAAGGTCGAGATAGAGGTGGCAGACAGTTTGGACGCAACTATAGAGGTAAGGATAACACAGGATTGTATTGTCGCTAGCTGACTTCTTCATCATCAGATCAGCAAGTTTATGGTGCCGGTACTTCCTCACTGTTCGCAGTTCAAGTCGCCGAAGACGAATCTACTTTCTCAGTTGTCGACAACACTCGCCAGACGGCAAAGACGCGCCAGTTCGGTCGCGGCGGTGGTACTGTTTTCCGTGGACGAGGCCAGCGTGGGGCAACACAAAGAGGCGGTAGGGGTGGCACTCTACAACGTGGTGTACAGGGACGTGGTGGCCAGCAACAAAACCAATATTATGATAACAGAGGTGGTCGAGGCGGTCGAGGCCGAAGATTTGGCTGGAGGGATTACGATAAGCCACAACGAAATCGAGATTCTTCTGTCAACATCAGACCTGACTGGTCTATGAAGGAAGAAATCGACTTCAACAGGCTTCACAAACTCAACCTCGAGACCTCGGAAGGCGAAGATGTCGACAACTACGGTTTCCTCTACTACTACGATCGCAGCTTTGATAAGCCTCCTGTTAAGAACACTGAGCGCAAACTGCAATCCCTTGACCGAGCAGCATACAACGTTACAACATCCGCTGACCCAGTGATCCAGTCTCTGGCTGAGAAAGATGAAGCCAGTATTTTCGCCACTTCCGATATTCTCTCCATGCTCATGTGCGCTACCCGGTCCGTCTACAGTTGGGACATCGTCATCCTCAAGCAGGGTAACAAGATCTTTTTGGACAAGAGACCCGACAGCTCTATCGATCTCGTTACCGTGAACGAAAACGCTGCCGATGCGCCCCTCGAAGCGGACACGGCCAACACCCCTAACCAACAACAAACCGGCGTCAAAGCCGATAGCATCAACACACCCGGCAATCTTGCTATGGAAGCCACCATAATTAACCACAATTTTGCCCTGCAAACAGTGATGGAATCTTCAAACAACAAACTCGAGTTCCCCAACCCAAATCCTTTCTACAACCCCGACGAGGAGACAGAACCCCTCGCATCAAAAGCTTACAAGTACCGCCGTTTCGATCTGTCTCTCGAAAAAGACGATGAACCCCTCCACCTTATTGTGCGTACTGAGGTGGACGCCGTTGTGAAGAACAACATCTCAGGCGAAGACCAATTCCTCCTCGTCAAGGCCTTGAACGAATTTGACCACAAAGCGCAGGGTGCTGGTGGTGCTCTTGACTGGCGCACGAAGCTGACCTCACAACGTGGTGCCGTCGTCGCTACAGAGATGAAGAACAACTCGTGCAAGCTCGCGCGCTGGACAACACAGGCTATTCTCGCCAAGGCAGACCAGATGAAACTCGGTTTCGTGTCGCGCGCCAACCCGAAGAGCGCAGCAAACCACGTCATCTTGGGCGTTGTGGGCTACAAGCCAAGGGAGTTTGCTAGCCAAATGAACTTGGGATTCAGCAACGGATGGGGCATCGTGAGGACGATCGTGGATCTGGTGAAGGGCATGAGCGAGGGTGAAGACGGCGACAAGAAGTACGTGCTGGTGAAGGACCCGAACAAGCAAGTCATCAGGCTGTACGAGGTGCCTCTAGGAACATTTGACGACGATGACGATGGAATGACGGGCACCATTGCCGAGGGCGTAGAGGGTGACGACCAGGAGTAGAGATCAAGCGCTGAAGGTGCGCCGGCGGTGGTTTTCGCGTTTGGGCTGTGGCGCGATAGCATGATTGCATGATAGAACATGAGGAAGTCCTTTCACAGACTATTTCGAGTCACTCGGTGGTCATTGCCAGTGATTCCCATTTGATCCGAATATACCCAAGCACACTACCAAAAACTCACACCAAGACAGCAGACACTACGCCTTGCTTCATCATCCAATTACTTGCGAGTCCCTGTGGGATGAATGCAGAGAAGGACGCAGAGGGCGCAGGTGAGAGCACAAGCCAAGAGCAGCCCTGGAGGGTAACTCGAGTATTGCTCGTGTTGCTCGTGTTGCTCGTGTTGCTCGTGTTGCACTTGTTGCACTTGTTGCACTTGTTGCCTGAGCAAACATGTCAAATTGAAGCTGGAAGCATGGAACAACTTGAAGCCTCGAGAAAGGCGCCGGTAGCCTGAGGCAAAGTCAACTGTGCTTACTGTGTACCCAAGTACGTGCTAACTTGTAGGTATTCGAGTACCTCCTTACGGACGGCCGTCGGCCACTTCTGCCCTCCGCTTACACGGAGCTTTATCTCAAGCCCCACTTGCATGTTTTCCGTTCGGATGATTTTCACGGGTAAAATTCTGGCGCCGTTGGGTGTAGCCTGTAGGTAGGTTGGGAAAGTACGTACTCATAGTGCTTCCTCCTCCTTATTTACCACCAGTCCAAGTTGAAGCTTCGACCTGCGCGAACTCTTGCCATGGCCATATCACGGCATATCCATGAGCCTTCATGTATCAGTCTCCAAGGCGTGGAATGATTCCACACTGACTGACACCACGCGCGACTTGAACGAGGACCGCCTGCGCATGGTGCGGATGACGATGCGGCGGCGGCCGGTCGAAAGGAAATCAGCTCAGGCTTCCTTAGGCTCGCATCGCACCTGGAAGCGCCTTTTCGGCGCGATCCATGCTTCAAGTTCGGATCTGGGCCCCATCCACTGCACTCCGCCTGGCCTGCCTTTCACGTGCTCGTGTGTTCTACCATTTATTGTTCACCAATAACTACTGCCCACGATCCTGACCTAACTTGACAATACCTACTAACCCGTGTCTACTGTCTACTTCCCTACCATTCACAGCCATAACCGATTTGATTGTATAGACAAGCTGAACAGGTCTCCGGCTCCAAACCCCCTCCAAACTTCTGTCACATGCTTGCACGTTCCCGGCATAGACGTCCACTTCACGACCTATCCTACATACCACTCTCACCATGGTCGAACTGATTCCCTCTCCCGACGCTCATGCCTTGCTGCCGCCTCTTCTCGCTTGCCTGCCTACGGCTTTCGCTTCTTCAAGACCTCCGCCTGCGCTGCTACCCCTCCTCTCGCCCATCCTTCGTCAGCGACTTCAATTGATCTCCTCCTCACCACACGACAGCTGGCTAAGACTACTTACATGGGACAACGGCAAGGCCGAATCACTGAAAGAAACCGTGGAAAACTCAAACTTTGAGCCACACCCTTCTTCTGGAGAAGTGGAACTCGGCGAATTGGATCCGATCACGTACAAGCGCCTTGACAGCGAGACACTGCGTGCACAGTTATCTCTACCCGATTGGAGCTTGACCGCGATGTACTTGTGGTGTACAGGAAGTGAGGAGGGAAATGCTTGGAGACTGGCAGAATTAGTACCTTATACTGAGGAGCTCCAACACGACAAATCGTGGTCATCAACCATCCAAGAAGCAGACGAGACATCGAACGAGAGGTTGGTCACGGAGGCTCTACTAGAAGCTGACAAGCCGCAACAACGGAAACCTTCGCCGGCCGGCGATGATGAAGATTACTGGGCGATGTATGATGGGACACCAGGCAGGACGCCAGCAAGGAAGCATTCCGTTGTACCACAAGAGAACCGTGGCTCTGAAGCAGACTATTACTCTCGGTACAATGACGTGCAGCCTGCCATGGATAGCCATGACCCAGACGAGGAGGTACAAGGTGCAGCAGAGTCGACACTCAACGGCAATGCGCTCCATGAGATACTAAGCCGGCAGTCCGCGGAGAACAAGCCTCCGTCTTACCAAGAGCCTCTATATCCAGCTGACGACGAGCCCGATGAGAAGCGTTTGGAGGTCAACCAGCCTGTGCCGTCGTCGCCATCCAGCAGAGGGTCAGACGCCGTGGCTCGGTTAGAAGAAACAGCTGAGCGATTTGGTGCTTCAGACATAGCCATACGGCAACACATCAGCACGACCATGAAGAGTATGTTCCGACTGGCGAAAAGTGCGGGTATGGACAGGGAAGAATTCGATCGTATTGTACAAAGAGAGCTGGAAGCTCTAAGTATCTTCGACAGAGATGATTGAACGAAGATTCTCTTCTCAGCAATCGAGTGTTCTGGATTCCTGCTCGCGTGACCTGTCGACAGTAAATGTAGTGTGACCCCTTTCCCATTCAGGGGGCTGCCAAAGGAGGCTTGCGCACGGACCAGTTGTGAATTCCACATGCGCGAACTTGGGGATCAGGACAGCTATGCCAAGGGGCCTCTATGTTCATATTCTAGGAACTGCCCTCACGTTTCTTTCTCGCAAAGCCTCCCTCACCCTGTATCTTGTTGGTCTCTCTCCCTTTAATCTGCCTGCTTCTTACGGCAGTGGTTCCCACATTCTTTGGGAATTCGTGTTGCATCACAGATATCATCCCACCAACACGGTTGACCCTCAGCCTTAGCCGACTGCGCTTACCATGTCCACCCCTAACTCGTCCCTCCGCCAGAGGGGCGGTAAGGAGAAATCCAAGGCCAACGGCAAGGTGGACAATGTGGACCAACTGCTTGACAAAGTTGTCGAGTCCAGCAAGCCCGCCGCAACAAACGAGTGGGACTACAAGGTGGCCTTACTGGTCATAACCCTACTTTCCTTCATCACAAGATTTGCTGGGATCAGCCACCCAGACGAGGTCGTCTTTGATGAAGTCCATTTTGGAAAGGTTCGTTTGTAGATTGGCTTGGACGAAGTAAGCTAATCGCTGCAGTTTGCATCCTACTACCTCCAGCGAATCTACTTCTTCGATGTCCACCCTCCGTTCGGGAAGCTTTTGTTTGCGCTCATGGGATGGTTCGTGGGATACGATGGACACTTCCTTTTTGACAACATTGGAGAGTCATATATCGACAACAAGGTGCCTTATGTGGCTTTCCGTGCGCTGCCTGCGTTGCTGGGATCCTTGACTGTACCAACAGTCTTCTTGATCATGTGGGAGTCTGGCTACTCTCTGCCAGCATGCATACTATCTGCGGGTCTTGTTCTCTTCGACAATTCCCATATCGGCCAGACTCGACTCATCCTGCTCGATGCCACCCTGGTCTTCTTCATGGCACTTAGCATCCTATGCTACGTCCGATTTTACAAACAGAGACACGAAGCATTTGGCAGGAAATGGTGGAAGTGGCTCCTCCTCACAGGCTTCAGCATGAGCTGTGTCATTTCGACGAAATACGTGGGTGCCTTTACATTCTTCACGATTGGATGCGCGGTCTTGATCGATCTCTGGGATCTTCTCGACATCAACCGCAGGCAGGGGCCGCTGGATCTGCCCACTTTTGGCAAGCATTTCGTGGCGCGAGCTATTGGTCTCGTTATTGTGCCTTTCACGTTCTACCTATTTTGGTTCCAGGTACACTTCTCCATCCTCAACCGCTCCGGACCTGGCGACGATTTCATGAGCCCGGAGTTCCAGGAAACACTCAGTGATAGTCCCATGCACGCACAAGCATACGATATCCACTACTACGACCACATCGCATTGCGTCACAAGGAGACCAAGACTTACCTTCATAGTCACAACGAAAAATATCCACTAAGATACGACGACGGTCGCATCTCGAGTCAGGGTCAACAGGTCACCGGCTATCCGTTCAACGACACCAACAACCTCTGGGAAATTCTGCCACATGCCCCTATTCCAGAAGGCCAGCGGGAAGGCCACGTTGTCAAAAACAACGATGTTGTCAAGCTCCGTCACATTGTTACGAACACCGTACTGCTCACCCACGATGTGGCGTCACCATACTACCCAACCAACCAAGAATTTACCACCATTGGCGTTGACCTAGCGAACGGAGACAGGCACAACGACACCCTCTTCGAGATCAGACTCGAGCAAGGCAAGTCGGGGCAACCATTTAAGTCAATGGCCGGGCAATTCAAGCTCGTCCATTTTCCTAGCAAGGTCGCCATGTGGACACATACCAGCCCTCTTCCCGAATGGGCGTTCAAACAAGCCGAGATCAACGGTAACAAGAACATCGCACAAAGCAGCAACATCTGGTTCGTCGATGAGATCGCCACCATCCCAGAGGGCTCGCCTCGCCTGATCAAGGAAGCGAAGAAGACAAAGAGTGTACCTTTCCTCCAGAAATACTTCGAGCTCCAACGTGCAATGTTCTATCACAACAATGCGTTGACCTCTAGCCATCCATACGCGTCGCAACCATTCCAGTGGCCATTCCTGTTGCGTGGTGTCAGCTTCTGGACCCAAGACAGCACAAAGCAGCAGATTTACTTCTTGGGCAACCCACTGGGATACTGGATCGCTTCTGCTCTGCTGGCCGTCTTTGCGGGTATCATTGGTGCAGATCAACTCTCTCTCCGTCGAGGTGTCGATGCACTTGATCACCGTAAGTTACCCATGGACCCTAATCACGCAAGGCACTAACACAATTCCCAGGCACGCGCTCCCGCCTTTACAACTCGACCGGATTCTTCTTTCTCTGCTGGGCCGCGCATTACTTCCCCTTTTACCTGATGGGCCGTCAACTCTTCCTGCACCACTACCTACCCGCGCATCTCGCATCATGCCTCGTCACCGGAGCCCTGGTCGAGTTCATCTTCAACGTCGAGCCCGTCATGGACGAACCCACCGTGGCCGCCACGGCCGACAAGATCAAGGCCAAGGTCCCCGACCGGACGCGCCGCACCTTCCAAAACGCACAAGAACGTCTCCGGGGCCAGAGCATGGTCGCGACGTGGGCGGCAACCGGAGTTGTCATGGCCGTCGTGTTGTACGGCTGGTACTTCTTCCTGCCTCTGACCTACGGCAAGCCGGGCTTGACGGTCGACCAGGTCAACGCCAGGAAGTGGTTGGGCTACGACTTGCATTTCGCCAAGTAAAAAGCCGTGAGCCGGGAAGAATCCAAGGGGCCGGGAAGAAAAAAGATTTGCTAGCAGTGTATCAAAAACAGACCTGTGGGGGCCCACTCGCCGAGTTGGTCACGAGGGGGGTAAAAAGCATTTTTCAAACGATGATATTGTGTTAAAAAAAATCTAGATTCCACCGAAATGAAGAAACGATCAAAAAACGTCTCCTCAGCTTGTGATTGTGCACGCGCTAAGTACTGGTTGAAAAGCGTAGACTTTGTAATGAAGATGGGTGTGTCGCGGGCTGTTTGATGCGTCGTCGAAAGGGATTGGGACAGGACAATAATGCACAATGCCGAGTAAAAAGTCTGTGACGATGAACTGAATACCAGCTTATCTATCTCTATGCTTCCGACGGTGTGTGTTTGTATGCCACTACTGCGCCTCAGCTAGGGCTTGGTGGTAGCTAGCTAGCGACCTGTCTCTATCTCTGACATGCTAAAGTGGCCTTGGGCCTACTCACTGTGTCTGGACAGCTCGAAGCGTGTCTGCCAGCACAATCGTCGAAGACCATGGGGGAAGCGTCTTAGCTCGAGGCCTGTCGACT
>Ga0210040_10004933_pt1 | contig 17168 bp, 21 predicted proteins | sample CryGeyCG12114_NA_FD_185462 | JGI IMG/M metagenome (GOLD analysis project Ga0210040, IMG submission 185462) | Groundwater microbial communities from aquifer - Crystal Geyser CG19_WC_8/21/14_NA (SPAdes) (version 2) | ecosystem: Environmental > Aquatic > Deep subsurface > Groundwater | place: USA... | reverse complement strand
CCCGCCGTTCCCGCCGCCGCCGTGGTCGAGGTGCCCGCCCAGCAAACCAGCGCCCAGCACCACCGACCGACTCGCACCTGGCAGGCCCTCCCCAGCAGTCCTGGGACGCAGGCCCTGCACCGGAGCTCGTCACGCCCGGCCGCTTCGGTTCGCCCTGGCACGGCGGCCGCCGTGGTGACGACGACCCCGAGACCCGCTGCCCGATCCACGACGAGCACCTGCCGTGCCGTCGATGCCGCGAGGAGACCCCGTGAGCACCACCACCAGCCAGCACCGCCAGCAGCAGCACCCCGCCGCCCGGCTCCTGTCGACGTCGGCGATCCGCGCGGCCGGCCGGACCGCGGCCCTGCTGCGCGAGGAGCGTCCCGACGCCGCCGTCCGCGACCTGCAGTCCCTGACCCGTGACGAGCTGATCGAGCGGGCACTCGCCGCGCTGGCGCTCGTCGACATCGAGCGACCGCTGTCCGAGCTCACCGCGTGGACCGGCCGCGACGTCGAGCACGAGCGCGTGCCTGCCGTCGTCCTTGAGCACGCGCCCTGGTCGACCGAGCGGCTGCGTCGAGCGCACTCCGCCTGGGCACGTGGCGTGCGCACCACCGAGGTCCGGCTCGGCGAGCGCGAGTACCAGGCGCGCCGCCACGCGCACCGGCGCGCGCAGCAGCGCGCGGCCCACGGGCAGCCGGTGGCGTCGTGACCGGGCGCGAGGTCCTGCGAGGCATCCCCGGGTGCCCGAGTCGCGGGTGCCCGCCGCTGCTGCACCCGTTGACGACGGCGATGCACCGGGCTGGCTACGACGAGCGGGTGCGGCTGCAGGCCGAGGGCCCGCACGTGCAGCGCCTGGCCTCGCTGAGCGAGAAGCACTGGCAGTCGGCTGTCGAGGACCTGGCCGCTCTGGGCGGGTGGCGCGTGCACCACGAGACGGACTCCCGGCGCACGGCCGGTGGGTGGCCGGACCTCGTGCTCGCCCGCGGCGAGCGCCTCGTCGTGCTCGAGCTCAAGCGCGTCGGCGGCAAGCTCAGCGAGCAGCAGCGGGCGTGGCTGCACGACTTCGCGCGCTGCGGTGCCGAGGTGGCCGTCGCGGGGCCGGGCGACCTGTCGGTCGTCTCGGCGGCGCTGATGCGCGGCGGTTGCTACCTGCCGCCGTATCACCCGGGCCCGCTGCCGGTCCTCTCTCCGGCCGAGGCCGCTGCGGTCGACCGGCAGCGCACGGCCGCCGGGCGCCGATGGGTGACGTCGTCGTGAGCGCCCCGGTGCGCGTGCAGCTGCGCCGCACGAAGGGCTGGCGGAAGCCCGAGGGTGCCGTCGTCGTGGCCCGCCCGTCGAAGTGCCAGTTCCCCAGCGTGGACGAGACCGGTATCGCTCGGATGGTCGTTCGCGACTTCGAGGTGCTGGCGACCACGGGCCAGCTCGGCTTCCCGAACTGGCGCTTCCTCGGCGGGCGCCGCGGACCCGTCGAGTGGACCTACCCCTCGCTCCGCGAGATCCGCGCCGAGTTGGCCGGGCGGGACCTCGCCTGCTGGTGCCCACTCGACCAGCCGTGCCACGCCGACGTCCTGCTCGAGCTGGCCAACGCGCCCGAGGCGACGGCGTGACCCGGCGCAGCGCGTCGACCGTGCGCGCCGAGCAGCGCGCCCGTCGGCACGCCGAGCACGTCGCCGCGGCGGAGCGCCGCGCGGCCGCCGGGCGGGACTGGCCGGCGACGGAACGGGCGGCGACCGGCCTGCCGTGGCCGACGTCGGGCGTCGTCGAGCTGTCTGAGCAGCCGTGCTCGGTGTGCCGCCTGCCCCTGCCGGTGGTCGACGTGACCGCCGGGCAGACCCACCACGCGACGTGCGAGCCGTCGCCCATCGACACCACGAGCACGAGGAGGACCAGCTGGTGAGGGACTGGGGCGACGTCCGGGAGTGCCAGGCCTGCGGCCGGTCGTCGGTGTGGGACGTGGAGCAGGGGCGGTGGGTGCACGAGTGGGCGGGCGCGGACCACGTCGCTGACGTCGTGCTGACCACCGCGGCGCCACAGCTGCCACCGTGCCCGGGGCGGTGCAACGCCCGGTGGCGGCGTGCCGAGCGGGTCTCGGCGGAGGAGGTCAACGCTGCCGAGCGCGAGCAGCGTCCAGCCGACGTGGACGTCGTCGAGCACCGGCTGCTGCCGCGTCCGGGTGACCCGGTGTGGTGCGAGGACGACGCGGCGCGGGTGGTCGCGGCGGTGGGCCGGCTGCCTGAGCTGGTGGTCGAGGTGCTCGCCCGTGAGGACGGCCGGCTGAACGCTGGCCGGTCGGACGCTGACGGGCGGCAGTCGTCGGGCGCGGCGCCTGCGTCGCCCTCACCTGCCCACGACGTCGCGGACTCGGTGATCCGGTGGGCGCGCATGGAGGCCGAGCAGCTGCTCGAGCAGGTCCGCGGCTGGCACGGCGACGCCTCACGGGTCGCCGCTGCGGCGCCGACGCACGAGGACCTCGCCACGTCGGTCGCCGCGCTGGTCCACTTCTCGGCCCGGTGGCTCGGCGACACCGAGCACGGCGAGGAGGCGGGTGGCGTCGCGCTGCGGTGGGAGACCGACTTGGAGCGGACGACGGGGCAGGACCTCCTCGTGCACCGGTTGCCGGTGCGGTGCCCGTCGTGCCAGGCCCGGGCGCTGACCCGCCAGGACGGCACGGACCAGGTCGACTGCGCCCGGTGTGGGTGGCGCAAGCCCTACGCCGACTACGTCGCCCTGGTCGCTGACGCCGCCGAGCAGCAGCGCGCCCGCCAGCGGGAGGAGAGGAGGGCAGCGCGGTGCCGGGTCTCGTAACCACGGAGGACGCCGCCCGCCTGGCCGACGTAGACGTCGCCACCATCAGGCAGTGGCGCCGACGCGGGCACTTGCAGCCAGCCGGCCGCCGTGGCCGCTCGACGCTGTACCGCGTCGAGGACGTATGGGAGGCGGAGGTTCAGACCCACCAGCGTGATCGTTCGGGTCGTGCAGCGCGTTGACACCTGTTAGCAGTACCTTCTCCACACGCTGTGGATGACGCGTCCGTGGTTCGGATCCGGAGGGGGTGAGGTGATGTCGTACCCCGTCGATGTGGCGTCCGTCCTGACTTCCGGCGCCCGCTGGGTCAGCTGGAGGTGCGTGAGCGACGCCTGAGCGGGTGGCCCACGATTGCGGGGACGCGCATCCCCTACGACACAGTCGCCGCCCTGACCAGTGATGGGACCGTGCCGCTGGATCAGGTGAGCTACTACTACCCCGGCGTGGATTCAGCGGCTGCCCGGGGTGCTCTGCGCTTTGCGGAGATGGTCACCGACGCACTCCCCCGGGGTGCGTCAGTCCAAGGCGCAGGGACTTGAGCAGATCGCCTTCTACGGCGGTGCCCTCGTCAGCGCGCTACCTGGGCTGGTCGATACCGCTGGAGCCTCGACCATCCCGCTCCTCTTCAACGTGCGCGGGCCCGGCCGCGAGCTGAGCCAGCTCTTCAAGTACAGGCCCCTCTGATCTCCAACGCGGGCGCCGGCGCCGGTCCCTTGCGCACTGTGGTGACCTGGTGTCACACTTCCCGGCGAGCCGTCATGCCCAGCGACGGTCGAGCCCCGCAGCCCTTCGGCGCGGGGCTCTCGTCGTCTGCGGGTGGTGATCCTCCTGGCGAGCACCACGGCCCGCGGCCTGGGTTGGCGTCACCAGCAGGAACGGGCGTACCTGCTGCGGGTGACGCCGGACGGCGCACTGTGCTGGTGGTGTCTGGGGCCGATGCACCCGCAGACCAGGCCGAAGACGGTGGACGCCGACCACGCCTTGTCCAGGGCGCGTGGAGGACGGCGCGCAGGGCGGCTGCTCCACTCGGGGTGCAACCGCTCGCGGGGTGACGGATCCCGGGACCACCTGCGGCCTGCGCTCGCGGGTGGCCTGCCAGTGGAGCGCCCGTCCCGTCCGGTGACGAGCCGGGACTGGTGAGACTGGCTGCGCCGCAGCGAGTCGATCGCCAGAAAATCCAGCGGGGCCGCCGCCTGACCCCGCGCCCAGTCTGGCTTTCTCTCCCCATGGTCGGAACACCCGAGCCAGATGACGGGTGGGGCGCGCCATGACCGATGACGACGCGCAGCATGACGACGGCGACGTGTTCGCTACGGCCGTAGCGCGTCTCGACCCGACGGGCCGGGCGCTCTACGACGAGCTGACCCTCGGCGGAGCCGTAACGGCGGCGCGCCGGTTGCTCGCTATGGAGGCGGCGCGCCTCGTCGACCGGCTCGAGCACCTAGACCGGGTGCTCGACGGCGACGGCGAGACGTGGGCTCAGATCTCTCTCCCCGCCCGCGAGGGCGAGCCGCTGGTGCTGCAGGTCGGCAACGCGATGGTCGAGGCGCGGCAGGGCGCGACGTCGCTGCGGCAGCTGCTCGCGCAGCTCGCTGCCGCCGAGTCCACCGGGGCCACCCCCCAGCAGGCGAGGAGCGGCCTTGACGACCTCGCTGCTCGCCGGGCCGCTCGGGGTGCTGCAGCCGCGCATCCTGTGGACGCCGGCGGCGGCTAGGCACGACTCCGGCCAGGAAGCCGTCGAGCTCGCCGCCTACGCCGGACTGCACCTCGACCCGGCCCAGCAGCTCGTGCTGCACCACGGCTGCGCCGAGCGGGACAACGGGTCCTGGGCGTCCTTCGAGGTCGCCGTCGTAGAGGCCCGGCAGAACGGCAAGGGCGCCATCCTCGAGGCGCGCGAGCTCGCCGGGCTGTACCTGTTCGGTGAGCGGCGCATCGTCCACACGGCTCACCGCTTCGACACCGCGGTGGAGCACTTCCAGCGGCTGCTGCAGCTCATCGAGTCGCAGCCGGACCTCGAGGCGAAGGTCCTCAAGATCGTGCGCTCGCACGGCGAGGAGGGCATCCGGCTCCGCACCGGGCAGGAGCTGCGCATCCGCACCCGCTCCGGCGGCGGCGCCCGCGGCTTCGGTGGCGACCTGGTGGTCGCGGACGAGGACATGTACTTCTCCGCAGCGCAGGTCAACGCGCTCATGCCGATCCTGTCCACCCGGACGAACCCGCAGCTGTGGTACTTCGGCTCGGCGGTCAACGCGGCCGAGCACGAGCACGGCGCGACGAAGACCCGGGTGCGCAACCGGGCGCTCGCGGGCGGCGACCAGCGGCTGACCTACATGGAGTGGTCCCCGGACGCGACCAGCCCGGACGACGTCGATGCCAGCGACCCGCACGTGTGGGCGCAGGCGAACCCGGCGCTCGGCCGGCGCATCAGCCACGAGTACGTCGCCGCCGAGCAGCGCTCCATGACGAAGCGCGGCTTCGCCGTCGAGCGCCTCTCCATCGGCGACTGGCCCGACCTCGACGGCGAAGCCTCCCCCGGCGTGCACGACGTCACGAAGTGGGCGGCGCTCGCGACGCCCGGCGCCGTGCCCACCGACCCGGTGGCTCTCGCCATCGACACGAACCCGATCCGCACCTGGTCGACCATCACGGCCGCCGCGTGGTCGCCGACCCGGCGGCTGCTCGTGCAGGTCGTCGAGCGGCGGGCCGGCACCGACTGGGTCGTCGCTCGCGCGGTGGAGCTGGTGAGCCGCTGGGACCCGTGTGCGCTCGTAGTCGACGAGAAGGGCCCGGCCGGGTCCCTCGTGAAGCCGCTGCAAGCCGCTGGCCTGGACCCGGCGGTGACCACGTTCGGCGACGTCGTCGACGCGTCGTCGTCCTGGTACGACGCCATCGAGGCCGCCGTCACCGATGGCGGCTCGCAGCCCGACGGTGCGCTCGCCCACCTCGGCGACCCGCTGCTCGATGACGCGGTCCGCGCCGCCCAGCTCCGCGGCGGCGACCGGGTCCTCTACGCCCGAGGCAAGGGCGGCGAGGACATCTCCCCGATGGTCTCGGCCCTCCTCGCTGCTTGGGGGCTGCGCCGCTTCGGCGACCCGCCGCCGGCCGTCGGGCTCCCGGGCGCTGACCTGCTTGGCGGCCAGGCGCCTGACGGCGCCCTGGTCGGCGCTCACGACCTGGCCACCATCGGCTTCTGAGGACGGAGGTGCTCGTGACCGTCCCCACCAGCCGCTCGGCGCGCGTCGCGGGCCACCGCCCCACCGCCGTCCGCCCGCGCGCCGCGCTCGAGCCAGCCGCTCCCCGCGCGGCGGCACCGACGACCGAGCAGGGCTACGCGCTGCCGTCGATGTCGTGGTGGTCGGCGCTCCTCGAGGAGGAGACGCCCGAGCTGCGGTGGCCGGCGAGCATCAAGGTGTACGACGCGATGCGCTCCCAGGACGCGCAAACGCAGTCGGTGCTGCGCGCCGTGACGATGCCGGTGCGCAGGACCCGCTGGTACATCGACCAGAACGGCGCCCGCGACGAGGTCGTGCAGATGGTCGCCGAGGACCTGGGCCTACCGATCGGCGTGGGCGTCCCAGCGGGGGGCGGGGCGGCGCCCGTGCCGCGCTCGCGGGACCGCTTCTCGTGGTCGCAGCACCTACAGCAGGCGCTGCTGTGCCTGGCCTTCGGGCACAGCGTCTTCGAGCAGGTGTACCGGCTGGACGAGCAGGAGCGGCTGCGGCTGCGCAAGCTCGCCTTCCGCCCCCAGAAGACGCTGTCGAAGTTCAACGTGGCCGCCGACGGCGGCCTGGTCTCCATCGAGCAGGCGCCGCCGGCGTCGGCGCGCAAGGCCGCCCCGGTGGTCCTCGGTGTCGAGCGGCTGGTCGTCTACACCAACGAGCGCGAGGGCGCCGAGTGGCGCGGCCGCTCGCTGCTGCGGGCGGCCTACAAGCACTGGCTCATCAAGGACCGGCTGATCCGCACGCAGGCGCAGATGATCGACCGGAACGGCATGGGCGTGCCGCTGTACAAGGCAGCGGGCAACGGCCAGGACGAGCTCGACTCCGGCCGCAAGCTCGCGTCCGCGTGGCGCTCTGGCCTGACGTCTGGCGCGTCCGTGCCCAACGGCGCGGACATCCTGCTGCGCGGCGTCGAGGGCGAGCTGCCCGACGCCATGCCGCCGATCAAGTACCACGACGAGCAGATCGGCCGCTCGGTCCTCGCGCACTTCCTGAACCTCGACGCGCAGGGCGGCTCCTACGCCCTCGCCAAGGTGCAGGCCGACACCTTCGTGCAGTCGCTGCAGGCCCTCGCGCAGGAGGTCGCCGACACGACGAACCAGCACGTCGTCGAGGACCTGGTCGACCTCACGTGGGGCCCGGACGAGCCGGTGCCGCTGCTGCGCTTCGACGAGATCGGCGCCGGCAGCGGCGCGGCCATCGAAGCGCTCAAGTGGCTCATCGGCGCAGGCGTCATCTTCCCCGACCGCGAGCTCGAGGAGTTCGTGCGCTCGGCCGTGGGCCTGCCCCCGAAGCCGCCCGCTGGCGGCTCGACCACCACGACGTAGGAGGCCCCGTGCCCGACCTCACGCACGTGCGCGTGAACGTCTCGCCGACGGCGGAGCGGGTCCTCTCCCGCCGCGAGAACGACGCCCTGGCGCGCGCCGCACGCACGCACGGGCCGCAGAAGCCGCCTGCCACCGACCCGGCCGCCGAGGAGGAGTCGTGACGCAGCTCGTCGACCGCCTCGGCTTCCTCGCCCGGGCCGGCCACCGCGACAAGAGCCCGGTCCGCGCCGAGGCGCCGGCCGTCGGCAACCGCGAGACGGGCGTCGCCGTGCTCCGGCTGTACGACCCCATCGACTCCTGGGGCGGCTACTGGGGCACGTCGGCGTCGGAGTTCGTCGGCGTCCTCGACGACCTCGGGCCCGACATCGCCACCATCCGCCTGCACATCAACTCGCCCGGCGGCGAGGTATGGGACGCCCTGGCCATCTACAACGGGCTGCGCCAGCACCACGCCCGCGTGCAGGTCGTCGTCGACGGCATCGCAGCCTCCGCTGCCTCGGTCATCGCCATGGCCGGCGACGAGGTTGTCATGTCCCCCGGCAGCGAGCTGATGGTGCACGACGCCTGGGGCCTGTGCGTCGGCAACGCCGCCGCCATGGACAAGACCTCCCGGGACCTGGCGCACACCAGCCAGAACATCGCCGGGCTGTACGCCCTGCGCGCCGGCGGCACCCCCGACGAGTGGCGCGACGTCATGCGCGACGAGACGTGGTTCACCGCCGACGAGGCCGTGGCCGCCGGCCTGGCAGACCGCGTCGACACCGACGGCGACCCCGACCAGGCGGTCACCGCCCGGGCCGGCTTCGACCTGTCGGTCTTCGCCCACGCCGGCCGCGCCGACGCGCCGGCCCCCCGCACCCCCGCTCCGGCGCCCGCCGGGTCCGGGTCCACCCCCCAGCAGGAAGGGAGCCGCGCCGTGGCCTTCACGGACGAGCAGCTCACGACCATGCGCCAGGAGCTCGGGCTCGGCGGTGACGCCGACGAGGCGACCATCGTCGCCGCGCTCAGCGAGGCGCTCGCCGAGCGCGCCGACGACTCGGCGCCCTCCCCCACCGCGCGGGTGCCTGAGGGCACCTCGCTGATCGACACCGCCCAGCTCGAGCAGCTGCGCGCGGACGCCAGCGCGGGCCGCGAGGCCCGGGAGCAGCAGATCGTCGACCGCAACGACGGGCTCGTGCGTGCGGCGGTCGTCGACGGTCGGATCGCGCCGGCCCGCGCCGACCACTGGCGGGCCGCGCTCGCCGCCGACCCCGGCGCGGCTGACGTCCTGGCGTCGCTCGCGCCCGGGACCGTGCCGCTGGCCCCCAAGGGGCACGGCGGCGGCGACGACACCGACGGGGGCTCCGACCAGGTCGCTGCCGTCCGTGAGAGCCCCGTCTACAAGAACTGGAAGGTCTGACCATGGCCGGAGTCGTCATGCGCACCAAGACGGGGCCCAAGAGCTTCGTCCCGGCCGAGCCGATCCTCGGCGGCCAGCTGGTCGAGGCCCGCGCCGCGGGCCGCGTCGGCGTGGCGGCCGCAGACTCCCTCAAGGTGCTCGGCGTGGCCGTCGTCGACGGCATCGCCCCCGAGGGGCAGGTCACCACGGCCGTCGACGTCGGCGGCCGCCCGGTCCTGAACGCCGCGGTGCTCCCGGCGATCGTCTCGGTCGCCTACAGCGGCATCGAGGTTCCCGTGGTCTACGCCGGCGCCGCGGCGTTCGGCGACCGCCTCAAGGCCGCCGCCGGCGGCCGTGTCGTCACGGCCGGCGCCACGCCGGACGCCCGTCTCGTCGTCGGCATCTGCACCGAGCCCGCGGGGGTCGCCTCCGGCGCCACCGGGCTCATGCGGACGCTCTGAGCCCCCAGGAGAAGAGAGCATGCCCACGACCATCACGAGCGTCACGGACGGCGGCCGCACCACGGTCTCCGACCTCACCGGCGCGCCGCTCGCCATCCCCGCCCGCGTCATCGACATGCTCGCGGGCGCCTCGATCGTCGAGGAGCTGCTGCGCGACGCCGGAGGCAACACCAACGGCCTGGTCTCCTTCGAGGAGTCCACCCCGCTGTTCCTCGACGGCGACGTCGCCACCGTCGCCGAGTTCGGCGAGATCCTCGTCGCCGCCGGCCAGCGCGGCATCCCCCGGATCTCCGTGGGCCTCAAGGAGGCCCTGGCCATCCGTGTGTCCCGCGAGATGCGCGACGAGAACAGGATGGACCAGGTCAACACCCAGCTGCGGCAGCTCGTCAACACGATGACGCGCGCCGAGCTGCGGGCCCTGCGGGCGCTGCTGCTCAACCCGGCGATCCCCACCATCCCCGCGTCGGCGGCCTGGGACACCCCCGGCGCCCGCATCCGGCACGACCTCTTCGCGGCCGAGGAGATCATCGCCTCGGCCAAGCCGAACACCGGCCAGGAGGACGACACCTACAGCTTCGAGGCGGACACCGTCGCCATGCACGGCGGCCTCAAGCCGCTGCTGCTGGACAACGACGAGTTCCTGGCGATCTACAAGGACGCCCTGTCCGAAGAGAACCCGGTCTACACCGGCGTCCTGCCGCGCACCATCGGCGGCAAGCGGGGCCTCACGTCGCGGTTCTGGCCGCGCGACCGGGTGCTCGTCACCGAGGCCAAGACGCTCGGCTTCTGGTCCGACACGCGCCCGCTCGAGTCCACCCCGCTGTACGGCGAGGGCGGTGGCCCCAACGGCGGCCCGACCGAGTCCTGGCGCTCCGACACCTCCCGCAAGCGGGTCCTCGGCGTCGACCAGCCCTTGGCGGCCTGCTGGATCACGGGGGTGCGGAGCCAGTGAGCGTGACCACCAGCACCGCGCCCGACGAGATCCCCGCGGGCGAGTACGAGGTCGCGTCCATCCAGCTCGACGTCATCACCTCCGAGCCGGGCCGGCCGCTGACCTACAAGCGGTACCGGCGACGCGACCTCGTGACCCTCGACGCGGCCGAGGCCCGGCGCCTGGTGCTCGCGGGCGCCGTCGTCGAGCCCGGCGCGCTCGAGCAGGCCGCGGCGCTCGCGGCGAAGGCGGCCTATGACGCCGCGCTCGCCGCGCTGTCCCCGGAGGCGCGGGCCGCCCTGACCGGCCAGCCGGTCGGGCGCCGTCGCCGTGCCGTCCCGTCGACGGCCCCGACCGGGGGCGCGGCGACCACCGCGCCCCCGGCCGAGCCCGACGGCGGAGCGGACGACGAGGACGAGAACGCCGACGACGCACCGGGCGACGACGGCGAGCAGTCGTCGTCCGGCGACGGCCCGCCCCCGCGAATCGCGTCCAAGGGCGTCTGGGCCGAGTACGCCGTCGGCGCCGACGTGATCCCCGCGGACGAGGTCGACGCGCTCACCAAGGAGCAGATCGTCGTCCGCGTCCGCGAGCACGAGGCCGCCCAGCAGGGCAGCTGACGTGGCCGCGCTCGTCGCCCCCGACGAGCTCCGCACGTGGCTCGAGCGCTCGGACCTCTCCGAGGAGCGGGCGGTGCTCGCGGTGCGGGTCGCCGAGGGGTGGCTGCGCGGCGCGACCGGCCTGACGGCCTGGCCGGACCCGGTCCCCGAGGAGCTGTGGTCAGCGTGCCTCGAGCTCGCGGGCATGGCTGTCGACAACCCGACGTCGCGCTCGCAGTCGGGCATCGGCGACGAGTCCGACGCGTGGATCGTCACCCGGCGGGCGGACATCCTCGCCAGCGTCGCGGCGTCGCTGCGCGCTGGCGGGGGTCCGCTCGGCTCCTTCCCGCTCCCGCAGGCGTGGCCGTGAGCACCCGCTACGGCGACCACGTCGTCGTGCTGCGGGCGCCGCTGGGCGACCCCGGACGCAACGGCGTGCGCGTACGGAACTGGCCAGCGGCCGCGCGGTCGGAACCGGTGCGCGCGTCGGTGCAGCCGGACTCCTCCGACGAGGCCACGACCGGCCGCCAGACGGCCATCACCTCGTGGCGGCTCTTCGCCGGCCCCGGCACGGACCTTCTGGCGACCGACCGCGTCGAGTGGGACGGCCTCGTGCTCGAAGTCGACGGCGAGGTCGCCCGCTGGAAGCACCGCGGCCGACCGCACCACGTCGAGGCGGTCCTCAAGCGGGCCGCCAACACCTGAGGGAGGCGCCGTGCCCGGTGGGCGCTACCCCGAGGCGACCGAGGCCCTGCGCCTCGGTCTCCTGGCCCTCCCGGACGTCGTAGCGGTAGCTGGCGACCGGGTCGGCACGGATGTCGCCGGCGAGCAGCCGTGCATCCAGCTGGACGTCATCGGCGGGCCCATGGGCTACGGCTCGGCGTCCCCGCTGGTGCAGGTCGGCTGCTGGGGCACCGGGCCCGGGCCCGAAGACGACGGCACCGCGTGGCAGCTGGCCTCCGCGGTGACCGCAGACCGGGTCGGCGTCGAGTCGATCCGCGGCGAGCTCGACGGCGGCTGGGTCGCCGGCGTCGGGGTCGACCTGCAGCCGTACACCTCGCCGGACCCGTCCACGGGCCGGCCCCGCTACCTGCTGACCGTGCGCATGCACACACACCCCCTGGAGTGAGCCCCATGGCCGACAACGAGACCTACGTCGCGACGGAGCCCCTGTTCATCGGTCGCGCTCGCGCGCACAACGCCGGCGACGTCGTCCCCTTCGAGAACATCGGGCCCAACGGGTGGCAGGACGACGTCGTCAAGGCGACGACGAAGGCCGGCCGCGAGGCCCTCGGCCTGTCCGAGGACGCCGCTGCCGCAGACGTCGTGGCGGCCGCGCAGGCGTCATCCGCGACACGGCCGTGAGCGAGGCAGCCAGCGCGACGGCTCACCAGCTCGCCGTCGCCTTGGCCGAGCTCACTGACGCCTTCGCGCCGATCACGGAAGCCGTCGAGGGCTACCGGCAGCAGTGGGTGGCCATCGGTTACACGCCGGACGAGGCGCGCGCCATGGCCGTGGACTACCACCACGTGGTGCTGACTCAGCTCGCCAACGCCAAGCCGACCTGACGTGGCCGACGTCGTCCGGCTCGTGCTCGACATGCGGGTGATCGACGACCTCGACTACGACGACGACGTCGAGGACCTGCTCGAGGAGATCGGCGAGGACATCGCTGACCGGGCCCGGCCCGGTGCGCCGGTGCGTTCCGGCGCCGGTGCGAGGTCCATCCACGCCGAGCTGGACGCCGACCGCGAGGGCCCGTTCGTGGCCGTCGGGTGGGACCCGGAGCACTTCTACCTCGGCTTCGCCGAGGAGGGCACCGTCCATCAGCGGGCGCGCCCCTTCCTGCGGCCCGCGTTCGAGGCGACCCACCTCTGACCCTCTGGCGCCCGCACGGCGCCATCTCCGTGCCCCTGGCGCCTGCCGTGGGGCTCAGCACCCCTGCCCTGCCCCTCGTCTCGGAAGGACGCCCCCATGGCCGTCACCGGCCCCCGCGGCAACCCGAAGGCCGTGTCCCTCGGCCCGGGCTACCTGCTCATCGCTCCGCTCGGCTCTGCGGAGCCCGAAGACCTCACGGCGGCGTGGCCGTCGGCGTGGGGGAAGATCGGCTACACCGAGGAGGGCTCCTCGTTCGCGCAGGAGGTGTCGTCCGAGAACGTCGCGGTCGCCGAGGAGCTGGACCCGATCGACTCGGCCCCGACCGGCCGCACCGGCTCGGTGTCCTTCGCCTCGGCCGAGGTGACGGTGCAGACCCTCAAGCGCGCCATGAACGGCGGCGTCATCACCACCGGCGCCGGCTTCAAGACGTTCGAGCCGCCGGAGCTCGGCGAGGAGCTCTACGTCATGCTCGGCTTCGAGTCCGAGGACGGCCTGGAGCGGTGGGTCTGGCGCAAGGGCAAGCAGACCGGTTCGGTGGAGATGGCCCGCCGCAAGGGCGCCACGAAGACCAGCGTGTCCAACACCTTCACGCTGTACAAGCCCGACGACGGCAAGCGGTTCTTCAAGAGCATGATCAGCGACAAGCGGGAGCCCGCGGCGTGAGCCGGCGCTTCTCCGCCGCCAAGCGGGCGGTGACCGCCGAGCCGATCACCTTCGAGCTGGAGTACGAGGTCCCCGACCTCACCCCGGACGAGGAGACCGGCCGGCCGGCGCCCGGCGCGATGCGCCTGCAGGTCGACGAGTTCGCCTGCCGCGGCAAGGTCTCGGTGCTGCTGCTCGCCGAGTTCGCCCGTCAGGCGGACATCGACGCGGCCACGCCCGACGGCATGGCGCTCATCGCCGACTTCTTCCGCCAGGCCTTCGGTGCCGGCGAGGAGGAGACCCGGGAGTACAAGCGCTTCTTCCGCGTCATGAGCGAGCACTTCGACAACGACGCGCTGATGGACGTCCTGGCCGAGCTCGTGGAGAAGCTCGCGGGCCGCCCTTCGGAGCAGCGCTCACCCTTGTCGGCTGGGCCCTCGACGACTGGCACCTCCTCAACGGGCGATGGCTCGCCCGCGGTGGGGGCACTGGAGGGCGCGGTGGTGACGCTGGCCGGCGACGGCCCGTCGGTCGCGACAGAGATCACGCCGGAGGAGCTCGCGGCGGTGATGGCGGCGAGGAAGGCCCCGGCGGCCTCCTCGACCTCGACCTCGCGGACTTCCTCGACCTCGTCTACGCGCACGTCGTCGACGAGGGCCCGCGCACCGAGGAAGAACGCGAGCACCGCCAAGCGGTCGACGACGCGCTCGAAGGTGTCGCTGCCCGAGCCGGAGACGGCACCCCGCTGACACGGCGGGAGCAGATCGCGCTGATGGAGGCCGAGGCGGGCTGAGGCCCACGCTCGCAGGACGACGTCGCCGAGGGGGGTGCGCTTCATGGCCCGCACCCTCGGCGACGCGTTCGTGCGGGTCCGCCCCGACTCCTCGGTGTTCCCGCGCGAGCTGGAGCGGGACATGCGGGCGATCTTCGCCCGGGCGTCTGGGCGCGGGGTGTCCGACGTCGAGGTGGGCGCGGACACCTCGCGGCTGCCGCGGCAGCTGCAGGCTGACGTGCGCGCCATCACGGGGCGGCTGTCCCGTGGTGGCGGCTCGGACGTCGAGGTGGGCGCGGACACCTCCCGGCTGCCGCAGGTGCTGCAGGGCCGGGTGCTCGAGGCCTCGCGCCGCGTCTCTCGCTCGGGCGCCGGCGACGTCGAGGTGGGCGTCGAGGGGGACCGGCTCCCCCGGGAGCTGCAGGCCCGCGTCGAGGAGGCCTCGCGGCGGGTGGAGCGCTCCGGCGCGTCCGAGATCGAGGTGCGCCCGGACACGGCTCGCTTCGAGCGGGAGGTCCCGAACCGCATCGGCGGGACGATCCGCAGGGCTGCCGGGCTGGCCGCGGCGGGCTTCGCCGCGCTGCAGGTGGGCACCTTCTTCAAGGACGCCACCGCGCAGGCCTCCGACCTGTCCGAGTCGGTGAACGTGGTCGGGCTGACCTTCAAGGAGGCCGCGCCCGAGCTCGACGGCTTCTTCAAGACCAGCGCGCAGTCGATCGGCCTGACGGAGGCAGCTACGCGCCAGGCCGCCTCGAACATCGGTGGCCTGCTGAACAACATGGGTTACACGCGCCAGGAGTCGGCGAAGACGTCGAAGAGCGTCCTGACCCTGGGCGCCGACTTGGGGTCGGCCTTCAACAAGGACCCTGCCGACGCGGTCGAGGCGATCGGCGCTGCCCTGCGCGGTGAGACCGAGCCGATCCGGGCCTTCAACGTCAGCATCGACGACGCCACGGTGAAGGCCAAGGCGCTCGAGATGGGCCTGTACTCCGGCACGGGCGCGATCGACAAGAACGCCAAGGCGCAGGCCACCCTCGCGCTGATCATGCAGCAGACCGCTGACGTGCAGGGCGACTTCGCGAACACCTCGACCGGGCTCGCGAACGCCCAGCGGGTCGCCGCGGCCGGGTGGGGCAACCTTAAGGGCGTCATCGGCCAGGGCCTGCTCCCGGCGCAGACCGACCTGGTGAACCAGATCAACAGCGCCGTGCTGCCCGCGCTGACGACCCTGGCGACCGAGAAGGCCCCCGCCGTCGGCGAGGCGCTCGCCGCGGCCGCCACCCAGGCCGGGGCCTTCATCGCCGGCCTGGACCGCAAGGGCCCCATGGAGGGCTTCACGGGCCGGGCGAACACCGCCGGGCTCGGGGTGCGCGCCTTCTTCGAGGCCATGAAGGACGGCGACGTCACCTCCGACGGCTTCGTCGGTGACATGGAACGCGCCGGCGTGAAGGTCGGCGAGGTCATCACCGTCCTGCAGGGCGCTGGCGACCAGGTCGCCCGCGCGGTGACCGTCGCGCGCGCGGCCTTCGCCGGCGACGACGTCACCACCGTGGGATGGCTCGGCCGGGTCGGCGACGTGGCCTACGCCGCCCGCGATGGCGTCGACGCCATCGCCGCCTTCGACTGGGCCAGCCTTGGCGCGGCCATCAGGGGCGCCGCCGGGGACGGCGAGTCCCTCGGCCCGTCCCTGTCCTCGATCGCGACGTCGGCGTCCGAGCTGCTGCCCTTCGTCGTCGAGCTCATCCAGACCGTGCCGTCCCTGTCGGACGTCCTCAACGTGGCTGCCCCGGTGTTCGGCTTCCTCGCCGACCACGTCGACACCCTCATCACGCTGATGCCGCTGCTCGTGGCCGGCTTCGTCGCGGTCAAGGTCGCCCAGGCGGCTGGGAACCTCGCCATGGCCGCCTCTGTCCCGCTGCGCATCGCGGAGATCGCCTCGAACCAGAGGCACACCGCGGCGCTCGCGGCGAACACGGTGGCGATCACCGCGTCCTCGACGGCCACCACGGGCGCCACCGCGGCGGAGGTCGCCTCCACCGCGGCGAAGAACGGCGGCATCGTCGCCTCGGGCCGGCAGGCCGTGGCGACCGTGGCGGCCCGGGTGGCTCAGGTCGCCTCGACCGTCGCCACGGGCGCGATGACGGCGGCGCAGTGGGCCCTGAACGCGGCGATGACGGCCAACCCCATCGGCATCGTCATCGCCCTGCTCGTGGCCCTCGCCGGCGGGCTCGTCTTCGCCTACAAGAACAGCGAGACCTTCCGGGACATCGTCGACGGCGCGCTCCGCAAGGTCGCCGAGGGCGGCCGGTGGATGTGGGAGAACGTCCTGCGGCCCGTCTTCGGGGCACTGGTCGCGGCGGTCCTGGACGGCGCTCGCCGCTTCGAGGAGCTCCGCGACCGGCTCGGCGTGGTCTGGGAGGTCGTCAAGGCGGCCTTCCGGGCGGGCGCGACGTCGGCCATCAACTCCTTCCTGGACCTGGTCGGCAAGGTCATCCAGGGCGCAGCCGACGCCTTCGGTTGGGTGCCTGGCCTGGGCGGCAAGCTGCAGACCGCGGCGGACGAGTTCTCGAAGTTCAAGAACAAGGTCAACGAGCAGCTGTCGGGGATCCAGGACCGCGACGTCAACGTCCGCGCGCAGCTGGACGCCGGCGCGAAGTACCTGGCCGCCTCCCGTGGTGTCTCGGCCAGCGAGGCCGCGGCGCTCGCGAAGAAGATGCTGGCCTCGGGTGGCCCGGTGAACGGGCCGGGCACCCCGACGTCGGACTCCATCCCGGCGATGCTGTCCGACGGCGAGCACGTGTGGTCCGCGCGGGAGGTCTCCGCCGCAGGTGGGCACGCGGTCGTCGAGGCGATGCGCAAGGGCGTCCTGCACCGGGCGACCGGCGGACCGGTCGAGGCCAGCAGCGTCTCCTCGGCGCGGTGGGACGAGCTGAAGGCGCAGGGGTGGACTGGTCGGGCCGGGGACGGCGCCGAGCGGCTCTACCCGCCGGAGGGTTCGTCGTCTTCTCCTGGGCGCACGGGCCGCGGTCTGCACCTGACCGCGACGACGCCACCCACGGGTGCGATCGATGACCTGGTCGGCGCCGTGAACGCCTCCTCGCTGCGACTGGTGCAGGAGGGCGCGGCGGCGGTCTCGACGATGGCCGGCGCGGTGAACAGCGCGGCGGTCGC
>Ga0210040_10004932_pt1 | contig 17169 bp, 13 predicted proteins | sample CryGeyCG12114_NA_FD_185462 | JGI IMG/M metagenome (GOLD analysis project Ga0210040, IMG submission 185462) | Groundwater microbial communities from aquifer - Crystal Geyser CG19_WC_8/21/14_NA (SPAdes) (version 2) | ecosystem: Environmental > Aquatic > Deep subsurface > Groundwater | place: USA... | reverse complement strand
ATAAACCAGCGCGCCCACGATCGGCCCCGCCACGGTCTGCAGACCGCCGAGCAGCACCATCAGGAGCGCCTCGACCGAGTGCGGGATGGAGATGTAGGTCGGGAACACGCCGCCCTTGCCATAGGCGAAGATCGCGCCGCCCAGCCCGCAGGCCGCGCCCGCGATCACCAGCGCCACGATCCGCAGGCGCGAAACGTCGAGCCCGATGGAGCGCGCGCGGGTGGCGGAATCGCGCGCCGCCCGCAGCGCGTAGCCATAGGGCGCGTAGAGCGCGCGGCGCAGCAGCAGCGCCACCCCGACCGAGAGCACCAGCGCGATCCAATAGAAGCTTCGCGGGTTGCGCGCCCAGTCCGGCGGCCAGACGCCCAGCAGCCCGTTGTCGCCCCCGGTCACGTCCACCCACTGGAAGGACACGGCCCAGACGATCTGCGCGAAGGCGAGCGTCAGCATGGACAGGTAGACGCCCGAGAGCCGCACCACGAACCAGCCGAACAGCGCGGCGACGATCCCCGCCGCGAGCGGTGCCGCGAGCAGGCCGAGCGGCATGGGCGCGCCCGCCCAGTGCAGCAACAGCCCCGCCGCGTAGGCGCCGATGCCGAACCAGGCCGCGTGGCCGAAGCTGGCCATGCCCCCCGGCCCCATCATGAAGTGCAGGCTTGTCGCGAAGAGGATGGCGACGCAGGCGTCGGTCAGCACCGTCAGGTAGTAGTCGCCGACGAGAAAGGGCGCGACCAGCGCCAGCGCCAGCGCGGCGGCGCCGAGAAGCCGCAGCTCGCGCGGCGCCGCGCGCACCACGGGAGCCGCGATGCTGGCCTCGCGCGCCTCGGATTGCGGGCGGCCCATCAGCCCGTTGGGGCGGAACACCAGCACCACCGCCATGACGAGGAAGACGAGCACGAGGGTGATCTTGGGGACCAGCACGATCCCGAAGGCCTGGAGGATGCCGATCAGCAGGCTGGCCACGAAGGCGCCGGGCAGGCTGCCGAGGCCTCCCACGACGACCACCACGAAGGCGTCGGTGATCACGGACAGGTCGATGCCCAGATTGGCCGAGGCATTGGGCAGCGACAGCGCGCCGCCCAGCCCCGCCAGCCCCGCGCCGAGGGCGAAGACGGAGGTGAAGAGCAGCCGCTGGTCCACGCCCAGCGCCGCCACCATTTCCCGGTCCAGCGTCGCGGCCCGCACCAGCGTGCCCCAGCGCGTGCGGTTCATCACCAGCCAGAGCAGGCCGAGCACCACCGGCCCGATGGCGATCAGGATGAGGTCGTAGAGAGGGAAGCGGCTGCCCGCGATCTCCACGAAGCCGCGCAGCCAGCGCGGCCGCGGCAGGGGCAGTTCCACCGCGCCCCAGAGCCAGAGCGTGACGTCCTGGATGATCAGCACCACGCCGAAGGTGGCGAGAAGCTGGAACAGCTCCGGCGCGCGGTAGACCCGGCGCAGCACCGCCACCTCCAGAGCCACGCCGATCGCGGCGGTGGCCAGGGCGGTGAGAAGAATGCCGAGGACGAACCACTCGGGATCGCGCGGCAGGCGCGTCAGGATGCTCCAGCCGATATAGGCGCCGAGCATCATCAGGCTGCCGTGCGAGAAGTTCACGATCCGGGTGACGCCGAAGATGATCGTCAGCCCGGAGGCAACCAGGAAGAGCGACGAGGCGGTGGCGAGCCCGGTCAGCAGTTGCGGGAGGATGCTGTCCATGGGCTCGCGCAGCCGGTCAGCTGGCGCTGGCCGGGCGGAGGCCGCGCACGAAATCGTCGCCCGGCAGCAGGTCGCGGCCGTCGATGTAGCGCCAGTCCGTCATCACGCCGGCGTTGTTGCGCAGCGCGGTCTTGCCGACATAGACGCCCAGCGTGCCCTGGTGGTCGATGGCGCGGTACTCGGCCGGGCCGGCGGGCGTGTCGAAGCGGGCGCCGCGGAAGCCCTCCACCATCTTCTCCACCTCGACCGAGCCCGCCTTGGCGATGCCGGCGGCGATGGAGTTGATCAGCGCGTATCCCACCAGCGAGCCGCACATGGGCTTGGCGTTGAACTTGCCGCGGTAGGCGGCCGCGAAGGCCTTGTGCGCGGGGGTGTCGATCATCTCGCCGGGATAGCCGGTGACGATCCAGCCCTCCGGCACCTCGTCGCCCAGCGGGTCCAGGTACTCGGGCTCACCGGTCAGCAGCGAGGCGACGGAGCGGCGCTCGAACAGCCCGCGGGTGTTGCCCTGGCGGACGAAGTTGGTGAGGTCGGTGCCGAACAGCACGTTGAAGATGCCCTCGGGGCGCATGCCTTCCAGCGCCTGCACGGTGGCGCCGGCATCGACGCGGCCCAGTGCCGGCCACTGCTCGCCCACGAACTGCACGTCCGGGCGGCGGGCGGTGAGAAGCTGCCTGAACCACTTCACGCCGGACTGGCCAAACTCGTAGTTGGGCGCAACCGTCACCCAGCGCTTGGCCGGCAGCTTCGCCGCCTCCTCCGCCAGGATGGCGGCCTGCATGTAGGTGCTCGGGCGCAGGCGGAAGGTGTAGCGGTTGCCCTTCTCCCAGACCATCGCGTCCGTCAGCGGCTCGCCGCCGACATAAAGGCGCTTGTTCTGCGCGGCGTACTCGCCCAGCGCCAAGCCGACGTTGGAAAGGTAGGCGCCGGCCAGCACGTCCACCTTCTGGTCGTTCACCAGCTCGCCGGCCAGGCGCACCGCGTCCTGCGGGCGGCCCGCGTCGTCGCGGGTGATCAGCTCCAGCTGGCGGCCGAGCACGCCGCCCTTGGCGTTCGCCTGCTCCACCGCGAGCTGCATGGCGTTGCGGTAGGGAACGGTGAAGGACGGTTGCGCGGTGTAGCTGTTGATCTCGCCGATGCGGATCGGCGCGGTTCCCTGCGCCCGCAGGAGGCCGGGCAGCGCGAGGGCGCCGGACGCGCCGAGAACGAGGCGCCGTGTCACTTCCATGGTGCTACTCCTGAGGGTTGGGGAGATCACTCGGCCGCCAGCGCGACCTCGTCCAGGACCTTGCCGTCGCGCGTCACGGCCTCGCCGTCCAGACGCACGGTGCAGTGGCGCAGCGGGATGTCGATGTGGCAGGGCGTGTTGCGCGTGCCGCCGGCCTCTGTGTTCGGGCCCAGCGAGAACAGGAAGTTGCCGGCAAAGGCCCGCGCGTCCATGCCGATGGTCTGCTCGCGGTCGTAGAGCGACAGCACGGACCAGCGGGCGCGGTCCTGCAGCCCCCAGCCGATGTGGGAGATGGCGTAGGCTTCGGGATCGTTGAAGGACTGGATGTAGTCCTGCAGCAGGTCGGCATCGAGACCGCCCTCGACCTTCACCGCGTAGCCGTCCCGCACCGTCAGGGTGATGCGGTCCTGCACATAGGACTTCTGCGGCAGCAGGATGTCGCCGCGGTCGATCACGATGGTGCCGTTCGACCTGCCCTCGTTCGGCCAGGTCGCCAGGAAGCCGGAGGGCCAGTGGTCCCAGCGGCCTGGGGCGTCCACGAAGCCGTATTCCTCCAGCAGCGGGTAGTCGCCGAGCGCGCAGCGCAGGTCGGTGCCGGCCGGCGAGGTGACGTGCATCTCGCGCGCGGCCTTCAGCTTCTCGGCGGCGGCCTTCACGCGGCGCTTGTCGGCCATGGTCGGCACCAGCCGCGCCAGCACCTCCGGCGGTTCCACCGCCAGCAGCATGCGCGTGCCGGACTCCAGGATCTCTCCCTGTTCCGGCGAGAAGAGCAGCAGCATGAGGTCGAGCACGAGGTCGCTCGCCTTCAGCGCCGCCATGCCCGCGGGATTGCCGGTCAGCGGCGTGTCGCCCACGAAGGCAAGCGCGTCGCGCGAGAGCGAGGCCTCGCCGTTCATCGCCGGCAGGTCCAGGCGGTTGACGACCGCGCCCATGCCGCGCGCCGCGATCATCGCGGTGGACAGCGTCTGCGGGTGCGTCACCGGTCCGGTGAGCACCGTCACCACCTCTCCGGACTTCAGCTCGGAAAGGGTGAGAACCTTTTTCCAGGCCTCGATCATGTCCGCGTCGCTGATGGGCATGGTGGCCCTCCTTTCCCGCTGGAACTGACTGAGCGTACAGTTAGAAAATCAGAGGGCGGAAGAGCAATTCGGACGCGCGGCCCGCGCTTTTCCGCCCATCTGGCCGCCGTGCCGCCCATCTTGCACGCATCCAGCGGGACGGGTGACCGTTTCCTGCGCACATCCGGGACAGACCGATGGACGATCACTTCTACGAACCCCGCCTCGGTCACGGCCTGCCGCACGATCCCTTCAAGGCCATCGTCGCCCCGCGGCCGATCGGTTGGATCACCACGGTGGACGAGCAGGGCCGCGTCAACCTCGCTCCCTACAGCTTCTTCAACGCCTTCAACTCCAGCCCGCCCATCGTCGGCTTCGCCAGCGAGGGGCGCAAGGACAGCCTTTCCAACGTGGAGGCCACCGGAGAATTCGTCTGCAACCTCGCCACCCGCCCGCTGGCGGAGGTGATGAACCGCAGCAGCACCCCCCTGCCCCATGGCGAATCGGAGATGGAGCTCGCGGGCATCGCATCGGCCCCCTCCCGCCTCGTGCGCCCGCCGCGCGTGGCGGATACGCCGGCCGCGCTGGAATGCCGCCTGTTGCAGGTTGTTCCGCTGAGGAACCTGGAGGGCGAGGCGGTGGACACGCATTTCGTGCTCGGCCAGGTCGTGGGCGTGCACATCCGCGGCGCCTTCCTGGTGGACGGCGTCTTCGACCTGCGCGCCGCCCGCCCGATCGGCCGCTGCGGCTATCGCGGCGACTACGCGGAAATGGGCGAGATGTTCGAGATGTTCCGCCCCACCCGGCGCTGAATCAGGCAACGCCCAGCAGGCGGATCAGGCCCAGGCTGATCGCGCCCAGCACCAGCAGCGAGGCCACCGCCGCGCCCACCACCCGCCCGCCGGACCGCGCCACGCTGCGCAGGTCCACGCCCAGGCCCAGCGCCGCCATGGAGATGGTGGTCAGCACCGTGGCCAGGGCCGCGGCAGGGGCCAGCAGCACCTCGGGCAGCAGGCCGAGGGAGCGCAGCGCCGCCAGGCCCAGGAAGCCCAGGATGAACCAGGGCACCAGCCGGTGCAGCGGCGGGCGCGCGCCGGCCGCCCCGTCGCCGCGCAGGCGGGGCGCGAGAAGGGAGAGCACCACCACCACCGGGCCCAGCATCAGCACCCGCACCAGCTTCACCAGCGTGCCGACCTGCACGCTCAGCGCCCCCATGGGCGCCGTCGCGGCCAACACCTGCGGCACGGCATAGACGGTCAGGCCCGCCAGCACGCCGTACTGGCCCATGCTCAATCCCAGCGCCGGCACCAGGAGCGGCAGCAGCAGCACGACGGCCACGCCCAGCACGGCGGTGAAGGCGATGGAGGCCGCGACGTCCTTGCCGCTCGCCCCCACCACCGGCGCCACGGCGGCGATGGCCGAGTTGCCGCAGATGGAATTGCCGCATGCCACCAGCACCGCCATGCGCGCCGGCAGCCCGAACAGGCGGCACAGCCCGTAGCTCGCGCCGATCGCGATCGCAACGACCACCGCGATGCCCACGAGCAGCCCCGGCCCGACCGCCAGCACGGTGGCCGCGCTCAGCGAGGCGCCGAGCAGCACCACCGCCACCTCCAGCAGCATCTTGGCGGAAAAGTCGATCCCGGGCTTCCAGCGCGGCCCGGGGGTCCAGGCGGTGCGGATCGCGGCGCCCAGCAGGATCGCCAGCACCAGCGCTTCCAGCCAGGCGCGGCCAAACAGCGCCGCCTCGATCCGGGCCAGCGCAACCGCCGCCAGGGTCACGCCGGCGCAGAGCAGGACGCCGGGCAGAAGGCGGGTCATCGCATGGCTCTACTTGGTGCCGAACAAACGGTCCCCGGCATCGCCGAGGCCGGGGCGGATATAGGCGTGCTCGTCCAGCGCCCGGTCCACGGCGCAGGTGAAGACCGGCACGTCCGGATGCGAGGCCGCCAGCACGGCGAGCCCCTCCGGCGCGGCCAGCAGGCAGGCGAAGCGCAGGTTGGTGCAGCCCGCCAGCCGCAGCCGCTCGATGGCGGCGGCGGCGGAATGGCCGGTGGCCAGCATGGGGTCCACCACGATCACCAGCCGCTCCGCCACGTCCTCGGGTAGCTTCAGGTAATACTCCACCGGGCGGTGCGACACGGGATCGCGATAGAGCCCGACATGCCCCACCCGCGCGGAGGGCACGAGGTCCAGCATCCCCGCCGCGATCCCGTCCCCGGCGCGGAGGATGGACACGATGCACAGCTTCTTGCCGGCGATGGCCGGCGCCATCATCGGCTCCAGCGGCGTGTCGATGGGCACGGTGCGGATCGGCAGGTCGCGCGTCAGCTCATAGGCCATCAGCAGGCTGACCTCGCGGGCCAGCGCCCGGAACTCCCCGGTGGAGGTTTCCCGCCGGCGCATGATGGTCAGCTTGTGCTGCACCAGCGGGTGGGACAGGACCGTCAGCCGGGGGTGGATCGCCTGGTCCATGGTATGCGCCGCTCCGCCTCTGCCGCCCGGCGCATGATGCGGAACCGGGCGGGGCTTGCCCATAGCGCGGCTTGGCGCCCCGGCGAAGGGGAGCCGGGTTCAGGCCTCCGCCAGCTCCACCGCCCGGCCGAGGTCCACCGACAGCAGGCGCGAAACGCCCCTCTCCTGCATGGTCACGCCGTAGAGGCGGTGCATCCGCGCCATGGTCAGGGGATGGTGGGTGACCACCAGGAAGCGCGTGCCGCCCTCGGCCATCGCTTCCAACAGGGCGCAGAGGCGTTCCACGTTGGCGTCGTCCAGCGGCGCGTCCACCTCGTCCAGCACGCAGACGGGGGCGGGCTGGCAGCGGAACACGGCGAAGATAAGGGAAAGCGCCGTCAACGCCTGCTCCCCGCCCGAGAGCAGCGACAGGGCCGAAAGCTTCTTGCCCGGCGGCTCCGCGTAGATCTCGAGCCCCGCTTCCAGCACGTCGTCCGAGCCGACCAGGGCCAGATGCGCCCGCCCGCCGCCGAACAGGCGGGAGAAGAGGGCGCGGAACTCGGTGTCCACCCGGTCGAACACCGCCCGCAGGCGCTCGCGCCCCTCGCGGTTCAGGTGGCCGATGGAGCCGCGCAGCTTGGCGATGGCGTGGCCGATCTCCTCGCGCTCCCGCTCCAGGTTCGCCAGGCGATCCTCCACCTCGGCCATCTCCACCTCGGCGCGGAGGTTGACCGGGCCCATCTCCTCGCGCTCGCGGGCCAGGCGCTCGGCCTTGCGGCGGGTGCGCTCCTCGGCGGCGTCCGAAAGGTCCTCGGGCGGCTCGGGCAGCTCGGCTTCGGGGCCCAGGCGCTCGATGATGCGGGTGGCGACCGCCCGGCCCTCGTCCTCGGCGCGGGCGGCGCCGCCGTCGGCGCGGGCCTGGGCCTCGCGCGCGGCGGCGAAGGCGGCATCGGCCAGGCGGCGGGCCTCGGCGGCGTCCCGCGCCTCCGCCTCGGCGGCGGCGAGCGCGGCGGCGGCCCCGGCATGGGCGGCCTCCACCTCGGCCAGCATCCGCGCGGCGCCGGCCAGAAGGGCGGCGGCCTGTTCGGGCTCGTCGGCCACGGCGGCGGCCTCGGAGGCGGCGGCGTCACGGCGGGCGGCGAGGGCGATCAGGCGGGCGCTGGCATCGGCGCGGCGGGCGCCCCAGGAGGCTTCCTCGCCCTCCAGCGCCGCGCGGCGGGCGGCGAGGCGCTCCTGCTCGGCCTCCAGCGCCCGGCATCCGGCGCCGGCTTCGGCCTCCTCGCGGCGGGCCTCGGCCAGGGCGGCGCGGGCGGTCAGCGCCGCGGTGCGCGCGGCCTCGGGGTCGGGCAGGTCGGCGCCCGCGGCCTCCACGGCGGCGCGGGCGGCCTCGGCCTCGGCGCGCTGGTCGGCCAGGCGGGCGATCTGCGGCTCCAGCGCGGCCAGGCGGCCCTCGGCGGCGGCGGCGCGGGCGGCCAGGGCAGACTGGCCGCGGCGGGCCTGGTCCAGCCGGTTCTCGGCGTTGCGGCGGGCGGTGCGGGCGGCTTCCTCGGCGGCGGCGAGGCCGCGAAGCGCCGTCGCGGCGGCGTCCCGCGCGGCGCGGGCGGCGGCGGCATCGGGCACGGCGGCCTGGCTGGCGCGCGCGGTGTCCAGGGCGGCCTCGGCCTCGGCGCGCTCGGCGGCGGCCCGTTCCAGCGCGGGTGTCAGCGCGGCGAGGCGGCTGTCGGCCAGCGCCGCGCCCGCCGCGAGGCGGGAGGCCTCCTGCCGCGCCCGCGCCAGCCGCGCCTCGGCCTCGCGCCGCACGCCCCGCGCGGCGCCATCGGCGGCGGCGGCGGCGGCATCGGCGGCGCGGGCGGCCTCGGCCTCGGCGCGGGCGCGCACCAGGGCGGCGTCGGCGGCGTCGCGCGCCGCCTCCCGCGCGCGCAGGCGGTTGCGCTGGCGCAGGCGCTCGGCCCCCGCGCTGGGCGCGCCGGGATTGGCGCCCAGCCCGTCCCAGCGCCAGAAGCCGCCGCTGCGGGCAACCAGCGCCTGGCCGGGGGCGAGGCCGGCCTGCATGGCGGGGCCGCGCGCCTCGTCCTCCACCAGCCCGATCTGGGACAGGGCGCGGGCCAGTTCCGGCGGCGCCTGGACGATCTGGGCCAGGGGCGTCGCGCCCTCCGGCAGGGCCGGCAGGTCCGCGAGCGGCGGCAGGTTGCGCCAGTGGCGGGGCGCCTTCAGGTCGGCGGGGCAGTCCAGCGCCTCGCCGAAGGCAGCCCCCAGCGCGGCCTCCAGCCCAGGCGGCACGGAAACCTGATCGAGGATCGGCGCCGCGCTGCCGCCATCCCCGGCGCGCAGCAGGGCGGCGAGGCCCTGGGCCTCGGCGGCGGCGCGGGCGCGGGCGGCGCCGGCCTCGGATTCGGCGGCACGCGCGCGGGACAGCGCGGCGGCGGCGGCGGCGCGGGCGCCCTCGGCGTCGGAGAGCGCCTCGGCGGCGGCCTCGGCGGCGCGGGCGGCCTCCGCCTCCTCGCGGCGGGCGGCCTCCTGGCGCTCCGCGGGGATGCAGGCGTCCAGCGCCTGGGCGTGCTCGCGCGCCAGCCTTTCATGGCCTTCCGTGGCGCGGCGCGCGCGCTCGGCGGCGGCGCGGGCGGCGTCGCGCGCGGCGGTTTCGTCGGCCTCGGCGGCGGCGGCGGCGCGGCGGGCCTCGGCCTCGGCCAGGGCGGCGGTGGCGCGGGCGGCCTCGGCGCGCTCCAGGGCGGACCGCGCCGCGGCCAGGGCGGCATCGGCCGCCTCCACCTCGGCGCCCGCGCCCGACAGGGCCTCGGGCGAGACGTTCGCGGCCAGGGCCTTGGCGCGCTCCTCCTCCAGCCGCGCGAACTCGGCGGCGAGGCGGCGCGCCTCGGCCTCCGCACCGCGGCGGGCGTCCTGCAGGCGTTCGAAGGCCAGCGCGGCCTCGGAGGCGGCCTCGGCCGCGCGCTCGGCGGCGCCGTCGGCCTCGCGCGCCGCGTCCACGGCCAGGGCGAGGCGTTCGGCGGCCCCTTCCAGCCGGGCCGGCAGGGCGGCCAGCGCCCCGGCCAGGGCCTCGGCCTCCTCGGTCAGCCGGGCCTGCGCCACCTCGGCGTCGTGCACCACCGTGGCGGCATGGGCGTGGTCGGCCTCGATCTGGGCGAGGCGCCCGGTGGCGGCGTCCAGCGCGGCGCGGGCGCGGGCCTCGGCGGCGGCCAGGCCCTCGCCCTCCACCCGGCGGCGCTCCAGCGCGGTGCGGGCGGCGGCCTCGGCGGCGCGGGGACCGGGCAGGGCCATGTCGGCGGCGTGCGCCCGGCGCGTCGCGGCCTCGGCGGCGGCCTCGGCGGCGCGGGTGGCGGCGCGGGCGGCATCCAGCGCGTGGCGGGCAGACAGGAGCTGCCCTTCCGCGCGGGCGGCGAGCAGCGCCATCCACTCGGCCTCGGCGGCGCGGGTCAGGCCCGAAAGGTTGCGGTAGCGCGCCGCCTGCCGCGCCTGCTTGCGGAGCGATTCGCGCTGCGTCTCCAGCTGGGTCCGCAGGTCGTCGGCGCGGGTGAGGTTGGTTTCGGCCTGCCGCAGCTTGAGTTCGGCCTCGTGGCGGCGGGCGCGCAGGCCCGCGGTGCCGGCGGCCTCCTCCAGCACGCCGCGCCGTTCCTCGGGCTTGGCGCCGATCAGGGCGGAAACCCGCCCCTGGCTGACCATGCCCGAGGCCCGCGCGCCGGAACCGATGTCGGCGAACAGCGTGGCCACGTCCCGCCCGCGCGTTTCGCGCCCGTTGATGCGGTAGCCGGTGCCCGCGCCGCGCTCGATCCGGCGGGTGATCTCGAGCTCCGCCACCTCGGCGTTGGGCGGCGGGGCGAGGCCGGAGGCCTCCTCCAGGCTCAGCGTCACCTCGGCCTGGTTGCGGCCGGGGCGCGTGGAGGTGCCGGCGAAGATGACGTCGTCCATCTCGCCGCCGCGCATGGCCCGGGCGTTGGTCTCGCCCATGGCCCAGCGCAGCGCCTCGACCACGTTGGACTTGCCGCAGCCATTGGGGCCGACGATGCCCGTCAGCCCCGGCAACACCTCCACCGTGGTGGCCTCGGCGAAGGACTTGAAGCCGGCGATCCGGAGGCGGGACAGGGTGGCGGTGCGGGGCTGGCGGAAGCCCTCGGGCCCGTCCTCCGTGCCATCCTCCGGAACGCCGGGCGATGGGACGCGCCCCTCCTCCCCGGCTGGGGTGCCCAGGGCCTCGGCCCCGGCGAGCCCCGGCGCGCGGGAGGCGTCGCCGTCCATCAGGAGGCGGAAACCCCCGCCAGCTCCGCGAAGCGCTCGAAGCTCACGGCGCCGGGGGTGGGGCGGTTGTTGAAGACGAAGGTAGGGGTGGAGGAAATGTTGAACTCCTGCTGCCCCTTCATCCGGCCTTCCAGGATGCCGCGCTGCAGGGCCTGGTCGGCCAGGGCGGCGTCCACCTGGGCGCGGCTCATGCCGGCGAGCGCCGCGATCTTGGCGATCTCGGCGATGTTGTCGGCACCGCGGGCGAAGGCCCAGCGGTCCTGCGAGGCGAAGAGGGCGCTGATGAAGCCCTCGTAGCGCTCGGCCGGCAGGGCGCGGGCGACCACGGCGGCGGCCAGCGCGATCTGGTCCAGCGGGAAGTCGCGCCACACCAGGCGGACCTTGCCCGGCTCCACCAGGCGCGACTTCACCTGCGGCCAGGTGCGGTTGTGGAAGTCCGCGCAGTGGGAGCAGGTGAGGGAGAAGTACTCGATCACCGCCGGCGCCTCGGCCTTGCCGGCCGAACGCTCGCCCAGGCGCGGGTCGGCCACCGGGGCCTGGGCCTGGGCAGCGCTGGGGGCGAGAGCGGGAACCAGCGCGGCCGCGGGGGCGGCGAGGAGGCTGCGGCGGGCGATGTGCATCGTCATGGAAATCCCATTCCGGTGGGCCACGATGGCTCGGAGCGTATCAGCGCTTCCGATAAACCCCGGCGGCCAATCTTGCCAGGGCGTCGCGCAGGGGAGCGTTGCCAACCGTGTCCAGGGCGCCACGAACGGTGTCCGGCAGGGGCTCGGCCGGGCGGGCGGGGGCGGGGCGCGCGCCGGCGGGGGCCTGCTGCACGAAGCGCAGCGCCTGGACCGTGACGGCGCCGAGCGCCGCGTTGATCCGCCCGATCAGCTGCGGCGCCAGGTGCTGCAACTCCATCGCCATGGGGCCGGAGCAGCCGATGGTCAGCGTGCCCGCCGAAAGCCGCCGGGGCACCGTGACCGCGGCGATGGCCGGGCCCACCACCCCCGGCCAGTCCGCCATCAGCATGGCCCCCGCCGGGCTGCGGCGCTTGAAGGCGGGGCGGGTGATGCGGGGCACGAGGGCGCCGAGGGGGCGCAGGCCCAGCTCCGGGCGCGGCGCCTCATAGGCCAGCGGCGCGGCGCCCGCGCGGGGCGCACCCGTTCCCGCCGCGCGGGGCGCCCCGGTTCCCACCGCGCGGGGCGCGCGAGAGCGCGGGGGGCTTGCCTCCGCGCGCCCGCCGCCCTCCCCTGGTCCTGCCTTGCCCGACGCCATGCCCGATCCCCCCTCCGCCATCCCGCTGCTGGCCTGGTACGACCGCCACCGCCGCACGCTGCCCTGGCGCGGAAGCGGCGGAGGGGATCCATACCGCATCTGGCTGTCGGAGGTGATGCTTCAGCAGACCACCGTCGCCGCGGTCGGCCCGCGCTACGGCCGATTCCTGGCCCGCTTTCCCGATGTGGCGGCCCTGGCGGCGGCGCCCTGGGAGGATGTGGCGGCCGAATGGGCGGGGCTGGGCTACTACGCCCGCGCCCGCAACCTGCACGCGGCCGCCCGGGCCGTGGCGGCGCGCGGCGGCTTTCCGGACACCGAGGCCGGGCTGCGGGAGCTGCCGGGCATCGGCGCCTATACCGCCGCCGCCGTGGCCGCCATCGCCTTCAACCGCCCCACCGTGCCCGTGGACGGCAACGTGGAGCGCGTGGTGGCCCGCCTGCTGAGCATCCGCACGCCCCTGCCCGCCGCCCGGCGCATCATCGCCCCCGCCGCCGCCCGCTTCATGGAGCAGGAGGCGCCACGCGCCCGGCCCGGGGACTTCGTGCAGGCGCTGTTCGACCTCGGCGCCACCATCTGCACCCCGCGCCGGCCGGCCTGCGCCCTGTGTCCCTGGCGGGGGGACTGCGCGGCGCAGCGGGAGGGCATCCAGGAGACGCTGCCCGCGAAATCGCCCAAGGCGGCGCGCAAGCGGCGCCATGGCCTGCACTTCCTGGCGCGCGACCCCGCCGGGCGGCTTCTGCTGCGCCACCGGCCGCCGGAGGGGCTGCTGGGTGGCATGCTGGAAATCCCCGGCGCCCCCTGGCGGGAGGACACCTGGACCCTGGAGGAGGCGCTGCCCCATGCCCCCCTGCCCGGGCTGCCCTGGGTGTTGCGGGCGGGCATCGCCCATCATGGCTTCACCCACATGGACCTGGAGATGCGCCTGGCCGAAGCGGCCGCCCCCGCCGCACCGGCGCCGGAGGGCATGGCCTGGATGGAGCCCGCTTCCGCCCAGGCCGCGCTGCCCACCGCCATGCGGCGCCTGTTCTCCCTGTCGGAGGCCCCGCTTGCCGAGGGCGCGGGCGCCGTGGCAAGCGGAGGAACCGGGGCGCGAGGCGCCCGCAGGAAGGGGATTTCAGGATGACCGCCATTCAGGGCCTGGCCGCGCGCCCGGCGCTTCGCTTCTGGTCGATGGCGCTGCTGGGCTCGGCGGTGCTGGCGGCCTCGGCGCAGGTGAGCCTGCCGATGTGGCCGGTTCCCGCCACCCTTCAGACGCTGGCGGTGCTGCTGCTCGGCGCGCTCGGCGGCTCGCGCCTGGGTGCGGCGGCCGTGCTTCTCTACATCGCCGAGGGCGCGATGGGCCTGCCGGTCTTCGCCGCCGGCGCCGCCGGGCCCGCAGCCCTGATGGGGCCGACCGCGGGCTTCCTGCTCGGCTTCGTGGCCTCCGCGGCCATCGCGGGCCAGGCCGGGCAGGGCGCGCTGCGCCAGGCGCTGGTGCTGGCGGCGGCCCATCTGGCGGTCTTCGTGCCGGGGGTGCTCTGGCTGGCCGGCTTCGTGGGGATGGAGCGGGCCGTGATGGTCGGCTTCGTGCTGTTCGTGCCGGGCACGCTGGTGAAGACCGCGCTGGCCTTCGCCGCGCTGCGGGCGCTGCGCCGGGGCTGACGGGCCTCTCCATGGGGAGGTGACGGACCGCCCGCCCCGGGGATGCCGGGGCGGGCGGTTCGCGTTTCAGCCCAGCACCGCCGCATCCACCCCCAGCCGCGCGGCGTGCCCGCGCAGCGAATCGGCCAGGGCCGCGGGCACGGCCACGCCCTTCTCCTCCGCCTCCGCGATCAGGCGGGCCGCCCGCTCCCCGGGCAGGCGCACCGGGGCGGCAGGGTCGATCGGCGGGTTGGCGTGGACCTGCTCCGCCAGGAAATCCATCTGTGCGAGGAAGGCCTCCCGCCCGGCGAAGGCCTCGGGGTCCAGAAGCTGGAGGAAGACGTTGGCGCCCCAGCGGGTCGGTGCCTCCCGCCTTCCGTGCCCGGCCAGTCCGCCGGTCAGCGCCTCCACCATCAGGGCTAGGCCGAAGCCCTTGTGCCCCGCTTCCTCGCCGCCCAGCAGCATCAGGCTGCCGCGCCGCTCCGCGCGCTCGGCGACGAGCGGGTCGCGGGTGGGGCGGCCCTCGTGGTCCAGCAGCCAGGGGTGGTCGAACAGGGCGCCGGCCGCCGCCTTTTCCCGCGTCATGGAAACGGTGGTGATGGAGGCGGAGATGTCGACCAGCACCGGCGCCTCGCTGGCCGGAAAGCCGATGGCGAAGGGGTTGGGGCTGAACAGCGGCGCCTTGCCGCCGAAGGGCGCGACGATCTTCGTGTGGGGGCCGGAGGAGGCGAGGATCGCGAGATACCCCCGGTCCGTCGCCTGCTTCGCCAGGGTCGCCAGGCTGCCGATGTGGTGGCTGCGCCGGATGGCGAAGGTGACGGTGCCGTGTTGCGGCAGGCGCTCGAAGCCGAGGTGCAGCGCGCGCTCCATCAGCCAGAGGCCGGGGCGGTAGCCGCCGTCCCAGACGATCGTCCCCCCGGTGTCGCGCAGGGTTTCCGGCTCGCCCGCGCCCTCCATCAGCCCGCGCTCCACCTGGTCCAGATAGGCGCCGGCCTGGACGAGGCCGTGGGTGCGGCGGCCCATCATGTCCGTCAGCACCAGCAGCCGCCCCATGGCTTCCGCCTTGCCGGCATCGAGCCCCGCCGCGGCGAAAAGGGCGGCGGCGAAGCGCGCCAGGGCCTGGCCTGGGCGCCGGATGGCGGTCTCGCTCATGGGCGGGTTCCTGGGTTCGGCCCCGAAGGCCAGGCTCGGAGGCCGGGCTCGGGGGCCGGGCTCGGGGTCGGATGGGGGCGAGGGAGGCGGCGCTAATCCAGCCGCACGTTGTTGGCCTGGATCAGCTGGGTGTAGGTCTCGGTTTCCTTGTCCAGCCAGGCGCGGAAGGGGTCCGGGCCCTCCGTGCGCGGCTCGCCGCCGAGGTCCTTCAGCCGGGCGGCCACCGCGGGCTGCGCGAGTGCCGCCGCCAGTTCCTTGTGCAGCCGGTCCAGAAGCGGGCGGGGCGTGCTGCCCTGGGCCATCACGCCCTGCCAGGTGCCGGCATCGACGGCGGGCCAGTTCAGCTCGCGGAAGGTCGGCACGTCCGGCAGCGTGGCCAGGCGGTGCGTTCCGGTGACGCCGACCGCGCGCATCTGGTTGCTGGTGGCATAGGCCTGGGCCTGGGTGGCGCCGGCGATGGTCAGGTCGGCCTCCCCCGAGACCACGGCGGTCAGTGCCGGGGCGCCGCCGCGATAGGGCACGTGCGTCATCTCCCGCCCGAAGAACTCGGCGAGCTGGATGAGGGTGAGGTGCGACGAGGTGCCCACCCCGGAATTGCCGGCGTTCAGCGGCTGGGGCGCGGATTTCGCGAAGGCCGCCAGCCCCGCCGCGTCGCGCACCGGCAGCTTGTTGGCCACCCCCAGGATGTAGGGCGCGTAGATCAGCATCGTGACCGGCGCGAGATCCTTCCTGTTGTCGAAGGGCAGGCGGGGAAAGAGCGCCGGGTTGGTGGCGATGGTCGTCACGTCCATCAGCAGCAGCGTGTGGCCGTCGGGCGGGCTCTTGGCCACCACGTCGGCGCCGATGTTGCCGCCGGCGCCCGCGCGGTTCTCCACCACCACGTTCTGGCCGAGGGTGCGGGTCAGCTCCGGCGCGATCAGGCGGGCCAGGATGTCGCTGGTGCCGCCCGGCGCGTTCGGCACGATCAGGCGGATGGTGTGGTCGAAGCCCTGGGCGCGCAGTGCGGGGGCCGCGAGGGGCAGCACCGCGGCGGCGAGCCCCCCTTGCACGAGGTGACGGCGGTTCATGTTGGTGTCCTCCGATTCGTTCTTGCCGGTCCCGCCCCTCGGGGCGATGCCCGGGCGAGAGTGGGGCCGGATCGGAAGGAAGGCAAAGGAACCCGGGATCAGCTCCCCGGCGCAAGCTCCGCGCGCAGCTCGTCGATCACGCGCAGCGTCCCGTCGCGGCGCTCGATGTGCCAGAAGGTCCAGCCGTTGCAGGAAGGCGCCTCCTGCACGGCGGCGCCGACCTGGTGGATGCTGCCGGCCACCCGCCCGCAGCGGAGCGTGGCGTCCACGCCGACTTCCGCCTGCCAGCGGCGGTGGCGGTCCCACAGCTTGGTGCCCGGCGGCACCAGGCCGCGCTCCACCAGCGCGCCGAAGGGAATGCGCGGCTGCTCGCGCTTGGCCGGCAGGGCCAGCGCCACGCTTTCCGACAGCGGCTCGATCGTCGCCAGCCGCGCCTCGGCGGCATCGGCGTAACCGGGGTCGCGCTCCAGCCCGATGAAGCGCCGCCCCAGGCGCTTGGCCACGGCGGCGGTGGTGCCGGTGCCGAGGAAGGGATCGAGCACCACCTCCCCCGGCGCGGTGCAGGCGAGGATCACGCGGTGCAGCAGCGCCTCGGGCTTCTGCGTCGGGTGCAGCTTGGTGCCGTCCGGCCCGCGCAGGCGCTCGTTGCCGGTGCAGAGCGGGATGAGCCAGTCGCTCCGCATCTGCTTGTCGTCGTTCATCGACTTCATGGCGGCGTAGTTGAAGCGGTAGCGGCTTTCCTCGCCGCGCGCGGCCCAGATCAGCGTCTCATGCGCGTTGGTGAAGCGGCGGCCGCGGAAGTTCGGCATGGGGTTGGATTTCCGCCACACCACGTCGTTCAGGATCCAGAAGCCGAGGTCCTGCAGGGCGACGCCCAGGCGGAAGACGTTGTGGTAGGAGCCCATCACCCAGATCGTGCCGTCGCGCCGCAGCACGCGGCGGCACTCGGTGAGCCATTCGCGGGTGAAGCGGTCATAGGTGGCCAGGTCGTCGAAGCGGTCCCAGGCGTCGTCCACGCCGTCCACCAGGCTGTCGTCGGGCCGCCGGAGCTCGGTCTTGAGCTGGAGGTTGTAGGGAGGGTCCGCGAAGATCGCGTGCACCGAGGCGGGTGGCAGGCGCTTCAGGCTCTCGATGCAGTCTCCGCGCAGCACGCTGTCCAGCGGCAGGTCCAGCCCTGTTCCCACGCGCGCCACATCCCCCAACCCATCGCCCGATTTGTTGCCGTCCGCGGTGCCACGCCCCCGCGTCGCGCCGGGCCCAGCCCCGTCGCCAACATGCCCACGCCCGACTCGCCGCGTCAAGAAAGTGCCGGAACGGCTTGATCGGCTGCCCGATGCAACGCACGGCCCACAGCCCTGTCCACAAGCTTATCCACCGGCGC
>Ga0210040_10004929_pt1 | contig 17174 bp, 8 predicted proteins | sample CryGeyCG12114_NA_FD_185462 | JGI IMG/M metagenome (GOLD analysis project Ga0210040, IMG submission 185462) | Groundwater microbial communities from aquifer - Crystal Geyser CG19_WC_8/21/14_NA (SPAdes) (version 2) | ecosystem: Environmental > Aquatic > Deep subsurface > Groundwater | place: USA... | reverse complement strand
AAGTCAAGTAAACTGAGCTGTTTTTTGCTTGCAAAGTTAACGCAATTATTATAATTGAAAAATACAAGTGCATTAAATCTTCCAAGAGAAAAAAACCTTACGAGTCAAACTGAATTGATAAATCAATTGATTTATAATCTCATATAGGGTGGTCGACACACTGTATTGTGAAAACACCTGTTCTACTCCCATGCTATATCTGATCAAATGTGGATTTCTTTTCACTCTCTGTTCTGTTCATTGGGAGCTGAAGAATCTGTGTGAAGGAACATTTTGACACGACAAGTGAAACAGTAATGTATGGCTTAGTCGCTTAATCCTTCAATGTTGCCTAGTTGCCACCTAGTTCATGTTTTTATACAAAACCGGTTATTTCTTATCCAATAATTCATCGTCAATTTCTTCGATTGATGATCTCTTGTTACAAAACATTTGAATTCTTACAGGTGATGAATTTTTGTCACTCACTAGAGTCTCTGACTCCATTAGAATGCTAACGTTTCTAGTCAAAACTTATATTTTGCTTTTCTTGTTAATTTAAGGTGTTTGAATTCTCGAACAAAAGTTGGTCAATATAATCAGAGGAATGTGAAGACAGGAAGAATTCAAAATTCAACTGTATAAACTTTCTTACTATACTATTTTAGGATTATTATTGTGCCAAATAAAAAAGACTCATGAACGATACGATTCATGATAAATAACAAAGAAAAACTTTCGTGTTTCACCAATCTCAGAGAAAGGGAGGGGGAAAGTTTTATGTACAATATTAATTTGTTGGGATTGCAGTCATGCAGTTAAACAGCCACCCTACCGTTTCTTATCCAGCATACAGTATGAATTGAAAGTTCTCAGACTGTTGTGTTCAGCGTGAATAATGAGTTGGAACAACACAAAGGAAAAGTGTGTTCTCTAAGGACCAACTCAGGTGTAACAATGAATTCTCACACGTTTGTACGACGATATGACCACAATAGATGAATAATATGACACACAGTATACTGCAGATAGCGAGTGTGCAAAGTCGACTTTAGGAATTCTAAAAAGGTTCTTTTGTGTGCAAACAATAAAAAGGACAAAACAGGAGCAAGGCACGCTATTCACAGGTCCGAAGGGCAGCATAATAAAATTAGAACCAATTTGTTACTTGGATTAAAATCTAGAGACAATTTACGTACAAGCTTTATAGTCAGAAATTAAAAGTGATAAACAGCTCCTGAACTTTTTTCTTAATTCCTTTTGCACATGAACTTGCAGTATAGTGAGAAAAATAAATTGCACACAAACAAACTAACATCTATCCTCAACCATCTAATGGAAACACACAAAAAAGAGTATTTACACTAAAGGGTGATAAAAAAGAAATTACCTGTCAAACAAATTTCTCGAGAAAACAAATACGTCTACCTACAAAGCCATTACTGCATCCTTTGAGATTGAAAAAAAATCAGTTACACGCTATGTCAAGTGAGTAACCTATTACATTCCTTTTTTTGTAGCTATCATTGTAGCTGCTTACTTACTTACTTACTTCTATTATCCCTATTAAGTGGTTTCTTTCAAAATGACATAAGACATGTACATTTTGTACCATCTGTAGAGAATTTTCTCCTCGAGATAAAAAATCCTACCAATTGTGCCACAGAATTGACGCACACATAAATAGTGTAATGGAGCTGTCTTCACCACATCAGTCAGTGGTAAACAAACAAATGGGAGAGTCAGCATAACCCTCGGAAAAAATTGAACGCAAGATATAATATTATATGAACAGTTAGTTGGACTGCACAACAAAACGGGGAGAGAAACTCAAGTCATTCGTTGGCACAGAATGCCACTTCCTCCTCTCTAAATAGACATAGCATGAAGAACTACTTCAGTACGCATCTATGCATTAGTTAGTTAGTACAGGATCCAATCCTCCTCACGGACGAGTGTTCGCCTAATAGAGCCACAAGGACTCTTCAGCCGGCTAACCGATAATGGTCCAACCATCACGTCACTTCCGACACTACTTTTTTACCTTCCTCTTCAGATCCGCTCACTTACAATCCCCTGGAATTTTCTGCAACTACCATCAGTTCTAGACCTACAATAATAATTATAAAGACCTGGCAACTAACTGGGCTGCTCAGTCAAGTGCATCCTATATATCTCTCCAGACAGGTTCCATTGAGAAAATCCTTATAAGGATTATCCTCCAAATCCGAAGGCATCTTTCAATTCTATATGGCATACCAGTGGACCGTGTAATGGACTTTTTTCGTGTCCTTGTGGTAGCAAGCACCAGTAGGCTTGTTCCACCTCTTAATTCAACAACCCTTTTTGTAGTTTCCTTCACATTTCACAAACTCATCATGACTTTTTACGAGTGTGTGGTGACCTCTTATATAAACGTGCGTTTTGACACTGCTAGTGGTAAGCTAGTAAAAGCTTTCAAGTGTGGACATACATTTTGCAGCACAAGGGTATAGAAAAATTCCGTTCACCAACAAATAGGGTCGCTCGGCTGGCTCTCAAGAGCACTGGAATGGTTATAATAATAAGAGGGACGGAAATGTAGAACCATCTTTCACAGTTTGCTGAGCAAATACAATGTGTGGAACTTTCCAGGTTGCCAAAAAATAATTCGAGTCTGCTAAGGTTTCGTGCGTGCATTCTTTGTGAAATGGTTGAAAAGTTTTTCATTTAGTTCTTATTGACATTGTAGAAGAAAAAATGGTGAAGTCTTCATTTCATTATAATGTGTGGACCATAAGACTACGCTAATTAGCAAACTTCCTGTGCAAAAGGCATTTCATGTTGGTTCACACCTTTTTAAACAAGTTTACGATTCAAGTGAGACAAACAATTTGAACTGCAGACAAACTACACGCAAATCCAGTCCGTCTTAAATAATTATAATTAAAAAAGAAGACTCGAGTGGCTAAGTAAACAATGAGGCTAGAAGGAATTCATATTTTGGTTGTCAGTAAAATCCTAATGTTTAACTAACTTCTCTAGCCATCTAAAGTGTTTACTTTCAACACACATTGCATTTTCTGTTTGCACAGACTGTAATTTCAACTGCAAATACCTGAAAGGCTTCCACTATATGAATCCAGATAAGTAAAACAAACTTTCAAGTGGAAATACAAAAGCACCACATGCTCTATGTGTCTTGGGCTGGCATTTACATTGTTTGGAAAGTCACCATCTCCATGTTCCCCTATCTTACTGCATGCTCCATGAATGTTTTTAATAATGGAGGGCTCAAGTATAGTAGTTGTATTATGAGAAATAAACCTGATACTAACTAAATGGTCGTGCAAACATGAGCACGTTTCCAGTGACTGCATACAACAGCCTTACTGTATATTATCCATATAGTGATTACATAGACGTTAACTGAAACTTGGGAGCTTGAAAATGGATGGGGAAAATTGTGTGAGGTCCAATCTTTCTAATATGCAGTCTATTACGAAATCTATCACCTAGAGTTGAAAAAGCTAATCCTGGGAGAATCCATTATACTATTTTCTTCTTGGCTTATCCCCCCTTCTCTTTATAAGTGATGAAATGAAGATACAACTTATGTATACAACATCCCTTGTTTGCTTTTATTATGGAAACCAACGACAAAGTGTGTAAATACAAACACCAGGAAGCAAATGCAAACGAACAGAATAAGTTAACTTTTTCTCATACAGGGTGACTAACTAACTAAAACCTGTACTTAGCTGAGTCAACAGAAACTTAAAGGACTTGGAACTGTCAGTAAACATCATCAATGAAAGGTTGAGGGAGCAATGTAACTTGTTCGTCAATTTATTCACCAATGTTTACACAATCACTATTATTATTATCCTTTTATGTATCCTGCTTGATTTTCTTATATTTGGCCAGCTTTTTTCTCCATATCCTCCTGATACATGATAGGTCAGTGAATTTGTTCATATGCTGTGCAATTAAGCCACATACCTGGAAGTTTGTCTTCACGATGCAGATCATGTTTTGCATTCAACATTGCTAAAGGATGTGGAGCTCCTAGTGCACTTAATCCCAGAAGGGATGCTGCTGAGGATGGAGGCAAGGGAGCCCCGGGTAGGCCTGGATGTGGCAACATGGGTAATGGGGGATGGGCTGCAGCAGCCGCAGCCGCGGCTGCTGGGCCTAATTGTTGCGCATGCATTTGTTGCTGCAAAAAAAAACATATTAATTATGCTAACGCGAATTAAAAATCAAGATTACGATGACGCACTCGAAGACACGATTCTTAGAAGTTATCCCATTAAAGGACAGGATAACTTCACACCTAGCAAAATTAATACCCACTAAAATCTGGTAACGGCGTCAGGCCCAATCGTATTCAAAATACGCATTAAAAATATTTCGCTTGGTTTAAAAAGGTACAGAAATCATGCAAACTATTTTATATGAGTTATAGACTTCTGCAGGAATAATGATAAGACTTCTCATGTGTAAAACTCAATGAGAGACATATGCCGTTGAATTTGATGATATATTCACAGTCTAAAGACTCCCCTTCTTAGTCTATTTCGATCAAGAATTGCCGAACCATATAAAATAGGATGATGTCTGACTCACTCGCATAGAGCGTATAACCCGCTCAAGAGAAAAGAGGTTGCTATTCTGAACTTGGTGAGCCTTCATTGGTAGTAAAATTCCCTTGAGCAAAATTGAGTTCAATTTAGAGTCCCATGCAGTAAATTGGCATTGCTGGGTTAAGCTACTTGGGTGGAAAGCTTACAATTGAGAATAGCATCAATTTCCTGACTGTCACTCATTTTGCTTATGAAGTTTGAATCCACTCAAGAATTTATTTCATTTCTTTACATTTCGCTTCAAATATTACTGGTACCCAATTTACTATCCTTACTCCATCAGCATTACCAAACAAACGTGTGGGTGACATCTATTAAAATCAAACCAGCTCATATTTGTTTTACGATGCATGAGATATGGAAAAAGTTCGTTTCCACATGCTCATATAACAAGCAATACAATTTGCGTGTCCGTAAAACATGCACACATGCAACTGTGTTCATCTTTCCAAAAAAACTTTGAAAAATCCAATTTCATAAGTCATGCAATCATCCCTATCTCTTCATTCACTGTCAGCCAACCAAATAGCTTTAATAAAAGTAAACACACATGAAAAATTAATAACTTATACACGTACCAGTAAACGAGGTAAATCCGGCCGCTGTTGCTGCAAATGGAAAAGAAGGACTAATTTAAAATATTTCCACATCACTATTAAACATTTGCGCACATCATTCTTTACTGCAACTATACTACAAACTACTATTTCATATAACTACCCACACTCAATTAAAAACAGTCTCATTCTTTGACTTTCCAACTGAAAAAGACAGCCATTTGCTTCGAAAATTGCATGCAAATTATTCTCATTCCAACAGCAATCTTCCAATCTTGTGGGAGATATTTCACATCCAACTATATACTCTATGAGTAGAAAGTGAAAGCATGCATTTCCAGCAGCGTCAGCTGCCACGCCACCGAATCATCGTAATAATAATAGTTACTCCTCGTACTAATAATAATCATAACCGTACACCACATGCACATACAAAAGATGATGATAACAGTAGCATATGACTGACTCTTGCTGGCTACTAATACCAATCCCCTATATCTTTACTTAGCTACGCCGTATACTACATACAAACACTTTGTTATTATTGTTAAGTAATAATGTGAAAACAGTGTTATGCACTGAGACCACTGGTATACCAGGGTAATCATGACAATGACGATAATGGAGAGCTTAAAGTCCTATAATGGATTCCATCTGTAGATAATAATAATGATAGTTGTTACTCGTGGTAGTTCGTAAATCCATTTGGCGAGCAGGGGTGCGGTATAGTAGTCAGTGGAATCACAAGTGTACAGGGATGATGATCATGATAATGCTCGCTAATAATAATGAATGCTTCCCCTTCCCTTTTTATGATTACGATTATGATTATGATGACTGTGTATGAAGTTCACGATGAGGGTCTTTGTGACGCGCCTATTGTTCCCTCGTGCATATCCTACAAAGCGCGTGATAGAATCCTCTTGAGAGCACGGGAGTGACTTTAGTCAACTGCACATATTACCACAACGCCCATATAACCATATCGTTGTGCTCATAATGATTATAACAGCCATGGTTATAGTATCACTACGTAACTGAAAGAAAAAAGCCGGAGCAATGTTACTGCAATGCTAACTAACTAAACTGTCTGAATTGTGGTCATGCTTTCATACGCTTCGCACTCTGTCTTTATCCCATGAACCAAATTATCCAATCTGACTCTTACAAACATTCCCATTAATAATAACAATAATGATGATGCTGCACCCACGATTATCTTTTTAGTAGAAATACTAGTACTTTAGCGTTTTATTTCGGGGTGTGGATTTTTTATAGTTACAGTCGTAAACTATATTTTCTCATAAGAACTCGGATTTCATTGGGAGAATGATAAGCGTTGAAAAGGGCATACAACATTACGGGCTTTATTGTAAAAGATTTTTAATAGCAGATTAGAAACAGCACATTTTATTTTAAAAAAATTTCGCATGCATGATAGCCAGGCAAAAAATTAAAAACACATGCTTTAAATCATCAATCGCAGTTGGAGTGGTAGTTAGTTTAATACAATTGGGCCAGAATGGGTGAAAAGCCTAAATCTATATACTTGGGCGCAAACTTAATGAAGTAAAACTAATTACAGCACTTTTGAACTGCTTGCAGATGAAACACTTACGCCAATAATTGCGTTCAACTCGGTCATCGTCACCTGCTTGGCTCTATCCACTGCAGTAGCCACTTGTTGCTGGTGCTAAAAACAATTAACACTTGGTATTAGAGATTATGGTGTATCACCTCATCCATCCAGCATCGTAAATACGAGCTACCAAATTAACTAACTCAAGATGCTATACATAATGAGCACAGCGGGAGTTTGTAACCAGCTAATTGAGTGAGAGAGTAGCCCATGTGCTGCAACAATGTTTCCGAGCTGATGCAAACATCATTAAAGTAATGTTTTTAACAGCAAAAAAAAAGTAATTACCTCTTGAGAAAGAAACGGTAGGATCTGTGCAATTATCGCATTAAGTCGCTTTGAAATTTCCGTCTGAAAAAAAGTAATCAAGTTATTAAAAACATTTTCATCCATGGGTAGTTGCATGTTTGAATTTAAGGTTTTTGCCTTCTGTAAATTGAACAGATTTGGAATAAGTTGAACGTGAAATATACGCTAAGAGTTTTTTCAGCAATACGTTAATAATAGTATAAATCAAACAATAAAAAGTCATAAATATAATGCTCACAAACCATATAAATAAAGTATGCTTCAAACTACCCTCATTGGTCCGACTTTATGACCCTTAAAACAAACGTAAAACTAATTGATTTCCCATAAAATACTTTTTCAATCTGCTCTGCATGGAACAAAGTGAAAGCTATTCCTCATAAACAAATACAGTTTGTATAAATAAGGTTTCAAATTCTACTCTGTAGTATTCACAACTTGATGCTAAAAATGGTAAAACAAACAACCATTTTATTACTGTTTTATCTTAAAGATAATAAAATGCACACTCAAAAACTAAAGGGAAAGTCCCAGTGTTAAATCCTAGCCATCAAATATACAAACGTTTCAGCGTGCTCAAAGTCACATGCCGAACAAGCAAAACAAAAAATTGGAGACAAAAATGGAAACATTTTAAGCATCACTAAACTCCAGACTGTAACTATTGTAAATTCAACTCTCAAAGTGCCCTTGGTTCCAATATGTATTCCACATACGTTGCATTTTTATATGCCACCATTTTTTTCCGCATCTTATGCATACAACCTTTGCTCATGCATGCAGACTCAACTATTTAGTTTCACTGTTGAAAGAAGGGAATACTTTATTGGTTCTTTGAGCAAAGCAAGCACAAACTTTTCCTTCATCTCTCCTCAAACATATACACACAGGGAAAAAATATATATAGTACTCACTCACTAGTACCAGGAGACGAAAAATATCTCTAACTGTCTACGGATGCATGCATGTGTGCATAATGTATCTATCTCCTCTGTACGCACGCTTGTATTAGGAACCACTAAATTCTCTGTTTGCTCAACTCGTAAAGTCAATATTTGCTTTAGTTCACTACCTCCTACCTACTACCAGTTGTGAAAAAGGAGGCAATATGTTGGGATCTATTTGTCAAGTAAACAGACAGAGAGAGAGAGCAAGCAAGTTTGTCTACGTTCTCTCTCCCTCTTCGCTCATCTTCTTTTTTTCCTAAGTATACACTACCAGAAAAAAATATATCACAGAAGAAAAGTTTACACTGACAAAACAAAAAAGAAAGGGGCTTCCAGTCTTTTATCGATAACATGCCTGCATTAAAAACTCATGCTCTCCCTATGCCAAGCTATACAACCCTATATCCCATATCATGACACCAGAAAAGCATCTCACAGCACTCATCAGCCCTACCAAATTGCACAAGACACAGATTTGTGAAAAGGCCACTATATCCTAAATGAACCACAAAAACACAATCCAAACAATAATTTAATTTCCCCTCGTCTTGGACTCACTCAAAGGGAATCAAATGAAAGAAAGGGAAACCCTAAAGAAGAACAAGAACTTAATTAAGGGAGAGGAACAAGCACGCAAGTCTACAGAGACCTATCTTCTCTGTGCATTCAGCCAGCCACTGTGAGTTTACTGACTGTGAATCTACAGGAAATCATGTTGATCCAAAGGTCTACTACTTTTGCACCAACTCAAGTATAAAGGAGCACACAAAGATTAGGAAACAATAACGCACGCACAAGCAAACACACAGGATATAAAGAAGTTTCATATATAAAGTTAATACAAAGGAGCCTTTCTCCTCTGTCGTCTTCCAATGGTTTAAAACATTATATGAATAGTAGACGGCGATTGGACGCATAGTAGTTTAGATTATTATTACGCTCATCATTGCTATTATCATCATCATGAATGTAGTAAGTAATAATAATATGGACCAAAGTCGTAATCCAAAGGTTTCATATTACTCTACAGTTAGTCAGTTAGTTAGAGCCCTGCCAAAGTTGAGTCAATAATCCGGTTAGCTGTACAGTATACTGGATAGCTCTGTCGGGCTTCCTTAGCCAGACAATCAAATAACGATGTGAGTGATCTAATTACTTTTCCTAAGTCATTCACAAAAGAGGGTAGAAATCCTCTGCCTTGTGCTCTATATTGTTTGTGACAGGCTAATAATAATAGCATCCTTAACTAGCTACATTTAAGTACCTAGGCAGTATAGTGTAAGTGAGTAATTGACTCTTGTATACTCTGATTTTACTACGTCTCGTGTGCACACAAATAATAGTATATGCATAATAAAATTGTGGCTTTCACTACTAAAGTTTGCATTAATAAAACCACTGATTTATTTTTTACAACAGCCTCCCTGACTTTCAGTTTATGTGCCTCAAGTTACATCCCTGGTCATAAATTTTCGTGAGCCAAACTTTTCCACATTATTTATAGACACTTAGAGCTCCAAATGCAGAATTTACATGGACCAAATTTCATAAGTTCTAACACACTAGGCTCTTAATAGCATTAATTTTCATCGCCTTCTACATTAGACTTGCAACATAAATATAAATCCTACCATCGTCAACTCATGGAGAAGAACACTAACTAATTTCTTTATTGCCTGAGACTTAGATGCTCTCTCTTTAGAAGCCACCATATCCTTATAATAATAGTGATTGTGAAACCTTTGGAAAGTGAAAAGCCCATTAGTGTCTACTCAAGTGGTGATGATATGACCACTGACAGTCTTCAACTTCCTTTATGATGTATAGTGTATTCAAACGTATCAACTAAATAGCTGATTTTGTTTTCACTTACAATGGCCCGTTGAACTTTGATTACCGCCTATTGTTTTGTAATATAACTAAAAAGATGCGCCGTAAGTTTTTTATTAGAAATCTAAAATATTAGCGAATTCTTATCAGTTCAAAATATTAGTATTACTTTAGATTAAATCGTTTTACGCAAAGCAAAATTTACTAAAGGAAATAACATAAAAAAACTTAAGCGGACCCCTATTCAACTTTTATATCCCTTCTTGCTTATGTTAAATTTTTAATTTTTTTAATGCTAAAAGTGTATTTGAGCGCATTGAGAGCTAATATTTTGGTTTCTAAATATAGATTATAAGGCGGGATTTTAAGCTATCTCGCAAGTCAAATGGTGATTAGTAAAGTTCTTCCCTGCATTGTTAGTGAGTCAGTACTCACAAAGTAACTAACTAAGTACAACCCAAGTCGAAAACCTTTGCACATCAAGTAATATGATTACGATACTGTATACATAGAAGCCACAAATTGGTTCCATATAAAGCTTATGCAGTCATAGTAATCCGTGAAATAAATCAAATTTTTGTGAGCACAACGGAATAAAATTGAATTGCCTTGACTTTTGCCATCGCATGATTAACTGCAATTCCTTTTACCTCCGAACTCGCAAACAGTAGTCATCAAACTTTCATAGACCCAACTCTTTTAGCCCTAAAAACAGATGTGGCCTCAATAATACCCTTTATACATACCCCGTAAAATAAATGTATCCTGTACAACTCTTACTAAAGGAACGTGAATATACCATGTTGTTACGTAGATAGAATATTATTGTGATTTCACAGGCTATGGAATTATTAGCAAGCATGCGATTTGCCACCAAACTGTGCGTGCATACATTTTCTGTGTTTTTTTTCTTCTTCTGTACTTTCACAATGAGTTCAGTTTCCGCATGACGTGACTCCCAATGGATTTTATCGCTTCCTGGGACAAACGGCTTGAAAATATTTTTCCACCGACGGACTCTATTACTGTGGATTGCCATGCTGCATTGTTATGCATGCATCCTATAAACACAACATGCTTTACTTACTGGCACGTAGAAACTTTCCCCTGTGCAACATTTCATATGTATCAACATCATAAATACATTACACAAGTCTGAGCAGATTGCGTAATGAAATAAACTCATATGTGTTATTAGCAGAGCTGCAATTGAGAAAACAGTAGTCACTTTGCATGCCACATGCATATTTTAAGGTAATAGGGACCAGACTATTCATTTGGGCCTAAAAAGTAAGTCGTCTTTTTCCATGCTACCCCTACAATGCAATACATGCTATACAATAATAGCTCACATGCATGCAACTCTCATATAAATATGTTCAACCATAAGTCACAACCTATAGTTAGTCAGTCAGTTACACACACTGGTGGTTGTCCTATACTTTTATTACTAGCATTACAAACTGTCATTTTTCCCCCCTAATACATTTCACTTGGCCACTTATTATTACTCACACAGGAAGTAATCATGATAAAGCTCCTGACTGTACTTTAAAATCTTTCGCTTGTATGCATACAATGACGGATTGTAATGCCAACTGGAATCTTAAAATAAATGTCGTGATGTAATAATACCACTCAGTCATGGAGTAAATGAGTTAAAGTGGTAGAATGATTAAGTAGTTGACCCGCCTTCTTCCCACTTGTAATCATTTGCAAACAAACAATGCTAGCAGCTAACATGAGGTAAAAAAGTGAGGTAATAGTTAAATAATAAGTCCCTGAATCCTTCTGGAGCTTCGCAAAAAAAAACAAGAGAATAAGATACGTGTATGTACAAAAGAAAGGGGAGAATGGATATATTATTTGATTCAAGAGAACAAGATTATCTTTGAAGCCCAGGAACCTTTAGCTCCCAAGGGGGCCAAATAGAAATCTCTCTGAGACAATGAGAGTCATGCTCAAAGCCATAATGTACGGATTTAGAAGTTCCCCATTGATACAAGTATAATGCACGTTTGTCTGCCCTCCCCCATATATTATTTGAAATGACAAATGAATAAACCAGGCGGTCATAACAATCTATAGTGGATTCAAACGACTCATGTTGGTTGCAGCCTCCTCATAGTCGTAATCATCATAATAATTGAACCGTGCTAGAAAATATATTATGCGTTGATAATAAAAGTCGCCTGGAACAAGTGCATTCCTTTTTATTGGAAGCAATTTGCCAACATAAGTTTCCGGAAAGAGCAATAAAATCTGTGCACTCAATGTTTAGATACTTTCACTTGCTGAAAACAAGGGTTACTTGTTTACCCAATAAAATCCCAGTTTTTTCTCTATAGTTCACACAACAGCTCATTTCTTTAATATAATACAGAAACAAATGATTTTTTTTCGCCCCTTTTAATGAAGCTCAAGGTAAATATCTTGCATGGCTATGGAATATAAATAGTGTGAGAACACTCGGAACATTTTTGACGGCAATCTAAGGACATTTACCAATGTTTTTACTCAGCTCCGTCAAGAGCAGCCTTAAGCTAAATAAAGGAGCACTTATCATGTTTTTGCCAACTGAACAATCTTTATGTTTCCTTTGGCAAGACATACAGTAGTGGTGCTTTCCTACTTCACTTCATGATGGAAACAGATAACAATGAAAATGTTGAACTTGTAAGTATAAGTACGACGAACCCTGTTGGTTCGAGGGCTTCACACAACCCAAACTTTTCTTCCATGTATAAATAAAATATTCCGCCTTATCAAATTATTGAAAACTAACCATTTTGAAAAAATGTTAGATGCAGTAAGTGGATAAGGATCAAAGACTTCCGGATTCTAAATAAAAATAATTTTATAAACATGCTTCATATTTATTCTAACTACATTAAAATTGAAAGAGTTTGAACAAAACAAATTAAAAGTTCTTCTATCCCGCCCTAGTGAAAAAATATATCCCCTTTAATTTCAATGGAGATGGGAAAAAAATTTGTAGACTGGAAATAATTGGAAGAAAACTTTGTTAAATCTCAAAGAGAGAGTGTGAAAACAAACCCTAACTCTGTATAGGGCTCCTTAATTCACTTCACAAGACTCGCCACTTTTTTTATAATTACTCAACTTTGTGAGAGAAGCAACTTGCAAGTCTAATAAACTTGATAGTGTTCTAATTATCCCCTTTCAGCATCAGATGTTAGTTAGTTAGTTAGTTAGGGGTGCTTTTATGCACACAAGTTGCCAAACTATTTTCCTCTATAGCTTATACAGGTTTTTTACATTCGTTAGTTAATTTTAGCTACTACATGGAAATTTGGAGCTCTAAGTAATTTTCTGGGCATACTTTCTCTACCGTTATATACATGTATGCACTATAAAACCTTTATACCTCTGTATGTAGTACTTTCGGTGCTTTTATTCTTTTATTGCCGTCTCATGAATTAACTCAAGTCAGCCCAAAACACTTACTACGCTTAATGGTTTTTAGCACGCTACCAACCAGGTCCTATGGCCTTTTCCTTACCTGCTGTCTTTATTACCTCGTTTACTCATTTATTTACTTTCTCCCTTTAAACTCTCTCAGATTCCTCCTCCCTGGTCTCGTTCCAATCTTGTAATGAATCACAAACTACATAATAGTAGTAGTTTTGGTAGTACACACAGCTGTGCAAAGAAAAATTAAAATTAAGGGCCTGTCTAATCCAATTGGGGTCCACAGAGTCATATAAAATGTGCCATTAGTAACAGCACCAGTCCAATCTTTACTATTTTTAATGACCACATTACTTTCGCATTTAGACCATTTAGAACTCACTTTGTTTCTAGATTCCCCTATTTCATCATTTGGGGTCATAGTTTTCAACTCTTTTTTTTCAATGAACTCCTTAAACATGTTAAAAAATTACAAACCATTTCAAAACAATCATTTAAATCTTTTATGAGCAAAAAAAAAACGTTTATAAAACAAACTGTATCATCCATCTTTTTAAATTGCATGGTTTGTAAACAGTGTTCAACTCGAGTGCAATGACTTATTGACAAACCAGCACAATCAAAATATATATTTTCCCAACAAAAGCAATCAGAATTACTCAAGAAACTTTACGTTATCCCTTCCAAAGAAAGGTAAGTTACATATACACAGAGCGCTGCCAAAGAGAGCGTAAAACAATGCCTGAGTAGCTCACATTACCCGCCCATAAGATTAGTAGGCAGACTTTTTATTTAAAAAATGGCTTTGGGGAGGTTCAGCAAAGTAAACTTGGCTCTATCTCATTAATTTTCGGGACAAGAAAGAAAGGGAGATAGAAAAAAAACGTCGTCGTCTAACTAAAATCAATAGTCCTTGTCTCTCTCTTTCTCTCTGGAGAGCCTACTTATACTATAAAGTGTGTGAACAAGGATGCAATCTAGCTATAATATAAAACACACCTACCTACCAGTATGCATGAATACGACTGCCAAAAACTCCTTATGAAAAAGTTCAATGGAGTGTGCACAGTTTTTAATGGCTTTTGATCTGACAAAATAATGACGACAATGACATCAGCAACGACAACTTTAACGATCTTCCTCTATATGGAAAAAAAAGCTCTCCATTTTCCAAAACTACAAAAGAGCGCTCCTACATACCACTTGTACGGGCAAAAAGTTGTTTCTGCCGAGAACAACCATAGTTTTCTCTTTATCTTCCATTCATGCATACTTATATAGTGAGTGGGAATACTTGTGCTGCTACTACTACTAACTATAAGCACTTTCACTTGGGTGAAGCACTTTTTCTTCACCGTGTGCTCTCGCTCTCCCCTTTTGACTCCGCTTTTTATCCACTCATGCATAATACATGTCTCTCCATTATTAACTAACTACCATATAGGATCTGTATAGACAGGGAAAAAATTTCCCATAGGAGAAAGTTAAGGTGAGGTTGGAAAAGCATGCACTAACTAATAGAGTGAACGAGTGTCTGAATACTTGAGCTTGTATAAGTGATTGTGAAAAAAAGTTGAATTCATATGGAAACTTGTCAACTTTTCATTAGACTGAGTGACACATTTTTTTCTTTAAAATGTTACCAGAGGGTACAAAAAATTAAGCATTATTCGAGTGTATTCTAGCCACATTTGCTTCTTTAGTAATAATATTGCCGCGATTTACAGAAACTGTAATAATTCTAGAGGTGGAATCAAATTAGAATGCTTTTTAGTCACTCTCTGGAAAGGGAAATTAAATCCCCGAATGTGAAACACATGACTAACTAAGACGTGGGAAGGAGGAAACTGAAGCATTTCTTTGCATCATAGTAATTTGATTGGATTGGAATTCTTAAGGAAAATGTTTTCCCAGCTTTATTTCCATTACTCATTCTTCTCTGGTCTACTGAGCCTTTGAAAGTAATCCACTTATTCCTGAGAGAACACACAGAGTTGACTTACACTTGGATGGAAAGGGAGAGCGCGTCTCACTCAAGTGACTAAATCCCAACACTCAAACCATACATAATGAATGAGGCCACAGTCTTGTTTGTTCTCCCCGACTTTTCTCCAGGTCTTATGAGCCTCAAAACGAATTTCCCAGGGCTTGAGAAAAAGACTCTCATAAGTTAGTTTACAACAGTTCTCTCACAATGTATTCCTCTAATCTTAAGATGTAGTCGATGAGAAAAAGTCTTAAATACGGTGACGTTAAAACTGTGCGCTACATAATCCCCGCTCGGAAATGTAAGGATCAAGGTTCACTTGCCAAGAACTGGTCCAAATTATTCAGCAACTTATATACTACATGGGAAGCTTACTTAAAGTTAGTTAGCAGGAGTACAAAATGTGAGCTCTTTCCCAAAAGGGACAAATTGAAATGTTGCCCACAATTTTTGTTCAAGGTGAAATTAGATCCGTTACTAACTGCATCAATAAAAGAAAGCTATAACTATTATACTGACTTTCACTTTACATGACTTTGTAGCTCAAGATTTGCCACTACAGTAAGTAAGTATTGTTTTATGACAAAGAATCCACGCGTTGAAAATCCCAAGAGCGACTTTAAAATGCTTTCCCCATACCATTAGTGTGTAACTGGAGGTGAGCACGCATACACAAAGAAACTATATAACTCGTGCACAACAAATGTGACACGAGCAAAATCATCAATTCTAATGGGGGCCACCAAAGCCTGTGTACTCCCATAAACTACCAGTGCACAAGGTAGGCCATCTAAAACTTGTTTAGTAATAGCAGTTTGGGAATTGACTCAAATGGTAATTTCCTCGCCTGTCACCCTCCAATAAAAATGAAATGGGCAACTTTTCCAACCCACCACTGTGTATATAAGACTTGCTATGTTTATGCCGGTCTATTGGAATTCATATAAAAGCCGATAAAGAGGCTGTCATTTATTCTCCCCACAGCTTACTATACTGAACATAATAAAAAGGGTTTGGTGGAAAATCTTTCCTGTTGTTCCCATAATACCACACTTGATGCTTTTTACGTGCCAATAAAAGATGAGAGAACCATTTGGCAATTTCATTACTTACAATATAACTATCCGGATACCAAGTATAATGGGCGGCCAAAATGGAAACTTTACGAGCGACTATCAACATCACTTGAGAAATTAAATGAGCAACCCTCAAAAGAGTCCTATCCAAACATAGTGGCAACAAATACCCAAAAATGTAATACGTACTACTATCCCGATAACTAAACCTAACTAGTAATGGTAGCTTGTTGTTATCTACACGAATCAGTATTGATTTGCCATTTGAGCACGATTAGCTGATTAGAAATCCTCTGTGTGCCTTTTACTTCCGTTTTCGTAACTACAGCTTTCGTTGAGAAACACGCAGTCAGTGAATGATATGCTGACACGTGATCTATAAATTGACAACCTTGTTTACAATTCCCCTCCGCAAACTAAATAATTTTTTGGCAGATCGGAATTGCTTTTCATTCAAGTATCTTTCACTTGAATTTGATGTGACAGGAAACCCGTAAAAAATAGATTCCGTAGTGAATATAAAGCTCAATAGCTTTTTTCGGGAAGTTGCACAGCCGGAAGAGAGATTACACACGAGTTTTATTACACGCTATATAGTTTGGCTGAGTGAAAGAACATTTCAGAAATCAATGGACCTATCCTATATAATAGTCCGTACATGACTCAACTCAAGTCAAGTTGAACTATCATCATGGACTGGAACGGAATCAACGGATGCATCCAATGGCAAATGGATTGTTAGAGATTGTCCATATGTTCCATCCCATCAGCTACATAAATGTCAGGTCTCCAC